>JADMIO011618381.1_pt1 | contig 64925 bp, 65 predicted proteins | sample 8958161 | NCBI WGS metagenome assembly JADMIO01 (sample SAMN16585339, study PRJNA669376) | soil metagenome | isolation source: Crop rotation soil | place: USA: Cullars Rotation, Alabama | collected 2011 | reverse complement strand
GCCGCGACTTCAAGTCACGTGAATTCCAAGCTTCGGATCCCACTGTGCTGGAAAGTGGATGTGACATGAATCTCATTTTTATCGTTTAAATCGCCGACGATGATTTTCGCAGGCGACATTTTGCCGTCGGCTCCGAGCTCACTTTGAATTACGATGCGCTGGTTTAAAGAATCATCAATGCCAAGTTTTTGATTGAGTTGTCTGGCAAAAGTATCGTCTAAATCTATCAATTTCCTACGCTCTGGCGTCATATTGGGTATGGATTTAGTGATTTGTTCTTCTATAGCAGCCTTATAAAAATCGGTTTCTTTGAATGCCTTCGTCGTCAGCGGCCCGGTGAATTCCGTATTGCCATCGCTGGTTTTTTTGTAGAAAGGGACAGAGTGGGGAGATGCTTGAAACCCAAACAGGGATTGCGATTGTCCGACATCATCACTCATTTTTTTTATTTTGAGTGTGGCTTCTTTAAGCTGTGCAGCCGCATCTTGCGCTGTGGTTGAGGAATGCAATTCTTCAGCTGCTGGGTTTTCTACCTTTTCTCTTGGAGAGTTTTCTTGCGGGTTTTGGGGTTGCGGGTTCTGCTGTTGCTTCGTATCATCGGCCATAAAGCCTCCTGTTAAAGATGAATGGACGGTCATTAATACTCCTTATAAGTCGTACCGCCACAGGTTTTTTGTGACAGTTTCATGACACTTGCTTGCATTAAATTGACATTCTCTTGCGCGCGAATTGACATGATTTTGCATTTTATTGACATTTTTTGGCTAAGCTATTGGCGTATCGTTGTCAATGCGCGCAAATGCGGTGTATGATCTGACATTGTCTGACATTATCTGACATTGTCTGACATTGTCTGACTTTTTATGACATCGGCTGTTTTTCTCACTTTTTCCCATCATCACAGCGTAACGCGAGTTGGAATGGTCTGGAAGGGGTAATCGTCATCCCCGCCTTGCGCCGGGGGATCCAAGTCCAAAGGGCAATATGCGTTTGTGGCCCTAGATCCCGGCTCAAGGCCGGATGACGAATACGGGGGTGACTAGACCTTTACAATCCCGCGGAAATGCTATAGGTTGCGGCAATTTTCATCGTTATTTATATCTTGATATGATTACCCAAATCGAGACGCCTAAAGAAACTCCGCAAGCTATCGCGGACAGGTTTTTCAAGAAACCGTTAAAGGACTATGGAATTCCCCCTCTATTTATCGAGGATAGTGAAAAACCCATTATAAGCGATAATGCAACGCTTCAAGATGTCATGATGATGCTAAAGGACGGGAAAGAACCGCTCCAAAATATTAATGCCAGACAAAGAAGAGTATCTGAGGAGGTTCTTCGTATATTTCATTTTGTAAATGATGGAAAGACTGTTAACGCAGAAGTTCTTCGCCTTGCTGCAAGGAGCGTACGAACTTTATGTGAAGAGCTTAGAATTAACGCTTCCCTGTGGGATAAGTGGGAAACATCAGCAAGTAGAGCAGGTGGGAAAAACTCATATGTAAAGAACGCCGTAGGAAATGCAATAGAAAGCCTGGCTAAAGAAACTTCCAGAGCGGCCGTAGGAAGTGTTGCACTGGAACAAACCTATGATAGTTTTTACGCCGCTATTTATACCGCCGTGTATGAAGAATTACAGGCACTGGGACGGTGTCAAAATTTAAGTTTTCCAAATTTAAAAAACAAAGAAGTTAAAGAAATATAATGCCGCCGAAGAAGATTGAAGAAGTCATCAACCTCGTTTCCTTCAAGCGCACGCTGGAGGAGAAATACCTCGCCTATGCGCTGTCGACGATTACCTCGCGTTCGCTGCCGGATGTGCGCGATGGTTTGAAGCCCGTGCATCGCCGCCTGCTCTACGCGATGCTGCAGCTGCATCTCGATCCCAAATCCGGTTATAAGAAATGCGCGCGCGTGGTCGGCGATGTCATCGGTAAATATCATCCGCATGGCGACGTGGCGGTGTATGACGCCATGGTGCGCCTGGCGCAGGATTTCGCGGTGCGCTATCCGCTGGTCGAGGGCCAAGGCAATTTCGGTTCGATCGACGGCGATAACCCGGCCGCGATGCGTTACACCGAAGCGCGTCTCACCGAAGTGGCGATGGAATTGCTCAAAGGCATCAATGAAGACACGGTCAATTTCCGCAGCACCTATGACGGAGAAGACCAGGAGCCGATCGTGCTCCCCGCCGCGTTCCCGAATTTACTGGCGAATGGATCGGAAGGCATTGCCGTTGGTATGGCGACGTCGATTCCGCCACACAATGTCGGCGAAATTTGCGACGCCCTGCTCTATCTCATCGAAAAACCCGATTGCGCCGTGCGTAATCTGGTGACGCGCATGCCCGGGCCGGATTTCCCGACCGGCGGTTTGATTGTCGAGCCGGCAGAAAATATCCGCGCCGCCTACGAAACCGGCCGCGGCGCCATCCGCGTGCGCGCGAAATGGAAGAAGGAAGAATTGTCGCATGGCATGTACCAGATCGTGGTGACGGAAATTCCGTATCAGGTGCAAAAATCGAAACTGATCGAGAATATCGCTGAATTGTTCAAGAATAAAAAACTGCCGCTCTTAGGCAATATCAGCGACGAATCGGCGGAGGAAATCCGCGTCGTGCTCGAGCCGAAATCGCGCACGGTGGATCCGGAAATGTTGATGGAATCGCTGTTTAAATCGACGGATCTCGAGTCGCGCGCGAACCTGAACCTCAACGTGCTCGATGCGACCGGCGCGCCGCGCGTGATGAATTTGAAGGAAATTCTGCAGGCGTTCCTCGCGCACCGTATGGAAGTGTTGCTGCGCCGCAGCCAGTATCGTTTGGACAAAATCGCGCATCGCCTCGAAATCCTCGATGGCTTGCTAATTGCGTATCTCAACCTCGATGAGTTGATCCGCATCATCCGCCGCGAGGACGAGCCTAAACCCGTCATCATGAAGAAATGGAAACTGACGGATGTGCAGGCGGAAGCGATCTTAAACACCAAGCTGCGTAATCTGCGTAAGCTCGAAGAATTTGAAATCAAGACCGAACATAAAGAACTTTCCAAAGAACAAAAAGAACTGAAAGCTTTGCTCAAGTCGGAAGAACTGCGCTGGAAGAAAATCTCCGAAGAAATCACCGATATCAAAACGCGCTTCGGCGGCAAGAATCCACTCGGCCGCCGCCGCTCGCAATTTACCGATGCACCGGATGTGAAAGTGCTCGACATCGAAGCGTTCGTGGAGAAAGAGCCGGTCACGGTGCTGTGCTCCAAGATGGGCTGGCTGCGCGCGCTGAAAGGCCACGACGTCGATCTCACCGATGTGAAATATAAAGAAGGCGATGAAGAACTGGCGGTCTTAAAAGCGCAGACGACCGACAAGCTGATAATTTTTGCGACGAATGGTAAGTTCTATACGCTGGGCTGCGACAAAGTGCCGCGCGGCAAGGGCCAGGGCGAGCCGGTGAAGCTGATGGTCGATATGGGCGAGGACGATGTGGTGAACATGTTCATCTTCGATCCGGCGAAGAAATTGATCGTTGCGTCAACAGCCGGCAAAGGCTTCATCGTCGATATGGCGGAAGTCGAAGCGCAGACGCGCAACGGCAAACAAATCCTCAATCCGCCGATTGGGCACAAAGCCGCGGTGTGCCGCGAAGTGGTGGGTGATCATGTCGCCTGTGTCGGTGAAAACCGCAAACTGCTCATTTTCCCGCTGGATCAGGTGCCGCCGATGAAACGCGGCCAGGGCGTTACGCTGCAAAAATACAAGGACGGCAAACTTTCCGATCTCATTTGTTTTACGCTCAAAGAAGGCCTGAAATGGAAAACGAATCGCGGCGAAAGCGTGGAGAAAAGTCTCAAAGGTTGGATCTCCGACCGCGCCCACACCGGCCACATGCCACCGACAGGATTCCCGAGATCGAATAAATTCTTTTAATATCCTGAGCGAGCGTAGCGAATCGAAGGAACTTATTACTAAAAAGATCCTTCGACTTCGGCCTTAAGGCCTCCGCTCAGGATAATTACGCTTACGCCACCTTCTTGCCACTGAGGATTTTCTCCAACCAGGCGCGGCCGTTTTTATTCTCGACGAAGTTCATGAGAGCAATGACGACTTTGCGATCAAACGCCGTGTCCGATTGATCGATGAGAAATTTCGTAGCGGATTCAATGGGAATTGCCGTGCGCCACGAGCGCGGGCTGATCATGCCGATGAAGGCATTGGCCACCGCGATGATGCGTGCGGGAGCGAGAATGCGATCGCCGCGAAGCCCCAGAGGGCCGGTGCCGTCCCAATGTTCTTGCCATTGCTGCAGCGTTTCGGCGACAGGACCATCGAAGTCAATATTCTCCAGCAATTTTGCCGCGGCATGCATAGAGTCCTGCAGCGTTTTTTTCTCCGCGGCGCTGAGCTGGCCGGTTTTGGTCAAGAGTTCGCTCGGCACCAAAATCTTGCCGATATTCATCAGTGAGCCGGCAATGCGCGTGGTCTCCACCAGCGCCGGCGAAAACTGCATATCAGACGCAATCTGGTGCGCGAGTTTGGAAACCAATATCGAATGATTAGCGGCAAACGGATCGCGCTTATCGACTAGCCGTACCAAGGTTTGAATCAGGTGGTTCTGCGTGGAGAGGCGCCGCTCGCGCTCATGCACCACTTCCGTAATGTCCTGCTCGATGACGAGCACGCCCGGCGTATGCTTAGGCAGCGACGCCACCGGAATATGCGCCAGCGGCACAAACGCCGAGCGGATAATGCGATCACCTTTGTCGCCTTGCTGATGAAATACATCGTAGATAATGCCGTTGCTTTCCATCGCTTTCTCGGATTGCTTTTCGATGTAATCAGCACGGCTGCCGCCGCGCACATCGGCCAATGCTTTACCGGACATGGCGCTAACCGCCATATGCGCATCCTCCGCGGCTTTTTGGTTGGCGAATTGGTAGTTGTGATGGGTATCGATAATATAGGTCGGTTCGGGCTGATGATCGGTGACCAAGCGCAGCAGCTGTTCTTGCGCATACGTCTCGGCGGCAAGCTTACGGAAATGCCGCGACATCAGCATCGCGCGTTTGGAATTGGCATGCCACCACACGGTGGCCAGGATCAACGCGATCACCGCGATAATGAGCACGAACATCATCACCATGCCCGTGCGGCGCTGCGAACTTTCCGCCAGCGCTTCCTGCCGGTCGATCTTGACGATCAGCGTCCACAGCGTGCCGGGCACACTGTGCGATGTCGCGAGCACTTTCGTATTACGATAGTCTTTAATGTCGCCTGTGAAATTGCCGACATTCGCCGTCAGCGCGGATTCGGCATTACTTTCATCATCGGCGTCGGCTTGTTTATCGAGCGCACCCGCCGCATCTTGCAGTGGCGTGAGATAATCAATTTTGTTATCTGTCCGGCGAACAAGAATCGTTTCCAGTGTTTTTTCTGTCGTGCCGGGGTGTTTCAGCAGCGAGAAGAAACTATCATCAAGCGCCTTGACGCCTACCACCTGCCCGATTTGCGCCGCAGGATCGCGATCACCCTGAATCGAAAATACGGGCACGATAAAACCGATATACGGTGTACCGTCCGCGCCTTTTTGAATATCGATCAGAAATTCCTGGCCCTTCGGTTGCCCAGCTGCTTTTTGCAGAATCATTTCCGAGAGGACAGGCGGCATGGCGGTGGAAACCACGATCTGATTACCGACGACAATCGCCAGCGCATTTTTATTCTCCGCGGGAATATTAGCATCAACCGAGGGCGTGGCCGGCGCACCAAAACCCGTCTGGTTAGCGGTGAACAGTATCAGATTGCGTAAATAGCCTTTTTGCCCGGACTCGGAAGAACCCGTACCCGACACTTCGCTTAAATAAAGTTGTAACGATGGATTGTCCGCAAGCGCGCGCAGGTTTTTAAAATGCCCGCCGACCCAGCCATTGATATCGGAAGTGCGGCTGTCGGCGATGAGATTAAGTTTTTCCTGCCAGGTGCGCATATCGCGCGCAAGGTCGGCGGCAGTGAAACGCGTGATGAGTACGAAACCGGATAGGACAATAACAGCAATGATGACCGCTATGCCGTAAAATTTCGGAGCGAAATTCGGCAGCTCGGTCGCATTCGGCAGTTCTTTGTCAGCCACGTTGCACTCCTAATTCATGACGAGAATATAACTGGAGATAGAGATAGAAGCAAGTCATGTCCCATTAGTGCGATGTATATTCCCACCATGCGTCTTGATTGATTCCATAGATAGGACGGTAATGATAAATTTTTTTCGCCGGCATCACCTGTTTGATCTGGTTATCCAGAATAAATAGATCTTCGCCATCATCGTCATAAACGCCGAGAATGGCATGAATGATGCCGCCGAGATTGAAATCCTGCACGATGATGATGCGCATACGGTCTTCGGGCACGCCGAGCGCACGCAGCGAATAATATTTGGCGATGGCATAATCCTCGCAATCGCCGTTCACCGCCATGAACTCGAACGGCGTTTCCCAATAATCTTCCATGCCCCAGTTGATTTGATCGATAATATAAGGATGCGTGTTCGCCCAGCTGTTGACCTCGGCTAATTTTTCACGCAACGTTTTATTCTGCGCGGATTCAAGCAGTTTTTTCCACTGTTTCACTGCGCAGGGAAAATAGCGAATATTTCCGCACTCGCTGTCCGGCGTATTTTTTCGCTCTTCGTAACGCGCGCGCACGGAATTCCATTTGGGAAAAAGCGAAAGATTGCCGTCGCGCCGCGCATCCATGGTGCTGAAATAAGAACCGCCCGCTGCGAAAGATTGCGCAGGCAAGAATATCATCACTACGCACGCGAGCAGAAAAAAATAAAAACGGATCATCTTAGCAATTATAATTGTTTTGTCCGGTAATGTCATCGCAGTAAAATTGTGATTTTTATATCACACCTGGAGTGAAAATATTTTCGCGATTTGTCGTCAGAGCAGAACAAAAAAATACAAAGAAAATATAATTCGTTCCGGATACGGAACGTTATAAATACGATACGGCTTATCTTTTACAATTTTTATCATTATCCCTGTGCAAAATGAAAAGCCCGTGCGCATGCATGCGTGAAGAAAATCGTTCGTTGGATTCTTCCGGTGTTAATAAAAAATTTATAATTATACGGTTAGATAATGTCTCAATACCAACCACATCGTTTTTGTTGTCGGTATTTTTTATATTCATGAATGGAGTACCAACATGAAAAAGAAGACCAAGAAAAAGGTGGCAAAAAAATCCACCCGTAAGACCATCCGCAAAGTTGCTAAAAAGATGGTTAGACGTTCTAAGCCGAAAGCAAGCCGCCGCATGGCTGCTCGCTCCGGCAGAAAAGTTGTGTCTATCCGTCTCTAAGTGGATAGGCGCTACCTGCTTCCGGCGTGGTGTCGGGAGTTTTAACTACAACAATGGAGACTACCATGGCTGCTAAGAAAAAAGCTAAAAAGAAAACTGCTAAAAGGAAAACCGCTAAGAAGAAAAAGCGCTAGTTTTTTCTAGATAGCAAAATGGGGGGCCGCTAACGCGGCCCCTTTTTTATGTCATCCCGGCGCAGGCCGGGACCACGCCGAGATGACTATTACCGCGTCTTCCACTGACCCGAAGCATCCTGATACATCGCACCTTTGGGCAAATTACCGATCACCTGCTCCGCGGCGACTTTACCCACCACATCCACCGGCTGACCGTTTTCTTTAGAAATGCGCGCGTACTCCGCTTTGCGTTTAGCGTTTACCTCGTTCACCAGCGCATCCGTTTCGGCCGACGATTTAATGGCCGTGATGTAGCCATCGGTTTTTTCACCCACCAGTCCCTGCCCGCGCGCGGTGGAAAGATCAAGCGCCAGCGCCGGCAACGCCCAAGCCACGGCAACAGCGGCTAAAATTACAGTGTTGGTATGTTTCATAAGAATCTCCTTAGAAAATATCTTTGTTTTTGGTGATGGATTGTTTTACGTCTTTTTCGATTTCCACTTTGACATGGTGCTCGATATTGACATTGAGGTTGATCTCAATCGGCTTCTCGGGCGCTTGCACCTGCACCGTGGGCGTACACGCCAACAACGGCAATAACGCCAATATATAAAGACTCGGTTTCATCATTTTTGCTCCAAAAATCGTTTCGGGTCGCTGATCGACAGAACGCTCTGTTGCACCGTTTCTAACAGATCGCCCTGTAAACGCACGTTCAATTTAATCTCACGACCATTATATACATCCGGATTATTACCGCGAAGTTGCAGCAACATGGATAATTTTTTATCTTTACCGCTATCGGCCTCAAGTGAAAATTCCTGATAATGGAAATTGCCGAGCGCGGCACGAACCAGCTCTACCTGATCATTATCGCCGGGAATGGCCGACGGCGCGACAACGAGCGTTCCCGGATTGTCGGTGCGCAACAGGCCGTTATCGATGGTAAGCGACTTGTCCCGATGCAGCGTCAACGGAAATCTGCCCGATACTTTCCCCGTTGCCTTGGCTTTGTCGCTGGTCAGCAGCCGCATAATGAAATCCAGCGGTACATTTCTAACGGTGAGCACAAAACTGGTTTCCGCCGGCCGGAACAAATCGAATTCCACATTTTGCGTGGTGATTTCGCCATCTTTTGATCGCAGCGACAAGTCGAGGATTTGAAGCCGCTTGCTGACCAGCTCGCGCGGAATATAGTGCATTTCAAAACTTTCAAATGCCGTGGGAAAATCTGCGATCGTGATGTCTTTTAGTATCAGTATGCCGGGAGCAATATTATCCACCGCGAATTCCGCATGGATATTTCTCTTCGCCAGCTGCTGCTGAATAACCGTATGCGCCCAGTCTTTCCACGGCCAGAACGGTGAGGAAATCAGCGCCGCCAGCAGCAGGAATATAATAAAACAACTAATTTTTTTTCCCATACCAATCCTGCAAAAATGACGGTTCTCTCACCCCGTCACCCCTGCCTTGCGCGGGGGGCTTAAGCCAAACAGAAAAATCTCCCGTGTAACTCTGGATCCCCGCGCAAGGCGGGGATGACGATTACGATGGTTCATCAGCAACGCTCGTATATTTATTTAAAAATGCCTCGGTAAAATCATTTAATTTTCCCGTGGCAATCGCCTCACGCAAACTTTGCATGAGTTGCTGATAAAAAGTCAAGTTGTGCCAGGTAAGTAGTATAGCGCCCAGCATCTCATCGGCGCGGAACAGATGGTGGATATAAGCACGGGTGTAGTTTTTGCACGCCGGGCATGGGCAGTTTTGCATGAGCGGCGCCGCATCGTCGGCGAATTTCGCGTTGCGGATATTGATCTCGCCCTCGTCGATATAACCGCGCGCATTGCGGCCGGATCGCGTGGGAATCACGCAATCGAACATATCGACGCCGCGCTGTACCGCGCCGATAATGTCGTCCGGCTTGCCGACACCCATGAGATAGCGTGGCTTATCTTGCGGCAAATGCGGCAGAGTAACATCAAGTACATCGAACATCACTTTTTGCCCCTCGCCTACCGCCAACCCGCCAATGGCATAGCCGTCGAAACCGATTGCTTTAAGCGCTTCTGCAGATTCTTCGCGCAATTTTGGATAAACGCCGCCTTGCACAATCCCAAAGAGCAAGTTCTTCTCCTCCCCCCATAGGGGGGAGGTCGGGAGGGGGGCATTAGTTGAGAAATCTCTCACACCTTGCCCCCACCCTAACCCTCCCCCTATGGGGGAGGGAATAAAAGCACGTTTTGACCGCTCCGCCCAGCGCATGGAAAGCCGCATCGACTCTGCCGCTTGCTCCTCAGTCGCCGGATAAGGCGTGCATTCATCGAGCACCATCGAAATATCGCTGCCGAGCAGATGTTGGATTTCTATGGCTCGTTCTGGCGTCAACTCATAAGTCGTGCCATCGAGATGCGACTGAAACGTCACTGCGCGCTCGCTGATCTTGCGCAGTTTGGAAAGCGACATCACCTGGAACCCGCCGGAATCGGTGAGGATCGGCCCGTTCCAATTCATGAATTTATGCAACCCGCCAAACCGTGCCACGCGCTCGGCTGTTGGCCGCAGCATCAGATGATAGGTATTGCCAAGAATAATATCCGCGCCGGTTTCCTTAACCGATTCCGGCAGCATGGCTTTTACCGTTCCCACCGTGCCTACGGGCATAAAGGCCGGCGTTCGGACATCGCCGTGCGCAGTGCGTAAAATACCGGTACGGGCGGTATGATCGGTTTTATCGATTGAAAACAAACTGTACCCTATGAATTTGGCGTGCCCTGGTGGACACGCTTCGAACTTTACCTGAGCTTCGCCTGGTTGTCATGCGCTACCCTGAGATGAAGCGCCAGCATATCGGTGAGCTGCTCTGGCAAAGAGAAACTGCGGCTTGTAGCGCGTGAACGAAACGCATTTCGCCATCCTTCGCACCCCCATTTCGCTTTTCACTATGCTGAAAGCTAGGATTTCTGCCATTTCTACTCTAAAAAACGAAACGAAATGCATTTTAAGACACTGGCGCTAGCGAGATTCCGGGCGTTGCGTCCCCGTATAGCATCCGCGGCGGAAGGACCCAAGAGTGCCCACCCCAAATGGCTCTGGCGCTTGTATTCCAAGAATTGAGGTGCAGAGGGCTATTTCGCTTCCTGATCCCATGCATGCCTGCATTGTCCTAAAAAGTGCATGGTTTGTTCGGATTTGTGCAGGTTTTTGATCAGAGTGTGCAAATACAGTTTCTTGTCATACCTACCAACAGAATGTCACGTTCTTAATTCAGATATCAGTCAAACATCTTTTGCAGCGCCACTCCTGGAGATTCCCGCGGCTCTCGCCGCCCACGTGGATGGATTGGCGCCCAAATTGCTGAGCGAATGATTTCTGTGGTGCGCCTTGAGTCTTGCTTCTTCCGAATCAGGCATGACGATACCCTCGGGCTGGATATCCTTCATTAAATCCTTCACTTCGGCGAGTTGTTCCAATAATATTTTTTTGTTTTCGCGGGTGGCTCTTTCAAGGTGCTTCTCCAGATTGTGCCGGTAAATTTCCAAAAACACCCCGAACGATTCCTGAGCGTTTTCGGTAACTACGTCGGTGTACGATGTTGTCGCCAAGGAATAGTTTTCGCCGGTATAGGCGTTTCTTACCTTTTGCAGCCGGTCTTGCACCAAGTTATCCGCGCTATGGCGGGCGCCGAGCTCCGAGAAGAACTCAACAAAGGAGAGTGCTAAAAGATTCTCGACTTGTTTTCCCAAATCCGCCGGTTTCTTAGGATCGCCGCCTTGTTTTTTCTTTCTGGCGGCTTCAATCGCCAGCTTGTCTATGTACGAGCGGGTGACGGCGTCTACCATGCTTAACGCGCCTAACGCCTGGGGGGTCGAAGCGAGACGCTTGTCTTTCACGATATTGACGCCTTGGGTGAGAAGGTATTCGTAGGCGCATATTTCGGTGAAAATGCTCTTGACCCGCGGGATTCTGGTGTCGGCTTGACGAGCTTGGATAACCTGCTTGTGTTTTGCCTCGATCTCGTCGGGATCGGTGACTACGTGGACGCGCTTGTGCGCCATCTGGCCGCTGTCGTGAGGAGCATGTGGATCGGCAAAGAAATCTTCGCCATGCCTTGCCTGGCAATCCGCAAATATTTCGTGGATGTCGTTGCTACCTACCAAGCTAAAATTGCCTGTGCCTCCCAGCAACGCTTGAAGTGCTACATCGGTTTCCTTTTTGACTATTTCCCCGAAGGAGTGGAAGGGGCGGCTGGTTAGAATTACATTTCGCATTTCGAGGTAGTCCACGATGCTGGACTGCCTTGATTGATCGATATAATGCTTTTTGATCACCTTTTCGACGTAACCCACCAATACTTTTTCTTTCGGCGTGGTAGGCTCTGCTATCGCGTTGGCTTCGGCGATGATCACTCTTAGATCGTTCGTATTGGCGAAGCCGAGGAGGAAGTTTTCCATCGCATCGGCGAGACGCGCATTGCCCCTGCGGAGATCAGCAACGAAATCATCAATGGAATTATAGCCCGATTTTTGGGTTCTGAATTCGAGCGCGTCCACATTGCTTTCCCCGGCGATCAGTCGAGGTAACAGCATGTACATTTCGCGGATGGTTTCCAGTCGCGGGTCTTTGCCCAAAAACTCCAAGAATTCTTTATTATCAGCGAGTTTTTTAATCTCTTCGTCCAGCGAGAGCAGATCTTTTTTGAGTTTCGCCATTTCGGTCGGTTCGATCCTATTTCGATCCTCAATGCTTGCCTTGAGTACGGCGTGCTCCATATTCTCGCGTATTCGGGTGCCGAAAATGCGTATTTCATTAGACCCTATTCTTGACAGCGCAGCCGCGGTCGCCACGGGAGGTGCGCCGAACGGCGCAAGCGCAACGTCTAAAACCAAGCCGCCGCCGACGCTCGCCATGTCGACAAACGTGTTATGAGTATGTCGCTTGCCGGGGTCGCGTATTTTCAGCATCTCCAACTGCATTGCGTTAGCCCTGGCGCGATCCCATCTCATTTCAAGTCTATCGCGTGTCGGAACAACACGATTCAATTGGTTCTCTACCTCGGTCAGCTTGCCGCCGATGGTGCCGAAAAATCGGTTGAACTTGGCTAGTTGATCAAGCGCTTCCTTTTTAACCGCTTCATGCCGTTCTCTAATGGGTTTATCGGTATCGGCCAAGACGGAATGAATGTATTGTAATCCCCCCGTCGCCTCCATTGCCTTGGCTAAAACGGTTTCTCCTTCTGCATGTTGCACCCGTTCTACCGGAACGGGTGCAATGCCCGATACGCTACCAGAGAGCGAGAGCGGCTTTTCACGGAACAATTCAAGCGCCGGACGTGCAGCGGCGTTGTTAGCGTCATAGGATTTTTTAATATCTGTAGCCACTGTTCTAAGATCATGCATTTTACTTGCCCAAACCTCGAAATAATCCTGGTGAGGGACAATTGCATGATTCACGAATTGTAAAAATGCGCGCTGCTCTCGAGAATCCGTAATTTTTGCAGTTTGCGCATATTGAGCGAGTCGCGCCAAATCCTCTATACTATAATCTGCTCTTAACATAGCGGCTAAATTAGAACGCAGCCCTTTTTCTGCCCAATCCGCCGCCGAGCCATGTTGCGTGTCCAAAAACTCCGCAATTTTATCCGGCGTAGTGCCGTAGTTTGCGGCATATTTGGAAAATTCGTTAAACAGTAATTTTCCATGTGCCGCTTTATACGCCATAATTTTAGGAGTAAGCGTAACAACAGCACCTTTATTGCCTAATACCTTTAAGTCATTAGCCTTATTTTGTTTTGTGCCTTCTATGAGGCCATTTATTCGTCCTATTTCACTTTCAATTTCTTTTACCTTACTATCAATACTGCCAGATTCCTTAATACCATCTGCTCCGACAAGAACACTAAAAAGCCATACCGCTCCGCTGGCGAGTCCGCTACCGCCCATAGCATCAATTGCAATGGCCACTGCGGTTGCTCCGGCATATCCTCCGACTACCTTGGCGCCCTCGACTCCCGATTGATCATCAAGTGATTTTTTGCGCGAATTTAATGTAGATAAAGCGGGCGCATGTTCCTTTTCTTTTTCTGCAATAAGTCGGTTCGCTTCTACTTCTACTTTACCCGCCAAGGCAGTATAAAATTTATCAAGCTCATGTGCCTTTTGATCCGCAGCCTGTAGTTCCGAAGCAATGACTGAAGGTGTAATCGCGCTGTCTAAAGCCATCTTGTGCTGATGAAACTGGCTTAATATAGCGTTCCCTTCAGTTTCCATGCCTGTGTTGATAACTTTTACAATCGCATCACTGCTGATAGTGAACGGAACTTTCGCGGGTTCAGCCATAGATTGCCCCAGTTTATTATCTTTAAATTTGCCCCTGCCGTTTATTAACGGTCTTAACTATATACAATAAAATTAGTTAATTATATACACCAAATGTTACAGTTTTGTGAAGATTTTACCAAAATGTTAACTTAAGGTTCCCCTAGTAGGCGATTTATGCTAGAAATTACTAGCTATTACAATAAAAATTGTAAGACGGCAAGAATTCGTCTTTACGGGAAAGCGTGCGGGGATGCGGGAACTGTACAAAAAATGGCAAGAAAAAAGCGACCCGCGCTGGCTGCTGGAGCTAAGCCGTTCGGTGGTCGGCGAACCCGATCACAGGCCGATGCAGGATACGGCCATTGAAAATTACATAAGGCAGTTTTCTTCCACACAAATTCCGCCCTTTGATTCCCCGGAATTCATGGAACACGTCGATCCCAAACATCGGGGATTTTTTGAAATTCTAAAAAAGGAAGCGCTTGCCTACTACGGCGCCTTCCATACTCCCGATAAAAAGAACATCTACGCTCAGGAATTAATCGATCAGGTTCAAAAGATTCACGGCCCCGGCCCAGTGAATAAGTTTATTTATAATCAAGATTCTATGCATCACGCCGTCGGCAATATGGTGGTGACCGTGGCAGTAAATGCGATCCGAGACATGGCGCTGGTGGAATATCTGCACCTTACTGGCGGGCTTACCGATGCTGAAAAAGAAGCCGGTCTGACCGAGATCAATAATCGAATGAGTCGCGTCGGCATTAACGGCATTGATAAGTTATTTGAATCCAAACCCGACTTTGAACAATTTCTCGCAAACGATACTTTTTCCAGCGTAGAAACTAAGCGCCCCGGCAGCGCCCTAACCGATACATGGACTCGAGCCGCGCTCTACAATCATCAAATGGAAAAAAGCAAAAATCTCTCCGACGAATCGAAGACGGAGCATAAGGAGAGAGTGATACACGAAAATTTCCCTGGCGTTGAAGAAGAAAAAAATCACTACATCCAGGTTCATGTCAAAGAAATCCCGCAATTAGACCCTGCAGTAAGGAAAAAGTATTCGCCGCTAAGCCTGGCTGCAGAAAAAGCACCACCGGATTATTTCAAGAAACATAAAAAAGTGCTGGACGAAATCACAGCTGATCGAAAAAAACATGACGACACTTCCACCGTCACCGCAAGGCAAGCCGCACTTCGAGACGGCCTCGCGCTGAATCATCCTTTAAGGGATAAATATGCGGAGTCGCTGCGCAATCGAATGAAGGGTATTGCCGGAAGTGACGTCATCGATGTTGAAATCATCGACCCGAAAGAAACTCGCCAACTGCCCGGAAAAGGTAAATTGCTTCTTGAAGGTGGAGAGGAAGGACGCGGCTCTCACGTTAAACGGCTGCTGGGCTATGGCTCCGGCTCCGACCAAGATACGCACAAAAAAAAAGAGGATGGTGGCCATTCAAACGAGGGGACGGCGGGCAATCACGATAAACCCTCAAATGTTGGCGCGGCAATAGCCACCATTGGAGGAACCGCAGCGGTAGGTCTGCTACTTGCGAGTGGCAAAGGCAAAGACGGCAGGGAAGGCGAAGACAAGGAAAAGAGCAAAAGCGGAGCGCTAAAATTCGCTGCTTTGGCCGGTGCTGCCGCAGTTGCTGTTGGCGGTCTGATTATGTGGACTAAAAAGCCGGAGTTTCTTTACAAGCCGATGCAGGATTTGTTTAGAAATCTTGGGTTTGGCAGAGCGTGAGTATGAAGCTTGAAAACGGAAGACGCACACTTCTCCGACCAACTGACGCTTGAACAAGGGGCCATCATTTTTTTCAACGAAGGTAAACTGAATAACGGACACGACTACTATCTCTACATCGCAGTAAAGGGGACGGAAGTGCAAAAATATTTCTCATTGGTGAATGCGCCAAAAGCTCCGTCTATGGCTGCGCTGGAAGAGATAGGCATTGTCCTTGCCTTCGGCGAAGGCGTGCCATCGCCCGAGTTAAAACAATCGCTAAGCGAACGCTACGGCGTTTACCATCCGTAATTAAGGAGCTTGTATGGCTGAATTTGATCCAAAAGATTACGAGCTCTACGGCTACATGAGCATGCAAGCGTACCAAGACAACGGGGGCGTTCCTCCCGCGGGTTGGCAAGTTTTAGGCGACTCGGCTTCAATGGGCATTGGCAAGGACACAGGTTATTACGGCGTAGCCTATCAAAACATTGAGCACCCCGATCAAATCGTCGTAGCTCATCGCGGAACGGAATTCGACAAGGACACCATTAAAGACGGCCTTGCAGACGTTCAAATAGGTCTTCACGAAGTTCCCGCACAATTTCAAGATTCAGCGAAATTTGTTGAAGCAATTGGAAAAGAAGCTGATGTTTCTGTCGGCTCTATTACTCAAACCGGCCATTCGCTGGGCGGCGCGCTCGCGGAAATGGGAGGAATAGTCACCGACGCTCCTGCCTATGCCGTCGATCCTCCCGGCATTAAGGGCTTGCTGCCCGATCTGGAATCAAGCCGCGGCGTGGAACCGGGCACATTCCAAAACAAAGACCTGGATAATCTGACGGTCTACTCCGTGCAAGGCGATCTTGTCAGCGGCAGTATCGGCGAACATCCGGTTCCCGTGACGCCCATCGAAAATCCGCATTTTCCGGGTCAGGTGGAAGCCAGAGAACAGATGCACGATATCGCCAGCAAACTCGTAGAGAATATGCCGCACGACGATTTGCGTCCGGCTCAGGATTTGCCTGACATTTTATCCGGAACCAAAGGTTTAATGGACGGCGTCGATAATCACAGTTCCGCTTTTGCCCACGCATTGGGTCAGGACATGACGGCGCAGGATCGCATGGGGCCGATTTACGGGCCACCAACGACCGAACAGCCAGCCGATCACATTCCTAGCAAGGCAGAATGGGCGGTCGGTGACGGCTTCCATTCACTGGAGTCTCAACTTAATCCTCCGCCCGCTGACGCTACACAGCCAAACGCCCAAGCGCCGCTACCTGATGCTTTTGCCGCCGCTGCCGGTACGCCCACCGAAGCCTCCGCGCCCGCGACTCCCGACGCCGCGCAACCGGCGACGCAGGCGCCGCTTCCTGATGCCTCCGCGGCCGCGGCTCCGTCCGACACCGCTTCTCAAGCTCCCGCGCTGTCCGATGCCTTCGCGGCGGCCACGGCAACGCCCGACGCAACCTCGCAAACGCCGGTTCATGACGCTTTCGCCCAATCCTTAGCCAATCCCGATGTTCCGGCTCAAACTCCGGTTCACGATGCTTTTTCGCAAGGGCTGGCCACCCCGGATACCGTCGCGGCGCCCGCAACACCGGCAACGCCTGATGCTTCGGCGCCGACCATTCCCGATGCCACTTCGCAATCGCCGGCCGCACCGGATGCGTCGCTCCAGACCGCTACACCTGATGCCTTTGCGGCAACGCAAACTGCACCTGCAGTTGACGCGGCCCAGCCCGCCACTCAGGCTCCGTTACCCGACGCCTTTGCGGCGGCGGCTCCGACCGACACCACTTCTCAAACTCCCGCGCTGCCCGATGCATTTGCAGGGGCACAATCTACCCCGGCGGTCGATGCGGCTCAACCTGCAACTCAAACACCGCTACCTGACGCATTCGCCGCAGCAACTCCAACCGATACCGCTTCTCAAACTCCCGCGCTGCCCGACGCATTCGCGGCGACGCAAACTACTCCGATTGTCGATGCTGCCCAGCCGGTGACTCAGGCTCCGTTGCCGGATGCATTTGCCGCAGCAGCTCCGACCGATACCGCTTCTCAAACTCCCGCCATGCCCGATGCATTTGCGGCCACTACTGCTCGGCCCGATTTCACCACGCAAACGCCGGTCACGGACGCATTTGCTCCGCCGCCAGCGACGCAACCCTTGCCCGATGCGTTCGCCGGAGTGCAGAATATCGACGCTCATCCGCAAACGGTACTTGATACCGTCATTCAAGCCACTCCAATACCCGATACCTCAACAACTCCTCTTCCGGAGGCCTTCGCCGCAGCGACACCGTCGGAGCCGATTTCTCAATCACCGCTGCCCGATGCATTCTCGTCTCTCCAGCAAAACGCTCCCGCATCGGCGGATCCAGTCGAACAATCTCACATTCCGAACGCGTTTACCCAAGACACGACCCCGGTGACGCCGGACGCCTTTGCTACGTCGGTCGTGCAGAATCCTCCGCCCGATGCTTTCGCGCCGCACGATCAATCCATTGTGCTTCCCGATGCCTTTGCCGCCGCTGCCTCAGCCGAGCATTCTACACCTTCGGTTCCGGTCAACGATATCTTTGCAGGCGCAAGCGATGTTACTCCTCCGCCCGCCCACGATACTTATGTGCCGCCCGCCGACACCTACGTTCCGCCTGCCCAGGAGCCGTCTTGGCAGGCACCGGCGGCCGCCGAACCCACGCACGAGCAGCCTAGCAGTTGGGTAGGCAGTTTATTCGGCGGCGGCGGATCGCAAGATCATGATTCGGGCCGTTCGTCTTGGGTTGACCACGTTACGCCGGATACCACCAGTCACGAGACTCATGCTTCGCCAGACACCAGCCATCAAACTTCATGGAGCGATCACGTATCCCACGATACTGGCAGCAGCGTCTCGCACGACTCCGGATCAAGCCAAAGCCACGATTCAGGCTCCCAAAGCCATGATTCCGGCTCCCACGACTCGGGTAGTCATGATTCCGGTCACGGGGGGCACGATTCCTCCGGCGCTGGTATGGGGATGTAAAGCTCAACGAGCGTCGAACTCATTTTAACTAGCTTTGTCTTGCTTAGAAACCAGGTGACAGATTGCCCTCTTGAAAACGCGCCCTAGTTTCGGCGCGCTTTTTTCCCCATTCCTCGTCTGTCAATAATTCGGGAACGAATTCCTTATCTGAAGATATGACAATCTGACTGCCGATTTGGTTCGGGTCGTGTCCGGCATGCTCTTTGTGGTTTGGATCGGCAAGCGTGGCTCTAATAGCCGCCAAGCCAGATTTACATATGGCAGAGAACGGTCGTCGATTAACTAGAATTTCTTCGTAGTCCAACGCACTTTTTTGAGAAATCTCTTTATCTTTGGCGGAGATTCGATCTTTCGCCGTTGACAAAGCAGCGAAACGGTTCGCAAGGAGTTTGCTTACGCTTCCCACGACGGTGACGTCCTTGCAACGTGCGGCGTCCGTGAATGCCATCAACTCAAATACTTTCAGCATGCGATAGGAGCTGGGATATAATTCGTTTGCCACCTTTTTGTCGCCGGACTGATCAAAATATTTGGCCGTGGTGAACAACATGTCCGAATAAACCAAGCTGTAAAATGGATCGGGGTTCCTTTGCTCCCACACCTTGTCCTTAAGCCATTGCAAAATCACCCAGCGCTCTTTTAAGTTTTTCGCGTGCTCGTTCAGGAAATTCTGCATATAGGGAATGCCGTTTTTCGCGGCCAGTTCATCCAGTTCCTGATAAAGAGATTCCGAGCGGTATTTTTCCTGCGCGAAGACGGGAACGACGAGCGCTTGCGAAATGACGATATAGAGAAGAAGTAACAGTTTTTTCATGGTAGCCTCAGGAGAATATATAGCTAAAACACGCATGACTGCAACCTTAAAGCGCTCCTTTAATTTATCGATCCGATCGTTCGGAAAGCCTGGCAATAAGGGCTAACGGGGGCGAAAATCTTAATGTTGTTCCCGCTCGATGCTCGACGCGCTGATCCAAGAGGGCAAGCTGGAGCTGCATTTCAATACCGAGAATTACATCATCCACCGCGAATCGGTTTCGCAGGAACGGTTGATGGGGAGCATCGGGGTAGTGATGGCGCAATCCTATGTGGATTCCCTGCGTGATAATGTAAAGCGCAGCTTTGACCAGAAGATACGCACCGGCGAATGGATTGCCACCGCGCCGGTCGGCTACATGAACGCCAAGGATAGCCGTGGACGTGGTACGGTGGAGGTGGATGAAACGCGGGCGCTGCTTGTGCGGCGGTTATGAGGAATACGCCACCGGCAGCTATACGCAAGGCCAGATGGTGCAGGAAGCTCGGAAATGGGGATTACGCAATGCCCGTGGCAAGCAGGAGCCGCTGGTGAGATCACAGATAAACCGAGTGCTACAGAATCCGTTTTACTACGGTGAAATGGAGGTGAAGGGCAAACGCTACCCGCATGTCTATACGCCGTTGATTACCAAAGACCTGTACGATAGATGCCAGGCAGTACGGCTGGGCTGGCACAAGAAGCCCTTTGCCTATGCCGGTAAGGATTACATTTTCCGGGGACGAATCACCTGCGACACCACCGGCAAAACGGTTACGGCCGATACCAAAACCAAGCGTTACCAGAACGGCAATACCGCCGAATATACCTATCTCATGTGCTGGAACCCCGAAGACCCAGCCAAGCGGATGTGGGTGCGGGAAGATGCCGTGCTGGCCGAGGTGGAGCAGGTATTTAAGAATATGGGTATCGATGACGATATTTACGACGATGTGATCGCTTATGCCCAAAATACCTGCGATGTCGAAAAAGGTTTCCATAAAAGGCAGATGCGGGAAAACAACCGCGAGATTGAGACCATCCAGGAGAAGCTTAATAAACTGATGGACTTGCTACTCGAAGGCGTAATTGAAAAAACACAATATGACGAGAAAAGCACTTCACTCCGAAATAGACGGGATGAGCTAACCAACCTGATGAACAGCTACCATAGCGCCGATGACGGCTTTCGTGACGCGGTGGTGGATATGCTGGAATTGGCCAAAAAAGCCCATGAATTATTCGTAAGTTCGAACAACCCGGGCAAAAGGCGGGCTTATCAATTTCGTGTTTTCGAACCTATCCTTAAAAGGCGAAAAGCTGGCATTCCGCCTAAGACAGCCCTTTGATCAATTCGTCAATGCGGCCAAAATCGAAGAATGGCGTGCCCGGCGAGATTCGAACTCACGACCTGCAGCTTAGAAGGCTGCTGCTCTATCCAGCTGAGCTACGGGCACATGTGACCTGAAATGCCTGATAAGCTGCCGTTTTGCAATAAAAATCATGGTTAACCTGTGACTCAATAAAGATTCACGTCATCCCCGCCTCTGTGCGGGGTGACAATAAAAACAAAAAAACCAGGGATGAACCCCGGTTTTTGTTTTTTGTGGCAATTGCCTAACTGGTTTTTTTAGCTTTCTGTTCTCCTTTCTTTTTGTTTGGCGTGTTTGCCTATGCACGTAGATATAACCGCTCTTTGTTAAAAGAGTGTGAATTTTGTGTGCGGTTTTTGCAACAGCCAGTAGTTTCTAAATTATGCCGGAAGAAAATCTTTCGGATCCGGCAGGCGCGAGCCGTTGATCGTGAGCTTGGCGGCGGCTAAGGCCATGGCGACGGCGGCGGATTTGGCATGCGGCATTTTTTTAATATAACCATAGGCAAAGCCGGCAAAGGCCGCGTCGCCGGCGCCAAGCGTGTTGACGATGCGATCCGGCGTATCGCTGTGTAGCGGAACATAGGTGATTTCACCGGACGTAATAATAGCCGCGCCTTTTTCCGCCAGCGTGATGAACCCTACCTGCCCTGGCCCAAGCAATCGCTGTAAATCCTGCAGCGCGGCAGCGGCACTGGCTCGAAACACGCGCGCGAGCTCTTCTTCGTTGCCCAGCACCAGCGACGCATGCGGAATGATATCGCGGAAGGAATCGATATGATTGCCGCCGACCATGGAATGCGTCGGCAGCGCCAGCCATAATTCCTTTTTATGTTTCAGGCCGAGCTGATAGAGCCGGTCGGCATAGGCCGCGCCCATTTTCCCCCACAGCGAGCCTTGCAATAAAATGATGTCGCTGGCTTTGACCGCGGCATCCGTAATCATTTCAGGTCTGAGTATTTCGCGCGCGTTGCCGGCCCAGGTCGCAATCGTGCGCTGGCCGTCGGGATAGACCATGACATAGGACATCGCTGTTTTTGGCACCGGCGATGGCGGCAGCGTTTGCGGTATGAGCGCGATACCCGCTTCTTCCAGTGAACTTTTAATCATCTGGCTGGAAAATCCCCCGCCAGCTACACCAATAAGCGTGATGGATAGTTTTTTGTCGAACAGTTTGCCCAACGTGGTCAGCATATTGGCCGAGGAACCGCCGGGCGAAAGCGTGATCGGCTGGCCCTCCACCGCCGCAGAAAACTCCTGGAACTGATGTTCGTCAATCGCGCGCTTGCCGCCGGGTTTAAGATCGTATTTTGCAATCAGCGCCGCGATGTGCGAATTCCCCTCGACGGCGGTAATCACATCGGCGATGAGAATGTCGCTGGAAAGAATGGAAGTCACTGACGAATTTTTCCGTGCTGCAGGCGAAGAACCGGATAATCGAACTGGGCAATCAGATTATCGTCGTGCGTGGCGAGCAGGATCGTCGTGCCCCACTGGTGCAGCGCTTCGAACAGATACATAAGTTTAAGCGAGAGTTCCGGATCGAGGTTGCCGGTTGGCTCGTCGGCCAGCAGCATATCCGGCCGCGTGATGACCGCGCGGGCGATGGCCACACGCTGCTTCTGCCCACCGGACAATGTGCGCGGATAAGCATTATGATAGTCGGCGAGCCCGATCCATTTCAGCAGCTCGTGCACCTTGTCGTCGATCTCGTCCTGCGGTTCGCCGAATACTTTGAGCGGCAGGCCGACATTTTCCGCCACTGTCATATGTCCCAGCAGCCGGTAATCCTGCAGCACGATGCCGATGCGGCGGCGAAAGCGCGGCAAATCGAACCGCGGCACACAGGTGACGTTCTCGCCGAACATGTGGATGTTGCCGCGGCTGGCTCGGCGCTCTAGCCAAAGCAGCGAGAGAAGAGAGCTTTTGCCCACACCGCTCGGGCCGGCGAGAAAATGGAATGATCCCTGCTCCAGGCGCACGGAAACATCGTGCAATACCTCGCCCCCGGTGGGGTATTCCATGGCTACATGCTCAAGAACGATCATAGTTTTTTGTGCAGGGATGACAACGCAATGCCGGTATGCTACAGAAAAGTTTATGCTAATACAATGCCCACAATGTAGTGCGAAGTATGCAGTGCCCGATCAGTCGATCGGCATCGGCGGACGCACGGTCCGCTGCGCCAAATGCAGCAATAGCTGGTTCGTGGCACATCCAGCCGCCGCACCGCTGGCGGAAACGCCAACACCGACGGCGGAGGCTAACAAACCGAATCCCATCCCGCCGGGTTCTAATCTTCCCGTTATCAAACGCCCGTCGGTTGCACTTGGCACAAAAGCATCCGCGTTCGGGCTGCTAGCCGCCGCCATTGCGCTTATGCTGCTGTGGTTGGCGCCGCAAACCTATGGCTATCCGCACAGTAAGGGATTTGCGCTGGCCGAAGTCGGCATGTTCTCGCGCCTTGATGATAAACATCCGGAAAATAAGCAGCCGGTGTATGAAGTCAGCGGCAAAATTCTCAATACCAGCGAACAGACACTGCTCGTCCCTATCCTGCGCGTAACGCTGGTTGATAAGGAGGGAACGGCGCTGCAATACTGGGATTATAGTGAAAAGGGCGCGACGCTCGAACCGGGCAAAACCATTCCGTTTACCACCGGACCGCTTGATATCAAATTCAAAAAAGCGGCGCGTTTCGTAGTCGAACTTGGCAGTGAACTGGAACTGAAACTGCGGCGAAAACCCGATGCATCATAAACCGCCCGCTATCGATAATGTCGCGGTGCTCTATTCCGCCGAACAAATCGCCGATCGCGTGACCTGGCTGGCAGGAGCGATGGTCAAGCAATTACCGCCCGATATCATGATTATTGCGCTCCTTCGCGGCAGTTTTGTGTTCACTTCCGACCTGATCCGCGCTCTACACCGTGCCGGCGGGCAGCCCCAGGTCGATTTCCTGACGTTATCGAGCTATGGCGCGGGCATCGAATCGAGTGGCAACGTCGTCATCAACCGCGATATCAGCGAATCCGTCGCCGGCCGCGACGTGCTGATCGTGGATGATATCCTGGAATCCGGCCGCACGCTTAATTTCGCACGCGAACTCATCCGCGATCGCGGCGCAAAATCGATAAAAATCGCGGTGTTCCTGGAAAAACCCGGCAAGCGCAAGGTGGATATCAGTGCCGATTTCGTCGGTTTTGTGATCCCGGATAAATTTGTCGTGGGTTATGGCCTGGATTATGCGAACTATTACCGCGAGTTGCCGTATATTGGTGTCGTGACGGTGAATTAGGCGTCGTCATCGCGAGGAGCGTAGCGACGCGGCGATCCAGCTAAGCGCCATGGGCGCTTAATAGTATCTATATATGCGCCGAAGACTCGGCGCGCTGGATTGCTTCCCTTTGCTCGCAATGACAAGTTCTTTCCCAAAACAAAAAAACCAGGGACGAACCCCGGTTTTTGTTATTCTTGGCAATCGCCTGATTTTTTCTGAACTTCGCTCTCCTTTCTTTATTTTCGGCGTCATGTGCCTATGCACGTAGATATAACCGTTCTTTGTTAAAAGAGTGTGAATTTTGTGTGGGAGTTTTGCAACAAAATCATTTTTGAATATCTAAATTCGAGTTAATCTACCTCTGTCATTGCCACTACCAATACGCATGCTTCCACTAGGCACCTGAGCCTTCTCTTGAGACAAAGCGACTAGCAGATCTACATTTTTTTCTCCTGATATTATTATATCATCATCTATATTTTTAGCCTCATCAGATACCAATTCTATCGCTTGAATTCCTTTATCCTTCAACAAGCATCCCAAACCTTCACGTACCGATTCGCTTAATGGACCAGTTCGGTAACAGTTTTCATCTTCTTTATCACGATAAATAAAAACAGTTGTGAGATCATTACCATCTATTTCTACAGTAAGATCCGGATAACGCCGTAGAACAGAAATTTCTATTCGTCTTGGCCGCTCTGTCATAATTATCCCTAAGTTTTGCTGCGTGACTTTAAAAGGATGCCAGAAATCATTTATAAAGTCATATTAAGATTTTATGACAATATTAATATGCTGATTTATAACTATATCCAGCTCGGCAGTTTATCGCGTTTGACCAAATCATCATAGGTTTGCCGCGCGCGGATGACGGCATGCTGCTTGCCACTCACCATCACTTCCGGTACCAACAGCCGCGCGTTATAATTCGACGCCATACTCGCACCGTACGCACCGGCGGAGCGGATCGCCAGCAAGTCACCGGCCTGCGGTACCGGCAACGCACGCTGCACGGCGAAAATATCGCCGGTCTCGCAGACCGGCCCTACCACATCGACTTTTTTCGGCTTCGCGCCCGCGGGCGGATGCGCGACCGGCACGATATCGTGATACGCATCATACAGTGCCGGACGGATCAGATCATTCATCGCCGCATCGACAATCACGTACGTCCTGCCACCACTTTGCTTTACATATATTACTTCGGTCACCAATATTCCGGCATTGCCCGCCAACACCCTGCCCGGCTCGAACATGAGCTGTGCATCGAGGCCTTTCATTTCTTTTTGTACGATTTTGGCGTAAGCCTCCGGCAGGGGTGGAGTGTTGCCATCGTAGGGAATGCCAAGCCCACCACCCAGATCGACGGTTTTGATGGTAATTTTTGCGGCCGTTAGTTCCTCGACGAACTTGCGCACGCGCGCAAACGCCGCGGCAAACGGTTCCAATTCAGTAAGCTGTGAGCCAATATGCACCGAGACGCCCTGCACGTCGATATGGGGTAGTTTTGCAGCGGCACGGTATAGCGGCAGCGCCGCTTCCATGGTCACACCGAACTTCGTTTCACCATGGCCGGTGGAAATCTTTGCGTGTGTTTTTGGATCGACATCGGGATTGATGCGAATGGCGATGCGCGCTTTTTTGTTCTTTGCACCGGCGACTTCGCTCAGCAACCGCAATTCCGGTTCCGACTCGACATTGAACTGAAAGATATCCTTATCAAGCGCGAAACCCATTTCCTCGCGGGTTTTGCCCACGCCGGAAAAAACGATGTTCTCCGGCTTCATGCCGGCGGCCAGCGCCAGACGGATTTCACCTTCAGAGACCACGTCGGCGCCACTGCCAAGCTTGGCTAAGGTTTTTAGCACAGCCAGATTGCCGTTGGCCTTCACCGCATAACAAACCTTCGCGCCGGGGAAATAACCGGAAAATACGGTATAATGTCGTATGAGTGTCGCTTGCGAGTAGCAATAAAATGGTGTGCCGACTTCACGCGCGATGCGATCGAGCGGCACATCCTCGGCGTGGTAAATACCATGGGCGTAGTGAAAATAATCCACTTATTTTGACTCCGGTACCGGTTGTGCAGAATTCTCTTTTTCGGCCTTTTCTTTAGCGGCTTTTTCTTCCGCTTTCTTTTTTTCTTCCGCTTTTTTGGCTTTTTTCTGCTCGTCCAGTTCCATCTGTGTCGGGGTTTTAAGATTGCCCTTGGTGCCGCACGCGCTCAAGCTCGCGGCCGCCAATAATGTTATCAACACATACAGTAATACGACTCTCATAGGCCGAACCTTTTCCTGGCGTCAGCCACGGCTTTTTTAACATTCGCCGGAGCGGTTCCGCCGAAGCTTTTTCGGCTGGCCACCGACTGGGCCACCGACAATACCGCGAGTGCGGATTTTGTGATTTCCGGTTCAATGGATTGCAGCTCGACCAGTGTTAGCTCATGCAGCATTTTTTTCTTCGCAGTTGCGAAGGAAACTATTTTGGCTGTCACATGATGCGCCTCACGGAAGGGCATGTTCAATTCACGGACCAGCCAATCGGCAAGATCGGTGGCCGTGGCATAGCCATGATTTGCGCATTGCAACATAATGTCTTTGTGCGCTGCAAAATCCCAGACCATACCTGTCATGGCTTGCACGCATAACAGGAGATTGTCGGTAGCGATAAATACGGGTTCTTTGTCTTCCTGCATGTCTTTATTGTAAGCCAAAGGCAGGGCTTTCATCATCGTCAGCAACACCAGCAGATTGCCAAAAATGCCGCCAGCCTTGCCACGCACCAATTCCGCCGCATCGGGATTGCGTTTTTGCGGCATGATCGAACTGCCGGTGGAGAACGCATCGCTGAAACGGATGAAATGAAACTGCGCGCTTGACCATAATACCAGTTCCTCGGCGAGGCGCGATAGATGCACCGCACAAATGCTGGCGAGCGATAAAAATTCCAGCGCGAAATCGCGGTCGGATACGGCATCAAGAGAATTCGCCATCGGCCGGTCAAAATCCAACTCCTTCGCCGTGAAATAGCGATCAATGGGGAACGAGGTTCCAGCCAGCGCGGCAGCGCCTAATGGCGATTCGTTCATACGCACGCGGGCGTCGGCAATACGCGAGCGATCGCGGCCGAACATCTCGACATAAGCCAGTAAATGGTGCCCCAGCGTCACCGGTTGCGCGGTTTGCAGATGCGTAAAACCAGGCATGATCGTATCCGCATGCTCCCCTGCCCGTTTGAGCAGCGCTTGCTGCAACGCTTTCAGTTCCGCCTCCAGCGCGTCCAACGCGTCCCGCACCCACAGGCGAAAATCCGTTGCGACCTGATCGTTACGCGAACGCGCGGTATGCAGTCGTCCGGCCGCTGCCCCAATACGGTCGGCCAGCGCCGCCTCGATATTCATATGGATATCTTCCAGGCTTTCGCGGAAGGTGAATTTCTTGCCCTCGATATCTTTTAGAATATCCTGCAATCCGGCGATAATCGCTTTAGCATCAGCGCCGTTGATGATTTTTTTCTTCGCCAGCATTTTCGCGTGTGCAATCGAGCCTGCGATGTCTTGTTTATAAAGCCGCTTGTCAACGCCGATAGACGCGTTAATCTCAGCCATGATCTTATCCGGCGCGCGCGTGAATTGCCCACCCCACATCGGGTTGGCGCGCTTGCCAGCGGATTTTTTTACATTTGCCATTAGAGCCTCGTTTATGCGCATTATGAATACAAGAGTTGTGGCACTGTTGGCAAGTCTCGCCTGCTGCCTCGCTGCACCCGCCCTTGCCGCTTCCGACCCCGTCCCCATTATGCCTGTAACCAAGGCCAGGCTGGCCGTTCCCGACGTGGAAACCTCGGGACATGCGCTGACAGCGGTGCATTTTTGGGCAACCTGGTGCGTACCCTGTGTTTCGGAATTGCCGGAATTGGACGCCGCGGCTGCCACTTACAAGGATATAGATTTCCAGGTGGTGGCCATTTCGCTGGATATCGATATGGTCAAGGTAAAGCTGTTCTTTGATGAAAAAGGCATCAGGACGCTCGCGCCGCTGCTGGACAAAAACAGCGCCGCATTCCTGACTGCAAAATTGCGCGGTCTGCCCGGCACGTTATTTTTCAACAAAGAAGGTGAATTGATTGCGCGTGCCGATGGGCCGGTAGACTGGAAATCGGCGGCGACGATAACCTTTATTGAATCACCATATTAATGCCGGCATCACATATTTCGGCACGGCATTGTGCTTTTGGCATAGAGCGGACACCTGCTCTGATGATTCTTTTTTAATAATGCCGCCGGTGATGAGCATGGCGTCGATGCCCGCCTGCACGGCTCCGGCAATGTCGGTAGCAATGCCGTCGCCGATGGCCAATACTTTGCTTTTCGGTAGCGCGAACCATTCCATGCATTGCGCATAAACTTCCGCAAAGGGCTTGCCGAAATATTTTACTTCGCCACCGAGTTTTTCGTAATCCGCCGCCAGCACACCGGCACAAGCGAAACGCTCACCGCTGATCTTTACCACTTCAAAATCCGGGTTGAGGCACAGCATAGGCAATCGCATTTTTTGTGCAGCGCGTAATAAATTGCTCCAGTCCTCTGCCGATTCTTCCTCGCTACCGAATCCGACATTGAGCAAAAAATCCGCCTGCTTAATATCATCCACACGCTGATACTTCAAACCGTCCAGTACATCCGCATCTTTACCGGGTCCAATGTAAAAATATTTTTTTCCCCACGGCGCGGCGCCGGAGGCCAGCCACTGATAGCCTAGCTCTCCGGACGTAATGACGCGATCATATAAAGTCGTTTCAATATCTAATTGTGTGAGCACGGCAGCAGCTTTTTTTGCACGGCGCGGTGCATTGGAAACAAAAATAATTTTTTTCTGCCGCGCATGTAATTGCTGCAACGCATCATGAACGCCGGGATAGAGGTGCGAACCGTCATGCACCACGCCCCAAAGGTCGAGGAGTAAAGCGTCGTAGTGGTCGATAACGATGGAGAGGCTGGGAATGTGTTGCATATTATTCGTCATCGCGAGGAGCGTAGCGACGTGGCGATCCAGCGCGCCGCGTCTGCGGCGCAAAAAGATCTATTAAGCGCCCATGGCGCTTGGCTGGATTGCTTCGCTTTGCTCGCAATGACGAGAATCATGCCGCGAGGTCTTCCTTCGCCAATACGCGCTTAATCAGTTTGATCGTTTCCGCCTTACCGTAAAGCGCAATGAACGACCCCATACGCGGGCCTTGCGGCTGGCCGAGCAGCGTTTCATAGAGCGTGGAGAACCAGCCTTTCAGATTATCGGCAAAATAGCGTTTGCCAATTTCATAGATTTCGGTTTGCATTTCGTCGGCCGTAGCTGTATCGGGTGCACTTTCCAGATAAGCCACCAGATCCTGCATCGCCTGCGCTTCTTTTTCATTCGGCAAGCGGTATTTGCAGGTGGGTTTCACAAAATCCTGATAATAGTTCACCGCGCCCTGTACCAGTCTATCCAGGAACGGATGTGTCTTCGGTGTAAATTCAGGACGGTAGCCGGAAATAAAATTCCACAACACTTTTGGCTCTTTTGCGCCGGCCACTGTCGCCAGATTGAGCAACAGATTGAAAGACGGAATCCCTTCGGCTTTGGGCGGCTTGCCACCATGGATATGCCAAACGGGATTGTTTAGCTGCGCTACACCATCCTCCTTTTCAAACTTCTCAAGGAAGGTCTGATAATCATCCACCGAGCGCGGGATGACATCGAAATAAAGCCGCTTGGCCACGCGCGGTTTTTGATACATGTAATAGCTAAGGCTCTCGGTGGGGCCATAGCGGAGCCATTGCTCGATACTGATACCGTTACCCTTAGACTTGGAGATTTTTTTGCCTTCGGCATCCAAGAACATTTCGTAAACATATTGCTCCGGCCCGCGTCCGCTGAGAATTTTGCAGATGCTGTTATAAAGCGGTGCGCTCGGCTGGTGGTCCTTGCCGTACATCTCATAATCCACATCCAGCGCCGCCCAGCGCATACCAAAATCCGGCTTCCATTGCAATTTGCAGTGCCCGCCGGTGACCGGTATCGTTATTGTCTCACCATCCGGTTCTTTATAAGTGACCGTTCCTTTTGCCACATCGCGCCCAATAATTTCCGTTTGCAGCACCTGACCAGTTTTCGGCGATACCGGCATGAACGGGCTGTAATTGCTGGCGCGCTCTTCGCCGAGTGTGGGTAGCATTACTTCCATGATTTTGTCGTATTGTTGCAACGCAACAAGTAACTTTTCATCATACGCACCGGCCTTATATTGCTCGGTCGAACTTTTGAATTCATAGTCAAACCCATAATGATCCAAAAATCCGCGCAGCCGTGCATTCATATGATGACCATAACTCTCATGCGTGCCGAAGGGATCGGGAATGGCGGTGAGCGGCTTGCCCAGATGCGCGCGCAGCATATCAGCATTGGGAACATTATCGGGAATCTTGCGCAAACCATCCATATCATCCGACACGCAAAATAATTTTGTCGGAATATCGCTTAGAACCTGGAATGCCTGCCGCACCAGCGTCGTGCGGAACACCTCCATGAAGGTTCCGATATGCGGCAGGCCGGACGGACCATAGCCAGTTTCAAACAGTGCATAGCCTTTTTGCGGCGCACCATTCGCAAAGCGCGCGACCAGCTTGCGTGCTTCCTCAAACGGCCAGGCGTTGCTTTGCATCGCTAAATCTTTAATTGTCGTCATTGTTGCCGTTACCTTATATGCAATGGATCGCTATCAGCGGCCATATTAGCGCCAATGCACGGTTTTGAAAGGCTTTTTTAGTTGGAAGCCACGCTGCGGCTGACGAATTTCATCGGATCAACGAAATTATCGCCATCGCGCACGGCGAAGTGGAGCTGCGATTTTTTGACGTTTCCGCTATTGCCTACATAGCCGATAATGTCGCCTTGATGCACGCGGTCGTATTTATCGACCGATGTCTGGCTTAAATGCGCGTAGGTGGTGGTTTTGCCACCGGCGTGCTTGACGAGCACCATATTGCCGTAGCCCTGTAATTCATTGCCGACATAAACGATCTCGCCGTCAGCCGCGGCCCATACCGGCTCCCCAGACGCCGCGGCGATATTGATGCCATCGTTGGCTTTGCCGCCACCTTTGGGGCCAAAACGCGACAATATCTTGCTGCCATTGACCGGCCAGATAAACGAGGCCGAACTCTGATCGGCGGAGAGTCGCACCGGTTTTGCTCTTGCAACAGGTTTTGTTTCCGGCGCGAGGGCTGGCTTCTCGTTTTTCGCTTCGAGGAATTCCGTGCGCGGTTTTTTCGTCCATGGATTTATTTTCTGGATCTCAGCGGTTTTTGGTTCCGGCGAAACCACCTTCACCGGTTCGGCCTTGGCCACCGCAACCGGCGCCAGGGATTTTACCGGCTCAGACTTGGCAATGGTTTGCGCCGGCTTGGCTGTAACCGGCGCAATCTCTTTCACCTGCACGCTGGCAGGGGGTGTATCGAGTTCGCTGACGCTGATGGCGCTGGTACTGGCAGCCTGCGTCGTGCCCATACTGATGGGAGCGGTGTATTTCGAAGGCGTATGATAATTTCCACCGGCGCTCGGGATATAGACGGCGTATTGCACGCCGTTTTTGGCAAATATCTGCTGCCCTTTTAGCTCGATTTGCGCAGCGTGCTGCGTGCATGCGGAGGTGGACAATAAAGCGACAACAAAAGTCGCGCGGATGCTGCTGCGCATAAAAAATCCTGCAGAATTTTACTCGGGTACAGGTTTAGATGTAGCGCGGAAGAGTTAAAAAAGCGTGAAGATGGCTATTTTCCGTCTTTCTTGCCACCTATGCCACGGCTCTTACCAGCAGCGGGATTGATCAAGCGTTGCGCAGACGGAAAATAGACAGCCGCACCTCCGACCGTTTCTAGACATTGTCCATAACGCTCACCAATTTGCGCCGGTCGGCCATATTCTGCTACTCTGTGTGCCCTAGCCAACTCCTCATTTGCAATTTTATGATAGTCTCTTGCCCGGTCATCAAAGTAATTAGGATCGTTTGAGTGATCGATGCGTTTTTGCACTTCTTCGATCCCCGATTTAAGGTCCCCAATAGAACGCTGCAATACTATGGATTCTTTGCCAGTAACATGGTTCATGGACTGCCTTATGGCTCTTTCTTTTTTTTGTAATGCCCGGACATAAGCGACGCGGCCCGTTTTCCATAACGCATTTGCTTCGTCTATTTTACCTTGATCCTGCAGTTCCTGCGCGAGCAGCGCAAACCAATCTCTTTCAATGGTATTCGCGACATAAAACATCTTAGCGGCCGAATCATATTCACCGCCGCTGGGCTGATATTTTTCCCAAGCATCTTGACGTAATGTCGCCAGCACTATATTCACAGACTCGTTATTGGCAAGCCGGTCGGCATATGGACCAAGATTTTGGTCCGCAAGATAGGATTGCAAACTCTGCCGGGATTTTTTTTCCAGTAATATTCGTTGGGCATCGGAATCCGTGACTCCTTTAATGGCAGAAATATCCGAGGCCAAAGCCTCTGCCTCTTGTGTCAATTTCGTTATTATCGCCTCGACATCCTGATTACCTTGACTATCCAATATTTTACCATTATCAATATCTTGTATAGCAAGTTGCACGGTATATATATCCGCCAAAAGTTTATTAATTCGGTTTTTATCGGCGACTACGAGATCGTCTGGGCTGGATACTCCGTCCCGCAATGCTTTTGCCCTATCTTCATATTTTTTCGCTAAAGAAATATTCTCCAACCAACGTTTGTAGGCGGTCTGTACAGCTGAAAATACGCTCACTTCTTTTCCTGTTTCATCGATATAGGTAGCAAGCTTACCATTCGTAAGAGCCCTAAATTGGGATTCAATCTCTTTGCCATCTTGTGTGATCACTATTTCGATCGCATCCAATTCTATATCACCTGCAAGATCCATAATGGAGCGCGTGATTTTTTTGCCGTCTTTATCGGTAGTCGGATACTGAAGCCGCAACGGATCTTTCTTTCCACGAATTACCGAACCACCCACTATTTGCAGCTCATCAATCCGTTCTATCGGAATTGTAAGTACATAACCGCGTTTGGGTGAGGTCGGCACCGGAGGATTCTCTGGCGGCGGCGGTGCACCCACTTCCTCGCGCGTTATCGTTGGATCATCAATCCTGGGGGGAATGATCGGTGCATCACCCTTTTCTCCTTTTGGTGCTGCCTCTGTTTCTGCTGATTCCGACGTCTTGGGAACACTACCAGGTAGCATAAAAGCCGCTGCTAATGCGGCAGCTGCAGTCCTAAGCCTTTTTCTTCTCTTATCTTTATCAGCCGGATTTGCCATGACAGTCTCTAAAATACCGGATTTGCTATTTACCCTCTTCTTTACCCCGTCCTGGTCCTGTGGCGGGATTTATAAGGCGTTCGGGTGACGGAACAAAAGTTTGCACGGTTATATCGTCCTGGGTTTGTGGGTTATCTGCAAGCGCCCAGCCTTGCCCGCCAATAAGAGCTGGCCTACCGGCAGCTGCTGCAGCACGCGCTGTAGCCAGAGCGTCTCTCACCCATCCCTCACTCTCTTTTGCTTTATCATCAAAAAAAGTAGCATCCGCAGGATGATCGATGCGTTCCTGAATTCTTCCTGCCGCTGCTAAAATGGAAAAACCTTCATTCCGAATATTATTCATCTCTACTTCCAATGCACGTTGTAATGCTATCGAATCTTTTCCAGAAAAACTATCGGCACGTGCTTCTATTCCTTCAGCTTGTTCCATTAGGATTCGACTATACTCCACGCGGCCACTGGCCAACAGTGCCTTCGCTTTATCTATTTCACCCTTATCCTGATATTCCTGCGCGCGAAGACTAAACCACTCTCTTTCCACTTCCGCGGCAACATAAAACATTTGCGCCGCCATTAATTCCTGAGCGGGAACATTTACTTTATATTGTTTCATAGCATCCTGACGCAATCTACTTATCACATCATCGACAGATATATCATTCACAAGCAGTTCGGCATACGTATAGAGTTTTTGCTCTTTAAAATGAGCTTGTAAACTATCTCTGTTTTTTGTTTTTAGCAGCTCGTACAACTGATCATCCGAAGCTTCCTCAACAGTACGCGCCTCCGTTGTCAACGCATTGGCTTTTTCTCTCAATTGAGCGACGGTTTCATCGACTCCTTTTTCAATAATCATTTTTTCGTAACCAGACACCTCGCGAAGTGGCAAAGTATGTCGCTGTATTAGCGTGTCAACCAGATTGCTCCGTAATGCAGCAATTTTTTCTTCCGCAAGGGGTCCATGATCGCGTATTTCTTTTGCCGTTGCTTTATAAGCTTCTGCCACAGCCGTACATGTCAGCCAATCATGATAGCCTCTCTTTACAGCCGGGAATATTTCCCTGTCTCTTCCTCTCGCATCGATAAAAGTCTTAAGTTTTGTACCCTGAAAAACAGTAAACTGTGGTTCAATTTCTTTTCCAGTGAGTACCAAATCAACAGCATCCAGCTCTATCCCACCGGCACCGTCAGTGATAATGCGCGTAACTTTCCTGCCTTTTGCATCAACCGTGGGATATTGCAGCTGCAACGGGTCAGTTCCACCACCAAATAATTGCACTTCGTCCATTCGCTCTATCGGTACAGTCAATACATAACCGCGTTTTGGTGAGACCGGCACCGGAGGATTCTCTGGCGGCGGCGGTGCACCCACTTCCGCGCGCGTGATTGTTGGTTCATCAATGGGAGGAATGACCGGTGCGGCACCACCATTTTTTTGCTCACTGCCTGTATTCGGCTCTGCCGGTGGCTCACGCCCGGCAGAAGGTGCAAATGCAAGAGCTCCCGTTAAGGCAAGTGCTAAGGGACCGCCGGTTTTGCGCACCCAACTGCGTTGGGGTTCGGGCGAATCGGGTTTTTTGTTTGCCATAAAATTATACTTTATTATTAATTTTTCTTATAAAATCATAATAAAAGGATTGTAACAACCAAATGTTTGTTACAATATTATGACAAAACAAGGAGGAATTCTTACAGCGTTTCCGTCTGAAGCTGGATTTTTTCCAGTACGTTATCGCACACCAGCGGCACAAAGCGCACCGACATCAGTGGTTTACGGGAAAGAACCCCGTCATGGTTTTTGCTGATTTTAATCAGCACCTGGCTCGCCACGCTCTCGCCAACGGGGATCACCATAATACCGCCAGGCGCTAATTGCTCGACGAGCGCAGGGGGAACGTCCTGCGCGGCGGCGGTAACAATAATGCGGTCAAACGGTGCGCCTTCTTTCCAACCCTTGCTGCCATCACCACATTTGGACATTAGGTTGGTTAACTTCAGTCTTTTGAAGCGGGCTTCGGCTTGCATGAGTAACTCGGCATGGCGCTCAATGGTGTAGACGCGGCGAGCGATGCGGCAGAGGATAGCGGCCTGATAACCCGAACCGGTGCCAATTTCGAGCACGCGGTGGTTGGAGGTCACTTCCAAAGCCTGCGTCATCTCGGCGACGACCAGCGGCTGGCTGATGGTCTGGCCGCAGGAAATCGGCAGCGCCGTATCTTCATAGGCATGACTACGGAACGTTTCTTCGACGAAAATATCGCGCGGGGTTTGCTCAATGGCGGCGAGCACGTTGGTATCGGTAATGCCGTTGCCGCGCAGCTGCATCAAAAGCCGCAGCCGGTCCGGCATTTCTTCGTAGGTGGAATCGAGTTTTGGCGTGTGACGGCGAGACATAGAGCTACTCATAGATGGCGCATAATGCACCAAATCTATTAAAAACCTCTAAACAACCTGTTGCAAATTTTCCATACTTTTGTGGTCTGTGAGGTCGAGGCACAGCGGCGTTACGGTAATGTAATTTCGGTTCAGTAATTCGATATCGACATCCTTGCGGTCGGCCTTGTCGTTGCGCGCGCCACCGATCCAGTAATAAGGCCGGCCTTTGGGATCCACGCGCTCCGATAACGCTACGTTTACCAGGCGCTTGCCTTGCGGGCATACGCGCACGCCTTTCACTTTTCCCGGCGGACAATTAGGAAAATTGATATTGATGAACGTGCCGGGCGCCCAGTTTGCCGCCAGAAGCTTTTTGATGAGTTTCGGCGCGTAGGTTTCAGCCGTTTTCCAATGTACTTTTGCTGCATCATCAAAGAGTTGGCTGAGCGCAATCGACGGCACGCCGAGTATCGCTCCCTCCATCGCCGCCGCGACTGTCCCAGAATAGGTCACATCATCGCCGACATTCGACCCACGGTTGATACCGGACAGCACGAGGTCCACTGCTCCTCCCCCTATAGGGGGGAGGCCGGGAGGGGGGCGTCGGTTGAGAGATCGTGCCTTACCCGCCCCCCTCCTAACCTCCCCCCTATGGGGGGAGGAATTAGGGATAATCTGATGCAGCGCCAAAAGCACACAATCCGTCGGCGTGCCGCTTACGGCGTAGCGCTTCGGTGTAATTTTCCGCACGCGTACGGGCAGATGCAACGTCAGAGAATGTCCAGCGCCGCTTTGCTCTACCTCTGGCGCCGATACCCACACATCTTTGGAGAGCGTTTTTGCAACACGCTCAAGAACAACCAGCCCGTCGGCATTAATACCGTCGTCGTTCGAAACGAGAATTCTCATGCGATTTTTTTCAAACCGCCCATGTAAGGTTGTAAGGCACTGGGAACATTTACCGTTCCATCTTCATTTTGGTAGTTCTCCAAAATCGCCACTAACGTCCGCCCGATCGGCAGGCCCGAACCGTTCAGCGTATGCACGAATTCATTGCCTTTCCCGCCTTTGGGTTTAAAGCGCGCTTTCATGCGCCGGGCCTGAAATGCGCCGCAGTTGGAGCAGCTGGAAATTTCACGATACGTGCCCTGCCCCGGCAGCCATACTTCAATGTCGTAGGTTTTTTCTGCGCCAAATCCCATATCGCCGGTGGATAGCACCATCACGCGATACGGCAATTCCAGCTTCTGCAGAATATTTTCGGCCGTGGCCGTCATGCGCTCATGTTCTTCTTTCGATTTATCGGGATGCGTGATCGAAACCAGTTCCACTTTTGAAAACTGGTGCTGGCGGATCATGCCGCGTGTATCTTTTCCCGCCGATCCCGCTTCCGAGCGAAAACACGGTGTATAGGCGGTAAAGCGCAGCGGCAGTGCGTCTTCTTCCAGAATCGTATCGTTTACCAGATTGGTCAGTGGCACTTCGGCGGTGGGAATCAGCCAAAAACCATTGGTGGTTTTGAATAAATCTTCGCCGAATTTCGGCAATTGCCCGGTGCCATACATCGCCGCGTCTTTCACCATAAACGGCGGCACGACTTCGGTATATCCCGCTTCGATATTATTATCGAGAAAGAACGAGGCCAGCGCCCGCTCCATACGTGCCAGCGCGCCATAAAGCACCACGAACCGCGCGCCGGAAAGTTTGGCGGCGCTGCTAAAATCCATGAGGTCCAATTTTTCGCCGAGCTCAAAATGTTCTTTGGCTTTGAAATGAATGTTTGGTTCCTTGCCCCACTCACGCAGCTCCTTATTACTTGCTGCATCCTGGCCATCGGGCACATCGGCGGCAGGCAGATTCGGGATCGTGCTCAAAAACTGGTCGATCTCTTTTTCAAGTTTCGCCAGATGGTGTTCCTGTGCAGAGAAGTTAGCGCCGGCGATATCCTGGCGGCGGAGCAATTCCGACGCGGTTTCCTCATCACCCTGTGATTTAGCAATACCGATTTCGCGCGCAAAGCGATTTTTTTCTGTCTGCCAGTTTTGCAGATGCGTTTGCACCGCGCGTTTTTCCTCGTCGAGCTTCAGGATCATTTTCGCCTGCGCCGGCAAATTGCGGCGCGCCAGCGCGGCGTCGAACGCATCGGGATTATTGCGGATAAATTTTATGTCATGCATCGTGCGTGCTCATATTCCTGCATAAGAGTATGGACATCTCATATAAAAAATAAAGGGGGATGGATAGCGCAATCTGGCTGAACAGGTCCGGCGGCGTGATAAATGCCGCGATAATGACGATAATCACAATGGCATAGCGCCGCCCGGCTTTCAGGTTTTGCACCGTCAGCGCGCCGCTTTTGACCAGCAGCATCAGGACAATCGGCAGCTGGAACGCGAGACCGAATGCCAGAATCAGATGCATAGCGATGGATAGATAATCACCGACGCGTGCCTCGAGCTGGATCGGTAAACCACCCGCCGCGCCGCCGGTTTCAAACCCGAGAAAAAATCTCCACGCCGCGGGAAAGACAACGTAATAGGCAAACGCCGTTCCGGTGATAAACAATACGGGCGCAGCAATAAGAAATGGCAGCAGTGTTCCTTTTTCTTTTTTATAAAGCCCAGGCGCCAGAAAATAATAAAGCTGCGCAGCCATGATGGGAAACGACGCTAAAAACCCGGCGAATACAGCGAGTTTGATATACGCCAGAAATGCTTCGGCGAGGCCGGTATAAATCAGGCGGCGATGCTCGGGATTGGGGAACGCTTCCGCGAGCGGTCGCACGAGAAAACCATAAATATCCGCAGCAAAAAAATACGCGACGAAACTCGCCGCGAAAAACGCCGCGAGCGAAATCATGATCCGCCGGCGCAGCTCGGTCAGATGTTCGAGCAGCGGCTGTCCGGGCAATTCCTTTTCCCTCCCCCGTTCGGGGGGAGGGTGGCCGAAGGCCGGGAGGGGGTCGGTATTATCTTGCACTTACCCCCTCCTTAATCCTCCCCCCGTACGGGGGAGGAAATATTATAGCTTTCGTACATATTTCCGTCGTCGCCTTTGATCAGCCGGATTTCGGCGTTCACCGAATCGACGGTTTCTTTCACGCCGGTTTCTTCTGCCAATTCGTCGAACAATTTGCGTAATTCTTTACTGACGTCTTTGATCCAGCGTACGGCCTTCGCCAGCGCACGCATCACCACCGGCAGTTCTTTCGGGCCGATGAATATTACCGCGACGAGGACGGTGAAAAGCAGTTCTGCGAGGGAGAAATCGAACATAGGGATATGGAGATGTGGAGATAGGGAGATGTGGGGATTATTTTTCTCCACATCGCCACATCCCCATATCTGATCATCCTTCTTTCTTATCCTCTTCGCCCTTCAGGCCCTCGCGCATCGAGCGCACGCCCTTGCCGATTTCGCCCATGACGTTCGAAATGCGTCCCTTGCCGAATACGATCAATACGATCAGCAATACCAGTAACAGATGCGAAAAACTCAGTCCCATAAACAACTCCTTTGCAAGGAATCCTTTATAGCCTATTCCCCGTCAACCACAATACCTGATCGATGAGCCAGAACGTCGGGGCGCCAATGACAGTCTGCATCAGATTATAGCCCAAAAGCGGCGGCACTAAAAGCGCCAGGAAAACCAGCGGAATACCGAAGCGTTCCAGTTTCCGAAATCCCCGCTGCGCCTCGCCAGTGAGCAACGCGTCGACCACCCTGCCCCCATCCAGCGGCAAAATCGGCAGCATATTAAACGCGATCAGTACGCAGTTAATGATCAGCGCGCGGTAGAGCATCTGAAAAAGCATCGGCGCTGTCTCCGGCGTGATGCCAACATCCTCAAGATGCAATAGCAGCGCCGCCGCCACGGCCTGCAGGAAATTGACCGTTACACCGGCAATCGCCACCACAAACATGCCCTGTCGCGGCGGGTTCAGGCGGCGAAAATCCACCGGCACGGGTTTCGCATAACCGAACATGACCGGCGATTTCGCAAGATAGAGCAACGCCGGCAGCACAATCGTACCGAAACGATCGATATGCTTAAACGGATTGAGCGTCAGGCGGCCAAGGCGCTGCGCCGTATCATCGCCATAGTGCAACGCGGCGAACCCGTGCGCGGCTTCGTGCAGCGTGATCGCCAGCACTACCGGCACCGCCCAAGCGAGTATATCGTAAATTATATCCATATCTTTTTATCACTCCCGCGAAAGCGGGAGACTTATTTAAGTAAACAAAACTCCTGCTTTCGCAGGAGTGACAAGAAATTATATTCCGCGCAAAATAACATCTAACTCTCTGCGCAACTCCTTTATATCCACCGTTTTCTCCTCTCGTTGCATCGCCGTTTCGGCGCGCAGCAGTGAAAAACCAGCGAGCGACGTTAACCCGCCGACGATCGCCTGCATTTCCTGCATATCACCGTTGCAGTGCAAAACAACATCGCAACCGGCGGCCAGCGCGTCTTCCGTACGCGAGGTGAAATCGCCGCCCAACGCCTTCATCGATAAATCGTCGGACATAAGAAGTCCATCATAGCGTAATTCTTCGCGGATTAGTTTGATCGCGGCCGGCGAAGTCGTAGCCGGACGCTTGGCATCGATTTCCGTATAAAGCACATGAGCGGTCATCGCCATCGGCAAATCGGCTAACGCTTTAAACGGGACAAAATCTGTATCGCGTAATCTATCGAGATTGCTTTCCACCACCGGTAACTCCAGATGGCTGTCGGCAAACGCACGACCATGGCCGGGGATGTGTTTTAGCACGGGGACAATGCCACCGTCCGCCAGCCCATCCGCCTGCGCGCGCGCCAGTATGATCACCTGCTCGGGCACATGGCCAAACGCGCGATCGCCGATCACATCGTGTGCGCCCGGCACGGGAATATCAGCCACCGGCGCGCAATCAACCGTCACACCAATGCGCGCCAATTCATGCGCCATCAGCCGTGCATTAAGATAACAGGCGCGTTCCGCTTTTTCCCAATCGTGCCGATACAAATCGGCAAAAACTTTCGCCGGCGGAAACAGCGGCCAGTGCGGCGGTTTGAGTCGTGCCACGCGGCCGCCTTCCTGGTCAATCAGGATCGGTACATTTTCGCGCCCGACGATTTCGCGCAAACTATCGGTCAGGCGCCGTACCTGCGCCGGCGATTCACAGTTGCGCTGGAATAAAATATAGCCGTAAGGATTAACGTCGAAGAAAAACGCCGTTTCGTCGGTGGAAAGTTCCGTTCCCTGTAAACCGAAGATAGCGGAGGCGAGGGACATTAGCGAATAACTCCTCCCCCCAAAGGGGGGAGGTTGGGAGGGGGGCTTTTGTGGCGAGATTTCTCAATCTTCGCCCTCCTCCTAGCCTCCCCCCTTTGGGGGGAGGGATCAACTACTTCGCGACAATACACGCCTGCCCCTTTGCCGACAACCCGCCGCAGAATTTTTTCGCATCGGCATCGCTGGCGAAACCGCCCACGCGCAGGCGATAGAAAATGCCCTTCGCACCCAGATCGGCTTTCACCACCACCGGCGTTTTGCCTGCGAGCGACGAAAATTTCTTCTGCATTTTGACGAAGGCATCGCGCGCTTCCTTATCTGATTTATACGCACCGAGCTGCACTTTCACGCTGCCGGTACTGGCCTTAGGCTTTGCCGGCTGGTTTACCGCAAACGGTTTCGGGTCGGGTTTTGCATCCTGTTTCACCGTGGTCTTCACTTCGGCAACGCCCACATCCACCGGTTTTTCCGCAGCGACGGGTTTATCCACGATACTCGGTTTTTGCGCCACCACCGCAGCTTTTTCACCTGCGGCTTTGGTATAGGATACCACCTCCTCACCCGCTGAAGGAGAGACGGCGGAAGGTTTCTGCACAGCCGCAACCGGTTTATCCACGCCCATCAGCTGTTCCGGTTTGCCGGGTGTTTTTTCCTCTTTCTTCTGCGCCGTTTCGTTCACCCAGCTTTTGGTTTCCGCAAGCTCGATCTTTTTATCCATCGGCTCTTCGGGTGCGGGCATCACGCGCTCGACTTTGGGCGGCGCAGTGTTGCCAGCGAAGGTTTCAAATACGGTTTTATCCTGGTTGGGAAATTTCATTCCGCCCGGATCATCTGGCTTTTCCTTGAGCGGTGTTTTATCGGCTTCAACAATCACCAGATCTTCATCGCTCACGGATTGCGTACCGGTTTTATAGGCATACCAGGCGAGCGTGACAAACCCTATAACCGTCGCAGCGACAACGATGCGCGGCAGCCAACCCATGCGTTGGCTGGAAAGCACATCCTCGCCGGAAATATCGTTATCCATATCGAAATCGTCGTCGTCGCTCATCGCATCTCCTCTAGGGGCTCGACACCCAGCACCATTAAACCGGAAGCAATTACCGTTGCCACCGCACGGGCCAGTGTAATGCGCGCCGCCGATAATTCAACATCATCTTTTAGGATGAAGCGTAGGGTGGCATCGTCGTTGCCCAAATTCCAAAAACCATGGAACGCTGCCGCCACATCGTTTAAGTAAAACGCGATGCGGTGCGGTTCATATGCCACCGCCGCCTGTTCGACCATGCGCGGCCAGGCAGAGAGCAGACGAATCAGCGCAATCTCTTCCGGATGCTTCAGCCGCGCAAAAATTTTCGGGCTGGCGTTATGTTGCAGTTTCATGGCCTCCGGTAAATCGGCGCGGCAATTGCGCAAAATCGAATGCACGCGCGCATGCGCATATTGCACGTAGAATACCGGATTGTCCTTGCTCTGTTCGATCACCTTCTCGAAATCAAAATCGAGCGGCGCATCGTTCTTACGCGTGAGCATGATGAAACGGAATACGCCTTTGCCGACTTCGTCGATAGCCTCGCGCAAAGTGACAAAATTGCCGGAGCGCTTCGACATTTTCGCCGGTTGTCCGCCGCGCAGTAATTTGATCATCTGCATCAGCTTCACTTCCAGCGTGGCCTGACCGTCCGACATCGCCGATACCGCGGCTTTCATGCGTTTTACATAACCGCCATGATCAGCGCCGAACACATCGACCAGGATATCCGAACCGCGTTTGTATTTATCATAGTGATACGCAATGTCCGGCGCGAAATAGGTCCAGCTGCCATCGGATTTTTTCACCGGCCGGTCGCAATCATCGCCGAATTGCGTCGATTTAAACAACGTCTGCTCGCGCGGTTCCCAATCTTCCGGGGTTTTGCCTTTCGGCGGTTCGAGCACGCCACGATAGATCAGTCCCTTCTTCGTCAGCCACTCCAACGCTTCTTCCACCTTGCCCGATTCTGAAAGTTTTCGTTCAGAGGTGAATACATCATGCTGCACACCGAGCGTGAACAGATCATCCTTGATCAGCCCCATCATCGCTTCGATGGCGAATTCGCGCACTTTCGGCAACCATTCCTCGCGCGCCGCATTTAACAGCGCCCGATTATATTGCACAAATAACTGCTCCCCAACGGGAACGAGGTAATCGCCAGGATAAAGCCCTTCTGGAATTTCGCCGATTGTCTCGCCGCAGGCTTCGCGGTAGCGCAGATATGCGGATTCGGCGAGTTTATCCACCTGCGCGCCGGCGTCGTTGATGTAATATTCTTTGGTGACATTATATCCGGCTTTAAGCAGCAGCGTTGCCAGTGCATCGCCATATACCGCGCCGCGGCCATGACCAACATGCATTGGCCCTGTCGGATTCGCCGATACATATTCGACATTCACTTTTTTGCCATCGCCGATAGTAGAATTGCCGTAACCGATGCCATGTTCCAGAATATCGCGCACGGCGTTTTGCCACACGCTGATATCGAGCGTCATATTGATAAAGCCCGGCCCGGCGATTTCAGCCCTTACTATTCCTCCTCCCAGAGGGGGGAGGTTAGGAGGGGGGCATGGTGGGCACGATCTCTCAGCCGACGCCCCCCTCCCGGCCTCCCCCCTATGGGGGGAGGGGATTAAACGCGAAAGCAATAACGCAGCAATCTCTTGCGGTTTCTTCCCCGCTTGCGGCGCAATCACCAGTGCGGCATTGGTCGCCATATCGCCATGCGCCACATCTCGCGGCGGCGTCACTTCGACTTTATCCGTCACCACGGAATCCGGCAGCGCGCCTTCGGCTTTTAACTGCTCGATAACACCACAAACATCGTTTTGTATTTTTTTGAAGAGGTTCATTGCATTTCCTGCATGGTAGGTAATATTTTAATTTCTATCCAACTAATAATATCTTCAATATCTTGATTTAACTTGGCTAAATCAAGATATATAATTGGCTCATAATGCGCGATACGATTGCGTAAACCCAGTACCGGATGTAATTTAGCGCGTAATTCCTTACGTTGCAGTGTTGTACGACAACCAGGGAAGCTCTTTCGCAGATTAAACCGCCACAAATTTTCGTAAGGGCTATTGAATAAATTGACCCATAGACCGAAGTTAAGCGCTGCAACAATATTAGCATTAGTAATCGGTTTGTTGTTTTTCAAAAGAGTATCTTTTGCCTTTTTTATCTGCTGTTTTTCAATCGCACCCAACGCGATATTTCTGGAATCGAACCACATAGACCCGTAGTGAATAGAGAGTTGGCGATTAATAGCGTTACGCAATCCAATTTCTAACCAGTGCAATTTTTTATAAAATCGCTGGCAATGATCCAAATTGCACAGATAAAGCGCAACGGCATTATCCGGTCGACCATCTGCCATGCGAATATAAGCACCAAGTCTTTCGGGGGATAAAAAATATTCAAACAATTCAATATTTTGATTAGGGAAAGGCATCGGTTGACTGCAGGAAACTGATATTATACAATAATGTTAGAGTGCTGGGTGTGCGGCTTCTGGGTTTATCCTATCCGCCCCCAGCCTTTTTATTTTCCCAACCATGACCTGGCTTGAACATCGAATACTCGTCGGTATTCGTCCAGCGCGAAGCGATCGGTCATGCCGGCGATGAAATCGGCGACGACGAGCGCGGTGATCGGCGTGCGCGGCGCGTTGACCTGCGCGCGCCAGGCGGTGGGCAGGCAATCCGGCTCATTCAAAAAGAAATTAAATAAATCCTTCACCACGCGCTTCGCTTTACTCGCCATACGATTTACCTTGTAATGGCGATACATGTTTTTCATCAGAAAATCTTTAAGCTGCGCGTTTGCTTCCTGCATCGCCGGGGAAAACGCGATCAATGGCTTTCCAAGTTTACGCACATCGTCGGCATTTTCCACCTGTGCATCACTGATATTTTTCATCGTCTGCGTAATGACATCGGTCACCATGCGGTTAATCAGGCGGCGCACCGATTCATGCACCAGTTTCGTTTCCGACAGGTTCGGATATTGTGCGCGCACCTCACGGAAAATCTTCCCCACAACATCAACTTCGTCCAATTGCTCTATCTTTAAAAGTCCCGCGCGTAGGCCATCGTCGATATCATGGTTGCTGTAGGCAATGTCATCCGCGAGCGACGCCACCTGCGCCTCGGCGCTGGCATAGGTTTCCAGCTCCAGATCGTGTTTTTCATTATATTCTTTCAGCGCGCGCGGCAGGCCGTCTTTCGGTTCGCGGCCAATCAGCTTATTTAAAATCGAAGTTGGGCTTTTTTTGATCAGCGGGCCGTTATGCTTGGCGATGCCCTCCAGCGTTTCCCACGTCAGATTCAACCCATCAAACGCGGCATAACGCTGCTCAAGCGAGGTCACAATCCGCAACGTATGGCCGTTATGATCAAAACCGCCATACGGCTCCATCACCTCGGCCAGCGCGTCCTCGCCGGAATGCCCAAACGGCGTGTGACCCAAATCATGCGCCAACGCCAACGCCTCCGCCAGGTCTTCGTTCAGGGCCAGCGAACGGCTGATGCCGCGCGCCATCTGCGACACTTCGAGGCTGTGCGTCAGCCGTGTGCGGTAATGGTCGCCTTCGTGATTTACAAACACCTGCGTCTTATATTCCAGGCGGCGAAATGCGGTAGAATGAATAATCCGGTCGCGGTCACGCTGGAACACCGTGCGCGTGTTGCTTTCCGGCTCGCGGTAGAGCCGCCCGCGGCTTTGCTCCGGCCAGCAGGCATAAGCGGCCAGATTATGCGGTTTTAGGTTGAAATCGGTCATAGGCCGAAAGATTTAGCGGAAATGAGTGGCAAGTGGCAAGAGTTTAAAGTTTAGAGCTGAAAGTGGAAAGTTATAAAATCGAGTGAAACTAGAGCTTTACACTTTAAACTTTTAACTCTCAACCCCTTGCCTAATCTCCCATCTTACCCCATAATTAGGAGATGGAAACCGCATTCAACCTCACCGACGCCGCCGCGGCGCAAATCAACACCCTTCGCCAGAAAGAGGGTAATGTGGCCTTGCGTTTTCGGATAACGGTCAAAGGCGGCGGTTGCTCGGGATTTCAATACGAATTTTCGCTCGATGACAAATCCCCTGCCCCGCGGGATGCGATTTTTGCCAATCATGGCGCAGAAGTAGTGGTGGACGATATTTCTCTCAGCGTCATTAAAGGTTCGATATTAGATTATACGGAAGACCTGGCCCAGGCCGGTTTCTCGATCAAAAACCCCAATGCTACCGCGAAGTGCGGGTGTGGGAATTCGTTTTCGGTATAGTGCTTAGTGCAAAGTGCTTAGTGCTTGGTCATTAAGGGCACTTGTTTTATAACTAAGCACTATGCACTTAGCACCAAGCACCCTCACCATCGCCACCTGGAACGTAAACTCAGTCAAAGCGCGGCTGGCGCATTTGCTCGAATGGCTAAAGCGCACGCAGCCGGATATTTTGCTGTTGCAGGAACTTAAATGCGTCGAAGAAGCCTTTCCGCGCATGGAAATAGAAGACCTCGGCTATAATCTCGCGATTTATGGCGAGAAGACCTATAACGGTGTCGCCATCCTCTCTAAATTCCCGCTCTCTGATATCCAAAAGGGCCTGCCGGGAAATGAGGATGATGCGAGGGCACGGTATATTGAAGGGGTAGTGAGTATCCCCTCCCCCATAGGGGGAGGGTTAGGGAGGGGGCATGGTGTGAGAGATCGCTCAACTAATGCCCCCCTCCTAACCTCCCCCCTAAAGGGGGAGGAACAAGTTCTCCGCGTCGCCTCAGTCTACGTCCCCAATGGGCAAGAAGCAACATCGGACAAATTCCAGTACAAACAAACCTTTCTCGACCGTTTTTACACACATATGCAAACATTACTTACCTACGATGAAATGTTGGTCGTCGGCGGCGATTATAACATCGCGCCGGAAGACATCGACGTGCACAATCCCAAGGAATGGGAAGGTAGCGTGCTGACGCATGACCTGGTCCGCGCGCGCTTTCGCAAGGTTTTGCATCTGGGGATGTATGACGCGTGGCAGTTATCAGTTATCAGTTGTCAGTTATCAGAAAATAAGAGTGGGCCACTGACAACTGACAACCGACAACTGACAACTGGTGGCTACACCTGGTGGGACTACCGCGCCGGTGCCTTCGCGCAAGACGATGGCCTGCGCATTGACCATCTGCTGCTATCGCCGCAAGCGGCCGACAAATTGCAAAACTGCGAAGTCCACCGCGACCTGCGCGCGCTCGATAAGCCCAGCGACCATGCGCCTGTAACTGCAAAATTTGAAGCCGGACGGGATAACAACATATACTTGCTTTAATGCTGTCACTCGATTATTAATGAATATTAAGTGGAGAACAGTATGCAATGGCATGAAGCGACCTGGCATAAAGTGAACGTGGGAGAAAAATCATTCCTCGCCAGTAATGATGAAATCGATATAAACGATATTGGTAGCCTCAGTAATTTGCTTGTTACTGGAGGTAAACCTGACTTGGGGATGATTCTGCATCCATTGACTCCGGTTTTTTATACAGATGCAGGAAGTGCTGACTTTTTGAGAGAAAAGGCACCAAATCTTGTTATTGCAAACGCTCCTCAAAGTCAGGCTGCGCAAACTCTTGCCAGAGACATCCAGTCGCATGAAAGAAAAAAAGATTCGGGAAGAATATTCGGTTAGTCGGAATAAGCTAAAGTTCTGATTCCGCTTTTACCACCCCTTAGGCACGGCGCTCTGCGAAACCTTCACCTTATTTCGCCCGCCGTTTTTTGCCGCATATAACGCTTCGTCGGCGCGTTTCAAGAGCGTTTCCACGCTGTCACCATCGGGATGCAAACTCGAAACGCCGATGCTGATGGTTTTTTGAATCGTCGTACCGTCGGCGTTGATAGTAAACGGCGTTTTCTCGACAATATCGCGCATACGGTTGGCAGCGTTGAGCGCTGCTTGCGGATCGGTTTCCGGCATAAGTACGACAAACTCTTCTCCGCCAAAGCGAGCCGCCAGGTCGGTCGAGCGCGCCGCACCCATGATCAATCCAGCCAGTTGTTTGAGCACCATATCGCCGGCATCGTGGCCGTAAGTATCGTTCACCTGCTTGAAATGATCCATATCCATGATCATGACCGCCAGATTTTTACTATCCTGCTGCGCCTGCTTGACCATGTTAGCCAAATGTGTGTTGAGATAGTGACGGTTGTAAAGTCCGGTCAGGCCATCGGTCAGCGCCATTGAAATACTTTGCTGATAATGCGCTTTCAACGCCTCTTGATATTTCTTACGACGAATCTGCATGCGCACGCGCGCGATCATTTCGTTCTTGTCCACCGGCACCGTCAAATAATCGTTGATACCCATTTCGAGCGCCTTGAACATGATTGCCTTATCGTCTTCGTCGACGAGTACGAGCAGCGGAACGTTTCGCAGTTCTTCCTGGCTTTTGATCTGCGAAGCCAGGCGCAATCCGTCGCTGCCTGAAAGCATGGTGCTGATGAGAATGGCGCTATAATCACCCTTCGTCGCCTTGGCCAGCGCTTCCTCGGGATCGGCTACCGAATCGACTTCGTAGGTTTCCTTTAATTTGCCAATCACCTGTTTCGCCTGCACCTCATCATCGTCGACGAACATGATTTTCGAGCCGGACACGTCGGAAATAAAGGCATTGGCGGTAGCGGGCTCGATGCCCATCTGCAGGCTGGTTTTATCGCGCAGGCGCAACTCATCGAGCAGCATCTTGATGCGGATCAGCGATTTCACGCGCGCGAACAACGCCATATCGTTGATCGGCTTGGTAAGAAAATCGTCGGCGCCGGCTTCCAGCCCTTTCAGGCGGTCGGCTTTTTCCGAGAGCGCCGTCACCATAACGACCGGAATGTGCGACGTAGCGTTATCCTCTTTGATTTTCTTGCATGTCTCGAAACCGTCCATGCCCGGCATCATCACGTCGAGCAGCACCAGATCGGGTTTATTGTCTTTCGCTTTTTGCAGCGCCTCGAAACCGTCCTTGGCGGCAATGACGTCGTAATATTCGCTGGCGAGCTTGGCCTCCAGCAATTTGATATTCGCCGGTACGTCATCGACAACGAGGATTTGCGCGGTCATAGTCTAATCCTGTGCGAGCCCAGCGAGGCACAGGATCCAACCTGGGCAACACAGATCCTGTGCGGCCGTTTTGCGGCCCACAGGATTAAATCATGCCAGTTCTTCTTCACCTAAAAACCTCCGTACCGTATTCAGGAACGGTACAATCGAAATCGGTTTTGAGATATAGGCTTCGCATCCGGCGGCGAGAATTTTTTCCTCGTCGTCTTTCATAGCGAAGGCGGTGACGGCGATAATGGGTATATTGCAGATCGTCTCTTCGGCTTTCAATTTGCGCGTGACATCGAGGCCGGAAACTTCCGGCAGCTGGATATCCATCAGAATCAAATCCGGGTGTTTGGCCTTGGTCAGGCGTATGGCCTCCATGCCGTCTTTGGTTTCGATGGTGTCGTAACCGTGCGCGGCCAGAAGATCCCGAAATAACTTCAGGTTCAGATCATTATCTTCGACGATGAGGATGCGTTTTTTCACGGTGCGGTAAAATCCTTTTATTTGCCACCATATTAGTGCCGCAATCCTTAAAATTATGTTTACTCGGGGGGAATTAATACATTAACTGGCCCGTATGGCATTCACTCTCGAAACACAAAACCTCCATCCGGCCACGCTGCTCTGTCTGCAGGCAATGCAGGAATTACCGGAAGATTTTGTTCCCAATACGGTACAAGATCTCGGCTGTGGCAATGGGATTCTTTCCATCGTCGCGGCACAAATCTGGCCGGAGGCGGAGATTACGGCTGTGGATATTTCGTCCAAAGCGGTCGAGGATGCTAAGGCGGCGGTCCGGGAACGCGATTTTGAAAACAGAGTTTTCGTGCATCTTAACGACGTTTTCGTGCACCTTAAGGGAGTTTTTGCGCACTTTAACGGAGGATTTGATCTCACGATTTGTAACCTATTGGCTGATATAGTTATTCCTGCTGCGCCCGATCTTAAGAAAAGCGTAAGTTTTGGCGGTTATGCTATCCTCTCTGGAATTTTGGCTTGGCGGGCAGCGGAAATGGAGACGGTTTATACCGGTTTAGGCTTTGAAATTATTAGGAAATATGAGAATTCGCCCTGGGTATGTTACACCCTCTGTCACAAATGTGAAACAAACGCCAAACCAATTGTCACAAAACCATAACTTTCCCCTGCCCGGCCAGTACGGTAAGCTGTAAGGTAGTTAGGAAACTGTTTTACACACGCGGATATGCAACTTACGAACGAACAGAAACTGGCCCAGTTATCGCCCTTTCCCGAGTTGGTGGAAAGACACAAAAAACTCGTGGATGCGGCGGAGCTTGTCATAAACGCGCATCCGGAATACGGCGCCGATGTGGCTAAGACGCTTGGCAACTGGGTGGATTATGATCTGGAGTCTTCACTCATCGCAGTCAATAAGATGAACGCCGCGCTGCATGCTCCGGATGTGAAGACAAGCAAGGAACTCTCGGCAAAAATGCGAAGCGAGCACTTGGCCTATAAAGACGAGATGGATAGAAAATGGATCCAGGACGTTATCAAGGACAGCAACATACAAGGCGTGCGCGCGATCGAGCAGGTCAAACGGGAAGTGAATCCCGGCATGGTTGGCGGACTGACGCAACTGGTGTACAACGAAAATAAAGGCGGCCTGCAGTTCGGCGGCTTAATAGGCTTAGTCGGCGGTGGGCTGCTAGGCCTCATGGGCGGCGGCGAGATGGGCGGCGGCTGGTGGAGCATCATTGCAACCATCGGCGGCGCGCTGCTTGGCGCGTGGATCGGCAACAAAGGCGGCGATATGGTGAGCAATACCTTTGGCAAAGACAAAAAGGCCGATTGGAAAACGCTGGACGAAGCTCGCGGCAAAGCACAGGAATTAGAGAAAAAACCCAGCGCACTGGAGGCGCTGGAGGCAGAGAGGGCGCAGCGACCCAAGGACCAAACCGTGTCGGAAGCGACGAGAATTTTGAAAGCAAGGCAAGAGTTGGAAAGAACGGCAGACGCGCAAGCAGCCGCCGTGTTTACCCGAAGCGCGGTGGATATGGCTGCGCAAAATCCCGCCATAGATATGGGAAGATTGAAAAGTTTATTGCAGACGCGCCTTCCGGCAAACGCGCTAGAGAGCGTGAATGTGGATGGAAGCGGTATGCTGTTATCCCCGTCTTCTTCGCCGACATTATCGAAACCAAGAACAAAATAATAATAAAGAGAGTATTTTATGGACGATCCCACCACTCAAAGCAGCCCCGAAAGTACCTGGCTTGAAAAACTCGATAGTAACACGAGGGCATTGGGGAATGAGGCCTTAGAATGGGCACAAAAACTAAATGCGAAGATCGATTTTAATGACGATGGAAAACCCGATCTCACACAATTGAAAGATGCTGCCGTGAAAGCAGGGGGGGATGCTGCCGATGATGTAGGCAACATAGTTGAAACACTCAAAGAAAAGGGTGTCGCCGTAGTCAAAGAAGTTACCAAACCCGGCGGCATCATGGACAATATCGGCGAGTTCCTCTCCAATAATTCAGGCGGGTTGATCGGCCTCTTGGGTGTGCTGTTAGTGGGCAGCTTGTTGGATTTTGGTCCTCTTATGATGCTGGTGCTTGGCGCAATCGCGCTCTTTACCGGCGGCATGATGGACGGAGAAAAAGGTATGTTAAGCGGGTTGCTTCCAAGCAGGAGCCCCGCTCCGGGAGCCGATGTGACCGTGGCGCCGCCAGCACCGGGCCAAGGTCAGGGCGCGGACGTGCCGGCGCCAGGCCCGGAGGCAGCATCTACGACTCCTGCCGCACCGGCTGCTGCACCCGTTGTTCCGGTTACTCCAACAAACGACGGCGTCAAACTGTCTAGTGATGATGGCAAAGCATCCACGGTTATATCGACTACCGATGCCGATGGAAACAAACTTATTTTCTTGCTCAAAGGTACCTATCCTGCCGATGGGAAAATTACCTGGGACACTATCTCTCAGATAGAAAAAACAGATAAACCCGGTGGCCGCTTTATTAAATATGACGACATTGCTATTCCTAAGGAAATGCAAGCAACTATCACCGCTGATGAAACACAAAAACTCGCAGATTTCATTAAAACGCACGCTGTCGAAAAAGACAAAAAACCCGGTGCTGAAAACGCTTCGAGTAATAACAAAGGACTTGCAAATTTTGTTGACCTTACGCTTTTGCGTGAGAATGACACCCACGTACTGATGGAATTCACTTCGCAAGCGCAAGGAAAAAAATTCTTGGAAAAAATAGGAATGGGAAATGCTTTTTCAGGCATAGGCATGCGTATGGTGGGAGAAAAATCCGGTAGTGATTTAATCATTACAAGCTTGGAAACACGCGAAAATGACAAGCTTATTAAAAGAGAAAATTTCGAGAATGGACGTATTCTGTCCGGAGTCTTGAATGCGAATGGCTCCGTTGATATGAAAAAAGTGAATACGCAGTTAGATACGGCATTAAGTTTCCCCAAAGATATGGATCAGGATGCTCCCGGCAAGGCTTCTGACTCTGCACCAACTACTCCCACGACTCCGGCGACAGGTAAGGAAACGGGCGCCGGCAATAAAGAAGTGCCGAAACCTCCGGCTCAGCCTTTTTCACCGATTAAGGAAATATTCCCGGACCTCAGCCAAGTGATGGCCGATATAAAAAGACTTTCAGGCCTTGAAATGCAACCATCTGACACTTCCGACAAAATACCGACCCATGTTACCGGCGGGGAGCCAGTCGCTAAAGGCGTAGGAAAATAACAAATAAAAGCGCCCTTTATAGGAGGAAAACTACGTTTTTCTCCCCCTCACCAACTCCTCCACAATCTCGGGATTGAGCAGCGTCGAAATTAGCGATATTTTTTGTTGCATTAATACGTAAATGTTGATATACTTATTTAAGTAAAATTAAGGAACCTGCTATGAACGATCTAATACGCATGAGCATCGATGTACCGGCCGACCTGCACCGGCTGGCGAAAATGACGGCGGCTTATCATGAGCAAACCATTCGTGAATTCGTGATCGAACAGATTCGCAAAGCCATCCCCCGTAAGACAGCAAAAAAAAAGGCCGCAAAATCCAAACAACCTAACCGCCTGACGCGCAGCACGATTGAGAAATCCATACGCGGCGAGGACGTTTCCGCTTACGCTTCGTATGACGATTTCCTGCGCGAAATGGGCCGTAAGTAATGCGCGTTTTTTACGCCACGGGACAGTATAAACGTGACTACAAAAAAGCAATAAAGCAACATCAACCGATAGGCAAACTGGATGATGTGGTGCGTATGCTACTGACTGGAAAACCTCTAGAAGCAAAATTTAGAGATCATCCGCTGGTTGGAAATTATAAAGATTGTCGTGAGTGCCATATCAAACCAGACTGGTTATTAATTTACCGTATCGACGGTAATCATCTCATCTGCGAACGTCTTGGCAGCCATTCGGAATTGTTCGATTAGTTTCTTTTCCCTTTCACCAACTCCTCCACAATCTCGGGATTGAGCAGCGTCGAGGTATCGCCGAGATTCGACGTATCGCCCTCGGCGATTTTGCGCAAAATGCGGCGCATGATTTTGCCGGAGCGCGTTTTGGGAAGCTGCGGCGTGAAGTGAATGAAATCGGGCGTGGCAATAGCGCCTAATACTTTACGCACCCATTGTTTCAAATCTTTTTCCATCTCCGGCGTCGGCGTGGCGCCCGCTTCGAGCGTTACGTAACAATAAATCCCCTGCCCTTTGATGTCGTGCGGATATCCCACCACCGCCGCTTCCGTGACATGATCGTGGCCAACGAGCGCGCTTTCGATGTCGGCCGTACCGATGCGGTGGCCGGAGACTTTGAGCACGTCGTCGACGCGGCCGGTGATCCAGTAATAGCCGTCTGCGTCGCGCCGCGCGCCGTCGCCAGTGAAATAATACCCTTTGTAGGTTTGGAAATAGGTTTCCTCGAAACGTTTGTGATCGCCGAATACCGTGCGCATCATCCCCGGCCAGGCGTCTTTAATCGCGAGCATGCCTTCGCATGCGCCTTCGCATTCCTTGCCATTCGCATCGAGGATTACCGGCTGCACGCCAAAGAACGGCCAGGTCGCCGAACCGGGCTTCAGCGGTGTGGCGCCGGGGAATGGCGCGATCATATGGCCGCCGGTTTCCGTCTGCCACCATGTATCGACGATCGGACAGCGCCCCTCGCCCACCACGCGGTGATACCACAGCCACGCTTCCGGATTGATCGGCTCACCGACGCTGCCGAGCAGCCGCAGCGATTTACGCGAGGTTTTTTGCACGGCTTGATCGCCGTCGCGCATTAATGAGCGTATCGCTGTCGGCGCGGTGTGAAAAATATTCACCTGGTGTTTATCGATCACTTGCCAAAAGCGCGAGACATCGGGATAGGTCGGAATGCCCTCGAACATCAGCGTCGTCGCGCCGTTTAAGAGCGGGCCGTAGACGATGTAGGTGTGGCCGGTTACCCAGCCGACATCGGCGGTGCACCAATAGATGTCTGCTCCTCCCCCTTCAAGGGGGAGGTTGGGAGGGGGACTGGTTGTGAGAGATTTCTCATCCGATGCCCCCCTCCTAGCCTCCCCCCTATGGGGGGAGGAACTGCCATGATAATCAAACGTGCATTTAAACGTCATCGCTGCATAAACCATATATCCCGCCGTCGTATGCAGGACGCCTTTGGGTTTGCCGGTGGAACCGGAGGTGTAGAGAATATAGAGCGGATGTTCGGCATCGAGGCTTTCCGGTTTGCAGTCGGCGGAGGCCCTGGCCATTTCCTCGTGGTACCAGAGGTCAGTTTTATTCCAGGCGATTTTCCCGCCGGTGCGTTTGACCACGAGCACGCGCTCAACGCCATTCGCTTTTTTCAACGCCTCGTCTACATTGTTTTTCAGCGGCACGGTTTTACCGCCACGCACGCCTTCGTCGGCGGTGATGACGAGTTTGCTGCCGCAATCTTCGATGCGTCCGGCCAGCGCTTCCGCCGAGAATCCGCCGAATACCACCGAATGCACGGCGCCGATGCGCGCGCAGGCGAGCATGGAAATCGCCGCTTCCGGGATCATCGGCAGATAAATCGTCACGCGGTCGCCAGGTTTCACGCCCTGCGCTTTCAGTACATTCGCAAGGCGGCAAACCTGTTCGTGCAACTCCTTATAGGTAATTTTTTTTGATTCGTTCGGGTTATCGCCTTCCCAGATAATCGCGGTTTGATTGCCGCGTTTTTCCAGATGACGATCGAGGCAATTTTCACTGATGTTGGTTTTCGCACCTTCAAACCATGTGATTGAAACCGGAGAATTGAATGAGGTGTTTTTTACTCGTGTCCATTTCTGGTGCCAGATAAAATTTTCTGCCTGTTTTGCCCAGAACGCATCAGGGTTTTCTAGCGATTCTTTATACATGGCATCATAGCGCTCGCGGTTAATATATGCATGCGCGGCGAAATCTTTAGGAATGGGAATTACCTGAATATCACTGGAAGTATTCGATTTTACATTTTGTTGCATATCTATCCTCCCGTCATCGCGAGGAGCGTTAGCGACGTGGCGATCCAGCTAAGCGCTGTAGGCGCTTAATAGTATCTATATGCGCCGAAGACTCGGCGCGCTGGATTGCTTCGCTATGCTCGCAATGACGAACTATTTCAAATCGCGGTGCGTTATCGCGACATCATACCCCTGCCCGCGTAAAAATCCAGCCAGCTTCTCGACCACGTACACCGAGCGGTGGCGGCCGCCGGTGCAGCCAATAGCCAGCGTGAATGGCCTGTCTTTTTGCAAATAACGCGGCAAGAGCGGCAAAAGTAAGGAAGTGAGATGTTGAAAAAACGGCAGAAACTCCGGATCACTTTCAATAAAATCACCTGCCGGTTTGTCGAGTCCGCTTAGTGCGGAAAGTTCTTTTTCATAAAATGGGTTTTTTAAAAACCGCGCGTCGATCACCATATCGGTAGTGGCGGGAAGTCCCTGCTTAAACGAAAACGAAACGAGGTTAAGCCGCATTTTCCTCGGGATCGACCCAGGAGATATTACCATCGGCGCGGCGGTAGACGACGTTGATGCCGCCATGCGCGGAGTTGAAAAACAGCAGCGCCGGCAGGTCCTGCAAATCCATCTTCATCACCGCTTCGCTCACCGTCAGCGTTTCGATATCGGTGGGCTTTTCGGCAATGATCGCGCCCGGTTTGTGGCTGTTATCCTGCTCGCCGGTTTCCGGCGGAAGCACGTATTTCATGCCGCGCACGCTTTTGGGCATCTCCTCGCCTTTATGGTGGTTGGTGATCTTGCGCTTGTAACGGCGCAGTTGCTTCGATACACGCTGCAGCGCTTCATCGAACGCCGCGTACGAATCGCCGGCCTCGCCGCGGCCCCGCACCACCAGCCCGGCATGCGTACCTAAATTACCGGTTATATCGACACGGAACAAATGCGCCTCGCGCGAAACCACGGCATGAATGCCGTTGACGCGATCGATATATTTATGCACGTGCTCATCGATTTGCTGCTGCATATGCGTGCGCAGCGACTCGCCGACTTCGACGCCTTTGCCGGAAACATTGATTTGCATAGGACCCTGTCTTTTGATTGGAAGGAGCCGAAGAATAATCTTTTGCCCTCGCCACGTCAATACGGAGTCACTCTGCTAATCATGCCGGCGCATATACTCGGTAATAACCTTGTTCGGCGGCTCGGTATTCGGCGTGGGGTAATATTTATCTATGGGGCCTTGAATGGTGCCGGAAGACCTACCGGTCGTTGCGACATAAGGACCGCCGGGCGGCGTTTGCAGACCATGCGTCTTTTCGGCAGTCATGCTGCCGGTGGTTCCGGGTTTGTCATTTGCAACAGAGGGACCGTTGTGCGACTCCGGAATCAGATGGGGATTTTCAATAACCTCAGGAGTTCCCGCGCCCAGGCTTCCCGTTACTCCGGGTTTGTTCGCCCCTCCTTCCACGGAGTTACTGGTGATACCTGTCGTTTCGGTTGTGTCTTCTGTTCCTGAACCTCCCGTGCTTGCACCTGTCCCTGTCGGCGCGTTGGTTTTACTTCCCACTCCAGCGGCAGCGCTCTGCGCCATTGCCTGCGACCCGGCCAGGGCCAAAACAGCGATGATCGAAGCCGTTTGCAGCACTATCTTATAGCTTTTTTTCATAAACAATCCTCCGTAACGTATTTTTATGCGATATGGGATATCCCCAATTTCCAATTCTACTCCTCTTCCCAGAAAAGTTTTGTGAACTTTTTGTGAATATTGTAATTTATTGTAAAACATAGATTTTATTATTTACTGTCATTAAATCTTAACAATACATCCCATAACTGATTTGCTACAGTGCGCATCACCATAACAAATTAACCCGGAGAAAATATGACACCAGAACCAAAGCAAGAAGAAGACCCAAACAGCTTTGCAGCAGGCCTTCGTACAGGCTATGAAATTACCAATGCACATTTGAGTGCTCAGCAGAAGCGAAGTGCCAAGGAAGCAATACATACCACTGTTCCTATTGGTTTGGCACTGTTTCTCCTTGGAATGGTTGGCGGTAATTCCTGGCACAAAAATGATGTACAAAAATTACTAAATGATCCCAAAGCGCTTAGTGCAACATTAGATGGTTTTGAAACTCCCGACCAGGCTTTGGCCACCTTGCAGGAAAAGGGTATTGATCTTAAAGACCCCAACGTAGCGGAAAGTTTGAAACTTATAGAAAGTTTTGCTGCCAGGATTGCAGCGAAAGAAGACGAAAAAGCCCGCAGTCGCTAATTATATTTTCTGCAGCTTCAGCCGTTTACGCTTCGGCGAGGACGGGATGCGCATGGCTTCGCGGTATTTGGCGACCGTGCGGCGCGCGACGTTGATGTTGCGTTCCTTCAACATATCGGCCAGTTCGTCGTCGGAGAGAATGTGGCCGACGGTTTCCTTGTCGATCAGTTCCCTGATGTGGTGCTTCACCGCCGCGCTCGATACATCGTCGCCGCTGCCCTCCGCGCGGGAAAGCGCCGAGGTGAAGAAATATTTGAGCTCGAACGTGCCGCGCGGGCAAACGACGAATTTTCCGGTGGTGACGCGGCTGATGGTGCTTTCGTGATAGCCGGTCGCCTGCGCGATGTCTTTGAGCGTCATCGGTTTTAGATAGCGCACGCCGAGGCGGAAAAACGCGTCCTGCTGTTTCACCAGTTCGCTGCCGACTTTGAGCATGGTATCGGCACGTTGTTTCAGCGCGCGAATCAGCCAATTGGCGCTGCCGAAACGCTCGATCATATAATTTTTATCCTTGCGGTTTTTCACTTCGGCACTGACTTTTTTATAATAACGTTGGTTCACCATCACCTTCGGGAAATTATTCATGTTGAGCTCGACATGCCAGTTGCCGTCCGGCAAGCGGCGCACGAAAATATCCGGCTCCACCGCATGCGTGGTATCGTGGTTAAAATTCGCGCCGGGTTTTGGATTTAAGCTGCGAATTTCGCCGATCATGTGCTTCAGATCATCAAGATCCACGCCGCATTTTTTCTGCAGTTCCGTGAATTTTCCATCGGCGATTAGCGACAGATTTGCTACTAGCGCCTGCATCGCCGGATCGAAACGATCCTGATCTTTTAATTGTAGTGTCAGACATTCCGCCAGGTTACGCGCGCACACGCCCGCCGGATCGAAGCGTTGTAGCAATGCCAGCACCGCCTCCACTTCTGTTATATCAGCGCCGAGTTTCTCCGCGGCGGATTTTAAATCGTCTTTGATGTAACCGGCTTCATCGACGAGATCGATGAGGAACGCGCCAATCATGCGCTGCGCGGGATCGGTAATATCGACCTGTAATTGCGACAACAGATGTTCGCGCAGCGTAATGGCCTGCGCGGCGGTGTTTTCCAGACTATATTCGTCGTTATCAAAATCACCCGCGGCGCGCGATGACGCTGTTTGCGACGTGCTCAAATAATCGGTTTCGATTTCATGGCTGTCATCGCCCTGCACGTCACCGGAATAATTTTCATCACCGGAAAAATCGGCTTCGCGCGGCGTGGTTTCTTCCTGTACCGGCGCCGCCACTTCCTCGCCTTCCGGTTCTTCCTGAGAAAGGAACGGATTTTGCTCCAGTTCCTGATCGACAAAAGCCTGGAGTTCCAACGCCGTTGACGCAAGTAGCTTGATCGACTGCTGCAGCTGCTGGGTCATGACCAGCTGCTGGCCTTGGCGTAGTTCTAAACGTGGGGTGGCTATCGTACTCATGCAAGAAATGTACCATAATTAGGTGAAGAAAAAGTTAATGGCAAGAACTATATGAAAATATTGATTTTATTTACTAGAGACTAAACCGCTCGCCGAGATAGACGCGCCGCACTTCGTCGTTTTTTACGATCTCCGCCGGTGTGCCTTCCATCAGTACGCTGCCGTCATGCATAATATAAGCGCGGTCGATGATTTCCAGCGTTTCGCGCACGTTGTGGTCGGTAATGAGCACACCGATGCCGCGGTCTTTCAAATGGCGCACAAGATTACGCACCTCATCCACCGCAATGGGATCGATGCCGGCCAGCGGCTCGTCGAGCAGGATGAAGGCCGGACGCGACGCCAGCGCGCGCGCAATTTCCACACGACGGCGTTCGCCGCCCGAGAGTGTGATGCCTTCGGCATGCTGAAGATGCGTAATGGAAAATTCGGCGAGCAGCTCATCGAGAATTTGTTGGCGCAGACTGGCATCCGGCTCAGAAATTTCAAGCACGGACATGATGTTTTGTTCCACCGTGAGGCCGCGGAAAATCGAGGCTTCCTGCGGCAAATAGCCGATACCCAGCCGCGCGCGGCGATACATCGGCAGGCGGGTGATGTCGGCACCATCGAGCAGAATCTGCCCGACATCAGGGCGAATGAGGCCAGTGATCATGTAGAAACTCGTGGTCTTGCCGGCACCGTTGGGACCGAGCAAGCCAATCGCCTCGCCGCGATGTAATTTGAGACTAACGTCGCGCACTACAGGCCGGCCGGCATAGCGCTTGCCGATATGATGGACTTCCAGGCCGCCGCTGGTTTCCAGCAGTTTAGGTGTGGGTTTCTTTAGTTTCGGTTTCATGGTTTTTTCGTATCACCATTTTCCGGAATGAACAAGGCGCGCACGCGTTTTGATTTGCCATCCGTCGCTGTTTTACCGCCGCTGGTCAGCGTACTTTTTCCTGTATTAAAATCATAGACCAGGTGGTCGCCTTTAAGCGTATTTTTATCTTTGGTTAGCACAACATTATTATCGAGCATGATCTTCTTATTCTCGACGTCATAGAGACCGGACGCACCGCTCGCGGTTTCTTGCGGTGTAGTTAAAAATACATTCTGTTCCACTTCAATTTTTTCGATCGAATTCTGGCCGGCGGCTTTTTGCTCTTTGTTTTTTTCTTGCTCTTTGTAATGCACGGTCATTTTTTCTGAGGTCAATCGTACGTCACCTTGTACCGCAATGACATGGCCGGTGAAGATGGCTTTGTTCTCGTTTTGCAGCACGTCGAGCTGATCGGCGGTGATATCGATCGGTTCACTCTTACTTTGCGAGAACGGCATGGCCGCTTTTTCGGCTGCATAGGCAGGAAAAATCACTGCGAGAAATACCAGGGCAGTTACAACACTATTGTTTCTCATGGTATATCCTGACTTTTACCTTGCCCTTGAAACGTATCATTTGACCACGATCTTTGGCTTCGAAACTCTCCGACTGGATCGTGCCCGCGGGCCCTTGTCCTTCCACATGCGAGTCACCGTAGGCGCTGCCCTGACCGATGTCAACCTGGGCGTGATCGGTGCGCATAGTGTAACCGGAATCGGAAAATGCCTCAACGCCGCCGGTTAAAGCAAGATGTTTGCTGGTGATATCGATATCGCCATTTTTAGCATTGAGCGCAATCCACGTGCCATTCTGCTGCGTGATTTCGGCCCGCACATTATCCAACCGCAGGTGATTTTCATCGATCTGCGTCGCACGGTCGGCCAGAATATTATACGGCTGATTATGCGCGTCGAGCCCCTGATAGCGCGGGTTTTCCATAATGTTTTGCACATTGTCCGCGGCCTGCGGCGGGCTAGTGAACACAACGCGCTTGTTACCCTCCTCGGAATTATAACTCGCGATCCAGCTGACCATCGCCACTAAAAACGCCAGCATCACCCAGAGAAAATGTTTGCCGAAAATGACGAAGCGGGTGTAACGCGCGACGCTCATTACGCAATGCCCGCGCGCAGGCAATCGTGAATATGAATAATGCCGACCGGCTTTTCCTTTTCGACTACGAACAGCGTGGTGATCGAACGCTCGTTCATGATCGCCAGCGCTTCCACCGCAAGCGCTTGCGGGCGAATGGTCAGCGGTTTTTTCGTCATGACTTCGCTGGCTTTTTTAGCGAGCAGTTTCGCACTCATATGACGGCGCAGATCGCCGTCGGTGATAATGCCGGCGAGTTTGCCTTTACTATCTGTAATTCCTGCGCAGCCGAAACGCTTAGCCGTGATGGCGAGCAGCGTATCGCGCATATTCGTGCCGGTTTTCACCAGCGGCAGTTCCTTGCCTTTATGCATTAAATCTTCGACGCGGATAAAGGCTTTGCCCAGTTTGCCACCGGGATGGAACACCGAGAAATCCTCGCGCGTGAAGCCGCGGCGTTCCACCAGCGCAATCGCCAGCGCATCGCCTAAAGCGATCATCATCGTGGTCGAGGTCGTCGGCGCATCGACCGGCGGCGCTTCGGGTATAGCGGGCAGTATGAGTGCAATATCCGCATCTTTCACCAGCGCCGATGCCGCACGGCGCACGACGGCAATCAGCGGAATCGAAAACCGTTTGCAATACGCAATAATGTCGGACAGCTCGGCCGTTTCGCCGGAATTGGACAGCGCCAGCACCGCATCATCGCGCGTGATCATGCCAAGGTCCCCGTGACTCGCCTCGCCGGGATGCACAAAATGCGCCGGTGTTCCAGTTGATGCAAACGTTGCCGCGATCTTGCGCGCAACATGTCCGGATTTTCCCATACCAGTCACGATCACGCGGCCTTTGATACTAGCAATACGCTCCACCGCCTGGGCAAAATCCACCCCAAGCGATTCAGCGAGCGCTTCCAACCCTTTGATTTGTTGATCTAATACACGCTTGCCATGCGCGATGTCGCTAGTTGGATTGTTGTTTTTGTTATTAAATAGCTGTTGCATTATAATAATTTTTGGTAATATTACCGAACCTAATATTGGAAGGTAAAACTTATGACCTCTCGTGTCAAATCTGCTTTTAGGGCGCATGCAGCATTAGCATTTAATGCACTTAATGGTGAAAGTAGGGAGCGTGGTGAATTACAATCTGCTGCGCTTATGCATCCGGATCCCGGTCTGGCAATAGCAGATCAGCAGAACAGCATAGACTTGCGACACATTAAAGAACTCCAAAGTACACTAGGTAAAATTCAAGAAGGTCGTGCCTCTACCCTGCCAACCAATGATATCGTATTTTTGATAGAGAGCGGCTTTGAGAAAAATGCACACCCAGCCGTGGCCGACTTTGTAAAAAGCCATTTGGTAAACCTGAAGCGCGCAGCTTTAGCGGCTGCAAGAAGAGCAGATGAAAAGCGGGTGGACGATCATCTTGAATTTCCCGATGATCGGGAAGTGGATCGCATCCGTGAAGAACTGGAACAATATAAACTACCCCCAGAAAGAAGCCGTGCCCGGCCGTCCACGAGGCGTGATCGTTAAACAGTTACGAATGCGCGAAGATATCGTCATTCTCCCAGCCGGCTAAATCGAGCTCGGCACGATAGGGCAGGAAATCGCAGCAGGCTTTGAGCAACTCGTCGCGTTTTTCGCGCGTCAGCATGGCATCCAGTTTATCGCGCAGTTTGTGCAGGTGCAACACATCGGCGGCCGCATACTCGATCTGTTCTTTGCTTAAACTATCGGCGCCCCAGTCGGAGCTTTGCTGCTGCTTGGAAATTTCTACGTTGAGCAGTTCCTTGCAGATATCCTTATAACCATGTTTGTCGGTATAGGTACGCGCCAGACGCGACGCCGTGCGCGTGCAATAAACCGGCGCAATGCGCACGCCGAGATATTCGCGCATCACCGCCAGATCAAACCGTGCGAAATGGAAAATCTTGGTGCGTTTGGTGTCAGTGAGCAGTTTTATCAGGTTCGGTGCCTTGTAATCCCCACGCGCGAACTGCACGATATGCGTATCGCCTTTCCCGTCGGAAAGTTGCACCAGACAAAGACGGTCGCGCTTGTTGTTTAAGCCCATGGCTTCGGTATCGACGGCGATGTCGCCTTCGAATTTTACATCAGCAGGCAGATCGCCCTTATGCACAAAATTGGTAATGGCTGTTCTCCTGTTTTGAATTTATTTGTTGTATCCGCAATCCCCGGCGCAGCAAGTATTTTTTCCTCTAAACTGGCAAAAATATACCACACATGGAAAAATACCGCTGTTGTATTAATGCTTTCTTAAGTTAATTTTCCGTAACACACTGTAGGAAATACATAATTTCTGATTCTGGTACTTGTCCCATTTTGCCCTATATAACTAAACATTAAGGGAGTTTCCGTAAGCTGGAGGCTGAGATTATGAGGGTTGTTCATGCGATTGTCGTTACTTCGCACTGTATGGTTGTCTGTCCCGTTTGCCATCGGCATGTTCCATGGCGCGAACGCGGCGCCTATTATCGGAGAAACAGGAACCTGGCTCGACGATCCGTTGAATGCGAAAAAAGATATCGCACCCTACGTCAAAAACGATAAACTTCGCCCCGCCTCCTGCCCCACCATTCCCACCGACAAGCATGTCTATACGCTGGAAGAAGTGGTTGTGCTGTCGCTATGCAATAACCCAGAGACCAAATCCGCTTATTTATCACTGGTCGCAAGTAGCTACAGCTATGTACAAAACTATTCCGGTTATTTCCCCACCGTCACCGGCAATGTGGGTTGGACGCACAATACGTTTTTTTCACCGCATGATAAAACTATTGATAAGGGCACGGGCGTAACCGCATCGGTGACCCTCTACGATTTCGGCCAGCGTGAATTGTCTATCGATGTCGCCGAACAAACCTTGGTTGCCGCAGGTAACAGCTATACCTCGACATTGCAAGGCGCGATTGCCACCGCATTGCAGGGTTATTACACGCTCTTGACAGCGCAAATCGGCGTCGCCGCCGCCGAAGAATCTGAGCGTTTTGCGAAAGCCGGATACGAGGCCGCAAAATTGAAGCATGAAATCGGCCAGGTAGCGCTCGCCGATGAACTACAAGCTAAAAGCAGTTACTCTTCCGCGGTATTGACCACCCAATCCGTGCGCAATGCGCTGGCCATTCAAAAAGCGGTGCTGGCACGTTTGATGGGATTGCCGCCGGAAGGTTCGGTGCAAGTGGCCGGACTCGACGATGCCAGCCTCAAGCTGCAACCGTTTGGCGACGATCTACCGCGTCTTATCGCCGAAGCCAAGGACAAGCGCGTGGATCTGATTGCGCAGCGCGCGCAACTCGAAGGCGCGAAAATCGCACTGAAGAAAACCCAGCGCGAAAATCTGGGCACGGTTACCGCCGGTGTAAACTCGGGTTTCGATAAATCGGGTTTATTCAGCGGCTCGGGCTCGGGCAGCAACGCCATCGGCGTAACGGTGAGCATTCCCATCTTCACCGGTTTTACCCAAACCTATAACGAGCGTCTCGCGCGCAACACCATCGCAACGCAAGAGGAAGCCTTAACTGCCACCGAACTCGACGTCGAACACTTTCCAGCACATTGGGATCCTAAGCTTAGAATTCCACGTGGACAAGTTGTCGCG
>JADMIO010799936.1_pt1 | contig 64927 bp, 56 predicted proteins | sample 8958161 | NCBI WGS metagenome assembly JADMIO01 (sample SAMN16585339, study PRJNA669376) | soil metagenome | isolation source: Crop rotation soil | place: USA: Cullars Rotation, Alabama | collected 2011 | reverse complement strand
CTTTCCCCCGGCCCGCCGCTCTTCATTATCCTCCACGCTTCGGAGCAGTGACTGAAGCGGTGTTAGTGCGGTGGTCGCGCAATGAGACCTGCCCCTGGCGGATGACGTCAATGGCTTCGGCGAGCACTTTCACCGCGTACTGGTCGGCGTGGAAGCCCATCGAGTTCTCGGAGATGACGAAATCGATGTAGAACTGCGCGCGGCGTTGCGCATCGCGTGCGGCTTGAAGTTCCTGGTCAGTTGCACCGGACTCCTTGGCCGCCTTGATGTCGCCGATGAGTTGCATCAGCGCATCGAGGGCGATGTTCCGGGTCTCAAAGAAGCGCGTCTGAATCTCTTCGACGCGGTCTTTCAGTTCCTGCTCGGGCCAACGATGGCAGGTCTGGCACGCACGATTGATGTTCAGGAGCGGTGACCGTACCCAGTGGTCGCTGATCTTTACGCCACCTTCGCGCATATAAGGCATGTGGCAGTCGGCGCAGGCGACGCCGGAGCGCCCGTGGATGCCGTGGTTCCACATCTCGAACTCGGGGTGCTGCGCTTTTAATTGCTCAGTTCCCGTTTCGGCGTGGACCCAATCTTTGAATTTTTCGGTGTTGTAGTAATCGACGATCTTCTCGACGTCGACGCCGTTGATCCATGGGTACGTCAGCCGTTTCTCGGGGCCTTTGAAGTAGTACTCGACATGGCATTGCCCGCAGACGAAGGAGCGCATTTCCTGACGGGTGGCGTCTTTATTGACGTCGTAGTTCTGAATCCCTTTCGTGGCCTTTAGCGCGCGGATGCCTTCGATGAACGCCGGACGGGTCACGCGCAACGCCATGGTCTTCGGATCATGACAATCGATGCAAGCGACGGGATGCTGCGCTTCTTTGCGGATCTCAAAGTAGGGCGTGTGATTCACCACATCAAAGCCTTTGAAGATGTCGCCGCTGCCGAGCTTGTTGTAGATGGTCACCATGGAGGCGTGACAATTTAGGCACGTGCCGGGCTGCTTGGTGACTTTTTGGCGCTCGGTGAAAGTCTGATCGAGAAGCATGTAGGCGTGGCCGCGCTTCTCGCGGTAGTCCACGGAAAAAGCGTAGCCAGCCCACATCGTTTTCAAACGAGGATCCGCTTCGATCTTCGATTGCGCCACCACGCTGCGCGGATCGGCCTCAGTCGGCGTGTGCGGAAGCGCTTCGCTGCCTCCGTAACGTGTACGCTGCTGATCCACGGTACGCAGATAAAGGTCATATTGCATGGGAAAGTCTTTTCCCCACACCGCCGGGTCGGAGATGGTGTCATCGAGTTCCACCACGCGGTAGAACACGTTCTTGCCCTCTTGCTTGCGCTCGAAGATGTTCACCAGCAATGCGGTGATCGCTACGGCTGCGATCGCGGCGACGATGATGGTGAGAAAGAGTAAACGCCGGCTGCGGCGCTCGTCTCGATCGGCCATGTTTCGATTCCTTTCTGCAATATGGGTGTCCGGTCCTGCGCGGCAAAGTGGTAGTGCCCGACTGATGCGTGACAGCGGATACAGGAGACTTCGCCGCGACCTGCGACGATGTCATGCGTGATGGCTTCGTGGCAGTGGCGACAAGCTCCCTCGGTCACGCGATGGTTATAGCCCTTGATCTGGATCACGTCGGGATAATTGCCGGTGGTGAAATAGAGCGAATGAAAAAAGCCGTTGGTCGCTTTGATGGCGTACTTGCCGACCAGATTATGTGGGGTATGGCAATCGTTGCAACCCGCGACGTTGCGATGACTCGATTTCACCCAGCCGTCGTAGTATTCGCGCATGACATGACAATTCGCGCACGCTGCGGAATCGTGGCCGAGATAGGAATAGCCCTTCGCGTAAACGAAGGTATAGGCGCCCAAACCGATGATCGCGCCCAACAGCACGCCCAAAAGCAATGCCGGTTTCATGGTCATGGTCGCACTTTCAGAAGCAGCTTAACGCAAGCGGGGTTATCGCGAAACAAAGATTACAATCCTGACGTGAATAACCCCCGTCCGCAGATCGCCGAGGTTTTAAAACGCGCTCAGTTGTTCGCTGGGCTTACGGAACTTGAGATGCAATCACTTTCGGCACGCGCGGTCCGCAAGCTTTATGAACCGGCTGAGCTGCTGTTCTCTGAAGGCGAGCCGTGCGAGGGCTTTTACGTGGTGCTCAGCGGGAAGATCCGCATCTTCAAGACTTCAGCCAATGGGCGCGAGCAAGTGCTGGCGATCGAAGGACCAGGAAGTTCCGTGGCGGAATTGCCGGTGTTTGATGGAGGACGCTATCCAGCATCCGTGGCGGCGATCGAGCCGAGTGAAATGGTGTTCATCTCGCGCAAAGATTTCCAGACCTTTTGTCTGGAGCATCCACAGGTCGCGTTGAAAGTCTTGGCAGTAGTGGGGTCGAGGCTGCGGCGATTGGTGGGAATTATCGAAGAGCTGTCGTTTACGACGGTGCGGCAGCGGTTGGTCAGCCACCTGTTGCGGCTCGCTTCCGATATCGGAGTGAAGGCGGCGCGCGGGATCGAGATCACATTGCCGGGCAGTCATCAGGACCTGGCCCATCAGATCGGGACTGTGCGGGAGCTCGTTTCCCGGAACCTGAGCCGGCTGCAGGCGGAAGGGCTGTTGGAAGTGGACGCCAGGCACATTGTCATCCTTGACGCCAAGGGGCTGCAGGAAATCCAGCAGTCCTCAGAATGATTGATCATTTTCGAGCTGTGACTTAAGTCGCTGCTTGTTCGCCTTGCCATCCGTATCCTCGGAACGTGAGGTGAGCAATGAATATTTCGACAGAAAAGACCATTCGCGAAATCGCATTAGAAAACCCGGCCACTATCCGCGTGTTCGAACGCTTCGGCATTGATTACTGCTGCGGCGGCCGCAAATCGCTGGAGCAAGCGTGCTCGGAGCTGCAACTTTCCGCGGATCAAGTGCGGGAGAAGCTCGATCAGATCGGCAAGACGGAGAGCGGGGAGACGGACTGGCAGTGTGCGCCGCTGGCAAAGTTGATCCAACACATCGTGCGCAAGCACCACACCTATTGCCGGCAGGAAGTACCACGGCTGAAGGCGCTCGCGCAAAAGGTGAAGAGCCGCCATGGAGAGAATCATCCGGAGCTCGTGGAAATCGCTGCCATCTTTGAGGCGCTCGGAAACGACATGGTGGTGCACATGTTGAAAGAAGAACAAGTGCTTTTTCCGTACATCGCAGGTGTGGAACACGCGGCCGCTGCGGGCAGTGAGCAACCGCATCCATTCTTTGGTCACATCAGTAATCCGGTAAAGGCGATGGTGGAAGATCATGAGGAGGCGGGCGCGATGCTGCGGCGTCTGCGCGAGTTGAGCGGTGACTACAAGCCTCCGTTGGGTGCGTGCCCCAGTTATCAAGGACTGTTCCAAGGGCTCGCCGAATTCGAGAAAGACATGCATGAGCATGTGCACCTCGAGAACAACATCTTGTTTCCGCGGGCGATGAAGTTGGTCCCGAAAGGATCTGGAGATGAAGCGTCGTTCTGCGGGACCGCGGGCTGCTCGATATCGAGCTTCTGAGTGCGCAAAAATGAAGAAGGGACTCGCGATGCGGGTCCCCTTTCTGATTGTGGCTTGCTCCGGTGGGGTACGCGTGATAAGTTACGGCTGCCCTTCGAGCCAATAGAATCAGGAGCTTGCGAGTGTCACTTCGTCGTCTTCACTCGGGTCCCGCAGTCAGTCTTTGTCTCATCCTTTTGGTAGCTGTTCCCTGCCTGGCTAAAGACAAGCCGCTGAACGGCATCGCTCTGTATGACGCGCAAGATGGTCCGGCATGGGTCCACCTCACGCAAATCACATTGAATGGAAAGCCGGAAGCGCTGCTGTGCGGCAGCCTTTCCGCGTTCGATAAGGACACCTACAAAAAACTGAGCAAGGTATCGCTGATCGGCGTGGATGGCATCGAGCGGACGGCGGATGGCGTGCTTCACCTGATCACGAAGACCAGCTCCGACTGCGTGGTGCCATCGAATCTGAAGCTCGAGAAGAAGCAGTCGTATACCGCGAGTGAGTTGGCGCAGATGGCGGTGCTGGGCGGCAAGGTCACCGCACAGTCCAATAATGGCGCGGCTACGCCACCGGCGTTCATGCCGAAGACGAAAGTCGTCTTCATGGACACACCAGATGCGGAGTCGGCAGACTTCTTACGCGCGCAGCGCGGAAACACCATCCCATTGTGGCAACAGTATCTGCAGCTGCAGCCGAGCGGCGCGCACAAAGCGCAGGCGCAGATGGCGCTGGCGGGATTGATCACCGATCAAGCCGAAGAGCAGTTTGCGGCGTTCAAGAAAAGCACTGATTACGCGACGCTGAAGTCGGTGCGCGAGCGTCTGCAAGAGGCGAACCGGGCGGCGCCGGGATTCACGCGGGCGAACGCTCTGGAAGTGGAAGTGAATGGCGTTCTGCAGAAGCTTTACGGTGAGGCGCGCAATGAGCGCATAGCATTCACGTCCGCCTTGAATTCCGCGAAACCGGGATATGCACATCTCAAGTCCGCTATTGTGTTGCTCGATCATTTGAAGGCGTCCGATCCGAGTTATCCCAATGCGGATGCGCTGCGCGCGGAAGTGGAAGGCGCGATGGCGCAAGTGGAACAGGCAACGGCGGAGGGCGAGAGCAAGGTAGCAAGCGATCCTGATGCGGCGTTCCAATCGATCGTGAAGTATGCCGCGCTGGCGCCGGAGCTGCCGCGCATCGACAAGATCATCGTCGCGGCGTTCCAACTGCATCGCACGCGCGGGGACGCGGCAGTTAATGAGTCGAAATGGGACGACGCGATCGGCGAATACCAGCGCGCGCTGGCGCTGCGAGCGGATGACGGTGTGACCGCGAGCTTGAAAAAAGCTGAAGGTGAGCGGCAGACGCTGAACGACAAAGCTTCAGCGGAGGCGGCCATGGCGGCGATCGATCCGCTGGTGGCGCAGAAGCAGTTCGTGGAGGCGTACGAAAGGTTGGAAGAGTTGCCGGCGGGGCAGCGTCCGTTCGTCGCCGAGAAGATGAAGTCGCTGGAACTCGATTACGCGGCGGACCTCACGACGCGGGCGACCCAGTTGACGCGCGTGCATCTGCCGATCCGCGGAAAGGCGGACGAAGATGCAGTGCGGCAGGCGCATGGCTATCTCGAAAAAGCCGCAAGCTTTGAGACGCCGGACAGCGAGGCGATCCGCACCAAACTCGACTTGGTAAGCGACAAGATCGCGGAGTATTACCTCGCGCAGGCGATGCGTTCGATCGAAAAGCCACGCGGCACCGGCGTCGCGCTGGGCTACTTGCTACTGCTCGAAGGTCAGCGATTCAAGCCGGACAACGAAGCGTTGCGCAATGCGATCACCAAATATTCGCCGGAGTATGACACGCGCGGCAAGGCGTCGATCTTTGTCCAATTCCGCGATCAGACATCGCGGCGCGACAGCTTGGGATTCGCCGATCAGTTGTCGGACACAGTGGCGGCGCGTCTTGAATCAGCGGGATTCCGCGGAATCAAAGTCCTGGCACGCAATCGCGACTTGACCGATCCGACGACGGCCACCGGCGCGCAGCTCGCAAACTTCTTATTGGTCGGCGACATCATTCAGCATCGCGTGGACAAAAAGATGGACGCGCAGCGGCTGGTGTCGCATTATCGCGCCGGTACGCGCGAGGTGAAGAGTCCGGAGTGGGTGGAAGCCAAGCGGAGGTATGACGAAGCGCAGCTGGAATACATCCGGTTAAGCGAGGCAAACAAATTGGTGGCGGCGCGGGCGAAGAAGAAAGAGATCGAGGCGGCGCAGGCGACGTTCAACATGCAGGCGCAAAAGCTCGCGGAGGCGAAGAAGCAGCTGGACGCGATCCAAGAGACGGAGCTGCAAGACATCATTCAGCCTTACAACTACACGAAGCGGAATTACAGCTACAAGGCGGTGTTGGAGGTCGCGTACAAGGCTTCTGAGATGTTTGCCGATTCGGCGATGCAGTCAGATGCGGTGAAGCTCGAACTGCCGCACGAGGCGAGCGTGCTCGAAAACGTGAAGCCGGAAGACAGTGATGGTGTGGTGGAAGAAGGTACCGTGCCGGATGACCTGCAATTGCTGGCCGAAGCGGAGGGCAAAACGCAAAATCAGCTGGTCAGCAAGCTGACAGGTTGGGTGGCGGATGTGCCGGCGAAGATGTTGGCGGCGGCGCGCGACAAAGTGAAAACCGGCGATGAAGAGGCGGCTGCGGCAAAGTACATCATTTATTTAAATAGCACGCCGGAGGCGGAGACGCCGGAACGCACCGAGGCGCTCAATTTCTTGCGAGACCAGTTCAATATCACGGCAATGAAGTAAGAGGTTTCACGTTTCCGTTTCACGTTGGCGGGCTAAAGCCCAAATCCTTCTAGTCTTTTTTCACCCGGCTGAAGCCGGGTGCCCCCCACGTTATTGCGGCTGTCCATCGCTTCTCCATCTAGCAACGGAGTTGAGGATGCGAATAGGGATCCTTCGCTCCGCCCCGCGCGGCGTGCGGACTCAGGATGAAAAGGCTTTTTTATATAGAGCAGGTCCCTCGCCTGCGGCACGGGATGGCGCCATCAGTTTGGGAGTTCGACAGGCGAGACGCCTGTCGCACAAAATTCACGGCGTGGTCTTCGTTATTGGCGGCGGATCTGGGCGGCCTCGCGGGCACGCTGGAGGCCGTCGCGCGCGGAAGTGTTGCTGGGGTCGATGCGCAGCACTTCCTTGTAGGTAGCCATCGCGCGGCCGTATTCCCCTTTGCCGGAATAGGCATCGGCCTTGCGGAGTAAATCGGGGATGTCGTCGCGGGTCCACATGCCACCGCCAGTCGCCGGCTGCGCGGATTCTTCCTGGGCACGTTCCTTGAGCGCTTCGCGGATCTTTTGACGGCGCTCGGCTTTGCGCAGCACGTTGTTGGGGATCTCTTGGACCGGTGTGTCGGCAGCCGCTTGGTGATTAGGCCCCGTTGAGGGAGATGCCGGTGCCGGATTGGGAACGGCGGCCTGCTGAACTTGGCTCGTTGGCTGTGTGGTTGCTGGTGCGGTGACGGCGGGGGCGGCTGCCTGAGTTGTCGCACTCGACACGGGTTGTTGTTGACGAGCGAAGACAAAATATCCGGCGGCAGCCAGGATCAGCGCGGCCACACCGGCAACATATTTCCAAGCATTCGATGACGGTGGTGGCGCGGGAATGCTTTGCGTCATGGCCGGCTGCGACATCGTGCGAGCGGGGGCAACGGCGGTAGCTGCACCGGTAGCCACAGTGCGAGACACGGTGGGAGTCGGGCGTTCGACGACGGCGTCAGGATTTGCGCGCGAGGTACGCAGGGCGGCGGCAAACTCTTCGCAGCTCTTGAAGCGGTGGAGCGGATCCTTGGCGAGCGCTTTGATGATGACCGAATCGAGGGCCGGAGAAAGCGAAGGCTCGATCGCGCGCGGCGGGATCGGCTCGTCATTCATCACCTTATAAATGATGGATGTGGTGCTCTCGCCCGGGAAGGCGCGCTCGCCGGTGAAAAGTTCGTAGACAATGGCGCCGAGCGAGAAGATATCGGCGCGGTGATCGATGCGGCGTCCGGAGGCTTGCTCAGGCGCGAGATAACTCGGAGTGCCAAGCACCATCCCTGCTTTAGTAAGTGCGGAGTCACCGAACTTAGCGATGCCAAAGTCCATGATCTTGAGCGCGCCCTTCGGCGTAAGCATCATGTTCGACGGTTTGAGATCGCGGTGGATGACGCCGGCGGTGTGCGCGGCTTGCATGCCGGAGAGCATCTGCTCGCAGATGTCATAGATCTTTTCGAGTGGCAGCAATTCTTTGCTTTGGCGAAGGTCAGAGAGCGGGCGACCTTCGATGTACTGCATCGTGAAGTAGAAGACTCCGGCTTCGTCGCCTGCGTCAAAGACGGTTACCAGATTGGGATGATCGAGCGCGCCGGCGGTCTGCGCTTCCTTCTTCAAGCGCTGCACGAGCGCGGCCCGTTCAGATTCTTCAACCTCAAGCGGAATCGTTTTGAGCGCGACCTGGCGCCCGATGACGCGGTCATACGCTTTGTAAACGACGCCCATGGCGCCGCGTCCGAGTTCGGTCTGGATGACGTAACGACCGCCGGTGAAATCTTCAGCGGAGGCTTCGGCGGTTTTCGACGCCGGGAACAATGCGCGCAAGGCGGCGTAATTGGCTTCGTCGGTCCAGAGCGCTTCGTACAATTGTTCGACCGAGGCTTTACCGCGGAACTGCACAGCGGCGACGGCGTTCATCGGCATGCCGCAGGTTTCATGTGCATTGAGGTACACGGCTTCGGAGACGAGGATCTGGCCGGGCAGACATTTCTTAGCGATACGCGCGGCGACGTTGACGACATCTCCAAAGACATCGCCGCCGCGGAGGTATCCGAGGCCGTGGTGCAGGGCGACGCGCACGTACATGCGGTCCTTCGGGTCTTTTTTCCGGTTCTCGATATCGAGCGCCTGCAGAATGGCGGCGCCGGCGCGGACGGCATCCGCGGGCGAAGCGAAGTGCGCCATCACCGAATCACCGATGGTCTTGACGACGGTGCCGTGGTGGGCGGCGATCTGCGGAAAGACGATGGTGTTGTGCTCTTCGATCCACTTCACGCCGGCGGTGTCACCGAACTTGTCAAAGAATGCAGTGGAACCGGCGAGGTCAGTGAACATGACCGTGACCGGGCTCTTATTCTTCCTTAGTTCGGCATCGATCTCGGATCGACTGGCGAGTAATGCTTCCAGGCCCATGGACATGAAGTGGCGCTCCAACGTCTTTGCAGCGAGTGGCTGTGGGGGACGGCTGATTCTACTGCGAAATGAAGATGGCGGCAAAACAGAGTTTTGCCGCCGTCCGATCCTATTCAGTATCACTTCGCACTGGTTTGGGCGGCCTTTGATGGTGGTGGCTTGAGGAGCGCGTTGACGGTATCCATGTGGCGGTGGGCGAGCAGGTACGTTTCTGTCGGGTCCATGGGGAATTCCTTGTAATGCTCGACTTTCTTGTACATGCTCATGGCCGAGTCGTACTCGCCGTAACTTTCTGCGATGCGGCCCAGGGTGTACCAGACTTCGGACTGCGGCTCCGGCATGGAAGCGGAATCCATCGCTTGCAGAAGGAGGTTGTAGGCCTCCTTACCGCGACCGACTTCGGCGTACATGCACGCGACGGTGTGCATGACTGGGAAACTGTTGGCCTTGAGTTGCATGCCACGTTCACCGGCCTCAAGCGCGGTCTTATCCACGCCGTTGGGCGTGAACAGCGAATACCATGCGTAACCGTTGAGGTCAGACTCAGTCGCGGTGCCGTCTTCGACCATAGGCAGAAGAACTTTTTGCGCGGCCGCAAAGTCTCCGCGGAACTTTTCGATCTCCGCCAAACCGTTGATCACCCAGTGATCTTTGGGATCACGATTTTTGAAAGGAGCATAGACCGCAGCGACCTCGTCATATTTCTTGAGCCGAAGCCCGGAATCGATGACAAAATCAGCCGCCACCTTGGATTCGGGAAATAGTTTCAACAATTCCGTGCCGAGCTCGTGCATCTCTTCCCAGCGCTGAGCGCTTTTAGCGACGTCCGCGCGGAGAAGCAAATACTTGGCAGCGTCAGCCGGAGAGGGGTGGGCGAACAGCCGTGGCATCTCGGGTGCGATCTTTTTCGCATATTCGCTATTGCGCACGAGCGCGATGGCGGCTCGGCGCATGGCGGCTGCGTCCGCTTGCTGGCCTTTCGTCCAGAAGCGCGCAAAAACGTTGCCGGTAAGGGAATCATCGAGTGAGCCACCGGCCGTGCTGCGGTCGCGTGCCCAATCGAGCCAGCGACGCGCGGTAGTGAGATCTCCGCGGTCGAGCGCGTCAAGAATGACGCCGCCCATATGGGAGGGCGTCTTCTTATCGGCCACGTAGTTCCACACGCCGTCCTCTTTGATGAAGTAGTTGTAATCAGCCTGAGAATTTTGTGTGGTCATGACCAGCTGATACCCGACCTGGTCATCCCCTTCGGTGCTGAAGTGCGCGGAGCCGAAGGCGATATCGAGCAGCAGCGGCATGCTCATCTCCGACTTCATGCTGATGGCAAGGGTGGAAGCCAGCTCCGCCTTGATCTTGCGATCGAGCTGGGCGGGCGATAGCACGGTCAGCACGGTTCGCGAGTAGATCTTGCGGATCTGCTCGATGGTGGCATCATCTCGCGAAGTCAAAACGGTATCATCGATCATCGCTTTGATGACCGGCGATTCCGCGGGACGGTCTTCGAGTCGGGTAGTCTTCTCTAACACTTGCGCGAAGTTCAGATAACGCGCGGCGGAGTCCGTATCAGCGGCGGCGGCGCGATAAAGCGCGGCCGAGGCCGCGTATTTGCGCCGGTAAAGAAGCTGAGTACCGACAGCAGCCAGCAGTTTGGCGCGTTCGTTGCGATCGGTCACGAGCGATCTCGCGCGTTCGATGCTTGCTTCCGGAGAGATTTGGATCGCGATCGAGGCCAGCAGCAGTTGGCGCCGGCTGTCATCGGTAGGAAGCGTGGCAATCCGGTCCTGGAGCTCTTGGTAGCGATCAAGCCGCCAGAGATCGAAGAGCGCGTTGTTGTCATAACGACGGATGTACTCTTCGTCCATCGCCTTGAGTTCGGCCCACTCCTTTAACGCTTCATCGAGCCGCGCGTTCTGATACTGCCGCCCCTGCGGTCCGTGTTCGAGGAGGATGGCGAGATTGATGCGCAGGTCTTTGTCTTCCGGATCGAGCGCCTTCGCTTTGCGATATTCGGCGATCGCACCTTCGTAATCGAATCCCGGCTTGAAACGGCGGCCGATGAGGTCGCGCTCGAGGATTTGCGCATAGACCATGTGGCCCTTGGCAAAGTTGGGCTCGAGCTCAAGAGCGGTCTTGGCGACGGAGCGAGCGTGCTCGCCCATGCCGAGGTCGACGAGGGCCGCGGCCTGCTGGATGCGATGCAAAGCCTCCTTCGGGTGGGCGGCCGAAAGCTTTTCAAATTCAGCGAGACCTTCTTTGACCTTGCCGGCATCGATCATGGCGCGCGCTTCCATATCGAAGCCCAGCATGATGGCCGGCGCGTTGCGAAGTTCAGCCAGCGCGTCACGTAGTTTGTCGGATTCGGCAGTCGTAAGCCGGCCTTTACCGGTCTCAAAGCGCAGCACGGCCGTGACGTTACCGTTCTTGTCTTGCGAAAAAGTTTCGGTCAGATGCGCAGTGGCGAGCTGACGATCAACGTTGGGAGGAAGCGGACGGACTTTGTAGCCGAGAGGCGGATGCACCACATAACGCCATTCGCTGATCGAGGGATAGAAGAAGAAATCGCCGCCGCGCGGCTTTTTCTCTGCTTTCTTGTCCTCTTCATACCGGACCGCATTCGGCAAGTCGTTGGTGATCTCGAATGGCAGGATGGCAGCGACGGCGTTGTCAAAGTCGGTGGCGCCGCGACGGGCTTTCAGCGCTTCGATGCTGACCTGAAAGCGGTGGTCCATGTCAGTGGGTTCGCCGTATTCAAGCTTGCCCATGTTGTCCGAGAGATAGGCGCTGCGGATGTACTTCTTGTAGCTGTCGACGGAATCTTTGGAGCGCTTGAATGCGGAGTTGCGGATCCATGCGTCCCAGGGGCCCGTATTCCATGCGGTTTCGACCACACGCGCCGGCCCATCTTCAGCAAGATCGAAACGACGCTCTTCGACGTGCATGTTGTCGGCGGCATTGAGCTCGGGCATGGTCGTGAGCGCGGTAGTGGCTTCGTCGACGATCAGAGCGCGACGACCATAATCTCCATACGGGAGCGAACCGAGAGCGGAGAACGTAGAAGTGGCGTCAATCCAGTAATCACGATCTTCGCCCGCGGCCGGCACATAGACGATGGCGTGATCGAAACGCATACCCGGAAGTTCGGGATCCGCTTGCTGCGCAGAGGCATTGAGCAGCGCCAGCCTGGCAGGAATGCCCGCGGCCCGCAGCATCGTCACGAGCAACGTGGCTTTGTCTTTGCAATCGCCAAAGTGGCGCGCAAGAGTCTGTGACGGGAATTGCGGGATCAGCGAGTTCTCGCCGAATTCGATGCCGGTATATCGCACTTCTTTATGCAGGCGCTGCATCAACTTGGCGATGCGGGCGTCACGCGGAAGCTTGCGGTCGGCGTCCGTGACGAGAGAGGCGACGTCGGCGAGACGAATCTTCGGTTCCGACAACTTCGCGTACGCAGAAGCAATCGCTTGCCAAGATTGACCGGTGGCAAGACGGATCTGCGCGTGCAGCGCTTCGCCGGGCGGCGTGTTGCTGTCATCAGTGTCCACTGCAGACAATGGACCTTGCTCGAGGACGATGGTCTCGATGCCGTTTGCGGATTGTTTGCTGACTTTCAGGTCCGGCAACTGAAACGCGTTGTACTTCACCGGTAGCGATTCCGGATGCACGATGGTGATGCGCGTCCTCTCGACGGGCACTCGCCAGGCGATGGCCGACAAGCGGGCGATGCCAGCGGCGAAATCGGGTTCCGTGTCAGTGATGATGGTGAGCTCTTCGACGATCGAACCTTTGGCAAGCGCCGGGAGCGGGCCGTTGAGCTCGCGCGAGTCACTGAAGAGATCGTCAGAGGTTTCGTTGGCAGGAGCGTCGGCAATCGTTTTCTGATCGAGTTCGGTGACGCCGCCGGAGGCGGAAATGACACGGGCGTTCAACTGCGGCCTCGATTGGTGCCATGGCTCCCAGCGGGCACCGGTAGTGGCCCAGTTGCCAAGGTCATCCGCCCGCTCGACACGATAAATATGATGGCGTATCTCGGTCAGACGTCCGGCGGCGTCAAACGTGTAATTTTCCTCATTGAGGATCATCGTGGCCGGAAGGAACTGCTCGGTCTTGACCGCAGACGCGGATTGCAGGATCTCGTGCGGCGTTTGTGACCACTTTTGACTTGTTTGGGCGAATAAGGAGGAGGCGAGGACAAGGGCCGTACCAAAGAGGAACTTCTTCAAAGCGATCTCCGATGGGAAAGTGCACTAGTTGTATCGAACTCTGAGGAGCAAAACAATAACGGATGGGTAAACAGGGATTTGCCTGAAGCAGTTTCTAGATTTGGGATTTATTTCTTGGACAGGCGCATGAGTCCGCGCGGCGAAAGGTCGGCTGTGCGGAATTTTTGCGGTGAACCGGAAGCGCGAGTGAGCGCTTCGGCGGCGTTATAACCGGAGCGGACGGCGCCTTCCATCGTTGCGGGCCAGCCGGTCGAGGTCCAATCGCCGGCGAGGAATATGTTCGGCCAGGCGGTGACGGCGGCGGGACGGTGGTCGTCTGATTTCGGCTGCGCCGAGTAAGTCGCGTGCACTTCTTTGATGACGGCGGCCTTGACCAGCTTGGCGTCTCTTACTGCCGGGAAAAATTCGGCGAGCTCGCGGAGAGCGAGGTCGATGATCTCTTCCCTCTTCATGTTGACGAGGGATTTTGAGGCGGAGACGACGAGCTCGAGGTAGGAGCCCACCCTATCGTCCGCTTTCGCGGGCGATAAGGGTGAGGCAACGGCCACACGGGCGTCGATGAGGTGCGACTTTTGGAACATCCACTGGATGGTGCGGTCGAGCAGCACGGCGTGAGGCAGATCAGTGATGGGGCGGTCGAACCAGAGGTGGATTCCCGTAATGGGAGAGCTCTCGAAGCGTCCGGCAATGGCGATGAGGGCTTGGCCGGTGGGGTCTTGCGGGAGCAATTTTCCGAGCGTGAAGTAGGGGACGGCAAGGATGGCGTAATCGAACGTCTCTGTGTTGTTACCGACGGCGATGGTGACGGAGTGGTGAGTGGTGGGTCGTGAGTGGTGAGAATCGTTTGCCACTGTCCGAGCTGTCGATAGGGGTCCTTCGCCCGCTATCGCGAGCTCAGGATGACAATTTTCAACCTGAGAGGCTAAACAAATCTCGATCTTGTCCACCGAGGAGCGGAGGCGGACTTCCCCGCCGTGCGCGCGGATGTAATCGGCGCCGCGGGAATAGAGTTCGGTGAGCGGAACGCGAGGCACACCCATCCGCCCGGCGGCGGCGGATTTCAAGAATGATTCGCGGAAGACCTGCGCGCCATAACGCACAGAGATGCGATCGAGATCTTCGTTGATGGCGCTGACGAGCACCGGTTTCCAGAAGCGTTCGATGGCGCGCGGTGTTTGGCCGTGACGCAAGAGCCATTGCTGAAAGTTTTCTTCGGTGTCCTCAGGAAGTCCGCCGAGCAGCGCGAGCATGGCGCGGGCGATCGCGAATTTGTCGCCCAAGGAGAGAAAATGGGCGCGCAGAAAACTAAATGACGCGTGGAACGGCGCGGGCAGCCAAGAGGGTGAAAGTCGTGACGCACGGCCTCCGGGTTCGAGGAATGTGAGCGTGTCAAACCAGCGGACTTGATCTTCGGCACCGAAGCGGCGGTAGAGGTCGAGCAGGTTGGTGCAGCAGCCGAGGAGCACGTGCTGGCAGTTGTCCACAATCTCGCCGGTGCCCGGATGTTCGTAAGAGGAGGCGCGTCCGCCGAGGTAGGGACGGCGCTCGAAAAGCGTGACGCGGTGTCCCGCGTTCGCGAGGGCGCAGCCGGCGGCGATGCCGGCGAGGCCGCCGCCGATGATGGCGACGGATTTCTGGTCTTTGGCCGTTGGTCGTTGGGCGTTGGCCTGGTTTTCGCGTTGCTCGCTCAAGATGGGTCGCTATCCATTATGAAGTACAAGACGTAGCGGGCTACGTCTCTACGACTGAAGGTGGGTGGCTTTCAATAGTCCCTGGCCAAGGACTCTGAGTTTTTCGGTGGTTGTGAGGCGGATCTTGTCGCCGAAGACGTTAAAACCGGCGGCTTCGATCTTGGTGAGCAGGCGCTGATAGATCTCGGTGAGGGTCCAGAGGCAGGCGCGACTGTCGACATGGATGAGCGGGATCAACTGCTGGGCGGCCTGGTAATACTGGCGGGCGCGCTGGGCCTCGAATTCCAAAACGGGAACCATGGGGGCGGGGTCGAAGCCATTGCGGACGTGCGCGGCGTTGAGGTCCTCTGCTGAACGGCCGAAGCGGGCGAGGTCTTCGAGCGGAAGGTAGATGCGTCCGTTGAGCGCGTCCTCTTTGACGTCGCGAATGATGTTGGTGAGTTGAAATGCGATGCCGGTGTGTTCGGCGTGCTGCTTGGCGTGCGGATCGGAGAAGCCGAAGATGTGCAGGCAAACGAGGCCGACGACCGATGCCACGTGGTAGCAGTAGGTGTAGAGGTCGTCGAAGGTGCGGTAAGGGGCCGAAAAACCAAGATCCCTCGACTCCGTCCCGCCCAGGCGGGACTCCGCTCGGGATGACAAATCAAAAGTTTGGTCAACATCCATGAGCGTGCCGGCGACGAGTTGGTCGAAATATTCGAGCGGGATCGAGTAGCGGCGGACGGTGTCGGCGAGCGCGAGGATGACGGGATCGTCGGTGGGCATGCCGAGCGCGGCGTCACGCAGAGAGGCAGCCCATTGCGTCAATTTTTCGTGGCGCTCTTGCGAGGACATGCCGGGATCGTCAGAAAGATCGTCGGCGTGGCGCATAAAGGCGTAGACGGCGCAAAGAGCGTTGCGTTTCTTTTGCGGGAGCGCGAGAAATGCGTAATAAAAATTCTTGGCCTGCCCGCGGGCGATGCCGCGGCAGACGGCATAGGCCATGCGCAGCTGGCGCGGATGGGCGGGCGTCATGCAGTCACCTTACGAGCGGCCGCCCACAGCACAAGCCATAACTTCTTCGGCTTGGAAATGGCGGGGCGAGACTCGAGGACATTGAAATCCTGCGCTTCAATGGCGTTAAGGATCTCCTGGCCGCCGCGCGAGAAGAGTTCGATATCAAGCGCGAGTTCCGGACGGATCTGATTGATGAGCGGCAGGCCGTTGGCGAACCACTCGCGGGCGCGCGTGACTTCGAACTTCATCAAATCGCGGAAGGCCGGAGTGAAGCGACGCTGGGCGATGTCGTCTTCGGTGATGCCGAAGTGCTGCAGGTCTTCCTGGGGGATGTAGATGCGACCCTTTTGCCAGTCCACGGAAACGTCTTGCCAGAAGTTCGCGAGCTGGAGCGCGGTGCAGGTGAAGTCGGAGAGGCGTTGGCGTTCGGCGTCAGAGTATCCGCCGAGATAGAGCACCAGATGGCCGACGGGATTCGCCGAGTACTTGCAGTAGTCGAGGACGTCATTGAAGGTGGGAAAGCGAGTGATGGTCTGGTCGCGGCGGAAGGCGATGAGCAGATCGGAAAACTCGTGCTGCGGGATGTTGAACTGGCGGATGGTTTCCTGAAGAGCTACAAAGACGGGATGTCGAGGGCCCACGTTAGCTTCGCGAACGTGGGGTACCGAGTAGCAGGCGCGAAGTTCGTCTTCCCAGGCGTCGAGGAGAGCGAGGGATTGGTCGACGTTGCCGACTTCGTCGCCGAGATCGTCCGAGATGCGGCAGTAGGCATAAACGTTATAGAAGTGCTGCTTGAGATGGCTAGGCAGGAACCAGGTGGCGACGGAAAAGTTCTCGTAATGAGTTTTCGCGAGGCGCTCGCAGTAGGCGAAAGCTTCGGTCAACGAAGGCGCGGACGCGGGGATACGATAGTCCGCGGGAAGGCGGGACCAGCCTTGCTCCAAAATGTCAGTCGTGGTGGACACGCGTCAGTCGCTGGTCGTTAGTCGTTGGTCGTTAGTCAGAACCAAGATCCCTCGACTCCGGCTCGCCCACCGCGGCGGGCTCGCCTTCGCTCGGGATGACAGATCAAATAATTTGGCTGAAGACGTAAACAGAGTTACGCCTCTACTTTCCCGGGATGATGGCGGTCTTGATGATGCTGCCGCGGTCGAGCATGCGCTTGAGCACATCACTCAAGTTCGCGAGTGAGGCTTGACCGGTGACGTAATCCGCCGACTTCACCTTGCCTTCGCAGATCAGGCGGAAGGCCTTACGCACGGCCGCGGGCGTGTGGTGGAAGCTGGCTTTCAAAGTGATGTCAGAGTAATGCAGCCGATTGGTATCAAAGCTGACCTTCGTCCCCTTCGGAGGTCCACCGAAGAAGTTGACCACGCCGCCACGACGCACCATATCCACTGACCATTCCCAGGCTTGCGGGCGGGCAACGGCTTCAATGACGATGTCCGCGCCGCGTTTGTCGGGTGTGAGCGCGCGGACGGCTTCGACCGTATCTTGTCCGGCAGAAATCTGAACGACCTCTTGCGCGCCGAAGTGGCGGGCGGCGGCGATCTGCGCGTCGTGCTTGACGACACCGATCACGTGGCAGCCGGCGATGCGCGCGACTTGCATGAACGAGAGGCCGATAGGGCCCGCGCCGATCACGGCTACTACGTCACCGATCTTGGCGTTGGTCTCATCGAGTCCGCGAACGACGCAGGCGAGCGGCTCGGTCATGGCGGCGGCTTCAAAGGTGACATTCTGCGGCACCTCGAGCATGTTCTTGCGAACAATTCTCTCCGGGATACGAATGTATTCGGCGTAGGCACCGTTGTTGAACAGCAGGTCTTCGCAGAGATTCTCTTGCGCGCGGCGGCAGAAGTAGCAGGCACCGCACGGCGCGGAGTTGAGCGCGACGACCCGCATTCCCTTTTTGAAAGTCTTGACGCCGTCGCCGACTTCGACGACCGTGCCCGCGAGTTCGTGCCCGAAGAGCGCGGGCGGCACGATCATCTTGGCGTGGTAGCCACGTTGGAAGACCTTGAGGTCGGTGCCGTCGGTGAGCGCCACTTCGACCTTGACCAAGACTTCGCCGCGTCCCACATTGGGAATGGGGACCTGCTCGATCTTGATGTCCTCTTTACCATAGAGGACGGCAGCGGTCATGGTGGACGGCGTCATGGCTGGATCACGATCTTCATTGAATCAGGTTGCGGATTCGAGGCCAAGTGAATAGCGGCGAGCGCCTCCGCAATAGGAAAACGATGCGAGATCAGCTTCTCAAAGGCGATGCCGCCGTTGCAGACCAAATCCACGGTCTCGTCCTGAATGTCCACGCTGGCTGAGTATGAGCCGAGCAGGGCCTTTTCGTCCATGCAGACGGCGGCGGGGTCGATGGCAACCTCGCTGTGCTGGGTCTGGGCGAAGAGCATGACGCGTCCGCCGGGGCGCGTGGCGTCCATGGCCGGGCGGATGAGTGAGTTGCCGCCGACGGCGACGATGACGCAATCCGCGCCGCGCCCGGAGGTGAGCTGCTTCATGTGGGCAACGGCGTCAGTGGACTTGGCGTTAATGGTGTCATTCAGGCCGAAGCTGCGCGCGACTGTCAAACGCTCGTCATAGAGATCGCTGACGACGATCCGCGCGCCGGAGCGCTGGGCGAGCAACGCGAGGATGATGCCGATGGGTCCGCCGCCCATGACGAGCACGGTCTCGGTCGGCTTGAGGTCAAGTGATTTGATGCCCTTGAGGCAGGTGTTCACCGGCTCGATGAATGACGCTTGCTCGAATGAGGTGTGCGCGGGAAGTTTCACGACGCCGCGGCGCACGATCCAATCGGAGACGCGGATGTACTGGGCGAATCCGCCGCCTGAGGGTTCGCCCGTGCCGGCGCCCGCTCCAACTTTTTTGTAAGTCTCGCATTGCGCGAAGGTCTTCGCGTGGCAGTAATAGCAGTCTCCGCACGGGATGTGATGGAAGACCATCACGCGATCGCCGACGGCAAAGTTCGTCACGCCTTGGCCGATGGCGGCAACGGTGCCGGCCATCTCGTGTCCGAAGACGCGGGGCGCGGAGTGCGAGCCGGTATGGATCTTCTTGAGATCGGTACCGCAGATGCCGCAGATGTGAATCTTGACCAACAATTCGCCGGCGCCGATCTTCGGCACGGGGACGGATTCGACGCGCACGTCATTCACGCCGCGATAGACGGCGGCAGACATGCTGGCCGGAACCGGCTCCATGCGGAATCGGATCGGGATTTCGGCTGTGGCGGACACTTGCCACTATTTTACTTTGTTTTTACCGCGAAAGACGCAAAGGAGCGCAAAGGGTCAGGGGTGGTGAGGCTGGTTCCGGATAGCGTTTTCAAGGGCTTGGGTGAGGGTGCGGAGAGCGGCGGCGGTGTTGCGTCCGAGCTGGATGACGGTCAGCCAGCACCAGGGACGGATGGCCGTCCAGAGGACGAAGCGTCCGGTCTGGAATTGGCCCTCGGCGGAGATGAATCGTCCGAAGGGCGGGAGGCTTTGGTCGAGGGCGTCAGAAATCGATTTGATGGCGATGAACGGCATGCCGTGGATGCGGGCGACGTCGGCGACCGCGAAGGCTTCCATGTCAACGGCTTCGGCTCCGCTATGCGAAAGCGAGATCTTTTCGGATTTGCCCGCGACCGCGCCGGAGGTGATGAGCGTGCCGGTTCCCTGCGCGGTCGGGATGGAGAGACCATCGACGCCGTCGGTGATGGTGGCGGGCTGGACGATGTCCGCGACTTTGAGTTCGGGCGAGAGCGCGCCGGCGAGTCCAGCGGAGATGATCAGCGCGGCTTCGCCGTGGGCGGCTTTGTAGGCAGCATCCGTGGCGATGCGCGCGGAGACTCCACCGATGCCGGCGCAAGCGGCGAGAGCGTTCTCTGATTCCCAAATCTGCACTTCTCTACCCTGGAGGGTGAGGCGGCGGCGCGTCCAGCCTTTCACAAACAGGGAGAGTTCGCGGGGGAGTGCGGCGATGATGAGGACTTTCTGCATCTGCAATCAACTGTAACCGCAGGGGACGCGGAGGACGCAGAGGAATACTGGTTGAAACCTAACCATGGCGAGGCTTGCGCGCTAACTTCTTAATCATCATTCCCGCGGTACACAGAAGAAATGCGCACCATGCGATTTCTCCAATCATCAGGGAGATGGTAGGTACCCAAACGAAAATAAAAGCGCTCCCATTCAAAAACCAGCGAAAATCAAACCACCCTCGCCAAAAAAGATGGGAGAAATTCAAGATACGTGCAGCGATCCAAAACCACAGCGCCAGCGCGGCGACCGCTGAAGACGTTGCGGCTCGAATATTCTGAATTCTTTCAGAGCGCACGCAATCCCACCACCAACGGACCCACAGCCATTGCAATACTAAAAAAACAAAAATAGGGCCATATTCCAAGACCGGCCACCCGATCAAGTGTATCCAGTCCCAAAAAAGTCCAATCAGGGCTTTGGCAACAAGGATTGCGGGCATGCCTAATGCCAGTGCACTGCCGCGCAGGGGTGGAGGGGAATCCCAGTGATACGGGACTTTGAAGTCGGCAATGTAAAGGAGCGCAATGGTGAGCGCGCTTAAGATCAGCGTATCGACGAAGTAGCGACGCGTGATCATCGGTTTTTAGACACCAATGCGAGAGGTTTCGACCGGGGCTAAAGCCCGTGTATTTTTTTTAACGACAACGCACGCCTAAAGGCGTGCTCTTCTACGCCATCGCTAATTGCGAGTTGCGAAAGCAGACAATGGAATTCAGGCATGCGAATATGGGTCCTTAGCTCCGCTCAGGATGACAAATCACACGTAGTTGTTTGCCCGAAACCAATCGATGGCGCGCTGGAGGGCGGGTTCGGCGGGCAGGACGCGATAGCCGAGCTCGCGGACGGCTTTTTCGGACGAGGCGAACATCTTTTTGCGGCCCATCTTCACCGCTTCGCGCGTGGCGCGGGGTTCTTTGCCGAGAATTTTGCCGGTGAAAAATTCGTCGAAGCAAGCGAAGGCGTAGGCCACTGCGTGGGGCACCTTTGTTGTGGGAGAGGGCAGGCCGGTGAGAGCGGCAAGTTTGTCCAGGAGTTGCTTGAGGGTGAGGTCTTCCCCGCCGAGGATGTAGCGCTCCCCGGGCTTGGCATATTCGAGGGCGAGGAGATGTCCGCGGGCGACTTCGTGGACGTCGGCGAGGTTGAGCCCGGTGTCGACGTAGGCAGGAAATTTCCGTTTCAGGAAATCGAGGATGATGCGTCCGGTGGGCGTGGGCTTGATGTCGCGCTCGCCGATAGGCGTGGTCGGATTGACAACCACTACATGCTGCCCTGGCATTGATCCGAATTTTTGGCCCGCTTCAAGCGCGACCTGTTCGGCCATGAATTTCGAGCGCTTGTAGTGTCCGATCATGTCGGCGAGCGAAACGGGATCGGATTCCTTTACGGGAATGGGCTGGTCGGTGAAGCCCATGGTCGCGACGCTCGAGCAATAGACAACGCGTTTGACGCCGGTTTCTTTCGCGGCTTGAAGGATGGCACGCGTGCCTTCGACGTTTGACTGGTACATCTCGCGCGGATCAGGCGTCCAGAGGCGGTAGTCGGCAGCGACGTGGAAGACGGTGTCACAGCCGGACATGGCGGTCGTGAGCGACGCGGGATCGCGCAGGTCGCCGGTGACGTGGTCGGCGCGGATGTCCTGAATGTTGTCGAGTTTGGAGGTCGGACGGACGAGCAGGCGGAGATCCGCGCCTTGCTCGGCGAGCAGGCGGGTGACGTGCGAGCCGACGAAGCCGGTGGATCCTGTGACGAAGGCTTTCAAACTTTTATTTCACCACGGAGGCACGGAGACACGGAGGAAAATGAGGGCGACTATCCGAACCAGAAACCAGATTTGGGCTTTCTCTGAGAACCGAAGGTACGAATTGACCGTTGGTAGTCATCATCTAGCAGCTTCTTTCGCTCTTCATCAGATAATTTTCTGCCGACAAACCACCAATACGATAGGCCTACTGCAGCTATCAAGATCCACATACTCAGAATGATGGCAATCCAATGCTGTTCAAAGAAAGGTGGAATCGTGTTCGACTGCGAGCCTCCTGCTTTGTCAGATTGGGCAGGATTGCTAAACATCGTCCAGCCCACAAAGCACAGGATCACCACCGCCACTAGGGCCGCTTTTTCTTCGTATTGGAGTTTCCGTTTCAAACTCGGCCAGGGCTAAAGCCCCGCTATTTTATCCCGGCTATCACCCGGCTGAAGCCGGGTGTTCCCCCGTAATGCAACTGTCTGAGAACAAACTTTGAGCGACGGAGTTGTGGAATTGAAATAGGGGTCCTTCGGCCGCTGCGGCGGCCTCAGGATGACAATCCACTTTGATGGGTGTGAGGCGTAACGGTGTTACGCCTCTGCGTCCTCAATCCAGCTTCTCACTCTCGATGCCGATGTTCTTTTCGCCGGCGGCGCGTTTTTCCCAGTACTTCTTGACCCAGGCTTCGAAGCTTTTGCCGGCGGCGGTGTCGCGGCCGGTGAAGGCGAGGGCGGCGATGTCGGCGTAGGCGATGGAGATCTTCTCGTTCGTGTCTTTCGGGTAGAGACGGACGGCGGAGTCGGCGAGCGATTTGCCGGTGCGGCGGTCGAAGATGTAGCCCTCGACCTTGTTGCCGTTCTTGAGGGTAATGGTCACGTCGCCGCGGTAGTCGAAGGCTTTCTCGAGGGCCTGGCGGGTCTCTTCGTCAGTGGCGAGCGCGGGGAGCCAGCCTTCGAGATTCTCATGGGCAAAGCCAGGAGCGACTTCGAGGGCGTCAGGGTTTTGTGGAGCGTCTTTGATTTCGACGGGGTCGTGAAACCCGCCTTCGCGGCCGGACATGGATTACCTCGTGCCGTCGGCTACGCCGACTCGAATCGTTTCATTGCCTGCTTCCCCAGGACTTCCGTCCTGGGCTAAGTTTTTCCGCGCCTACGGCGCTCTATTGGGGACGATGTTCACACTATTGTTTCATGCCTCGCTGGTGACACGGGCGAGACCCTTCGCTTTGCTCAGGGCAGACTGCCCGTGGTCCCAGATTGAAATTCATTCCTCGTGAGCGCTGGTACGGATGCCACGCCGAAACTAACCGAGCTTTCCGGTCTAGCACAGGCTGGAATGCCTGTGCAACAAATGCTAAACGTGGGTTTCTTCTCCGACTTTGGCTTCCTGGATCTGCACGAGCGGGTTGTAGCTGTGCATGGGGCGGGTCTTTTCGTTGAGCATGCGCAGGGCGTCTTCATCCTTATATGTGGAGGAGAAGGTGGCCTTGGCGGTGGCGATCAGGCCGCCGAGCGAGGCGAAGGTGTGGTCGACGGCGGACGCTTCGTAGCCGGAGTGGACCATGCAGTTCGCGCACTTCGGATTTCCCGATTCGGTACCGTACTCGGACCAGGCAGTGGCTTCCATCAGTTCGGCGAAGGTGTCCGCGTAACCGTCTTGCAAGAGGTAGCAGGGCTTCTGCCAGCCGAAGATGTTGTAGGTCGGCATGCCCCAGGGCGTGCACGAGTAATTGCGCTTGCCCATCAGGAATTCGAGGAACAGCGGCGACTGGTTGAAGCGCCAGCTTGATTTGCGGTTCGACAAGATCGCGCGGAATAGACGGCGGGTGCGGGCGCGTCCGAGGAAGTGCTTCTGGTCGGGCGCTTTGTCATATGAGTAGCCGGGCGAGAGCATCATGCTCTCGACGCCGAGCTCCATCAGCTCATCGAAATGGGCGCGCACGGAGTTTGGATCGGCGCCGTCGAACAAAGTCGTGTTAGTGGTGACGCGGAATCCACGGGCGAGCGCTTCCTTGATGCCGGCCACGGCCAGTTCCCATCCGCCTTCACGGCAGACGGAGAAATCGTGGTGCTCTTTTTGTCCGTCGAGGTGGACGGAGAAGGTCAGGTACTTGCTCGGCTTGAACATGCCGATCTTTTCTTTGAGCAGCAGCGCATTGGTGCAGAGATAGATGTACTTCTTGCGCGCGACCAGGCCTTCGACGATCTTGTCGATCTGGGGATGCATGAGCGGCTCCCCGCCGGGGATGGAGACCATCGGCGCGCCGCATTCATCCACCGCCTTGAAGCATTCTTCGGGCGAGAGGTCTTTCTTGAGGATGTGCGCGGGGTACTGGATCTTGCCGCAGCCGGCGCAGGCCAGATTGCAGCGGAACAGCGGCTCGAGCATGAGGACGAGCGGGTAGCGTTTGCGTCCGGAGAGCTTCTGCTTGAGGACGTAGGACGCGACGGTCCACATTTGTGAGATGGGTACGGCCATAATGATTGCTATTACCTAGAGTACCAAGATTTGCCAGGTTTCACGTTGCAAGTTTCAGGTTTCACGACCGCGGGCTAAAGCCCGCGGAGATGAAAAATTGGCATCCAACGCACGGCTGAAGCCGTGCTCTTCTACAGTTCCGCAGTCAGTGTGCCGCAGCGAATAGTAAGAACTTATGTGCCTTGGCCACATTTTTCTCAGTATCGATTGCAGTAACTTCGCGAAGAGCGTTCTTAGTACCAATTTCCGAGAAGTCTGCAGGGGTACCTCGCCCGCCATGGCGGACTCGGGATGTTTTTAATAGCCGGCATCAATAGGCGTCAGTCTGAAAGCCAACTTGGTACTTGATAGCTGGTACTTGGTACTCATCTCGCTTCTTTCACGTTGCCGCTGACGGAGCGCGCGGGGTCGTGGATGTTCTCAAAGACGCGCGCGTACGTCGAGAGCGCGATCAGCGGGAAGTAATTCCGGTACATGTGATACGCGAGATAGAAGACGCGCGGGAACCCGGTGCCGGTGTACTCCTGCTCGTCCCAGGAGCCGTCGGGCTTCTGGCGATCGAGAAGATAGGCGACGCCGCGCTGCACAGCTTCACTGCGCGTGTCACCGGCGGCGAGCAGTCCCATCACGCCCCAAGCGGTCTGGGAAGGAGTGCTTGGTCCGATGCCGCGCTGTAGCGGGTCGTCATAGGAGCCGCAGGTCTCGCCCCAACCGCCGTCAGGATTTTGCATCATGCGCAGCCACTCGGCCGCCTGCTGCACCATGGGATCGTTCTGATCGACGCCCATGGCTTCGAGTCCGCGAAGGACTTGCATGGTGCCGTAAACGTAATTCACGCCCCAGCGTCCGAACCAGGAGCCGTCGGTCTCCTGCTCTTTGCGGATGAAGGCGAGGGCGCGCTGCACGAAGCGATCGTCAAGGCGCGCGCCGTAGTGCGAGAACATTTCGAGCACGCGGCCGGTGATGTCCACGGTCGGCGGGTCGAGCATGGCGTTGTGATCAGCGAACGGCACATGCTGGAAGACCATCTTGGTGTTGTCTTTATCGAATGACGCCCAGCCGCCGGCCTTGCACTGCATCGCTTTGACCCAATCGATGGCGCGCTTGCAGGTCTGGTGGTGATAGCGCTCGTCGCTGGTCTGCGCCTTGGTGAGACCGAGCAGAACCATCGCCGTATCATCAACATCCGGGTAAAACTCGTTGTTGAACTCGAAGTACCAGCCACCCGGTTGCACGTTCGGAACTTTCACCGACCAGTCGCCTTTGTGCGTGACCTGTTTCTTCAGCATCCACTCGGCGGCTTTGACCATGCGCGGATCTGTCTTCGAGATGCCGGCTTCACCAAGGGCGAAGAGCGCGTATGCGGTGTCCCACACGGGGGACATGCACGGCTGCATGCGGAAGGTCGGGTCAGAGTGGTCAGGGATGCCGGCTTCGCGGATGCCGAGCTTTTCGAATTCGTCGAGCGCGCGGATCACTTGCGGGTCGTCCATCGAATAGCCGAGACAGCGCAGCGCGACGATCGAGTTCAGAATGCCCGGATAGATGGCGCCGAGTCCGTCAGACATCTCAAAGCGCTCGAGCATCCAGCCTTCGGCTTTTTTGAGTGCGATGGAGCGCAGCGGGCGCACGTGGATGCGTTCGAACCAATGCGTGATGTGGTTGACGACGAGGAAGAAATTGCGCCAGGAGAAAAATTTCGGCGACCAGCGGAGATGCGTATCGGCGTTTTTGCGTCCGCCGACGAAGAGCTCGTCAATGTTCATCTCCGGCGGAAGTTTCTTGAACGGCTTCTTCGCGTAGATGATCGAGAGCGGCACGAGGATGGCGCGCGACCACGAACTGATCTCGTAAATGTTGAACCAGAACCAATTGGGGAAAAGGATCATCTCCGGCGGAATGGCGGGGACGGCATCGTAATCGTATTGGCCGAAGAAACAGAGATAGATCTTGGTGAAAGTGTTGACCTCGGTGACGCCGCCCATTTCGAGGATCTTGTTGCGCGCGCGTTCGAGAGCAGGATGTTGCTGCGGAAAGCCAGCGAGCTTCAGCGCGAAATACGCTTTCACCGACGCGCTGATGTTCGAGGGTCCACCGTGGAAGATGGGCCAACCGCCGTCTTCGTTCTGATGGCGCAGTATCTCGCGGCAGGCTTCGAGGTTGCGGTCGTCACTCGCAGAGCCGAGCAGCGTGTGCACCATGATGTAGTCGGATTCAAGAGTGGTGTCAGCTTCGAGTTCGCCGGCCCAGTAGCCGTCAGGGTGTTGGGTGGAGAAAAGGAAGTCGCAGGTCTTCTCCATCGCCGCGCGGACGCGGGTGACGCCGCCTTCGAGGGCGCCGAAGAAGATGTTGGCGCCACGAGAGGCGCTGGGGGAGTCAGACATGCGAGTTGCTAGTTTCTAGTTCCCAGTAAAACCAAGATCCCTCGACTGCGGCTCGCTATCGCTCGCCTTCGCTCGGGATGACAAATCGTTACTCACGGGCGAAACCCTTCGCTCGCCTAGGGCACGCCGCCGAGTGGTACCGAACCAAAAAGCCAATTGCGAGGTGTCCGTAGGGGTCCCTCGCTTCGCTCGGGATGACAAAAACCAGACCCCCTACGCGCGGGCCGGAGCGGTGCCGATGGCTTTCACGATCTCCGGCGGCAGGCCGAAGCGGACGTTCTCAGGAATCACTTCGACCTCTTCGACGTTGGTGTAGCCACTGTTGGCAAGGAAGTCCACGACCTCCTGCACGAGTACCTCGGGCGCGCTGGCACCGGCGGTGACGGAGACCGTGCCGACGTTCATCAGCCATTCAGGCCTGATGTGCTTGTAACTGTCGATCAAGTGCGCGCTGCGGCCGAGGTTGCGCGCGACTTCGACGAGCCGGTTCGAATTGGAACTGTTCTCCGAACCGACGACGAGCAGCAAGTCAGTATCTTTCGCGACTTGCTTGACGGCAACCTGGCGGTTTTCGGTCGCATAGCAGATGTCCTGCGCGGGCGGTTCGTACACATTCGGGAACTTGCGCTTAATGGCGGCAATGATCTGGCTGGCTTCGTCGAGTGAAAGCGTGGTCTGCGTGACGTAAGCGACCTTGTTCGGATCGGGAACGGTGATGGCTTCGACCTCCGCAGGCGAACCGACGACTTGCGTGACATCCGGCGCTTCACCGAGGGTGCCGACCACTTCTTCGTGATCTTTGTGGCCGATGAGCAGGATGGAAAAGCCCTTCTTGGCGAAGCGTACGGCTTCCATGTGGACCTTGGTCACCAGCGGACAAGTTGCGTCAATGATGCGCAGGTTGCGTGACTTCGCGAGCTCACGAACTTCCGGCGATACACCATGCGCGCTGAAGACGGCGCGCGCTCCGGCAGGGACTTCGGAGAGGTCGTCGACGAAGATGGCGCCTTTGCTGGCGAGGTCATTCACGACATAACGGTTGTGGACGATCTCGTGGAAGACGTAGATCGGGGCGCCGAAGGTGTCGAGCGCAATGCGGACGATATCGATGGCGCGGACGACGCCGGCGCAGAAGCCGCGGGGCTTCAGCAGGAACAGCTTTTTGGCGTTATTTTCCATGAGCTTAGCTATTGATTATAGCGTGATTAATAGGGGCCAGGTTATAGGCGACAGGGGACAGTGAGAAGAGGCAGCGGATGGCAGAAATGGCCATTAACTGGCGTGTAAAAACATTCCGTGGTCGCCGCGGCGAGCGAGAAAGCCCGGTTCAATCCACGGTCAGGGGTAGTGATAGGGATCCCTCGTCGCAAGCTCCTCGGGATGTTTTTTTCCAAGGCTCTGCCGTCGGCGGAATTCAAGCGTTCGCTTTGAGCAGTTGCTCAGCATTCTTGAGAGACGCTTGGGTGATTTGCGCGCCGGAGAGCATGCGCGCAAGTTCTTCAGTGCGTTCTTTGGCGGCGAGAGCACGGATAGTGGTGCGAGTGCGTCCGCCGGATTCGCGTTTCTCGATCACTAAATGATGGTCGGCGAAGGAAGCGATCTGCGGCAGGTGAGTGATGCAGAGGACTTGGTGCGCGCGGGAAAGCGATTTGAGTTTGCGGCCGACGGCGTCCGCGGCGCTGCCGCCGATGCCGGTGTCAATCTCGTCGAAGACCATGGTCAGCGCCGGAGCGGAGCGCTTGCCATTCCGCGCAGGGCTGGAGCCCTGCGCCACACTTGTCTCGACGGTCGCTTTGAGGGCGAGCATCACGCGGGAGAGTTCGCCCCCGGAGGCGATGCGTTCGATCGGCAGCAGCGGCTGGCCGGTGTTAGTAGAAATGAGGTAGGCGACGGAGTCGAAGCCGGAGGGTCCCCAGTTCCCTTCTTCGTCGGAGCCGCTGACCTCGATCTTGAACTTCGCTTTCATGGCGAGCGAGTTGATCTCGGTCTCGACTTGTTTTTCGAGCTTGCGAGCGGCGTCAAAGCGTTGCTGCGAGCTGGAACGCGCGGCTTTTAGATAATCCGATGAAGCACTCGAAAGTTCTTTGCGCAGATCCGTGAGGACTTGATCGCGGTTCTCGATCTCATTCAACTTCTGCTTCACTTGCCCGCCAAATGTGACGATCTCTTCGACCGTGTTGCCGTATTTCCGCTTGAGGCGGTCGATGGTTGCGAGGCGGTCTTCGATCTCGGCGAGGCGCTCGGGTGAGGCGTCAACCGATTCGGCGTAATCGCGTACGGTAGCGGCGATGTCTTCGACCGTGGCGCGGGCGGAGGCGAGGGTGTCATGCTGTTCGCGGAATTTTTCGTCGTAGCGCGAGAGCTCTTCGAGATGTCGCTCGGCGGACTTGAGCAGCGCATTGGCGTTCGCCGCGCCTTCATAGAGAGAGTCGTACGAAGACATCGCGGCGGCGTAGAGCTTTTCGGAGTTCGCGAGCACACGCTTTTCCGCTTCGAGGCGTTCGTCTTCGCCGGGCTGGAGGCGTGCGGATTCAATCTCTTTTGACTGGAATGACCACAGATCGACAAGGCGGAGACGGTCCTGCTCATCGCGTTCGAGGTCGGCGATGCGCACGCGCAATTCGCGTACACGCGTGAACGCCGCGGAAGTCGCTTCAGTATTCACGCCCGCGAAGCGATCGAGGATCGAGAGTCGAGAAGGGCCGTCAAAGGCGAGAATGGTCTCGTTCTGCGCGTGAATGCTGGCGAGATGCGCGGCAAGTTGGCGCAGAACGGTGACACTGGCGGGCTGATTGTTCACCCAGACGCGTCCTTTACCCGCGCCGCTGATCTCGCGACGCAAAATGATTTGTGAGGTTTCGGCATCGAGGCCGTTGGCCTCGAGCGTTTGCGCGACGTGTTTTGCAGTCATCCCTTCCAGCTCGAAGACGCAAGCGATGGTGGCTTTGTCCGCGCCATGGCGAATGACATCGGTGGAAGCTTTGTCGCCGAGCAGGAGTGCGAGCGCGTCAATGAGGATCGACTTGCCGGCGCCGGTCTCGCCGGTAAGCAGATTCAAGCCGGGCGTGAACTCGACGGCGACCTGGTCGATCACGGCAAAATTTTCAACGCGCAGCTCGAGGAGCATTTTCAGCGAAGGATAGCATTCTTTTTTCACCGCGGAGGCACGGAGACGTGAAAGGTTGCACGTTGCACGTTTCACGTTTCACGAAAAGCGCGTTTCACGTTGCACGAAAACCAACGTCCTCGACTGAGCCATCAACTTTCGCACGGGCGAGACGGCCGTGGTCCCGTAGCGACCTTCGCTCGGGATGACAATCGCTGAAAATACGTGATTTCCCTGAGTCCTCGAGGCGCAAGGGGGCGGCAAAGGTTGTTACACTGGGGCGGATGCAGCTCACAATCTTCGCGGCAATTTTCGCGGGTGAAGAGATCGTGAATCTGGTGGCGAATAGCGGTTGGGTCGCCAAGATCGTTCTTCTGATCCTATTGGGTTTAAGCATCTTTTCGTGGTCGATCATGATCACCAAGTGGTCGGCGTTCAGCCGGGCGCGCGCGCAGAGTGCACGTTTCCTGCGGGCCTTCCGCAAGGCGAACCGGTTGCGTGACCTGGCGCCGGTGGCGGAACAATTCAAACCCAGTCCCTTAGTCGCCGTGTATGACGGCGGATTCACCGAATTGCAGCGGCAAGGCGGAGGGTTGCGCAATCCACAGACGGTGCAGCGGGCGATGCAGATCTCGTCTTCGGAAGAATTGACGCGGCTCGAAACACGCGTGAACTGGCTGGCGACCACGGGCGCAACGGCGCCGTTCATCGGATTGTTCGGCACGGTTTGGGGCATCATTGACGCCTTCCACGGACTTGGCACGGAAGGCGCGGCGACGCTGCGCGCGGTGGCGCCGGGAATCTCGGAAGCGCTGATCACCACGGCAGCTGGATTGTTTGCCGCCATTCCGGCGGTCATTGCCTACAACCATTTTGCGGCGAACCTGAAGGAATTTGGTTCGCGCATGGATGACTTCGGAATGGAGTTTCTGAACGCTGCCGAGCACGAGACGCAGGGTTCGCCGGCGGCGGCGCCGCGAGTTCCGGTGGAGACGCGCTGATGGCGTTCACGACAGCGAACGGCCGCACGCAGACTTCGATGGCGGAGATCAACGTGACACCGTTCGTGGATGTGGTGCTGGTGCTGCTCATCATCTTCATGATCACCGCGCCGGTGCTGCAGTCGGGCATTGAAGTGAACGTGCCAAAGACCAAGACGGTGAAAGAAATCACCGAAGAAAAGGTCACCATCTCGATCGACAAGCAGCAGCGCGTGTTCATCGGGAACGATCCGATCAACATTCATGAGATCCCGAACCGGTTGCGCGAACAGTTGAAGGATCCCACGCGCATGCAGATCTATCTGCGCGCGGATGAAGGTGTGCCTTTCGGGGCGTTCGCGACGGTGATGGATGCGGTGAAGCAGGCGGGGATCACGAACGTGAGCATTGTGACGCAACCATTACCGCGCAATGCGCGGTGATTTGTGATTTTTGATTTGTGATTTGTGAATTAAAACCAAGGTCCCTCGACTTCGCCCGTCGCGGCGGGCTTCGCTCGGGATGACAAAGTTTTCTGAATGCATACGCACAACATCTTCGAGTATCACGAGCCATGGAAGAGCGGTGTGGCCGCGTCTTGCATGTTGCATGGCGTGCTCGTGGTGGCGGCGATCCTGGGCGGAATCTATGCCGGACGGCATGGTGAGAATTGGGGCGGCAGTGTGACGGGCGAATCGATGTCGGCGACGCTGGTATCGAGCGCGATTCCCTTGCCTGCACAGCCGACGAAGACGGAAAGCGTGCTCGCCACTGAGAACAAGGGTCTGAATGAGACGGAGCCGGTAAAGAAGACAGCGGTCGAGCCTGATGCCATCCCGATCCCCGATAAGACGACGAAGACGATCAAGGCGCCGCCGCAGGTAAAGAAGGAAGCGTTGAATCGTCCGCCGAAGCCGCTTACGAACGAGGTTCCGTATGGGGAAGGCGCTCCGGCGAGCAAGCCATATTCGATGGTGAAGACCGCAATGGGAACGGGCGGCATCAGCATGGGCCAGGACGGCTCGTTCGGCAGCCGCTATGCCTGGTATGTGGATGCCGTACGCCGAAAGGTCTCGGACAATTGGTTTAAGACGGAGGTGGACCCGAGCATTACATCGGCCAACCGGGTTTATGTCACGTTCGACATTGTCCGGGGCGGGCAGCCCGAGAACATTCAGATAAGCCAATCGAGCGGCGTGCCGTCATTAGATTATTCGGCCAAGCGGGCCCTGCAGAGGATCGACACCTTTGGGCCGTTGCCGAATGATTACAACGGCAGTAAGGTTTCAGTAGAGTTTTATTTCGACTACAAGAAGTAGTCTTAACCGCAAAGGACGTAAAGGATTAATAAGGAGTGGCTCCAGGACGCGGCAGTCAATGCGTGCGCAGATGATTACGAAGATTTCGTGCGGATGCGCGAGGGATTCGATTATTTCGCGCAGGAAGGTGGATTTTCGAAAGTTTCGGTTGAGGAAGTGATTGTTGGGATTGAGATGGCGCTTGCTGCCGGATTGATCAAATGTTACGTGCTGTCATGGCAGCCACCCCATCAACCACGCGAAGTCGAGCTCGATAAAAGCGAACTAGTCGAGTTCGGTCAGTACTTTTACATCACTCCTAAGGGCAGGCAGTATTTGCAAACGGAAGATTTAAAGGAATCCTAGTGAGAAAAAGTTTCTCCTTCTATCTCGCACTATTCATTTCCCTTTTCTGCACTTCTCTTTATTCCCAGACTGATTGGATCCGAACCGGCACCGGATTAGGCCAGGAGCGGATCCGTATCGCGGTACCGGACTTCAAAGCGGCCACCTCCGATCCGGGCAACACCGAATTGCTGCGCACGTTCAACGAAGTGTTGTTCAATGACTTGAATAACGCCGGCATCTTCGATGTGGTGAGCAAGAGCTTTTATCCGCTGCAAGCGCCAGGCAATCCGCAAGACATGAAGACGGACGCGTGGGCTGCGCCGCCGCCGAACGCCAATATGGTCGCCTTTGGAAATCTCGGCAAGACCAGCGATTCGATGGCCGTGCAGGGCTGGCTCTATGACGTGAAGAATCCGTCGTCACCGATGGTGCTCGGGAAGCAATATCAGGAGCAGGCCACGGATGAGTATGCGCGCATCATCGCGCACCGGTTTGCCAACGAGATCATCTTCCGATTGGGTGGTGGGATCAACGGCATCTTCGAGAGCAAGATCGTTTACATCTCGAATCGTTCAGGCAATAAGGAAGTCTGGATGATGGATTGGGACGGCGCTAACCAGCACCAACTGACCAAAGTAAACTCGATCGTGCTTTCGCCCCGCATCTCGCCGGATGGTTCGCGCGTGGCGTACACGCAGATAGGCAAGCGCGGTGTGGACATCGGTATGTACTCGCTGGAGCTGGGGCGTCCGGTGACGTTCCCGAATTTCCCCGGAACGAACTCGACGGCGGCGTGGTCGCCGGATGGGACGCGGTTGGCGTTCTCCTCCTCGATGCGCGGGGACCCGGAGATCTTTGTCGCTGACCCGACGGGATCGAACCCGAAGCGGCTGACGTCCTACAAAGGCTCGGACGTGTCGCCAGTATGGAATCCCAAAACGGGAACGGAGATCGCCTTTGTCAGCGGCCGGACGGGATTGCCGCAAATCTACATCATGGCTTCTGACGGCACCAACGTGCAGCGCATGACTGACGGCGGATACGCGGTGTCGCCGTCATGGTCACCGAATGGTCAGTTCCTGGCGTTCGCGTGGCGGCGCAATTACGGTCCGGGCGCGCCGGGCGGGCAGGACATCTACGTGATGGACATCGCCAGCAAGCAATGGGTGCAGCTGACACACGATACGGGCGTGAACGATTATCCGAGCTGGTCGCCGGATGGACGGCATATCGTGTATGAGTCCGCGCGAGGCGGAAAGACGCAGATCTGGTCGATGCTGGCGGACGGGACGCAGCAACGGCAATTGACCAGCACAGGGAGCAATCAGCAGCCCAATTGGAGTTTTAAGTAAGAGCAACCGTCTTTATTTAACGAGTTCTTGAGGAGGGATTCGAAAGAAATGAGAGACAACAACGCACAGAAGTGGTTGATGAGCGCGATGGTGGCCCTGGTGTTGGTTGCCGGCTGCGCGAAGAAGCCGAAGCCGGTGCCGACCGCACCGCCACCGCCGCCGGCCGCGCCGTCGGCATCACTGTCGGCGAATCCGACGACGATCGAACGCGGGCAGTCGACGCGCTTGACCTGGTCGACCGAGAACGCGAGCGACGTCAGCATCGAGGGAATCGGAACGGTGCAACCGAATGGCTCACAAGACGTGAAGCCGGAGCAGTCCACCAACTACCGGTTGATCGCCAAAGGACCCGGCGGACAGCAGGAGTCGACGGCGCGGGTCACGGTGACCGAGCCGGCGCCGGTGCAGAGCACGCAGCCGAGTCTGACCGACGAGCAGTGGTTCCAGCAGTCGGTGCAGGACATTTACTTCGATTACGACTCGGCGCAGATCCGCAGCGATGCGCAATCGACCATCCAGGCGAATGCGAGCGCATTGAAGTCGAAGCCGGGCTTGAAGTTCACCATCGAAGGCCACTGCGACGAGCGCGGCTCGACCGAGTACAACCTGACGCTGGGTGATGAGCGCGCCAATGCGGTGAAGAACGCGCTGGTGCAGGCGGGCGTGGATGCCAGCCGCATCAACACCATCAGCTACGGCAAGGAAAAGCCGTTCTGCAGCGAATCAAATGAAGCTTGCTGGCAGCAGAACCGCCGCGGGCATTTGGTGTTGAACAAGTAGAAGCTGTCGTTGGTCTTTGGTCGTTGGTCGCTGGCAATCGTGCCGGCGACCAGCGGCTGTTCCGCTAACTTCGGCCAGGAGTCCACATCTAAAGAGTTATGAAGAAGACATTCTTTCTCGTGGTGTTAAGCGCGGTGCTCGCTGTGCCGTCATTCGGCGGCACGAAGGAGCAGCTGATCCAGCTGCAGACGCAAATGCAGGACCTGCAGGACCAGATGCACCGGATGCAGCAGTCGTTCGACGAGCGCATGGGCGTGATGCGCAGCCTGGTGGAGCAGACCACGGACGCGGTCAACAAGACGAATACCAGCGTCACGAATCTCGATAAGACATTGCACGCGCAGACCGGTGAGTCGACGACGAAGGTGGACCAGGTGTCCACGCAAGTGCAGGCGCTGCAGGATTCGGTCGATGAGTTGAAAGCGCGCATGGCCAAGCTCAGCAAACAGCTTGAGGACATGCAGGCCGGCCAGCAGAACTTGAATGCGCCGAACGCGACCGCGCCGGGTGGGCAGCCGCAGTCGCAAGCGCCTCCGCCGGAGGTGCTCTACAACAACGCGCTGCGCGATTACAACGCGAACAAGTTGGATCTGGCGGCGGGTGAATTTGGCGATTACTTGAAGTTCTATCCAACGACGGATCTCGCGGGCAATGCGCAGTTCTATCTCGCTGACATCCAGTATCGCGGCGGAAATTTCCAGCAGGCAGCGACCGAGTTTGACAAGGTGCTCGAGCAGTATCCGGGTGGCAACAAGACGGCGACAGCGCAGTTGCGCAAAGGCGAATCGTTATTGCAGCTCGGTCAGCGCGACAGTGCGATCAAGGAGTTCCGCAGCGTAGTGGCGCGGTATCCGAAGACGCCGGAGTCGGGTGTGGCGGCGGGGCACCTGCGCAAGCTGGGCGCGTCAGCCACGGCGGGCAAGCCGAGTGCGGGCAAGCGGCAATAGCATTCTTTCGATGCCTGAGGCCGGGGCTAAAGCCCCGGTTTTATTTTTTGCACCGCAACGCACGCCTAAAGGCGTGCTCTTCTACGCAGTTGCCAGGCTGATGGTTGCGAATACTAGCAACGGTGTTGAGAGATGCGAACAGGGATCCTTCGCCCGCTCGGCGGGCTCACGATGACAAACCCTATTCGCGCAGGGTGCGGAGGCAGTACTTCACTTCCTTGTCCGCTTCGATGATGCGCATGCCTTCCTTCACCACCAGCTTGCAAGAGAGCGCCTGCCGCTCCTGCGTGCCTTCGCCGGTGTCAAAGTGGACGCGGCAGTACTGGCATTCTTCGTTCCAGCAGAAGCGCCCGTAGGGAACGGTCTCGGGCGCAAGATATTGGAAGGCGCGGAGCAAGATGTTGCCTTCCGGGACCTGGCATTCCTTGCCGAGCACCGTGATCTTAATCAGCTTTTCGTATGGCTTATAGAGCGCGCCCGGGGTGGTGGACATGGGTTGAGGATTCAAGTTTCACGTTTCAGGTTTCACGTGTCAATGGAGTTAGCATCCTAGTGTCAGGAGCGGAACATGCCTAAAGACGAGAAGGACCAGGACATCCATAAAGGCGCGGTCGAAGATGACAGCGTGAATGCCAACAAGAACGAGCAGAACACTTCCCTGCGCGGGCAGAATCCACACCGCGGAGCTTCGCCGTTGGCGAGCGGGCAGGATACGGACTATCCGGAGCCGGGTGAGAATGCCGAACATAGCGGCGAGCCGGAGATCGATCCGGAACAGAACAAAACCGTGCAGAGTGCGGGAGAGCGGCAGAAGACAAATCAGAGTTGGCGGAAGGAAGATCCGCTGGCAGGGTAAAACTCAACTAGTTGATTGGTAGGCGGGCTAAAGCCCGCCCTTATTTTTTGTGCGGCTGACGCACGCCTAAAGGCGTGCTCTTCTACGGTATCGCAACCAATGTGCTGCGAAAGCAAGCAACGGTGTTGAGGGATGCGAAAAGGGGTCCTTCGCCCGTCGTCGCGGGCTCAGGATGACAAAGAAATGGCAGTGCGCAGCGTAATGTTGAGCACCCTTGATGCTCTCTTCGCATTCGCGCCTTTATTTTTTGGTGATGGTGGCGAGGTGTTCGAAGAACGCGGGATACGAGACACCGACCGCTTCGGCGCCGCGGATCAGGGTGTCACCTTGGGCGCGCAGGGCGGCGATGGCGAAGGCCATGCCGATACGGTGGTCGTCCATGGTTTCGAGTTGAGCACCGTGAAGGGATTGCTGGCCGGCGACGCGAAGTCCGTCAGGAAATTCTTCGACCTCGGCGCCCATGCGGCGCAGATTCTTGGCCGTGACGGCAATGCGGTCGCTTTCCTTCACGCGGAGCTCGGCGGCGTCACGGATCTCGATGCCTTCGGTCGTGTACGGCGCGATGGCGGCGAGCAGTGGCAGTTCGTCAACGAGGCGAGCGCTGAGCGCACCGGAGAGGTTGCCGCCACGCAAGCTTCCGGGCTGCACGCGGAGTACGCCGACGAGTTCCCCGTTCACTTCTTCGAGATTGAGGACGCTGATGCGCGCGCCGAACATGGTGAGCACGTCGAGGATGGCGGAGCGGGTGGGGTTGAGGCCGACGCCGTCGAGGACCAGGTTCGTTTCGGGAAATAAAGCGGCGGCGCAAAGGAAGTAGGCGGCGGAGGAGATGTCACCGGGGATGAAGGCTTCGATGCCGCTCAACGTCTGGCCACCGGCGATGCTGACGACGTCCTGCTGGCGATCGACGCGGGCGCCGAAGGCACGGAGTGCAAGTTCGCCGTGGTCGCGGGTGCGAATGGATTCTGTAACTGATGTACGGCCTTCCGCAAATAATCCGGCGAAGAGCAAGCAGGATTTGACCTGCGCGCTCGGCGTTGGCGGCGTGTAGGCGATGCCGCGCAAATGGCTGGGAGAGGCCGCGAATGCAATGGGCGCGTAATCGTCTTGGCTGGCCACGGAAGCGCCCATCTCAGTCAGCGGAGTGAGAACGCGCTTCATGGGTCGGCGTGAGAGCGATGCGTCGCCGGTCAAAGTGCAGGCGATTCCCTTTCCGGCAACAAGGCCGGAGAGCATACGCATGGTCGAACCAGAATTTCCGCAATCGAGCGGCGCAGCGGGAGATCGCCAGCCCTCGGGTGACGAGATCACCACCTCGTTGTCAGTTTTTTCCACTTTGGAACCGAGGTCGCGCACGCAGCGCAACGTGGAAGCGCAATCTTGGCCGGGCGCGAAGTTGCGCAACGTGCTTTTTCCGTTAGCGACGGCGGCGAGCATCGCGTAACGATGGGAGATCGACTTGTCGCCGGGCACGCGCAGTGCGCCCTCGATGCCGCGGGCCGGTTGGATGACGTGGTCCATGGTGGGAAGTAGGCAACCCGAAAAAACCTGAGCACCGGAAAGTTGCTCGCGGTTGCAAAAATAAATCCTCTTAACTCACAAGTAGCAGAGACAACTCGACTATACACAGAACATCTGAATGTTTCAGAGAGCGAGAAGCTCTCACGGTATGCGCGCCGGGCCGGAAGTCAGCGGGTGGGGTATTCAGAGTATGGTTCAGTCGTTCGGGTCCAAAGCAGTCAGGTCACTGGTAGCAATCTTCGCATTATGCGCCGCTGCGCATGGGCAGCGCCTTGTCCCTAACTACGATCATTCGACGAACTCGGTCACAGTGACCGTACGCGACAGCCAGAACAAACCAGTGCCGGGAGCGCGCGTGGATGTCCGGTCCGTGTTGGGTGGGCAATTCTCGACCGGCGGTTACACCAACAACAGCGGTGTCTACGAAGTCGCCGTTCCGGACGGCCAATATGAGATCGTGGCGCAAAAGGCCCTATTGCAGGACTCCCAGCGCACGGAAGTCAACGCCGCATCCGGCCTCGTCGCTTTGAAGCTGGATGACAGCAAAGTCAGCGACGTAGGCGACAGAACAAGCGTTTCCATCAAACAGTTCCAAGTGCCCAAGGAAGCGCGCAAGCAACTGAACAAGGCGCAAGAAGCTGTAGACAAGCGCGACATGGATGAGGCAGCGAAACGCCTAGCCAAAGCGCTCGAGATCGATCCGGATTTCGCGGAAGCACTCACGCTGCGCGCGATCATCGGACTCGAAGCGCACCAGAGCGAGTCAGCGATGGCTGATCTGGACCATGCGATCAAAGCGGATCCGGGATATTCGCTGGCATATCTGGCAATGGGATCGGCGTTCAATCTCGATGGCAAGTACGACGAAGCCTTGCGCGTACTCGATCGCGGCGTGGCGCTGGCCCCACAATCGTGGCAGGGATATTTTGAGATCGGTAAGGCGCAGTTAGGCAAGCAACAATACGCGCAGGCGATCAAGTCGCTCGACCGGGCGGACTCGCTGGCGCAAGGTTCCTATGCCGCGGTGCATCTAGTGAAAGCGCACGCATTGCTGGCATTGAAGCTTTATCCCGACGCGATGAATGAATTGCAAGCGTTCATCGACCACGCGCCAAAGTCTCCGCAAGCTGACAATGCACGCGAGACGCTGCAACAAGTGAAGGCGTACGTGGCGCAGCAGTAGCGAACAGCAAGTTCAAAAGCCAGTGGTGCAAGCCATTGGCTTTTTCTATTGGAGCGAGTCGCAGAATTTGCGCAACAGACGCGCGCACTCTTCGGGCGCTTCGAAGGCGGAGTAATGTCCGCAGCGCGGAATGGCGACGAACTGGCTTCCCTTCACCGCCTGGCTCATCGCCTGCATCTCGGGCGGCGGAGATAGTGTGTCTTCTTCGCCGGCGACGAACAAAGTAGGGGCTGAGACCGTCGCAAGGATGGGATGTGAATCGGGGCGCTCAGCCATGCCCCGCTGGATAGCGACGATCGCTTCCGGAGTGCCAAAGCGCATCGTATGGCGCGCAGCGGCGACCACGTCATGACGATTGCGCTGCGTGGTCGCGCTGAGCAACTTAGGCATCAGTCCATCGATGAATTGAGCGACGCCACGCTCCAAGGCCTGCTCCGCGGACTGCAGACGATTAGCGCGAGCTTGCGGCGAATCGGCTGAGGCCTTCGTGCAGAACATGCCGAGCGCGCGGACGCGTACGGGAAAGCGTCGCCAGAACTCGAACAGGATGTAGCCGCCGATGGAGATGCCGGCGAAGATTGCACGACCGATCTCGAGGTGCCGGCAGAGCGCGTCGAGGTCGCGGGCGTAATCCGCCATCAGAGCGGGGCCAGACGGAACGCCGGATCGTCCATGCGCACGCAGATCCGGCAGGATCACACGATAACGGGCTGAAAGTTGGCGCGCGACCGGCAGCCAAAATTCATGGCACGAAGGAAACGGATGCAGCAGGAAGAGGTCAGGCCCGGCGCCGAGTAATTCGTAATGCAGTTCGAGTCCGTCGTGCCGAAAACTGCTCACGTTATTTCTTGTCCGCGCGGCGCGGCCAGTGCGCGACAACTTTCGTTCCGATCCCACCCCGGGGTCGGAAGTCTCCCTCGACTACTGCCCATTTCGGTTTGGTGGCCTTTACCACGTCTTCGAGTACCTGATTGACGATGTTCTCCTGGAAGATGCCGAGGTTGCGGTAGGTGAACATGTACTCCTTGAGCGACTTCAGCTCGAGGCAGCTTTTGTCGGGCACGTAGCGGATGATGATGGTGCCGAAATCCGGTAGTGCCGTTTTCGGACAAACGGACGTGAACTCGGGAATGTCGATGATGATCTCGTAGCTCGGGAACTGGTTGGGCCACGTCTCGATGGCGGGAAACTTGGTGTCTAAGCCGGCACAGGCGTGCTCGTCGGTGTAGCGCTTGGGCATGTATCCATTCTAAATAGTGGTTACGCCGCCTTTGGCAGTTCGAGTTCGGGCTCGGGTTCTTTCATCGGCAGCCGCTTGCCGGCGGCCTTGAGCAGTTCGGAGTTGATCTCCGCGCCGATCAGGATCACGGCGGCACTCACGTAGAACCACAGCATCAGGCCGATGGCGCCGCCGAGCGTGCCGTAGGTCTTGTTGTAATGGGCATAATCGGAGATGTAGATGCCAAGGCCGTAGGACGTCGCGATCCATCCGGCGACGCCGATGAGCGCGCCCGGCAACGTGCAAATGAATCCTTGTTTCACATTCGGTCCCCAGAAGTAGAGGACCTCGACGGCGAGCACCACGCTGACGAAAATGATCGCCCAACGCAGATATGGCCATACGAACGCGAAGATCGGCCCGACAAACCCATGCTTGGCGAGCAATTCGCCGAAACGCGGGCCGAGAATTGTGAAGGTGAGGCCAGTCATCACCAGCGTTCCGACGACGAAGGCTAAACCAAAGGCGAGGGAGCGCGTCTTCCAGTAAGGACGCGTCTCGTTCACGTCATAAGCAACGTTCAGGCCTTCGATCATGGCGCTGAATCCGCCGGTGGCCGCCCAGAGTGTACCGAGGATGCCGAAGGAGAGCAGACCACTGCGCGGCGGATGCATCACGCCCTGCAGGATGGCGCGGACGGTGTCCATCGACTGGGCGGGCACGAAACGTGCCATGAGGTTGAGTATCTCGTTAAAAAGATTGGGAATCGGAATGTATGCCAGAGCTGCTGCCGCGAAGATCAAAAGCGGGAACAAAGACAGCATGAAGAAGTACGAGAGCCCAGCGGCGATGGCCAAGGTGTGGTTGCACTGGATGTCGTGATAAGCGCCGGTGATCGCGTTTTTGAGGTTGATCCAGCGCATAGTCTGAAGGGGTTAGATGAGGCGAAATCGCCGAGTAGATGGTTCCTGAGATGCCCCTTCGTCATCGAATGGTGAGCAGCTCGCAAGCGTATGAAAGGCCGTGATTTATACTCAAGGATTCCGGACTAAAACAGATCGATGCAGTGGCTAAGACACAATAAGTGGGTGGTCATCGTCTTTCCGATCGTGGTGATCGTGGCGCTGTCGGCTGCGCTCTCACGGCGGACGGTGATCCCTGTCCGCGCGGAGACCACTACGCGCGAGACGCTGACCAATACGATCTCCACAAATGGAAAGGCCGAGCCGGTAGACAATTTTGAAGCCCACGCGGCTGCGCCGGGCACAGTCAAGAAGGTTCATGTAAAAAGCGGGCAGACGGTAAAAGCCGGCCAGCTCCTGCTTGAAATGGATTCGGCCGATGCGCGGGCGCAATCTGCACGCGCCCTCGCGCAATTGAAAGCCGCCCAAGCGGATCTGCAAGCCGTGCGGCATGGCGGCACGCAGGAAGAGGTGCTGACCGGAGCCGCATCACTCAGCAAAGCCAAGGCGGAGCAGGCGTCCGCGCAGAAGAATCTGGAAGCGGTAAAGCGTCTCGAACAGAACGGCTCGGCTTCGCAGAGTGAAGTCGAAGAGGCGCAGAACCGGCTCGACCGCGCCAACGCGGACCTCAAACTCGCTCAACAGAAGCAGACCGGACGGTATTCGAATCCGGAGGTCGCGCGGGTGCAAGCGCAGGCGGCCGAGGCGCAGGCTGCGTATCAAGCGGCACAGGATCTGTTGTCAAAGGCGATCGTGCGTTCGCCGCGCGCGGGGACGGTCTATTCCCTGCCCGTCCGCGAAGGCAATTTTGTGAATGCCGGCGATCTCTTAGTCCAAGTGGCGGACCTGAAGCAGATGCAAGTACGCGCGTTTGTTGACGAGCCAGAGATCGGCAAACTCGCCGCAAACGAGAAGGTCTCGATCACCTGGGACGCAGTGCCGGGCCGCACGTGGGAAGGCGTGGTCACGCGCGTTCCGACCACGGTGATCCAGCGCGGCACGCGCAATGTGGGCGAGATCGTGTGCGGTGTCAGCAACGAAGATTTGAAGCTTTTGCCGAACGTGAACGTCAATGTACTGGTGACCACTTCCAAGGCGGATAACGCGGTGTCAGTAAGCCGCGAGGCGGTGTACCAAAACTCTGGCGCGCGTTATGTGTTTCTAATCAAGGAAAATCACTTGAAGCGGCAAGAGGTGGACACCGGCATCGCCAACCTGACGCGGATCCAGATCACCAAAGGACTGGACGAAGGCGCGAAGGTGGCGCTGGGCGCGGTGAATTCACAGGCGCTGTATGACGGAGCGCCGGTGAAGATCGTCCAATAAAAATCGAATCACGAGTCAACGGGCCATGAGAAGAATCAAGACCATCGCCGCAGTGTTGCTGTTGTGCACGCTCACATTCGCGGCGGCGCAGGCAGAGGCGCCTGAGTCGCTACTGAAAGCGGGCCGGGTGGATGATGCCATCGCGACGCTGAATCAGCGCTTGCAAGCATCCCAGAAAGACGCGGAAGCACACCATTTACTGTCGCGCGCGTATTTCGCTTTGAATAGCTACGACCCGGCAATTCGCGAGGGCGAGACCGCAATTTCTCTCGCGCCGAATAATGCGGATTATCACCTGTGGCTCGGTCGCGCCTACGGACGCAAAGCCGAGCACGCAAGCTGGTTCACGGCGGCTTCCCTCGCCGGCAAGATGCGCGATCAATTCGAGCGCGCCGTGCAACTGAACGGTGACGACATGGCGGCGCGTACCGATCTCTCGGAGTTCTACATCGAAGCGCCGGGCATCATGGGCGGCGGCCGCGACAAAGCCGAAGCCCAAGCCGACTATATCTCTGCGCGTGAGCCTTCCACGGCGCATTGGATCCGCGCGAAACTCGCCGAGAAAGACAAGAACCAAGCCGCCGCGGAAGCGGAGTACAAAGCGGCCGCGGCCGATGGGAATCGTCCGGACATGTGGTTGGCGCTCGCTTCCTACTACCGTCGACAGAACCGCTTGAACGACATGGAGCAGGCGATCAACAAAGCTGTGGCTGCGGAGAAAAAACCGGTGCGCAGCAGCGCGTTGTTTGACGGCGCTTCCCTATTGCTACGCGCGGGACGGATTCCGCAGGCGGCGCAGTTCCTGAAGAAGTATCTTTCGTCGCAGGAGAAGGTCGAGGACGCGCCGGTCTTCCAGGCGCATTTCATGCTCGGGCAGATCCTCGAAAAGCAGGGCGACCGTGCGGGCGCAGCGCAGGAATATCAGGCGGCGCTCAACCTGGCGAAGGACTATCGCGAAGCCCGTGAGGCGCTGAATCGCGTGAGTTCCTCGACCGCGCAACGATAAACTTTCCTCGATACTCGCTTCCTATTTAGAATCGCGAACATGCATACATTGCACCGGGCGGCTGCGTTGGCAGCCGCTGTCTGCCTGTTCTGCGCGCTCGCATCCGCGGAAAAACTCACTTTTAAACGAGCGGTCGAACTGGCGCTGCGCAACAGCGCGGCGTCCGCGATCGCGCAGGCCGATGAGGCCAAAGCCAAGGCCGGCTACCTCGAGATGCGCAACCAGTTCCTGCCGCAGATGACGCTGGGCTCGGGCATTGCGTATTCCAATGGATTTCCGCTGAGCATCGAAGGGTCGGCGCCGTCGATCATCAACATCAACTCGTCGCAATATCTAGTGAACTTTGCCGGCCGCGATTATCTAAAGGCCGCGAAGACCGATTGGAGTGCGGCGTCGCGTACGAATAAGGACAAACGCAGCCAGGTGGTGCTCGATGCGGCGTTGACCTACGCGGAGCTGGATAAGTATTCGACGAGCTTGCACATCCTCGAGCAGCAACAGGAGGCGGCCGAGCGCGCGGAGAAAGTCACGACGGACCGCTTCAAGGCGGGGCTCGATCCGGAGGTCGAGGTCACCAAGGCAAAACTCAATTCGGCGCGAGTGCGCATGGCCGCCGCCAATGCGCGCGGGAATACCGATATCCTCCGTCTGCATCTGGCCCAACTGACTGGGCTTCCGTACGAAGGACTGGAGACGGTGACGGAATCGATCCCGGCCTTGCCGGAGTCGACCACGCCGACATCGAAACAGCAGGTCGAGCAGCAGGAATCCGTACAGTCGGCCATGGAAGCGGCGACCGCGAAAGAATTTCGCGCGCGCGCTGAGCACAAAATGAACCTGCCGGCCATCGATCTGGCCGGACAATACGGCTTGCTCGCGCGCTACAACAACTACGACGAGTTCTTCAATAAGTTCCAACGGCACAACGTGACCGTGGGATTGGTCATCCGTTTTCCCTTTTTGAACTTTGCGCAGAATGCGCGTGCCGAAGCGGCTGACGCCGAGGCGTTGCGGGCGCGCAAGGAAGCCGAACTCGCCAAGGGCCAAGCGATGAGCGATTCCATCAAACTCGAGCGCACGGTCGACCAACTGACGGCAGCACGCGACGTCGCGAAGTACGAATACGAATTGGCATCTGCCGATTCGCGGGCCACACAGACGCGTGTGGACTCCGGTCAGGCGACGCTCAAAGACCAGGAGAATGCACGGCTCGGCGAGCAGCAAAAGTATTCGGCATATATCGACGCGCAGTTTGAGCTAGAGCGCGTGCTCATGCAGTGGCTGCGGCAGACTGGCAAGATCGAGGAGTGGGCGGGAGTCAGTAGCCAGTAGTTAGTAGCCAGTCTTTGTAAGTCTCCAAAGCAGAATTCCGGATGTTAAAACACATCCCGAGCGCAGCGAGGGATCCCTATGAACTGCACACCATCGGTCTAGCCCAATTCCAACCCACGATTTGAGAAGATCGTAGGGCTTCCTCGTCGCTATGCTCCTCGGAAAGTTTTTTAAAGGAGTTTCCCGTAGGGGGTGCACTATTTCTTTTCGTAAACCGTCTTGCCTCCGACCACTGTCCGCAGCACCTGCGTTTTGAGGATCTCCGCGGGTGCGACCTTGGTGATGTCGCGGTCGAGGACGACGAAGTCCGCGAGCATGCCCGGTTCGAGGGTTCCCTTTTCTTTTTCGGCAAATTGAGCGTAGGCGGAGCCGGTAGTGTAGGCGGCGATGGCCTCGTCGATGGTCAATTTCTGTTCCGGGAAATAGGACTTCGTGCCCGCTTCATTCATGCGGGTGATGGCCGCGTAGACGCCGCGGAAGGGCGTGATCGGTTCGACTGGATAATCAGTGCCGAAGGCGATGTGGATGCCGTTGTCGAGAAATTCCTTCCACGGGTAGCTGGTCTTGGCGCGCTGCGGGCCGATGCGGTCCTCGGCCCAGTTCATGTCAGTGAGTAGATGGTTCGGCTGAACGGAAGCGATGACACCAAGGGCTTTGTATATGGCGAATTGATCGGGCTCGATGACTTGATCGTGCTCTATGCGGTTGCGCTGAATTCCCAGTTCCGCCTGATGCGGACCATAACAACCCGGCCCTGTAGGAGGGATGGGACAGTGCTCATCCATATTTTCATGTTCCGCCGGCAGACCGCCGGTTCCGTTCTTACTCAGTGAGCGTTCAGCCAACGCGAATGCTTTCAATGCCATCTCCGCGCCCCGATCTCCGATCGCATGAAGCCCGATCTGGAAGCCGCGCAAGGTGCGATCCAACACCATCTTGTTCAGATTCTCTTGGGTATACCGCGGGAAGCCGCTGTTTTTCGGGTCGTCGTGATAGGGCGCAAGCAGCGCGGCGGTGCGCGAGCCGAGTGAACCGTCCATGAAGCCCTTGAGCATGGCGGTGTGCAGCAAGGGATCTTTTTGGTCGTGGTGGGCGCGCATCTTCTCGAGCTGATCGACCGGCGCGTCAAAGGGCAGCCACTCGGAGATGCGCGCCGTCAGCTTACCCTCCTTCTCGAGTTGTTCGTAAACGAGGAAGTCAGCCCACTCGGAATTATCCTGCACGGATGTCACGCCGGAGCGCGCGGCGTCGGCGAGCGCGAGTTCGACTCCCTTGCGGCGCTGCTCGGGAGATGGATCGGGGACCTTGCTATAGACGAGCGACATCGCGGTGTCGCGAATGATGCCGGTGGCTTCACCGTTCTCGTCGCGATCGATCTTGCCGCCCATCGGATCCTTTGTCGCCTTGGTGATGCCGGCGGCTTTGAGTGCGGCGGTGTTGGCGACGAGGATGTGTCCGTCGACGCGTCCGAAGAGCGCGGGATGGTCGCCGGTGACCTTGTCAATGTCCTGGCGGGTGGGCGTTTGCTTCACGTCCCACTTGGTGTGGTCCCAACCGCGGCCCTGGATCCACTCGCCGGGCTTCGCGCCTTTGACGTGGTCCGCGATGCGGGCTTGCATCTCGGCGAGTGACTGGGTGCCAGTGAGATCGACGTTCAGCATCTGGAAGCCAGCGTTGGCGAGGTGCGCGTGCGCGTCATTGAAGCCGGGCATGACGAAGGCACCGTCGAGGTCGAGCACTTTGGTGTTTGGGCCGGCGAGTTTCTTGATCTCGCCCAAACTTCCCATTTTGAGAATCTTTCCTTCGCGGATCGCGAGGGCTTCGACGCGCGGCAGGCACTCGCCCTTGCTCCATTGAACCTTTGGAGATCCGCCTTTGGTCACGCCGAAGGTGGTTCGGCAGCCCGGCAGGATCTGAGCGTGAATGACGATCGTGTCAGGTTGTTGAGCGAAAGTTGCGGTGGCGAGAAACAGAAAAACAAGCAGGCGCATGAAGGTCCTCAGGGGCTAAAGCCCGTTCATTCTAAAGGAGAGGGACGCACGCCTGAAGGCGCGCTGTACCAGTGTGGTGTGGGCAACGTTCGGAGAAGTTCGTAGGGGTCCCTCGCTGCGCTCGGGATGACAACAAACGAGCGACAGCATTAAATTCCGGCGAGAGTGAGCACGGCGAGGAGCAGACGCTTCAAGCCGAGGTCGCGACCGGTCGTGTCATACCACTCGTGCACGGTATGCGCGCCGCCGCCGATGCCACCCGCGCCCACGCTCACAGCTTCTTTATTGAGTGAGAGTGGGATGTTGGCATCCGTTGAAGCGCGGCGCGTCTGCGACTTGATGCCGAGGAATTGATCGACCGCGCGCACAATCTTGATGATGCGCGCATCCGTGGCCAGGTCGGCGGCGGGGCGGTTGCCGATGGGCTTGATCTCGTAAGTCACGCCGGTGCGCTTCCCTTTTTGGGGCTGCACTTCGTGGACGGCGTCTTCTATGGCGGAGCGTAACGCGCCTTCGACGGTCTCGATCTCCTTGGCCGAAGCAGAACGGATGTCGAACTTGGCGCTGGCCGATTCGGGAATCGAATTCACCGAAGTTCCGCCTTCGATCGAGCCGACATTGAATGATGTACGGGGATCGCTGGGCACAGTCGTCTCACTGAACTTCGCGATGGCGCGAGCGAGGATGACGATCGGATTGGGCGCTCCGAAGTCGGTCCAGGAGTGTCCGCCGGGACCGTGGATGACGACTTCAAAGCGATGGCTGCCGAGGGCTTGGGTGACGACGCTATCGTTGCCGGCGCCGTCGATGACCAGGGTGCGGTCGATGCGGTCTTTGTATTTGCTGTCGCTGAAGAGGAAGCGCATGCCGCGGAGATCGCCTTCTCCCTCTTCGCCGACGTTGCCGACGAACAGGATGCCGGATTTCGTCGAGATATTCGCGAATTTGAGCGCGGAAGCAAGCGCGTAAAGAGCCGTCACGCCCGCGCCATTGTCGCTTATCCCCGGGCCGAACATCTTCTTGTCCTCGGTGCGGACTTTGATATCGGTGTCAGGCGGAAAGACGGTGTCAATATGGGCGGTGATGGCCAACAGCTTGGCTTTGGTGTCGCTGCCGGGACGCACGCCCGTCACGTTGCCGGCTTTGTCGATGTCGACATCAGTCAGACCGAGTTCTTTGAATTTCCCTGCGAGCCACTCAGCGCGCTTCCCTTCATTGAACGGCGGCGCGGGGATGTTGACGAGATCAGTCTGAAAGCGGCGGAGATCGTTCTCATGGGATTGGATCCAGGCAAATGCGGTGTGCACCGGACGCTGCTCGGCGACGCGCGTGACTTCTTCTTTCGGAGTGGCTTGTGAGAGAGCGCGCGTATTAAGGCCGATAGGCATGAGAAAGAGGAAACATAGCACGAAGCGGCGGAGGGACATGAAGCTACGTTTGTATCGCAAATCGCAGAGCGTAGCCAACTTCATCGTACCGATAGGGGTCCTTCGCTGCGCTCAGGATGACAAATCTTTTTTAGGCCACGGGCTTCGCAGACAGGCCACAGCACTCGTAGATCTCGTCTTTGGTGAGCGTGGCGGCGGACTGTTTTGCCTTGGCGAAGATGCGCTCGACGATCTCGTCGGTCGGCGTGATGCCGTTTCGTTCGAGCCAGAAGATAACGTTCGACTTTCCCGACATGGGACCGATGTCGATGATCTGCTCAAGACCGAAGTAATGCGCGGGCACGCCGGAATAGACGGTGTTGGCGAGCTCAACGTCATTCTTCTTGAACGCCTTGATGACCGCGGCGGCGTGCACGCCGGTGGCGGTGCGGAAGGCGTCCCCGCCAAAGACGGGATAATTCAGCGGGATGGGCACGCCGGTGTTCTCGGAAACCGCCTGGCAATACTTGCCCAGATTAGTGAGGTCCTGATCCGCCCAAGGTTTCACACCCATGAGCTTGAGGTTCACGAGCATCTGGTCCATCTGCGTGTTGCCGACGCGTTCGCCGATACCGAGTGCGGTCGCGTGGACACAATCGGCGCCGGCGGAGAGAGCGGCGAGTGAGTTGGGAACCGCCAATCCTCTATCTGAGTGTCCGTGCCAATCGACGCGGACATCTTCTCCGCTCGGCTTCACAACTTCATCCATCACGAACTTGATAAGCGCGGATACGCCGCTGGGCGTGACGTGTCCGCAGGTATCACAGATGACGATCGAGCGAGCGCCGTTGGCGATGGCAGTCGAGTAGAGACGCTTGATGGTCTCGGGATCGCAGCGCGTGGTGTCCTCGGTGACGTACATCACGTCGAGGTCAAGCGAGCGCGCGAACTTCACGGCCTTTTCGGTGGTCTGGAGAAGGAAATCGTCCGTCCAGTTCTCGGTGTAGCGGCGAATCGGGCTCGAGCCAATGAAGGTTGCGCACTCGATGCGGAATCCGGTGCGCTGCTGGATCTCGGCGACCGGGCGAATGTCATTCTCGTGGGTGCGCGCGGCGCAGTTGGCTTTGATCCTCAGCTTCGACGAGACGATCTCGCGCGCGAGACGTTCCACGTCCGCGACGGCGCGCGGTCCTGCGCCCGGCAGTCCGAGGTTCAGCGAATCGATGCCCAGCGACTCCATGAGATGGAGGATCTCGATTTTTTTGTCGATGGCCGGATCTTTGACCGAGGGCGACTGCAGGCCGTCACGCAGGGATTCGTCATTGAGCAGCACGCCGTGCTTGCCGGAGGGCTTAAAGGCGGCACCGGGAACGTTGTTCCAGTCGTAGATGAGGTCGCTATGTTTCACGTCCTGACCAGTTTAATGCAGTGATGCCAGCGATTAATCGAGTTTGATCCACGTGGCTTTGGCGGTAGCGCGAGCGGTTTGATCTTCGCCATAAAGTGCGGCGGCGGCGTGATGCTTGCGGCCTTCGATGCCGAGTGGCCAGCTCATGATGACGCAGTGCTCTCCGGCTCTTACCGGAGCGAGTTGGTGGACAGCGAGTCGTCCGGTGACGAGCTTGCCTTGATAGGGGAATCCGCCGGCGAATCCGGTGGGGCAATCCATCGCCGACCAGATGAATTCGGGCTTGATGTGACCCGATAAGTCAGCGAACTCCTTGGCAGGGATCCACGGGGAGGCGAAGACATGGCCGATCTCATTGTCGCGAACGATGCCGGGAAAGATGCGGAGGCCATCGCCGTCGGCGCGTAGAGGTCCGCAAACGAAACAGGTCGGGAATGGATGGTTTTTAAATGCCGGACTCTGTTCGGCCGCGTGCTGTGCTTCGGTGAATGTGACGGGCCGAATCAGGTCGAGAGAGATCTGCGTTGGCTTCGCTTCGGCGATGAGTTCATCGCCGGCGGAAAGTTTCCACGTATCCGCGTCATGAGTGATCTGCATGGCGCGGTCAATGGGGATCGGCTTACGCAGAGTGACTTCAGCGGGATTCCCGGCGTGATGTGCCAGTAGCGCGCAGGTGTAGCCGCCATTGCCGGAGTTGGGTGGACCAGAGAAGCGAGCGGGAACGGTGACGGTCTCTAAAGGCACTCATTAGTTAACCGCAACGGGCGCAATGGACGCAATGTTAGATACGATTTTTCCTCTTGAATGCCTTCAGCGCGCTGATCCCACCGCGGAAACGCTTGGGAATTGACGAAGAGAAGAGGAAGTCGATGAAGCCGCGCATCTGGGCGTAGAAAGCTTCACCGTAGCCGAACCACCAGACCTTGGACATCCGGGGCAGCAAATCAACGTCAACATATTTGGTGCGGACGAGTTCTTCGAGGCCGAGGCGTCCGTGGGTGCGTCCGATGCCACTTTCGGCGAAACCGCCATGCGGCGCTTCAGGGATGCCGAAGCCGGCGATGACGTCATTCACCATGACGGTGCCCGCGTGGAGGCGCCGAGCAACGGCTTCGCCGCGAGCGCGGTCACGGGTCCAAACGCTGGCGGAGAGTCCGAAACGGGAATCGTTGGCGAGTTGAATGGCTTCGTCCTCGGTCGCGAAAGGGACGACTGGCAGCAGTGGCCCAAAGGTCTCTTCAGACATTACCCGCATGCGCGGATCGACTGAGGTCAACACGGTCGGTGCGAAGGAATTTTCGGCCGCAAGGCGCTTGCCGCCAATTTCGACCTTGGCGCCACGCGCGACAGCTTCCTGTAAGTGGTCTTCGACGATCCGGAGTTGGTTCGCGTGAATGAGCGGACCGAAGTCTTCGCCGAGACGAAGTTTGCCGGCTTTCTCGACACACAGCTTTACGAAGCGATCGAAGACGCTCTGGTGGACGTAACAGCGTTCGACCGACAGGCAGGTCTGGCCTGCGTTCATGAATGCACCCCAGACTGCGGCGGAGGAGGCGACGTCGAGGTCGGCGTCTGCGAGGACGAGCATGGCGTCCTTACCGCCAAGTTCAAGGACCACGGGCAGCAGCTTGTTCGCGGCTGTTACGGCGATCTTCTTTCCCGTGGCGACGCTGCCGGTGAAGATGAGCTTGTCGATCGGGGCGTCGACCAGCGCCGCGCCGAGAGCGCCATCGCCGGGAAGGACTTGGAATAGATCGCGATCGAGTCCGGCCGAAAGGAGCAGGTCCTGCAAGAGGAGTGCCGTTTTGGGAGTGAACTCGCTAGGCTTGAGGACGACGGCATTTCCACAGGCGAGCGCGCCCAGGACTTCCGATGCCGGAATCGAGAAGGGATAGTTCCACGGGCTGATGATGCCGACGACTCCGTGCGGCTCACGGGTGAGATAGCCACGTTTCGCTCTCATCGCGAGGTTGCCATGCGGAACGCGCTGGTCGCGCAAGAGACGAGGAATTTCTTTCAGCAGGAAGCGAGTGGCGTCGAGGGTGACGAGGACTTCCGCAGTCAGTGCCTCGGCTTTTGGCTTGCCCGTTTCGCTGGATATCAGTTCCGCGACTGCGTCAGCGCGTTGATGGAGCAGTTGTTGGAAGCGCTTGATGATGGCGAGGCGGGTTCGTATTGAGCACGCAGCCCACGGCCTTTGAGCGGTGCGTGCGCGCAGTACAGCGTCATACGCAGGATTGGAAGGTGCAGGAACGGAAACCACGTCTGAGTTGTACCAAGAATCCTGCCAGGGCTAAAGCCCATCTTTCTTGTCGCCGAATCGCCCGGCTGAAGCCGGGTGTTCCCCCGGGAATGCCACTGGCACATGAACTTGCAATCCGTAGCAGAGTTAAGTTGGTCGACAGGCGCCACGCCTGTCGTACAAGGTTAAAAATGTTTCGATTCGAGCCACTTTCGCGCGGGCACAGAGGCCCGCGTCCACACGGGCGCTCAATATTCCACGCTGACGAGATACAAGCCACTCGCAGGGGCGGTCGCGCCGGGATTCGCAGAACGGTTTCTGGCGGCGAGGATGCGAGCGATGTCTTCCGGAGCGACGGTTCCTCGGCCAACCAGCAGCAGTGTGCCGACGATGTTGCGGACCATGTGGTGGAGAAATCCATTGCCGCGGACTTCGTAAATCAGTTCATCGCCGGTCCGAACGCAGGAAGAGGAAAGGATGGTGCGGATGTTGTCGAGTGGTTCGCCTTCGCGCGAGCGTTCGGGGTCGACGGCGGCGAAGGAAGTGAAGTCATGTTCCCCGACGAATCGCTGCGCGGCGGCATACATCGCTGCTTCGTCGAGCGGATAGGGGTGGTGAAACACCTGCCGGACCAAGAACGGAGAGCAGATCGCCGTGCGCAAAATGCGATAACGGTACGTCTTCGCGATAGCTGAATGCCGAGCGTGAAAATCCGCCGCAACATCTTCAACGTCAAGGATGCGGATCTCGGCCGGAAGATGAGAGTTCAAGGCTTTGATGAAGTTTTCAGCGGGAATCATTGATTCCGTTCTGAACGAGGCTATCTGGGCGAGGGCGTGAACACCGGCGTCTGTACGGCCAGAACCTTGCGGCAAGACTTTTTCACCCGTTATCCGTCCAATGGCATCAGTAATCAAGCCCTGGATCGTGGGGAGGCCGGGTTGGATCTGCCATCCGTGGAATAGCGAGCCGTCATAGGCGAGGGTGAGCTTGAGGGTACGAGCCACGGAACAGTTATACTGCTTGCTTCCCTTTCCACATTGGCGGAGCGGCTGGAACCAAACTGGGCCGTTATCCGTATTAGCGGGCAGAGCAATTTCCGAAACATAGCAGTTCGCAGTCATATCTAGGAAGTCTGGAGAACCAAAAAGCGATGCGAGTGCAGTTAACTTCGCTCACGCGCCAGAGTATGGCGCTGATGCTGGCAGGGCTGATGGCGCTGCCGGCCAACGTCTTTGCGCAGGAACCGGCCCAGCCGGCCACGCAGCAGACGACCCCTTCGAACCCCCAGCCGACGCCGGAACAACCGCAGGCGCAGATGAACGCTCCTTCCGCGAACACGCCTCCGCAGAAGGGTGCGGACAACGTCTTAGTGAACGAGAAGATGGGGCGCCCGGCAGGTTGGGACAACTACTCCAAGGGCCGCGAGTTCCCTTCGATCTATGGCGCCTATGCTCCGCGTCCGATCCCCGAAGCAGTATTCGGCAACACGCCGCGTTTGGGTGACATGGTGAAGAACGGCGTTCTCTATCTTTCGCTGAATGACGCCATCTCGCTGGCGCTCGAGAACAATCTGGACTTGGCGATCGCGCGTTACAACCTGCAGATCGCTGATACCGACATTCTGCGCGCGAAAGCGGGCAGCAGCATCCGCGGTGTGAATACCGGTCTGGTGCAAGGCACGCAAGGCGGATCGGCAGCGACCGGCACGGGCGCAAGTGGCGGCGGTGCGGGTGGCACGCAAACGGGATCCGGCGGCGCCGGTACGGGCAGCTCCGGCATCGTGAGTTCGACGCTGGGCAGCGCGGGTGGTCCGATCCCGCAGTTCGATCCGTCATTGACGGGCACGCTTTCGATCGAGCACAGCAAGACGCCGCTTTCAAATACCGTGACCACCGGCGTTCCGTTCTTGCAGCAGAACCAGGGAGTAGCGAACTTCAGCTACAACCAAGGATTCGCGACCGGCACGAGCCTCTCGGTCGGCTTCAATAACAATCGCGCGACGAACAACGCAAAGTTCAGCGGATTCAATCCGACCTTAAACTCGAGCTTCCGCGCGACCATCAGCCAGCACCTGTTGAATGGTTTTGGCTGGGGCAATAACACGCGGTTGATCCGTATTGCCAAGAACAATAAGCAGATCTCGGATATCTCGTTCCGGAATCAGGTGATCTCGACGGTCAGCCAGATCCAGAACATCTACTGGGACTTGGTCAGCGCGTATGAAGACGTGAAGGTCCGCGAAGATTCGCTGGCGCTTGCGAACCGCACGCTTTCTGATAATCGCAAGCAGGTGGAGATCGGCACACTGGCGCCGATCGAGATCGTGCGCGCCGAAAGCGAAGCTTCCACCCGCAACCAAGAATTGATCGTTTCGCAGACGAACTTGCAGTTGCAACAGACGTTCATGAAGAACGCGATCTCGCGCAGTTTGGCTTCAAGCGTGCTGGCGGGTGTGCCGGTGGTCCCTACCGACCGCATGGTGGTGACCAATGAGACCGTGCCGCCGGTCGATGAACTCGTACAAACCGCGCTGAAGAATAGTCCGGACTACGCGTCATCGCTGATCGATCTAACGAACCGTGAGATCAACAAGAGCGCGGCGAAGAATGCGCTGTTGCCTTCCGTAGATCTGTTCGGCTTCTACGGTGCCAGCGCCGTCGGCGGCGTTCCCAATCCAGCAGTCTGCGGAGGAACATGCCCTCCGACGAACGGATACGGCAGCACCTTTGGCAGCTTGTTCGATTCGAGTGGTCCGGACAAAGGCGTGGGCATCTCGCTGAACATCCCGATCCGCAATCGCGCGGCGCAGGCTGACCAGGTCCGTTCAGAGCTGGAATATCGTCAAGCGGAATTGCGTTTGCAACAGCAGCAGAACACCATCAACATCAACGTGCGCAACGCGCAGTTCGCGGTGCAGCAGAACAAAGCGCGCGTGGAAGCGGCGATCGCCGGACGGGAGTTGGCGCAGCAGAGTTTGGATGCCGAGCAGAAACGGTATCAACTTGGGGCGTCGACGAGCTTCAACGTGCTGCAAGCACAGCGTGACTTGGTGCAATCGGAATCGAACTACGTGGCGGCGGTCTCGGCGTATGAGAAGTCGCGCGTGGCCCTTGACCAGGTGACCGGTCTGACGCTGCAGCGGAACAACATCAGCTTGGATGATGCGGCGGCGGGAACGGCGAGGATGGCTCCGAATGTGCCGGGAGTGCAGCCGGCGCCTCCGCAGACCAATACCCCGACGCAACAACAGCAGCAACAACAGCAGCCGCAATCGCAATCGCCGGGGATGTGAGTTCCCTTAATGGAAAGCCCGCCGATCATTCGGCGGGCTTTTTGACTGCTAATCGATCTCCCCGGTTTACATTTGGCGCGCATTTTCGGATAATGCGACCGCCTATGAAATTACTTTTCACATCGCTTTTCCTCATCTCCGCCCTCACTTTCGGCCAAGAGGGCACTCCACCTGCAAACACCGATAAGGCCCAGCAGCCGGAACTGACTGATCGTTCCAAGTCGCAAGCCCACCCCATGACGGTGCTGGTGAGCATCACGGATGCAGGCGGAAATCCAATCACAGGATTCTCGAAAGACAACGTGCACGTAATGGACACCGGACAATCGGTGCCGGTCGTCGGTTTCGGCTATGCCGAGCCGTTGCCCACGGAGATCGTGGTGATCCTCTATTCCTCGCGGGACACGTTTAAACAGCAACAAAAAGCGGCGACGCAGTTCCTACAACAGGTCATGCGTCCGGGGAAGGACCAGGCGGTGGTCCTGAATGCGGGCGGGCAGAAGTTGATGCAAGGGCAGCTAGCGTGGGAAAGCGATCCTGCCAAACTCGCCGAGACGATCAAGAATATGGACTACAAGGTGGGCCTGCCGGATGCATTCAGTTACAGGATCCAGATCGACCGGGCCGGCATGCAGCGCAGTGATCTCCAGATACAGGGTGGCAGCAACACCAGCGTCTTTGAGATCGCGTGGAGTATGTTCGTGCAAGAAAAGCGTCCAATGCGCAGGATCGTGGTCACATTCCGCAATCCGATGAATCATGCAGCCGGACCCGCGGGCACTGATAAACGATTCTTGGATTACGTGGCCGACCGTCATGCACAGATCATTCAGGCAGCGCAGACACTGCGGGCGATGATCTTTCCGATCATCACCGATGAACCTCGGCAAAATGTCTCCGGCGTGGTGGATATCGGCCAGGGGTATGTGCCGATGACGCAGGGCGAAGCGAGCCAGGACCAACTTCGTCACGCTGACGAAGAAACGAACCGGCAGGTCAGCCAACTGGTCTCGCAAGGGCGACAGAACGTAGAAATGCTGGGGACACAGACTGGCGGCCAAGCGTTCATGGCTCCGAAGAGAAATTACGAAGATGCCATGAGCGCCATCGCGAATGACATCAAGGCCCAATATGCGGTGACCTTCATTCCTGCGGACGTGACCGGACCGCGGTCGATCAAGGTCATCGCCGCGGGCGCAACCGTGCACGCTCCCACAAGCTATCCGCACGGCAACTGAAACGGCAAACTGGTTTCAAACCGCTGCCGCCCTGATACATTGGGCGGCAGTTCCCTTTTATGAGCGAAACACGGGCGACGCTGTCCGTCGCGATCATCACCTTCAATGAAGAAGCCAATATCGCCCGCACGCTCGAGAGTGTGAAGGCGATCGCCGACGAGATCATCGTGGTCGATTCGCATTCGACCGACCGAACGGTCGCGATCGCGAAAGAGTTCGGCGCGAAGGTATACGTGGAGGATTGGAAGGGTTTCGCCGCGCAGAAGAATTCCGCGCTCGATAAATGCACGTGCGAGTGGATCTTGAGTCTGGATGCGGACGAGGAAGTGAGCGGGGAGCTGCGACATCAGCTGCGACCACTGATTACTTCATTAAGCGATTCCACGATTGGAAAGGGTTCGGGTTATCGAAACCAGCGAGTCGACGTACCCTTTTGGGGGATCGGGCCTCTCGAAAGGCCGCTGGGATTTTTCCTGGCCCGACGAAATCTCTTTCTTGGGAAGTGGCTAAGACATGGCGGTTTTTATCCAGACAGGAAATTGCGACTCGTCCGGCGCGGCTTCGGTGCGTTCCAAAATCGGAAAGTTCATGAAGATATTCGCCTCAATGAGAGAGCCAGCGAATGGTTCCACGCTTGGGATCTGCGCCATGCAGGGGACCTCATCCATCACCAATACCCAACGCTGACTTCTTACATCGAGCACATGAACCGCTACTCGTCGCTCGGAGCGGAGATGGTGGTCGAGAAACGCGGTCGCGTCAGCTTTTCGTTGATCAATATCGTTGTGCGGCCGATCTCGACGTTCATCTACAACTACGTCTTCCGGTTGGGATTTCTCGATGGCAAAGAAGGCCTGCTGCTGCACCTCTATCACTCGGTGTACGTGAGTTGGAAGTATGCGAAGGCATGGGAGATGAGCCGTCTGCGGTCAGCCATCACCGGTAAAAACGAGTAATAGGGCCGATGTCATTCGCGGCTGCGTGACGATGAATGGGCGAGGACGCCCGCTCCCCCACCGGCAGCATTGAACCGGAATTGCGGCTAGGCGCGGGCATCGCGCATCTTCTATCATGGAGGGTTACGCCCGAGGACCTATGCCCCAGGACAAAAAGACCGCTGCCGAGTCACCGATCGCCGAGATCTTTGCGGACCGCCACCCATCCGCGGGCGAAAAGCAATGGGCGGAGAAGACCCTGCTGCCTGCGCTTGAGAAGGCGCCGGAGCGCGCCATCGGCGCGCCCACGGGCGTGAATAAAGACGAAGAGGGTAATGCGCAGTTCACGACGATCTCAGGCGTACCGATCCGGCGGCTGTATACGCAGGCTGACCTGCCTAGTGATTGGGAGTCAAACCTCGACCAGTACTTGAACTATCCGGGGCAGGCCCCGTACACGCGCGGCATCCACGCGACCGGTTATCGCGGCAAATTGTGGACGATGCGCCAGTTCTCCGGCTTCGCTTCGCCTGAAGAGACGAATGAGCGCTACAAGTATCTGCTGGCGCATGGTGGCGGCGGACTCTCGGTGGCGTTCGATCTGCCGACGTTGATGGGCTACGACTCCGATCACGCCCAGAGCGAAGGCGAAGTGGGCAAGTGCGGCGTCGCCATCGATTCGCTCGAAGACATGGAGATCCTGTTCAACGGGATCGACCTCGAGAAGACGACCGTTTCGATGACCATCAACTCGCCGGCGTCGGTCCTCTGGGCGATGTATCTGGCGGTCGCGGAGAAGCAAGGTGCGGACTGGAAGAAGCTCGGCGGCACCATCCAGAACGACATCCTCAAGGAGTACATCGCGCAAAAGGAGTACATCTATCCGCCGGCGCCGTCAATGCGGTTGGTGATCGATACCTTCGAATTCGGAACGCACTACACGCCAAAGTTCAACACGATCTCGGTGAGCGGATATCACATCCGCGAAGCGGGCTCCACTTCCCTGCAAGAACTCGCATTCACGATCTACGACGGTGTGGAGTATGTCGAGTGGGCGATCCGTCGCGGCCTTGATGTAGATGAGTTCGGCCCGCGCATCTCTTTCTTCTTCAACTCGCACAATGACTTTTTTGAAGAGATCGCGAAGTTCCGCGCCTCGCGCAAGATCTGGTACCGCTTGATGACCGAGCGCTTCAAGTCAAAGAACGAACGCACGCGGTTGATGCGCTTCCATACGCAAACGGCCGGTGTTTCTCTGACTGCGCAGCAGCCGATGAATAACATCGCGCGCGTTGCCATCCAGGCGCTGGCGGCCGTGCTTGGTGGTACGCAATCGCTGCATACGGATTCTTACGACGAAGCGCTGGCATTGCCGACGGCGGAAGCGGCGCGCATTGCGCTGCGTACGCAGCAGGTGATCGCGTATGAATCGGGCGTGGCGCAGACGGTCGATCCGCTGGGCGGATCATATTTCTTGGAAAAACTTACACTCGACATGGAAAAGGGCGCGTTCGATTACTTCGAGAAGCTCGACGCGATGGGCGGCATGGTAAAGGCGATCGAGCGCGGGTATCCGCAGAAGGAGATCGCGGAGGCGTCTTATCAATACCAACGCGCGGTCGAGGCGAAGGAGAAGCTGATCGTCGGCGCCAACGAGTTCACCATCGAAGAAGAGCCGCACGAGATCCTTTACATCGACGACACGACGGAGAAACACCAGTCGAAGAAATTGGAAGAGCTGCGCGCGCGCCGGAATAACGAAGAAGTGCGTCGTCGCTTGGACGCATTGAAGCGCGCCGCCGCGCAGGAGCCGGTGGTGAAGGCGGATGGGCGGATGTCCGATGCGAACACGATGCCGTTCATCATTGACGCGGTGAAGGCGTATGCCACGGTGGGCGAGATCTCGGACGCGCTGCGCGAGGTGTACGGAACGTATGAAGAAGTGAGCATCACGTAGATGTCCCGCCGTACTCCGCAAGCAAAGAAAGAACTCGATTACAAGAAGCAGCGCCGCACGCACTGGGACAACGACAAGGCGGCACGAAAAGCTATCCCGGCCGCAAAAGCTCGGAAAAATCGAACCATACGGCGTGAATCAAAGAGAGCCATTCAAACGGAAACCGTCGAAGAATTAACGATAGGAAACATGCGCGCGATCGATCGCGTGGCTCCGGCAGATAAATACGGGAGAGGCGAATCGCTTGAACAACACTTGCAACGTCGGGCCGCGCGCAGAGTCGGAGCAGGACAGCTAACTATCATCGATAAGCGTTGGAACCTCGTTGATCTGAGCAAGAACAGCTCTGCGGTCTACAACAAAGCAAAACATCGTCGCTTGTTGCACGACCTGTTTGTTTTTTATGCAGCATTGTTCACTCTAAAATCACTCGCTAAACCCTGGATCCGCCGCGATCTTGACGCAATTCTTCAATTAACCGACAGTCAACTCTTGGCGGGGTTCCTCAGCGCAGAACTTAGGTGGAAACGGGAGCTTGAGGTGTGGCAAAAGCGTGTCCTGCTTCTGAAAAATAATTGAACAACTCTGCGCGGAATTAGGTTACTGCTGACAGCACCTCGTGGTTATACTTTCCCGCACCATCCGTTCAATCCAATTTTGGAGCGGTGCATGCCCAAGCACAGCATCCAGTTCGACCTGCCGCAGACGGTGCGGGTGAAGAACCGCGACGTCGAGTTCCAGGTATCCGCCAAGAAGCAAAAGCGCGGTGGCCGCTTCAAACTGCAAGGCACCCTCAAAGTCAGCAAAGGCTCGATCGATTGGCGGCCGAGCGGCGCGGAGTATACGCGGGTGCTTTCCTGGGAAAAGTTCGCTGAACTGGCCGAGGAAAAAGGCACCAAAAAGCATCGGCTGTAGGGCATCCATCACCGGCCGTTGGCCCGGCATCTCAATGTGAGTAGCTGAAAGGACGGCGCATGAAGCCTGCGGTCATTGTTGGAATCCTCCTCATCATTCTCGGCATTGCCTCACTCTTTTATGGCATTCCGAGCAAAGAAAAACACGGCATCAGTGTGGGTGGCGCGGACGTGGGCGTCGAGACCAAGACGACGAAAGCCGTGCCGGTGGCGATCTCCGCGTTGTTGATCGTGGGTGGAGTGGCGGCGGTCGTGGCGGGCAGTCGTAAGTAAGCCTTAATACGCTCGAAATCCTTTTGGCGGCGTGGACGCAGCAGCTCTCATCTAATCGGCAGATGCCACGGTTATCGGAACGCTCGGCGCGGATCCTGGCGCTGATCTTTTTCTGTACGACGATCTCGCTCGCGCTGACGCTGGTTGGCTGGTATCAGTTTGTCCGCACGCTGACTTTGCGCAGCGAGCCCACGCCACCGAAGGTTTTGCTCGCGACGCCGTCGATCCGCAATGCGGTGTCTCCGCTGCTGGTGAAATACGACCTCGACATCCCCGGACGCGGCGAGATCTTCCCTGCGCTGGTCGCGACCAAAGCTCAGGAATATTGGCCGCTCGCCATCCTTACCATTGCCAACACCGCGAAGCAGCCGCTGCTGCAACTGGTGAGCTTCGAGATCCCCGGTTGGAGCCAGAAGCAGGAGTTCACTGTGGCGATGGGTCCACAGGAGACGCGGACCATCCAGTTGAATCCCGTGCTGTTGCCGGCAGCGTTCGCGCTCGAAGAGGTGCAGCGCGCGACCATGAGCCTGCGCGTGACGGATGTGAACACCGGCACGGCGTACGCGCAGAACAAACCTGTCCTTATCCATAGTGGTTCGGATTTTTATTGGGGCAAGCAGTTTGCCAATGCGCAGATCGTCGCACGCTGGGTCACGCCGCACGACCAAGCCGTGTTGCAGCTCGTGGCGGATGCGCGTAAGCACATCTTGAACGGCCGCTTGAATGGCTACAACAGCGCGCCGACGCCGGCGTTGATGAAACGCCAGGTCACACGGCAGGCGAAAGCGGTGTTCGACACGCTGCGGCAATCGCAGATCAGTTACGTGACCAGCATATTCACCTTCGGCGAGCAGGGCGCGGGCTGGGCGCAGCGTATCCGCTTGCCGCGCGAGACGCTGCAATTGAAGAGCGCAAACTGCATCGATGTCTCGATCGCATTCGCGTCGGCGATGGAGAATCTGGGCATGGCGCCGGTGATCGTGATCGTTCCGGGACATGCATTCACGGGCGTGCGGATGGGGCCGGATTCGTCCGACATTTTGTATATCGACCTGACGGTGTTGCCGCGCGGAACGTTTACGCAGGCCGTGGCGCGCGCGAGCGGCTACATGAAGAACACGCCGGCCGATCGCATACTCACGGTGGATGTGGCGGCGACGCGCAAAATGGGCGTTTATCCGCTGCCGACGACGCGCATGCCATCGATCACCGCGCCCGAACAACCGCAAGTGCGCGCCGCATCGGAAAGCGGAACCGTACAGCCAAGCCGTTAGTCTTCTTGGATCCAATCGGCGCGGGTGACAAGAGGCCGCAGCGATCTGTCGAAAGTTAGTCGCCAATCAAAACGTGCGCGCGCAAAACAATAGGCGGCGTAAATGCGCGCGGCCATGCCGGTACTGCGCGATTTCGGCAGGAACCACGAACCGCAGGTGAGGATCGTTCCCAAGAACCATTGATTGATGGTGCTGTTGAGCAGGCGCGCAGTGGAAATTTGTCCTCTACAAGCCAGGATCGATGCGGTCGAAGCATGATTGCGCAAACGGGCGATGGCGTAATCGAGCGTAGTGTGGGCGGCGGGAATGATGTGGTCGACACGCGCGGTGGCACAGTACATGATGCGGTCGCCGGCGCGATGCAGCTTGGCGATGAGTCCGGTCTCTCCGGCGCCGGACCAGCGATCGCCGAAGGCATCGGGCTCGAAGCCTCCGATCGAGAACAAGCGCTCGCGACGGATGGCGAAGTTGCCGCCATGTAAATCTTCCGGATCAGCTAATGCGCGGTCGGTCGTGCCGTAATCAAGTTCACCGAGGATAGCGGGAAAATCGGCGAACCACAGCGGTGGATCGGATTGCTCGAAGCGCGCTTTGATGGGTCCGCCGGCGCAGGTGACGCGTTCGTCCGCCAAGACACGGAATAACGCGGAGAGCCAGTCCGGGGAGCATTCAACGTCATCATCGGTGTAAGCCAAAAGAGAGGCAGTGGCGGCGCGCGCTCCGGCGTGACGGGCGTAGTGAAGTCCGAGTCGCGGTTCAGCAACCACTTTTATACTCAGGTGATCGGCAAACGATTGCGCGCCAGCTTCCGTGTCATCGGTGCACGCATTTGCCACGACGATCACTTCGAAGGCGGCGACGGGCAGAGTCTGAGCGACCAATGAGCGCAGTGCGCGTTGCAGTTGCGCCGCGCGGTTGTGCGTGGGAATGATGACCGCAATCCGCGGCGATGAAGTTGGGCCGGTGATCGGAATGCTTTCGATTCTGCCACGAGCTCTCCCCTTGACAACTTAGGAGAGGGAGAAGTACATTCCTAATCTAATTAGGAGAGCCGATGGCCGCGCAAGCAGAACTGTTACCCGGGACACTCGATCTATTGATCCTCAAGGCCGTTTCACTGGGACCGCTACATGGCTACGGCATCCTGCTGCGCATCGAGCAGATCTCGGGCGGCGCGCTCCAGATCGAGCAGGGTGCGCTGTATCCGGCGCTTTACCGGCTGGAAAAACGGCGCGAGCTAAAGAGCGAGTGGGGCACTTCGGACAATAATCGCCGCGCGAAATATTACGAGCTAACCCGCGCGGGTGAAAAGCGTCTGCAACATGAGACCGAGGGATGGAACCGGCTGGTGCATGCGATCTCCCTGGCACTGGCGACGAAGGCCGAAGGAGTCTAGCGATGTCACGAGACCAGGAAAAGGCGCAACGCGATCGCGAGATGGACGAAGAGTTCCGCTTTCACATCGAGCAACGGGCTGCGGAACTGACGCGCACCGGACTATCGCCTGAGGCGGCGCTGCGCAAAGCGAAACAGGAATTCGGTTCCTTCGACAAGTACAAAGAAGCCGGCCGAGGTGTGTGGTTCTGGCGCGCGTGGAGCGATGCGATCGTCGATTCGAGATTCGCCGTGCGGATGCTGTTGAAATCTCCGGCGTTCACGCTGGCAGCAGTCATGACTCTGGCGCTGGGCATCGGCGCGACCACGGCGATCTTCAGCCTGGTGTACGGCGTGTTGTACCGTCCGCTTCCCTTTCCGAATGCAGACCGCGTGGCGATGGTGTACATGCATTTTTCGCCGCAGAACATCCGCGGGGAACGATGTCACTCGCGGACTTCATGGATTGGCGCAGCAGTAATCGCGCCTTTGAAAAAGTAGCAGCCTTCAGCAATACACGGCTGGCGCTTTCCGGCGTAGGCGCGACGGAGCAAGTTGCGGGCGCTTACGTGACTGCGGACTTCTTTTCCGTTTTGGGCATGCAACCAGTGCGCGGCAGGACTTTCCTGCCCAATGAAGATTCCCCCGCGAGCGAGAAACTGATCGTGATCAGCGAATCGTTCTGGAAGCGGAAGTTCAACGGTGACGAGTCGGTTCTCGGAAAAAGCGTGGAAGTGAACGGCGAGAGCGCGACGATCATTGGCGTGGTGGCGGGAGCTTTCGGCGTGCCCAATGGCGACATCGACGTATGGCAGAACCAGATCGTGAATCCGAAACGCCGCGGGCCATTTTTCTTCCGCGGGATAGGATTGCTCCCGGCAAAGATGACCTGGCAAGCCGCGCAAGCGGATACCAACGCGATCGGCCAGCGCATCGAACGCGACCACCAGGGCTATTACGGCGGCCTCAAGATGCCGATCGAGCCGCTGCGCACGGCACTTACCTTTCGCGTGAAACCGATCTTGCTGGTGATCTTTGCGTCAGTGCTGGCGGTGTTGCTGATTTCCGCGGTGAATATCACGAATCTGTTGCTGGCGCGGGCCTCTACGCGACGGCATGAAATGGCGGTGAGGATCAGCCTGGGCGCGGGACGCGGGCGTCTCGTGCGGCAGATGCTGACAGAAAGCGTGCTCCTCGCGCTATTGGGCGGAGCAGCCGGCGTGTTGTTGGCTTATTGGATCATTCAGACGCTGCGCGTTTCCGATGTGACGGGACTGCCGCTGACCTATCAAGTAAGCATGAATGGCTGGGTGCTGGCGTTCAGCCTGGTGCTCTCGATCTTGACGGGACTTCTGTTCGGGTTGGCGCCGGGTCTGCAGAGCTTTCAATCAGGGGTTTCCGAACAGCTAAAGAGCGGCAAAGGCGAGATCGGTGCGCGGTCGCGCTTTCAATTTGGACGATCGGCTCTGGTCGTCAGTGAAGTGGCGTTGTCTTTCGCGCTGGTGGTGGCGGCGGGATTGTTGTATCGCAGCTTGGTGCGATTACAGGAGGTGGATGCCGGCTTCACCGCGCCTCCGCAGCAGGTGTTGACGATGCAGATCGCGCCGCGACCGGTACGCGGTGGAAGTCCAGACCCAGTGGCCGACCTGAGACGCGTGGTGCACTTTTATCAAGCGGTGATGGAGCGGGTGCAGCAGCTTCCTGAGACGACATCGGTGGCGGTCTCGGATAGCCTGCCGCCGGCGTTCAGTGGAGAAGATGACACATTCGTGCTTGCGGGTCATCCGTGGAACGAACGCGAGTTCCCTTCCACCAACACTCCGAAAGTCAGCCCGGATTACTTCAAGGCGCTGGGGGTGCCGATCATTCGCGGGCGGGTGTTTACCGCGAGCGACACCACTGATTCGGCACCGGTGGTGGTGATCAGCGAATCGCTGGCTAAAAAATATTTTCCCAATGTGGACCCTGTCGGGCAGGGACTCGCTCCGAGCGGCCCGGGAGCCAATCCGTTTGCGCAGATCGTAGGCGTGGTGGGCGACGTGAAGTATTGGGGGCTGAACACTGGCAATTACGAAGCGTATTACCTTTCCAGCACATTGGGATCCTAAGCTTAGAATTCCACGTGGACAAGTTGTCGCG
>JADMIO010803636.1_pt1 | contig 64941 bp, 44 predicted proteins | sample 8958161 | NCBI WGS metagenome assembly JADMIO01 (sample SAMN16585339, study PRJNA669376) | soil metagenome | isolation source: Crop rotation soil | place: USA: Cullars Rotation, Alabama | collected 2011 | reverse complement strand
AGCTGTCGTGAGTTTACCACTCACGAATGGAGGCGCTGCTTTCATAACATCAGGGCTGAGGTTAGCGAACGCCTTCGGCGTAATTTCAAACTGATGCACTACCAAAACTCCTAACAATCTGCGTTAACACGAGCCGAGCTTGACTGTGACTGCATTGCTAGCTGGCGACGTGTTGCCCGTTTTATCAACCGCTTTGACAGTAAACGTGTTCTCACATCCCGGCAGCGTATACACGAAATCAAAATCAACTCCGGCCGAAACAGGAAGTGGGCTCAACACGCCGTTTACATAAATCTCATACTCGATGTTGCTTTGTGGATCAGTGTCATCGGTTGATTGTGTCCATCCCAACCACGCTTCGCCGCCGCCAGTATCAAGACTGATCACGTGGAGGTTGGTGGGAGCAGTTGGCGGTGTGGTATCGGAGCTGGGCCATGTTTGCGCGCTTGCGGGGTTGCTGGTCGATTTATTAACTCCGGTGAAGTCGATCGCGGTGACAGTGAATGTATTGTTGGTGTCAGGCAGCAAGTGTCGAATGATCACCGAGATGTAACCAACGGGAGCTGTGGCAGCGTTGATGTTTTGCGTCAGTGGACTCCCATTCATGCTAAAGGCGTAAGAGCAGCAATTGTTCGGAACGTTATCGGTCGACTTGGTCCAGGTTAACTGCACCTGCGATGGTGCAATCGCCGTAGCTTGCAGGACAGGAGCGCTCGGCGGAGTCGTATCCCCTAAAGGAGTGTTGGCATTAACGGAATTACTGTCACTCGAGCGATTGCCACTTCCATCGACGGCATAAACCGCAAAGCTGTAAGTACTGTTCGGCAATAGATACGTTACCGTGTACGTGGTTTGTGTCTGGCTCACAGGCTGAATCAAGTTTGAGGTGGGACTATTCAGCTTATTGACTTTGACCTGGTAGGTGAACTTACCCGAGTTGTCGGTTGAAGGATTCCATTTCAGCGTAACTGTGTTTTCCGTGATTGCAATAACGACGAGGTTGGTTGGCGTCGTCGGTGGAGACTTATCTGCTTTGGCCGCAGATGTTGTTGGCCCGCTAAAAAGCAGTGCAGTGAGCGAAGCCACGACGGCGGTTGTGATGATTAAGCGAGAAAGAGTTTGAGTAGTCATGCCGGATCCTCCTCTTCACGAGTCGTTTTCAGATACACCAATCCGCCACCCACCAGCGAGGAAACTTCTTGTAAAGAAACAGAGAGGGGAGGCCGTAGGTTAGCAGAAGTTGTAGATCGTAACTATTACATTATTGCGTTAGTTGATTGATGAGAAGCCTTTGTGTTGGCGGATCTTGCTGCGGTGTTGTCTGGGCCTGGCATCGCAGCGATATTTGAGTTCGCTTCAGCAGTTTTGTTTTTGAAGGAATGCTCCACTTCCTTCGACCGCACTCCCAAAGCCTCAGCAAAAAAATATCAGTGCTGATAACGCCGGCTATCACTTGTGATAGGCGCGTGGGCGTCTGCGCGAACGTCTTGGGCCGAGCACATGCAGCATGTGCGCTCTTTTCCGCGGATTTCCTCATCGACGCGAGACGTAAGAGTACGCGCAAGGGTCTGGCATACGGATGGCACTAGGCGGAAGCGAAGAGCATTGCACGACAGACATTAAACATTTCAGAGGTGAGCGATGAAAACATTCGATAGCGCCGCCACTGCGCGGCTGACAAGAGGTTGTTTGCTGTACTGCGTAATGGTCGTTGCGCTTAGCGCGTTCCGGTGCCCGGGCCACCACGAGCCGGCGATAACTCTGCCTGCGGGGCTGGATCCTTCTGACATGCAGGCGGCTGACGCCGTGTTGAAGCAGCGCACCGAGACCGAAGACATGGTGAAGCGTTTCAAGAAGCAAGGCTTCAGCTCGTCGCAGATCCAGTTCGCGAAGAACAAGTACGACAGCTCGTTGGCAAAGGTTAACGCGGCGCTCGAGCGTATCAAGCAGGACATCAGCGCGTCACCTGGCAGCCAGGAAGAGGCCGACTTCAGAAGTCAGGCTGATGCCGCGGTTGGCGATTCCGTAGTGCTCGACTCGCTGCTCGAAACAGCACTCAATCCCGGTATCTCCCCTACAAACCTGACCAACTACGTGCTACTGCACGCCAACACACTCCCCGACTCGTGGGTGACCGTGTGGAAGGCTTCGCGGAAGTTGAGCGTGGCAGACAGGCAACAGTTCCTCGTCTACCTCGACCAGGAACTCAAGTGGAAGAACTGGGAGGCTATCAAGTGAAGTAGTCATGACGCCCGCATAACAGCGGGCGGCTGAACCCGATCTTAGATTTTCACTTTGCAGGAGAAAAATCATGAAGACATTATGCCGCCTGTTAATCGTTACCATCCTTTTGAACGTTCTCGCGCCGCTGTCGAGCGCCTTCGCGCAGCAGCAGCCGGCCGACAACGCCAGCGAGTTGCTGAGAGAGCAGATCGCCCGTCTCGAATCCATTGAGCGCGACCCCGCAACGTCGCCCGAAGTCAGGGAACTCAACCGCAAATTCCTGCTCGCGCGCCGTGCACAGCTCAGCGCCGAGCTGAAGAAGAGAGTCGACTCGCTGGAGGCTTATCTCTATTCGGGCGCCGGCATCCTCAGCTCTGCCGAGTCTGAGGCGGTGAGCACTTCTGTCAGGAATCTCAAAGCTGAGCTTCAGTCGCTCGGAGGCGAAGCGTTGGTGAAGAACTCGCCGAAGGATTCGAACGCCGTCAAGTTCACACCTGCCAGCTTTACGAGCACCGAGATCGTCTCTAATCCCACGCCTCATCCGGACACGACGAGCGCCGCTCAGCCCCAGCCCGCGGGCGGCGCCCCCGCGCAAGGAGGAGCAGCCGTCGCAGCCTCGACTCCCGAGTGCGACAAGATGCTGTCGGATGGAGACGAGGTCACTTATTCGGTGGTGAATAAAGACGACTCTTTGGTTGGCAAGATCGAGAAAGGAAGGATCAAGAAAGACGATGTAAAGGATGTCATCGAGAAAACGGTATATACAGACAAGAAGACTAATCTTAAGTCTAACCCGCTTGACCAAGACTACTGCATCGTTCACATCATCGAGTGGTTGGTCAAAGGTGACGACCAGACGGCCGCAAGCAAGGCCGACGTGCTTCGTGAGCATTGGGCTCTTTACAAGTACCAAGAAAGCAAGGAAAACAAAGGCCAAGGTAATGGGACATGGATGGCTGAAGCCGCTCAGAAGGGAACCCGCATCTTCGGCAAGAGTCGGGTTAACGTTCTTGCGATCCATCTGCAGACGCGCATGACGTGGGATATTGATTACACCGTCAGCGTCACCAAGAAGACTCCCACAAATATCGCGAACGCGCTCGACCTTGCCAGTATCATCACGGCAGGCAAGGTGGGGAAACTCCCCGACGTTGCCGCTAACCCGATCATACCCGCCCGGTGGGGCGGTGGCCTGATGTGCATCAAGGCCATCCCCTCAGACATTGCCGTAGGAAGCGAGATCGTCATTAGGAACGAACAGAACGAGTTAGTCCAGCAGCCGAAGACTTACAGCAAGACCTACGACAACGAAGGCAAGTACTGGTGGGACGTGAGCATCGGCGTGCCGTTCAAGGAGGTCAAGGAAGTTCAGTTCAATTCCGAGGATGGCACGGTCACGGCCAAGGAGGTCAACCGGCAGAACGCGTACGGCTTCCTTAACCTCTTCTTCGGGAAGCAGGACCTCAAGGGCGACACGTTCCTGAAAGCTCCGCACCTCGTTCTCGGCGTGCCCATCTCGAAGAAGCCTTTGGACAATCCAGTCATCGGGCTCGGCTACGGCTTCCGCAAGTTCTCGCTCAAGTTCGACTTCTATGCCGGTGTCGTCTTCAACCGCGTCCGCGAGCCGCGCACGCTTGAGGTCGGCGAAGCCGCCACGCCGGGTCAGCTCGAGTCCGACCTACGGTCCAAGCGCGTCAGAAAGTTCATCTTCGGCGTCAACCTGCCGCTGCGCCAGGTCAAGGAGGCGCTGACTGGCAAGTGAGTCGCGCCTATGGCGGCGGCTGCCCCCGCACCGCCGCCAAACTACACCTTACTCACGAAAGAGAACTCCGATGGCTACGTTCAAAGGACTCAAAGCTAAAGTCGAGGGTCACGGACAAGAGCCCGGCCGCATTTAGATGTGAAGGAGGGGTGACAGCCATGAGAGTTATCCTTTTCGACTTGGGAGATACGCTTGAGCGCGTGACGCCGGACGGACGCGATGTGCTGCTGCCGGGCGCGCTCGAAATGTTGGAGGCAGTGTTGGCGCTGCGCGACCCTGAAGGCGCACCGCCGGTTGTCGCGCTCGTCTCTGACTTCGACAACGAAGCGAGGACGGGACGTATCGGCGCCACGCCGCAAGGACTCGTCGCACTGCGCGCACAGTTTCGCGAGTTGCTCGAGCAGCTTGGCCTCGCGCGTTTCTTCGAACCTTTCGAGCAGAAGGTCACACTCTCGGCGGAGGCAGGTGTCCGCAAGCCTGATCAGAGAATCTTCCGTGTGGCGTTGGATAAGGTCGCCCAGGATTTGCCTTTCAACCACGCCATCTTCGTCACAGAGAACGAACGGCATGTCGCGGGTGCGCGCGGTCTAGGTATGACCGCGATCAAGTTCCGCGCGCCAGGACAACCCACTGGAGACGTTGAGCGACTGTCAGACCTTCCACGTTTGATCGAGGCGCTGCTCAAGTTCAATCCGTGCGGCAAACGGCAGTCCCAGGCAAAGGGTCGTCACGCCGCCGCCTCGCAGAAGAAAGATCAAGCGGACCCTGCGATCACGAATCTGGTCGAGCTAGTGGATCCAGCGCGCTTGCGGGAGACGGTCTCGCACCTCGCGAGCTACAACACGCGCTGGAGTAATCAGCCCAACATCGCGAAGGTGCCGGAGTGGATACACGACCAGTTCGTTTCACTCGGCTACCCGGACGGCAGTCACACACGCTACCAGCAATTCGATCTGCCGGGGACCGCGCCGCAGCGCAACGTCATCTGCGCGCCAACCGACTTATCGCAGAGGTTCGTCCTCGTCTGTTGCCACTACGACTCCATCTCAGAGACTCCAGCCAGCCTTGCGCCCGGCGCTGACGACAACGCCTCGGGTGTGGCAGCTGTGCTGGAGTTGGCGCGGATCCTGAAGGACGTTCAGTTGAAGAAGCGAGGTGTCATGTTTGCGGCATTCGGCGGGGAAGAGCAGGGCCTCTGGGGATCGAGGAAGTGCGCGGAAGTTGCCGCGGCAGACGGATGGGCTTTAGACCTTGTCATCAATCTGGACATGATCTCCTATAAGCAGCCGGGCGCTGAGGCGCGCATTACGGTCGAGTACGATCAGGGCAACGAGCGCCCTGACAACAACGCGGCGTCGCAAGCCTTCGCCATGACCATGGCCCAGGCGGCAGCCGACTACACGTCGCTGGCGGTCGTGCACACGGACATCTGGAACAGCGACTACTTGCCTTTCGAAGCGAAAGGGTTCGTGTGTATCGGTGTCTACAACGCCTACGACAATCCTTATTACCACAAGACCACGGACACGCTCGATCACATCGACCTCGCGAACTTTACCGAGGCGGTGAAGATGGTGCTGGCGACCGTCGCGACGCTCTGCGCTTGAGCATTTACACACGAGATGGCGTTGCGAACGCCGAAGGGGATCAAACTATGAAAATAATCGACGTTCTGAGAATAATAATCCAGTTGCTGCTCATCGTATGGTTCGTCTCGGTCACGCTGTTCGTTCTCGTCCCGAGCTGTACCGTGCTCTCAGTATTAAGTGTGCCTGGCGCGGCGGACTTGCCGAAGATGCCGGAGCCGCCGGCACCTCCAACGGCGGAAGAGTTGAAATCATCCGCTGCCTCCGTTACGACCCCGCAGCAGCAGCCGCCGGTCAAAATTCCTGGCCCGGGGGGCGTTGACCCTGTGGCAGGGGTTACCGTCCGTGACGCACGGGTGGATGTCTACACGCAGCAGGTCACGGCCTACACACAACAGCTCGCCGCGTACAAGTCGCAGATCGAGCAGGGTAAGACGCGGCAGATTGCGACCTATAAGGCAGTCGTCACCGACACGCTCGTCGCGCTTCTCTCCACGGCGCTGACGGCCTTCCTCGGATACGTCTTTGTGAAGTCGGGCGCCGAGCTCGTCAATAAGTACTTGGCGGCGAAGCGGGGCGGGAAGGCTGAACCCCTCAACATATTCTGAACCATGTAATCAGGGCCACGCTACCGCGCGTGCTCCGGGCATGGCACTATTAACGCACCAACAGCAAGGAGGATTGAAATGCCGGATCTAGAAGGAAGACTCGTCTCGGCGAAGCAGTACAAGTCGGGCGATGACAAAACGATGCAGTTTGAGTTGACGAATCGCGGCGATGAGGACGTCCACGTTCTCACCTGGTACACGCCGCTTGAAGGACTCTGGAGCGACTGTTTGGTGGTCACGCGCGATGGCGATCGCGTGCCCTACGACGGTCCTCTGGCGAAGCGCGGACAGCCGACGGAGAACGACTATGTGCTCATTCCCGCAGGGCAGAGTGTCTCGAATAGTTTCGCCTTGCACCGCGCTTACAACGTTTCGGAACCTGGCCAGTACAACGTGGCGCTGGACACCGAGGTGCAGGACTACGTCACAGCAGAGGCCGGCGCACCGCTCAATACAAAGCTCGCGAAGTTTGACAGGGTGGCGCCCAAGCAGGAGCTCCGCGGAGGCGATACGCAGTTCGAGGTGTTGCCTGACGGTGGACACATTCCGACCGAGGGCGAGATGGCGCGCAAATCAGAGAAGTCTAAAAAGAAAGACGAAGCGGGGGGAGCACAGAAGAAGGCCGGCGCCAAACCGCCGACCTTTAATGGCGGCACCCTGGAGCAGCAGGACGCGACCATGATGGCTCATGGCAATGGCTACGATCTGGTCGTCGCCGCCCTCGCTGCCCTGGCTGATGACGCTCACTACAGGGAGTGGTTCGGCACGCAGACCGCGCAGAGATTGCAGATCGTCAGGGATCACTACACGAAGTTGCGCGACGCGATGCAGAGCACGACCTTCACCTACGACCTGACGGGTTCGGGCTGTGGGGGTAGCGTGTTTGCCTACACGTTCAAGGGCACCACAACGGTCTGGATGTGTGATCTCTTCTGGAGCGCTCCTCCAGTTGGCACGGACTCGAAGGCCGGAACCGTAGTTCATGAACTCACCCACGCGGTCGCCTTCACCGACGATATCACCTACGGGCAGTCGAACTGCCGGCAACTCGCCATCAACAACCCCGACAACGCGGTGAAGAACGCGGACAGCCACGAATATTACGCCGGCGGCTGAGCTTCAAGTCTTTGCATCCACGGTGACAGTGGGGGAGTGCCCTAGTTTGATTTCTCTGTGCAACCTCCGTGTTCTCTGTGTCTCTGTGGTTATAGGAATGTTCGATACATAAACCACAGAGACACAGAGAACACGGAGGTTGCACAGAGAAGAATTGAAATTAGGGCGCTGCTGACAGTGGTTGCTCAGGAAAACTGCGGTTTCGAACGGCGAATAGATCAAGAAACCGGCCCACAGAAACGTCTTTGTCTGATTCCAAACCTCACAACCAGCGCGGCACAATAAACACGAGCCACGTGAGCAATGGTCCAACGGCAACCACGATCGCGGTGTACACCAGCATCTCTCGATAAAAGCGATCTTTGTCAACACCGTGTGCGCTCGCAACTACCAGCGCTCCGTTAGTTGAGAATGGACTCACATCCACAATCGTGGACGAAATTGCAATCGCGGCAACGACACCGACTGGATGAACCTGGCCTTGTAGCAGGAACGGGACGGCAAGGGGAATCGTAGCGCCGAGAACGGCAATCGATGATGCGAAAGCTGAAACCACGCCGCCGATATAGCACAACAGCAAAGCACCCAATAAGGGAATGCCGATACGTGAAACACTGTTGCCGGCCAAGTCGACAGCTCCAATCTTCTGCAGCACGGCAATGTACGTGACCACTCCCGTGACCAACAATATGGTTGACCAACTGACCTGATCGACTGCTTTCTTTTGGGCCGTCGGGGCGAGTAGCGCGAGTAGAACGGCGACCGATATGGCGACCAGGCCGACATTAAGTTCGAAGACGAGCGAACCAAGGGCTACTGCTATAAGCCCGACGAGTGTAAGTGAGCGATGCAGGTTAAGTTGGTGCTCTTCTTTGTCCTGAATTTCTGCGTCTGCGCTTGTCTTGCGCGATGTCCGGCGTCGTCCGAGGTATACGAAGATCAGGATCGCGACGAAGAGATTGAAGAAAAAGCTGGCAAGGAACAGCGCCAAATCGTTCCGTGGCAGACCTGCGCGTTCGACGATTTGGTTAGTGATACCGCCATAGATGCTGATTGGTGAGAAGCCACCGCCCTGGGCGCCATGAATAACCATCAGGCCCATCAGAAGCGGACTGATGCCGTATTTGTCCGCGAAACGCAGCGCAATAGGTGCAATGATGGCGACCGCCGCTGGACTGACTGCACCAACGGCCGTCAACGTTGCTGCCACGAAGAACATTATCCAGGGCATAACGCCGACTCGTCCCCCGACAAGCCAGACCGCCTTTTGGACCAACCAATCGACTGTTCCATTGTTTTGCGCAATGGCGAACAGGTAAGTGATTCCTACCAGTGTGACGAAGAGATCGCCCGGAAACCCGGCAAATATATCTTTAGCCGGCAAATGTAAAAGAAGACCGATGATGAAAGCGGCGACCAGTGCAAGGGCGCCCATATTAATGGGCAGCGCGGTCGCAATGATGAACATCACCGCAAGCAGGACGATTCCAGCGATCTGCGTAAACATGTGACTTCGTGCCGAAATACGATGACGTCGGGAAAGGCGAGTTATCTAGCGACTTCAACCTACCGGCGCAACGAATTGATCAGTTCGTTGGCGGCAGAACTAATATTTCTGTGTTGGCCGGAAAAAGTAATTGACTTCACACGCAAACTGTACTAGAAGTTCGTTCGCTTAGACAACAAACTAGCCCAGTTACCGGACAGTTCTCCTCCCGAACTTGAATCGACAACCGGAGTGGTGCAATGCATGAGGGAAGCTTTGTAATTTGTTCTGACTCTCACCTCCAACCGCGTCCACAAGGACCATCCCCCTTCAGCCCGACGTTCCGCAGTATATGTTCCGCACTAAACAAGGAGTAAATCATGAGATCCGTACGAATCCAGAAGCAAGTTTCTGTCGGCGTAGTAAGACAAAAACTCCCACTTCTTGTACTCACTCTGCTCCTGATGGGAGGGCTATCGCACGAAGCATACGCTCAAGCGGTTTATGGGACCATCTCCGGAACGATCAGCGATCCCCAGGGAGCGTCGATAGGGAACGCAAGCGTCACGGTAACCAACCTTGCGCAGAACGTTACCACGACTGCCAAAACAAACGACTCAGGCTTTTACGAAGTGACACATCTTATCCCTGGCACCTATCAGGTCAAGATTGAACAGCAGGGATACAAAACGGCTCTCCAGGAGGTCGTTGTTAAGGCAGACGTGGTGGCAAACGCCGATGTGCGTTTAGAAGTGGGAGCTTTAACCGAGACGGTAACGGTGACTGGCATCGACCTGACTTTGAAAACTGACAAGTCAGATGTCGCGACGACCTTTAATCAACGGCAAGTTCAGGAGCTGCCTACGTTCGATCGTAACTTCACCCGGTTCGTCTTGCTGTCACCGGGGACGCAGCAACTTCCTGGTTGGAATCACGCGGCCAGTGAGAACCCACAAGGCTCGCTGCAAACGTTTGTCAACGGACAACATTTTAGCGGCACCTCATTTCAGCTCGATGGGACTGACAATCGCGATCCGATCCTGGGCATCATCGTCGTCAACCCAACACTCGAGTCTGTAACTGAAACGAAGATTACGACTCAGAACTACGATGCGGAGTTTGGCCAGGCTAATGCGGGCGTAGTCACCGCGCAGACCCGCTCGGGTTCAAACGATCCGCACGGTAGCGCTTTTATGTTCCGCCGCAATGATCTAACGCAGGCTCGTGATCCTTTCACTAACAGCGTGCCGGATGTTGTTTCGGGAAAGCTTCTTCCTGACAGCGTGTGGAGTCAGTTTGGAGGCTCTTTTGGATGGAAGATAATCAAGAATAAAAACTTCATTTTCGCCGATTATCAGGGCACCCGCAGCAAAGAAGGCGGTTCAGTGCTGACAACTGTGCCAACAGCCCTTGCTCGTAGTGGGAATTTTAGTGAGTACCCGGTCCAGATCTTTGATCCTGCAAGTGGCAACCCTGTAACCGGTCAAGGACGCGTAGCGTTTGGCGGTAACATTATTCCCAACGGTCGCATATCACAACAGGCCCGAAATCTGTTGGCTAACATTCCACTGCCCAACCTGCCCGGCATAGTCGATAACTTCAGCACGAGTGGCCCAGATGTTTTCAATGGGGATCAGTTTGACGTTCGTGATGATCAATACGTCGGCCAGAATCTACATATCTTCGGTCGCTACAGTTTTGCTCGATTCGAAAGAACGAAAGCTGGAGCGTTTGGCTTTGAGATTGGCGGACCAGATCTGAGCGGAGCTCGTTTTGCCGGCAGTTCGAAAGTTCGCAACCAGTCGTTAGCCCTGGGATTTGACTACACGCTGAGTCCAAACGTCGTCACGGACTTTCGCGTCGGGTACTTCCGGTACAGAGTGAACGTGTTGCCGGGTGGTGTGGGTACCAGTCCCGCCGCCGACGCCGGTATACCCGGTCTGAACCTTGATGACTTTTTTACTTCCGGAATGCCTGCCTTTGGCATTGAGACACCGGGACATCGAGGTGACTTCGATGATCGGCGAGTTTTCAAGTTTGGCTTCTCGCTATTTGCGAACGGGTGCAACTGTCCGCTGGCGCAATTGGAGCGCCAACTTCAACTCGTCAACAACTGGACATTCCTTCGCGATAATCACAGTTACAGATTCGGTGGAGATCTTCGGTTTGCTAAGAATCTACGCGTTCCCTCCGACTCACATCGCGCTGGTCAGTTATTCTTCCGCGATGCTGGCACAGCGTTTGTGAATCCTGATTTGACCACAAGCGGCGGCACTGGGCTCGCGACCTTTCTGCTCGGCAATGTAAGCGACTTCGGTCGTTTTGTAAGTACCGTTACCGATGCGGAAGAAAGGCAGCGGCGTTTTTATTTTTATGGCCAGGACACCTGGCGGTGGTCACCAAAGTTGACTGTGAATTACGGTCTCAGGTGGGAATTGGTATTTCCCGAAAGCATCGTGGAACCGGGAACAGGAAGTTTGCTCAATCTTGAAACTGGTGAACTCTTCGTGGGTGGCGTTGGGGACATCAATAAGCATTTCGACGTCAAACCCACCTATAAAGCATTTGCTCCGCGTCTGGGTCTGGCCTACCAATGGACAGACAAGACAGTTATTCGCGCGGGCTATGGTCGCAGTTTTGACATCGGTGTTTTCGGCTCGATCTTCGGGCACGCGGTCACTCAGAATCCGCCGGTGCTTGCCTTCCAGCAACTCGATCAGGAAGATTTTAGATCCGTCTTTAATTTGAGCCAGGGACCACCGGCGCCCGTTTTTCCCGCCGTACCTTCTAACGGTCGCATACCATTGCCGGACGGTATAAACGCGCGCGCTCGTCCGTTCAGAATGCGACTCCCAACACTTGATGCATGGAACGTGACCGTTCAGCATCAACTCTCAAACAATACCTCTTTCGACGTAAGTTATGTCGGAAACAAGGGAACTCACGTCTTTGCCGGAGATGGTCCTGCGTATAACCCCAATCAGCCTGTAGCAGGTCCAGGTCCTGAGAATAACCGCAAGCCTTTCTTCAGTCGTTTCGGATGGACTCAGGGTATTAACTATTTCGGCAACGACGCTGACAATCGCTATAACGCGTTGCAGACTAAGTTTGAGCACAGGCTTCCGAGTCTGAACATACTTGCTCACTACACCCTGGCCGTGACGAGAAACAACGAGGACAATTATTTCATCCACAACCGCGAACTTGGGCGTGGTCCAACCAGTTTCGATCGTAAGCACGTGTTCTTTTTCACCGAGGTGTGGGATCTCCCGATTGGTCGCGGCAAGCGATACTTGAAGGACACACCAAGTGCATTGGATTACGCAGTCGGAGGATGGCAGATCAACTCCACCACATCATGGCAGAGTGGACTTCCGTTTACCCCATCTGTATCCGGCGCAAACTGTTCTGTTAATTCCGGCCCTTGCCGACCTGACGTGCTGGGAGATGCGGACGTGAGTGATCAGAACCAGGATCATTGGTTCCAGGGTGGAATTGGACCAGGTACACCGTGGGCCAAAGCGCCTGATGGCCAGTTTGGAAATGCGAAACGTGGCAGCTTGCGTGGGCCAACATTCTTCCAGACGGATCTTTCAATCTTCAAGAACTTCAGAATAACCGAGACTGTGAAGGCCGAGTTTCGCGCCGAGGTCTTCAACCTCTTCAACCACGTCAACCTGGGGCTACCGATTACAGAAGTAGACAACCCGAACGCCGGAAGGATCACGGGACTACAATTTCCGAATGCCAGAATGCGTCAGTGGCAGTTCGGCGCAAGGATTAAGTTTTAGAGTTTGCGCGTCGAAATTGAATTGGTGGTCAGGAATCACAGATTCCTGACCACTTTTTGTTAGATGATTGGTCATTTCTGGGTACTGCGTCGGTTTGAAATTACGCCGAAGGCGTTCGCTAACCTCAGCCCGGGGTTGGAGCGCAGCGACAACCCTGGGATCGAACAACAAATTTCGAATCAACCCTGAAAGGGTTCGCCGGTCGCCGAAACCCTTCAGGGTTCAACGGCCTTTTTCTGTTTACCGGGGTTGGAGCGCAGCGACAACCCTGGGATCGAACAACAAATTTCGAATCAACCCTGAAAGGGTTCGCCGGTCGCCGAAACCCTTCAGGGTTCAACGGCCTTTTTCTGTTTACCGGGGTTGGAGCGCAGCGACAACCCTGGGATCGAACAACAAATTTCGAATCAACCCTGAAAGGGTTCGCCGGTCGCCGAAACCCTTCAGGGTTCAACGGCCTTTTTCTGTTTACCCAGGGTTGTCGCTGCGCTCCAACCCTGGGCCATGGTTAGCGAACGCCTTCGGCGTATTTATCCAATTCAAAGTGAGGCACTACTTTATTTCTGCGGCGCTTTAACCTGAGGCACGGGCTGTCCATCTAAATCCAGAACATTCTTTTTCTCTCGTTCAGGCAACAGCGCATAGAGTTCTACAAAAGCTGCATTGGTCCAACCGAAGCCGATCTCGTTGGATTTGTATCCAAACTTCAGCCCCGCATTGACTTCTGATTCGCGGCGCTCTACATCGTATTTCTCGACGATGGTGTTGTGTTGAAGGAACTCTTTCAGGATCAGAGAAAGAAAGTTTGCGGTGATTCGATCGGCCTCTCGGTTATAACCGTATCGACGCAACCCTTCAATCGCGATCATCTCTGTCGGCGCCCAACCGAAAGGAGCGTCCCATTGACTACCACTCACATTGGTACTGGTAAGCAGTCCGCCCGGCTTCTCAAAGAAATGAAGATTGGCGACGATTCGCGCGGCCTGTTTCTTATCGGCGATGCCTACCCAGAGCGGATAGAAAGTTGTGATGAAGGGATAACGTCGCAACCGTTTTTCAGTAAAACTATAGTCGTAGTAAAGACCATCCTTTTGATCCCACATCAATCTGTTCACTGTTTGCCGTCGCTGCTGAGCGCGATTGGTCCAGACACGAGCCTCGCGAACATTGCCAAGTATTCTCAATATCTCGGCCATGTCGGTTTCCATCAGGTATAGCAATGAGTTCAGGCAAACCGGATCATAGTGGATGATATCGGCGTTGAATGGGCCAAAGCGGTTCGACGGATCGAATCCCGATTCACGCATTGAACGATCACCCTTGTAGAAGAGATCCGTTAACTGATCTTTCTCTTTGTCGTAATACTGACCCAACTCATAATCTTTAACGTCGTGTTTGCGGTAATAGTCCTTAACAAGATCGTAGTGATCCCTTCCTTCACTGTCTCTTTCACCCGATAAAACCTCCGGCGCCGGACCATTTCCCAGATCGAAGTAACGAGAAAGTCCCGTTTCTTTGGTGAGGTGCGGCTCTTCAGTCCAGAAGCGGTAATACTTTTCCAGCGCGGGAAGCGTCGATTGCAGCCATGCCTTATCCGGCTGCTTGCGATGGACGTTAAGGATCATCTGAGTCAGAAACGGAGGTTGGGAACGCGACAAATAATAAGTTCGGTTGGCATTTAGTATTCGCCCATAATGGTCGATCTGGTAAAGAAAGTTGTCGACCATGTTTTTGGCCAACTCCATCTCCCCATCTCGCACAAGTCCCACCTGTGTAAAATAACTGTCCCAACCATACATCTCGTTGAATCGTCCACCAGGCACGACATACGGATAAGGTAAATACAGCAGCCCGTGTTCTCGAATCTGACTGGGATCGTTCGGCAACTGGCGAAGCACAATCTTCGCAAACTCTTCGGCCGGCATCTGCGACCGCAACGATTGTTCGATCTGCTTGATGTCTTCGCGCTGAGAGACATAAACAGGCCAGCGACCATCAGCCATTGGTTTGAATTTTGGATCTGGAGCGGCTTGTGCAAGCTGCGCGTTAGAGCGCTTCAGCGTATGCCAACTCTGTTTGATATATCTTTGCAGCGCTTGCAGCTGATCGGAGGAAGCCTTGTCGGGCGCATCAGAGAATGTCAATGCCGGGAAGATCAATAAAACGATTGGTGTGAGTAAGAAAAAATATTTCGCCTTCGACATTAGGAACCTCCTGAGTGCTTATCTCACCTTCGGATGAAGGGGACTGTAACATCCACTCTTGAATAGCTGTTGGGGGAACCTTTGAATTCGAGTATCAATTCCTGATCGGGACCATCGCTTCTTCCGACTTTGACTTCCGCGGTCTCGGCGAATTGATGAGGACTACGTGCGAACAATCTGTAAGTACGCCCGCCTCGGCCTTCAAGCAAGAGTCGCAAGCCATCTTCCTGCGCGGTCGAGCGCAACACTTTCAACCCCTGACTTTCCGCACCTGGCGCCGGAATCTCTGGTTTTACATAAACGTCGCTGCCTTCGTCATAAACAAATGTGACTTCGACACTCTGTTCGCGCATTTCAAAATTCACTAATGCATTCTGCCGGTCACCAATTCGCGAGGTTTGAAACTCGACATTACGGCCCTGGACCTGCACTGCGCGAACACGCGCATCAAGAGGAAAGGAAGGCGCAAGCGTTAGGCTCAATGTGTCAGGGTCAGTGGTGAGTTTAGTTATATTGATTGTCAGCCGGCCTGCGAGTCGCTGAAGAGTGAGATCATACTTGGACTTTCCCACTGCGACATTGCGCGCTTCCACATGATCCCAATTCGCCGGTAACTGTGGAGCAAACCGAAGCTTCTTGCCACCACCGCTGACGTCAATTCCCAAAAGCCCGCGCACCACTGGAGTGACAACCATTGCTTCAGACCAAACCTGATGGTGCGACGAGCGGCCAAAGGGTTGATTGAAATCGCCGGACAGTAATTCAGTGACATAACCCAAAGACGAAGTGTAGGTCAGCAGGGCGTTGGACATTAGCGCCTGATATCCGACATGTGGCCGGCCATAGGCGTAGGCACCCATGCTGGCCCAACCGGTGAAGAGAGGCCACACCGATCCATTGTGATATGACAACGGATCGTAAAGTTCACTCTGGTTTGAAATGATCCGTGACCCCCAATCGGTTGCCATGAATCCGCTACCAAGATGGTCCAACTGCGACTGCGCGCGATCTTCCTTCATAGTTCGAAACCAAAGAGGCACAGCAGGCAACACAGTATCCTCGTCGATGATGGAGGCCTTGGCCAGTTGTTGCATCCTGGCCAGGCGGCGTGCGCGGTTCGGACCCGGATCTGCTTTTGGAGGTTCGTCGGGTGGTCGCTTGGTTGCGAAAGCATAAAACCCATTCTTCTCGAGCCAATAGGTTTGCTCCATCGCGGCGCGCGTTTGCTCCTCATTGGTGAGCGCCATTTTGGCAACTCCGCTCTTACCGATAATTCTCGCCATCTCAGCAAGATTGCGTGAGGCTTCGATCCAGAGACCCTGCATATAAATCTCTTCATGTGGCGGGTACAACCCACCGTCCTCAACCCAGCCATGACCAAACCGTGTCTTCTTGGAATTTTCGATCAATTGATTGTGATCGGTGTCCGATGCGGCAGAGAAGCGATAGGCTTTGACTATTGAGTCCCAATTTCTTCGCAGGAAATCTGTGTCTCCGCTATTCCGCCAGTAATCGTAGTGAGCAATTACATAAAGCACGGTTGCATCGGCGCTGGCCCAGGGAAAGTCGTAGCCTGTAAACCAGGGGATGAGCGACGCACTTTGAGAAATCTCGTGTGGGATCTTGCCGTCTTCTCTCTGAAATTTTTTTAGAAACTCGAGCGCTGTTCTTGTGGTTGCAAAATCACCGTACGAGTTGATGGCCAGCGAACTCCAGAGCGCATCTCGCCCAAAAAACCAGGCAAACCCTGGCCTTTCACTATCACCTGAAGTGCGAAAGCCGGCTACCAGTCCGGTACCCAAATAGGGATTGGTTGCGACGCCCTTGTCAGTTCCAACTTTCGCCCACTGAAACGCTTTGTTGAGACGTTCGTCAGGTGTGTTGATGCTAGTTGTTTCGCTCTGTAAGCGCTGGTAGTAGTCGACATTTTTATCGTAGAGCGTCGGAATGGACGACAGTAGGCGTTCGTAGGTGTCTTTCGCTTTATCTTTTCCTTCAACGCCTCCGGTGATGACAATGGGTATGAAGTGAGTTTTCAGTGCTTCAGTAGAGGCTTCGATCGAAAACTGCACGGGCACGTCACGTGGTTCCTCCTGGTAAGGCATAACCGAAACGTCACGCGCTGCCGGCGATCCAATCATGCCCACGAACCGTTTTGATTCTTCGGTGATGAAGTAGGCATGCAGATCCTTGTCCCATTCCAGATTGCCGGTCATCAGCCCCGCGGGCCATGCTAGTTTGAGGCGCGGTCGAAATGAGAAGGTGACTGTCATCGGCAGCACAGACTGCACGTCGAACAACATGACAATTCCGGGCTCATCAACCGGCGCAAAAATAGTCTGTCTTACAGTGAACGCCGCATGCGAATAAGTTAGGACTGTAGCTTCAGGACGAGCGTTGATCAGAACTGCGATGTCTGGTCCACGAAAGGGAAGAGGATAACCTTCAATTGTGAATTGGCACTGGAAGTCATCCAGGATCTTGAGCGGGTAAACCCAGGCCTCGAGCGCTCGGTTTTCATATCCCAACGCAGTTGACTTATGACCCACCACGTCGAAGAACGTTCCTGGTTGGGTTCGGCGCTCTAGTGTGAGCCCGCTTTCTTTTAAATCGAATTTCGTTAACAGCGATTTGTCCTCTTGAACCTGCGCCTGAGTCGGGATGGCGCATAGCAAAGCAAGAACCAAGTAGAGCAGTAGTTTGTCACTCCTGCGATTCATCATCGTTGCTCTCCAACTCTGTTGCTTGACGCACCCGGGGCTCGTGATTATAAGCTTGAACGAGCGTTGCCCGAAAACTACTAAATGCTGCGTTGGATCTCGCCAATAATTATTTGCTTGTTGGTCGCCGGCAGCACTGTGTCCGGCCAATATGGTTCCGCAACTAAAACGCCTGAAGACCTGGGGGTAAGGTTTACAAATGTAGCGCAGCAAGCCGGACTCAACATACGCATGATCTACGGTGATGAACACAGGAATCGTTACCTGTTGGAAACTACCGGAAGTGGGGCTGCCTTCATAGATTATGACAATGACGGCTGGCAGGACATCTTTTTGGTTAACGGAACGCGCCTTGACGGCTTGTCACCGAATCTCAATTCCACAAACCGTCTCTTCCACAACTCCGGCAACGGGAAGTTTACTGACGTCACCGAGAAGGCCGGACTCATTCGCACCGGCTGGGGACAAAGTGTATGTATCGGAGATTATGACAACGATGGCTACGCAGATCTTTTCATAAGCAGCTACGGCAAGAACGCTCTCTATCACAACAATCGAAACGGCACGTTCACGGAACTCGCAGAGAAGGCGGGCGTTGCCAATAACCGTACAAGATGGGGTTCAGGATGTGCCTTCGTGGACTATGACCACGATGGCTTATTAGATCTCTTTGTGGCCGGCTACATTGATCTGGATCTCAAGACTGCGCCTTTACCTGAAACTGGTCCCTGCCAATATAAGGGCATCACGGTAGCGTGCGGACCCCCTGGATTGACGGGCGGATCAAATACTCTCCATCACAATAATGGCAATGGGACCTTTTCGGATGTCTCAGAAAAGTCCGGTATTACAAAATCCAACGGGACTTACGGTCTCGGCGTGCTTACCGCCGATTTTGACAATGATGGCTGGACGGATATCTACGTCGCCAACGATTCGGCTCCGGCAGCGTTGTACCACAACAACAAGAACGGAACTTTCACGGACATTGGTATCGAGGCAGGTTGCGCTTTGAGTATCGACGGCAAGCCACAGGCGGGTATGGGCGTAACAGCCGGGGATTACAACCATGATGGGTGGCTAGATATCTTCAAGACGAACTTCTCCGGTGATACTTCTTCGCTCTATCGAAACACGGGCAAGGCAACATTCGATGACGTTACCTTTCCAGCAGGAATGGGACTCAATACGCGCTGGCTTGGCTGGGGGTGTGGTTTCATCGACGTAGACAATGACGGATGGGCCGATATCTTTTTAGTGAACGGTCATGTTTATCCGGAAGTCGAAAAGCTGACCACTGAAGCCGGCTACGCACAACCGAAAGTGCTTTATCGCAATCTGCAAAACGGCAGCTTTGCTGATGTTTCTCAGAAAGCAGGTGCGGCAGTGACTACTCCCAACCCGTCTCGTGGCGCAGCCTTTGGCGACTACGATAACGATGGAGATGTCGACATTCTGATCAATTCAGTCAACGGGCCTCCCGAGCTACTTCGCGCCGACTCGCTGAATCAAAACAACTGGATAAAGATCAAGACTGTCGGCGTTAAGTCCAATCGAGATGGCATCGGAGCGAGGATCAAATGCGTTACTGAGAACGGGACTCAAATCGATGAGGTGCGCAGCGGTGGTAGTTATTACTCGCAAAACGATCTGCGTGTCCATTTCGGGTTAGGGAAAAGTCAGCGAGTAGAGAGTCTTGAGATCAGTTGGCCTGGTGGTAAAGTTGATACGTTTCGAAACCTGCCTGTCAATCAATTCGTCGTGGTGAAAGAAGGGCAAGGCATCGTACAAACGACGACATTCAAACGATGATGTACGGGCGTGCAAAACAATTGGGTCAGGCCTCACTCGCTCTCATTCTGCTTTTCTCCGTCACCGTAAACAGCCAACAACGTGCTTCGTCACCACAGGCACAGCAGCATTACCAGAAGGGTCTGGAACTTCTGAAGAAGGGCGATCTCGATGGTTCTATTGAAGCTTTCAAAAAAGCGATCTTATTAAGACCCAAAGAGGCGGAGGCGCATTACTATCTCGGTTATGCGCTTGGCATTAAAGGACAGTTGGCCGACGCCATCGTGGAGTTACAAAAAGCGATTAGCCTGAATCCCGGGTTGGGAGAAGCACATTACTATCTCGGAGCGGCTCGCTGGTTTTCAAAAGATATCGATGGCGCCATAACGGCGCTGAGGGATGCCGTACGACTGATGCCACAGCACGCCGATGCTCATTACTACCTTGGACTGTCTTTGCAAAAAACCGGAGAACTTGACGAATCAATTGAAGCTTTCCGGGCCGCTATCAAGCTTCAGCCTGATATGCTGCCTGCTTATAACAATCTTGGTCTCGCCTTGATGCAGAAACGTGATCCGGATGGTGCGATTGCTGCCTTCAATGAAGCACTTAAATTGGATTCCAGCAACATGGTGGCCCAGCTAAACTTGGGGATGGTACTCATTCAAAAAGCTGATTATGCTGCGGCCGTTGATCAGTATCGGCGGATCATTGCTCAGGCTCCCGAAAGTGCGGAAGCGCACTACAACCTCGGATTGGCTCTAAAACAAAAGGATGAACTCGCAGATGCCGAGGTTGAGCTGCGAAAGGCTATTGATCTACAGCCACGCCTACATGAGGCACATTACATCCTCGGCATATTGTTGATGCAACAATCGAAATTTGAAGACGCTGCCGCTGCTTTAAGAAGCGCGATAGATGTAAAGCCTGATTACGCGGAAGCGTACTTTGCTCTGGGTACCGTCATGCAACAGCAGGGCAATTTTGCCGGCGCCGTAACGGCCCTGCGTCAAGCACTCGTCCACGCCCCTAATGCTCCTGAGATACATAACGCACTCGGCAACGCTCTGCGACAAACGGGAGACATCGAGTCCGCTCGAGCGGAATTCCAGGAAGCGGCTCGACTCAACAAGATTAAGTCGAACCAACAGGCCGCAATGTTTGCTACAAACACCGGCCTCGCCAAACTGAAGGAAGGCAAACTCGACGAGGCCATTGAAACACTTCAGCGAGCAGTGCAGCTCGACCCGACAAATGCACAGGCTTACTACAACCTGGCCAAGGCCTTTCAGAAAAAAGGGCAGAGAGAAGCCGCGCGTAGTGCAGAGCAGAAAGCCAGAGAGCTGGATCGTCGACTTAAACCGCTGCCTTAGGTAGCCACAAAAAGGCACAAAAGTCACAAAAGAAATACAGTTCAACAGTTCAACTCAAAACTCTTTTGTGCTTTATGTGCCTTTTTATGGCTAAAACCTTTCTTTGTGGCTACTTCACGACTCCGCTTCCTTCTTTAATATTCACAATTTGATTTGCCGGTATGTTGTCTACAACCTCACGGTCGCCGTTGGGCCAAATGATTTCGATCGAGTCAGCTTTTTTATTCGGCCCCAATCCAAAATGCAGTCGGTGATCGTTGTGAGAGTAGTAGCTCGATTGACTGGTGACTTCCTGAAACTGAAGCTGTGTACCGGTCTTCACTGTGACTCGCGCACCGATAGCACTGCGGTTTGATCTAGTCCCAATTAGATTCAACATCAGCCAGTTATTAGGTCCGCGATTATCGTTGCGCAACAACAGCGGAGCTTCATTCATGTTCATCACCAGGACGTCGACGTCTCCGTCATTGTCGAAATCTCCGAAGGCGCTGCCACGGCTCGATTTCGGTGACAGGATGGCGGGACCCATCGATGCGGTTACATCACGGAAGCGCCCGTTACGAAGATTTTGATAAATCAAACGCGGACCGCGGTGCGGATACTCTTTGAAAATCTTTTCGACTTCCGGATACACACTGCCCGTGACGATTAGAACATCAGGCCAGCCATCGTTATCAAAGTCGACCATGCCTGCTCCCCACTCAACGTATCGAGTGATGTCAAAGCCTGCGGCTCTCGATGCATCTTCAAAGAAACCACGACCACTGTTTTTGTAGAGCGCCGGTAAGTCGTCAGAGAAGTGAGTTTTGAAAATGTCGATGAGGCCGTCGTTGTTGTAGTCGCCCGTAGCCACGCCCATACCAGCTTGAGCTTGTCCATCCTCGTTATAAGCGCAGCCGGCTTCCACTGCTACATCGGTAAATGTACCGTCGTGGTTGTTGCGGTAAAGTGTGCTCGCACTTGAATCACAGGCTACATAGATATCTGTCCAGCCATCCTTGTCGAAATCCAGCGTGGTGGCTGTCATCGAATAGCGGCCATGAACCTTCGTGATACCAGAAGATTCTGAGACGTCAGTAAAAGTTCCATCACCGTTGTTATGGTAGAGCAGGTTTGTATCAGTCGGGAGTCCTTTTGGACCACAGTTGACAGGTATTCCTTTCCAGGTGCAATTCGCTCCCTTGCCTGGTTCAGGAGTGTGGGCGATATCGAATTTCAAATAATTAGCTGCGAACAGGTCCAGTTTCCCATCGCGATCGTAGTCGATGAAAGTGCATCCCGAACCCCAGCGCGTGGCATTGGCTAATAGCCCGGCCTTTTGCGTTACGTCACTGAAACTACCGTCGCCGTTATTTTTGTAAAGAACATTCTTGCCCCAATAAGTAATGAAAAGATCTTCATAGCTGTCGTTATTGTAATCTCCGACGCACACTGATGAGGCCCAGCCGCTGCGTCGTAAGCCTGCTTTATCAGTCACGTCAACAAAGGTGCCATTCCCTTTGTTTCGATACAGCCTGTTCGTAGGCTCTCGTCCCGCAGTGATGCCTGTGAGCCTCGTGCCGCTTAGCGTGAAAAGATCAACCCAACCGTCGTTGTCATAATCCACAAAGGCAACGCCACAGCCGTTGGTTTCAATGATGTATCGCTTTTTATCAACGTCGCCATAGAGGGTCGGGTCTGTTAGACCAGCCGTGCCGGCAACATCGGTGAAGCTGAACACCGAGTCACTTTCTCTGTGCAGACTCTGTGTTCTCTGTGTCTCTGTGGTTGTTGTATCGTGCATTCCTATAACCACAGAGACACAGAGAACACAGAGGCTGCACAGAGAAATCAATCGATATCTCATGGCTGTGTTTCACCGGCTGCCCGCAGCTTCTCCGCAGTTTCGAATTCTCTTTTTGCTTCTTCCGCACGATTAGCGCGTTGGAGTACCTGAGCGAGTAAGTGATGTGCAGAAAAATTGTTTGGATCCATTTGCGTCGCGCGTCTCAACATACCTTCCGCGTTTTGCAGGTCTCCCTTTTTAAAATAAACCTTGCCCAGCACGATGTAGGGACCGCTAAAGTACGGATTGAGCCAAATCGATTTTTGCAGAGGACCTACAGCTTCATCCCAGGAAAGCTTTCTGGTATAAGCCTCCCCGAGCCAGTAAAAAGCCATGGCAAAGGTGGGATTGATCTCAATTTCTTTTTGCAGGAGAGCGATGCCGCGATCAATCTGGGCGTTGTAGATCGCGATCTCGGCGAGAAGAAAATTGATTTGCGGCAGTTTTGGATCGAGCGCCAACGCCTTCTGCAATTCCTGCTCGGCCAATACCTCGAACCGTTGGCGCATCATCATCTGGGCATTGATCAAATATGCAGCGGCTGACGAGCTTGGAACTGTGAACATTCGCGCGAATACTTCACGCGACTTGTCACGTTCACGCGTTTGAATGTAACAACTGCCTAACGCGTAGGCTATTTCCGAACTGTCGGGAAGAATCCGGCTGGTCTCCTCGAGATAAGGAATCGCGTCTCTCGGGTGTCCGAGGACATAAAGGGATAGGCCGAGTATCTGGATGGCGTTACGATACTTCGCGTCTTTCTGGGGAATGCGCTTAACGGCCGCAGACAATTGTTCTACCGTCTGAACGTAATCACCTTTCAGGTGGTATGCAACACCGAGAAGGTAAGCAATTTCCGGTTCACGTGATCCTGAGTTGGCAGCGCTACGGAGAAGCTTAATTGCTTCATCAGCCTTAGCCTCTTCGAGAAGCTTCTGTGCTTGAAGGAGAAGCCTTGACGTTGAGTCGCCCTGGCCTTGAGCGGAGACAACTGAGAAGCTCAGCAGTACCAGGAGAGAGACGCTGACAAAATAAGGTGGTAACTTTCCCATCGTTTTGCCGGTTTATAGGAGTTCTGACTGCCAAAATCATAGAGTAACACCAGCCCATGAGGCTAGAGGCCCAGTAACAGACGGCGGAATTTGCTTCCTGGCGTAAAATAAGAAACGCGCCCGCGAGGAGACAACAACTTCATCAACTGGAGATCCCATCATGAAAAGATCAATCCATTGTCGGTTCGTTTGCGTCCTTGCTCTTGTCACGACCCTGTTAGTCAGTTGCACCTCTTCTCCTAAACCGCCCAAAGCTGTAAAGACTGTTGCGTTCATCACGAACAGTACCTCCGACTTTTGGAGGGTCGCACGTAAAGGATGCGAGAAGGCTGACGCAGAATTGCAGGATGTAAACGTTGCTTTCAAGACCACAAATACCGGAACGATCGAAGAGCAGAATGGCCTCATTCGACAAGCACTCGACCGTGACGATGCCGATGCCATTGCTCTAAGCCCGGTCGATCCAGCTAGTCAGAAGAAGGTGATTAACGATGCCGCGAAGAGAGCTTTCGTCATGACTCAGGACAGCGACGCGCCCGATACCGATCGTGCTCTCTACCTTGGTGCGGACAACCGGGCGGCTGGTCATCAGGCTGGCGAACTCATCAAGCAAGCTCTCCCACAGGGTGGAAAGATCATGGTCTTCGTCGGCAAACGCGAAGTGCAAAACGCACAGGAACGCTTCGAAGGATTAAAAGAATCGCTGCAAGGTTCAAAGGTTGTCATCATCGATCTGATGACTGACGATGCTAATCCCTCAAACGCCAGAGATAACGCTTATCAAACGCTGAAGAAATACCCTGACATAGCAGGCATGGTTGGTTTGTGGTCCTACAACGGTCCAGCGATCGTGCAAGCACTCAGACCTGAATCGAAGCTCGGCACGGTTAAGATTGTGAGCTTCGACGACGAACCCGAGACCCTCGCAGCGATCAAAGAAGGAGCAATCTTCGGCACCGTCGCGCAGCAGCCATTCGACTATGGCTACCAGGCGGTTAAGACGGCGGCGCAGATCCTGAAAGGCGACCGTTCCGCGATCCCTGGGAACAAGATGATCTTTGTTCCGACGGTTGTTATCCAGCGCAATAACGTTGATGAGTACAGTAAGAAGCTAAATCAGTTGCTGGGTAAGTGAGTCAGCGTTACGGCGGCGTCGCGTCCTGTTTTTATCGTCAGTGCTGCGCCGCGATCTTGTTAAGTTGATATCAAAACTATAGCTTGGCTTCTCCGGCGTGCAGGAAGTGATCAAACGATTCTCTGATTACTTTGTAACACTCGCACGAAGCTCCCTCTAAGCCCCACCGATCAAGAATAGTAATCTTTCCGCGGCTGTAGCTCAGCAGTCCCGCTGAGTCAGAGAAGCGTCTTCCGCGTTAGTTATTTCACAAATCTGTTGCTAGACTCACCCCTTTGGGTGAAAGTCGAGTTTTAGTAAAGAGAGGGAATCAGGGATGGGAGCACTGCGACAAGACGTCCGTTATGCACTGCGTATGCTGGCCGACAAGCCAGCCTTCTCCATCGTTGCGGTGTTAACGCTGGCACTTGGAATCGGCGCCAATACCGCGATATTCAGCGTTGTCAATGCAGTTTTGCTGCGCGCTCTGCCGTACCACAACCCCAGTCGATTGATTGCGGTTTCGAGCACCAGTTCGACGGGAGAACGTGACGTATTGTCGATTCCCGAATTCCAGGATTTTCAAACCCAACTCCAATCTGTGGAAGATCTTGCTGCCTTCCAAACCCAGAGCGTAAACGTCACGGGTGCTGAGCCGCCTGACCGGGTGCGCGGCGCTTTTGTTTCAGCAAATTTCTTCAAAGTCTTCAATCTCGCGCCACTCGTTGGACGCACGTTTACCGACGGCGAAGACCGGCGCGGCGGTGAGAAGATCGCCGTGGTCAACGAGAAGCTGTGGCAAGAGCGATTGAACGGTGATCGGAACGTGGACCAGAAGAAGTTAATTCTTAACGGGGATCCCTACCGCATTATTGGGGTGGTGTCATCAAGTTTTAGACACCCGCTGGATCCAGATGTTGAAGTTTGGATGCCCATGACGAACTTCCCCGGCGACACGGGAGAGCGAAACTCACGCATTCTATTTGCAATGGGCCATCTTAAGCCAAACGTGAGTTTGGACCAGGCGCAGGCAGAAGCCACGACCGTTACCGCCCAATGGGCACAGGCTTACCCGGATCAGAACAGTGGACGTGGAGCGAAGGTAGACTATCTGCGTGATCTGATGGTGGGTGATATTCGGCCCATGCTCTGGTTGTTGTTCGCAGCAGTGGGTGTGATTCTCCTTATCGCTTGCGCAAACCTGGCCAATCTTCTGTTAGCCAGAGGACTGACGAGACAGAAAGAGATCGCCGTGCGCGCTGCACTCGGCGCGAGCAGGTGGCGGCTGATTCGACAACTATTGACAGAAACCACCCTCGTTGGTTTGGCTGGAGGACTCGCCGGACTGGTGGTGGCCTATATCGGAGTGTATGCACTGGTCCAATTGCCGCAGAATTTCCTGAGCACTGAATCTGTCGGCCTGGATGCGCGTGCGTTGCTGTTTACGCTGATCGTATCCGTATTGACCGGCTGGCTATTCGGACTGGTTCCGGCATTACAACTCGTCAGACCCAAGTTGCAGTCGTTCCTGAAAGAGGGCACGCGAGGCAGCACTGAAAGCGGAACATGGAACCGTGTGCGCAGCGGATTCCTGGTAGCGCAAATAGCTTTGTCGCTGCTGTTGCTCGTGGGCGCTGGTTTGCTCATCAAGAGCTTCGATAGGTTATTGCGAGTTGATCTCGGTTTCAAACCGGAACGACTGCTGACAATGGAATATCGACTGCCTCGCAGCAAGTATAAAGAGACTGCAGGCCAATGGAATTTTCATCGTCAGGTCGTGGACCAAATCCAGCAAATCCCAGGCGTGCAGTCGGTTTCGTTAGTACGTGGATTGCCCTTCAGCGGCAACGGTGGCACGACGCCGATTAGCCTGCCTGATCGCGAACCTCCTGTGAAAGGCGCCGAACCAGAGGTTATGTTTAATACGGTGATGCCCAATTACTTCCAGACTATAGGCATCCCCTTTATAAAAGGCCGTCTGTTCAATGAACAGGACAAGCCCGACACGCAGCGAGTGTTGATTATCAACCAATACATGGCGCAAAAGTTCTGGCCCAACCAGGATCCGATTGGCAAGCAGGTTACACAAATTCAAGACGAAGCTACTGGAACCATTGTTGGTGTTGTGGGTAACGCGAAGCACTACCTCCTGGAGGAAGAGGCAAGACCACAAATGTACGCCTCCTACACGCAGCAACCTGGATACTTCGCTACGGTTGTTGCACGCACAAGTGTAGAACCAATGAGTCTCGCTGAGTCGGTGCGTCAGGCTATCTGGAAAGTAGATGCGGACCAGCCGATGTGGAAAATTCGGACAGTCGATTCTCTGGTAGAACGGAGTGTGGCAGACCGGAAATTCCTACTGGCATTAATTACTGTCTTCGCCGGGGTAGCGTTGGTGCTGACGATAATCGGGCTCTATGGAGTGCTTAGCTACATCGTTAACAGACGTACACAAGAGATTGGCATTCGCATGGCACTCGGGGCGCAACCTGGCAACATCCTGCGTCTGGTACTGAGGCAGGGAATGACGCTCGTCGCTGTGGGAGTTGTGGTCGGCCTGTTTGCGGCCTGGGCATTGACGAGGTTGATATCCAATTTGCTTTACCAGGTAAGCGCCACTGATCCGCTGACTTTCGTGGCTATCGGGGGATTGATGTTGGCGATTGCTTTTTTGGCCTGCTACATACCCGCGCGACGCGCGATGAAAGTCGATCCGCTGAAGGCGCTACGATACGAATAAAGCCTGCGAAGCAGGCGGAAGCATAAAGCCTGGGGCGCAAGCCCAGGATCGAAATCAAAAATTGAATTGTGAGCCCACGGGTCGTACGTAGATCGGCAGCCCGCCCGACGCTACCGCGTTACGGTACTGACATCGTCCAACACTGATTGCTGACTTTTGAGGCAAAGTCGGTCACCCGAGGTCATCCAGATCGGTTGGTAGATTAGCACTCAGAGTTCTGCCCTCACGCCGCAATTACACTTCTTAACGCTTCAACAAAACGTCGGAACGCGGGTTTGGTCTTTGTCGGCCATCTCGCGTCAGCGAAGCGAACATTTGTTTGCGAACGCTTTGTGAAAGCTCAAGTTGCACACCAGCTTTTTTAATCAGTACCTGAGACTTCCTTGCGAGCTAGTTCGGCGAAGTTAGCGTATTTGTCACTCATGATAAAACCTCACACGATCAATTTCGACATCACGCAGGGTGAAGTCGTCGCGATGAAAGCGATAGGGAAGGTGCTTGATTCTGGCAATGAAGAATGCGGCGAAATCGCAGACGCGCGGTTGATCTGCATTTCCTTCTTTCGCCTCCGCGCTGCCGCTGTAAAGACCAGCCATACGCTGAATCTGTAGCAGCGGAACCAACTCAGCGATCGTGCTCTCACCGCACGCCACGAGCGTTTGACCAAACGGCCCCAACTCATCAAAGCTCAGAAACGCCCACGGATTCAGATCAATTGTCACCTGGTTCTTAAGAGCAGCAACATAGATAGCAGCTACTTTCGAAGCACCGATGACACTGAGAAAAGTCGCCCGATCACGTCGCAACAGAACCTCGGAAGCATGGAGACGAGCAAGTTGCGAAGACGAGTCATCTCTTATGATCGTCAGTAACAACTCGTCGTTCACACGGACATCGCTCAACTCGACTACTGAAAGCGTTTCGAGCTGTTGAGCAATCCGACTTGTTTCCGGCGGTGTCGTCATTCCTTTGTAAGGGCGGCGCCATCTACGGTGACTTCTTTGCCGGTGTTTGGGCCGTCCACGATCTTAACCTTCCATGGATCCGTAGCCTTCGCCCCCTTACTAATCACGTGAACGCGGTTAGTAACAACCAATTTGATTTTGTCGGTTCCCGACAGTACTTCCATCTCTTTATTTGGCTTGAATATTTCAAACGTCGGCAGGTCGATGGTCTCCTCACCGCCACTCGTCTTCGATGTATTCCACTTTTCAGCGGCGGCCATAAATGCAGCCGAAGGAGTTCCCTGCGACACGATCTTAAAGTCGACGAGCTTGAAAGTTCCGGCATCGTCGCGTTCCCAGCCCCACTGAACAGAGCCGTAGTAGGTATTCTTCTGTGCGCCTTCGACTGCCAGTGCCGTGGTTTCAAACAACTGGCCTGAGTTCTTTTTGCCGATCGAGCCTGGTCGCGTGGGCACGTCATCAAGTTCGGCCGGTTGCTTGATCCAATCTGCGCCTGATTTCTTTCTGTAGCCCCACTGGCCCATGCTCGCCGCCGTATACTTGACACCCTTCTGACCAGAGGATTTCTGATAATCCTCTTTCTCTTTCGCCGTCATCTCTGTAACTTTTGGCCCGACGTCCCAGCCCTCCAACTTGTCTTTGTCTGCGGCTGCGCCGGGTTTTGCGCCATAGATCGGATTCTGTTTGGCCGCTAATTGATCGAGATAGAAATCTTTTCCGGCGCCGGTCGTGACTGCCTGTTTCTTTTTTGTCTCGTCCACGGCATCGAAGGTTCCTTCTTTCATCGGCTTAACGATCTGAGTCAAGCCGATCTTAGTAGCGTCCACTGTGTCACCCGGAGTAAAGCGAAGATACATTTCACAGCCGATCTCTTCATCCTTACTATTTGTCACTGTGTTGTAGTAAACGTCTTCAAACTCTCCAAATGGAGTCGGCTGCTTCGACATTTGGACTGCTGCCTGACTCGATCCGGGCGTCGTCTGCTGCGCAAACTTGTCGAGCAAACCTTCGCTTGATTGTCCTCTGACAACGCGATCGGCAACAGCATCGGCGTGTTGCTCGTAGACGTCGCCGGTCTGCCCGACATTGCCGGCGAGTTTGACACCCGCGCGTTGCTGCACGATGTGCGCTGCTTCATGCGCGGCCGTGTGAAGGTCCGGCACACTGGCGAACGCAACGTCATGGCCGGTCGTGTAAGCACTCGCACCCATCGACTTTGCAGCGCTTGTCGCCCGCTCGCCTTCGTGTGCGCGAGCGTGCGAAACGTCATGACGTCCGAAGGCGCGCTGTATCTGATTGAGGAAGGGAAGCGACTTGCCGCTCCCCTGAGTGCCACGCGCGGCCGCTTCGTGAACAGACTTGTTTTCAAATCCGCGACCATTGGATCGAATCATCCGTTGCACCGCTTGATTGCCGATCGTGCGTTGCAAAGTATGAAACTTTCGAAACTGCCTGTTCACTTCGTGCGACGGCGTTTTGGACCGCGAACGATCGGCGACGAATTCATTCTGCGTTCTTATTAGATTTGACATTGCTTTTGACCTAAGGACCCAGGATCTCGATTTCTTTTTTTGCTGTAAGCGCTTTGAGCTGCTGCGGCTGTATTGCTGTTCCCATGATATTGAGTTTTCGCAGACGGGGAAGTTGATCGAGCGGCGAAAGATCACTTACCGCCGATCCAGCCAAACTCAACTCCTCGAGTTCAGCAAGAGCACTCAGCGGCGCGATGTCTTTTACCGGTGTGTTGTCGAGCCAAAGAAGACGCAATCGTGGGAGTTGAGTTAAGGGCGTTATATCGTGAAGCGGTGTATTGAAGAGAAATAGTTCAGTAACCTGCGTGGCAGTCTCAATACCGGAAAGATCCGCGATCTGTGTGCTGCTGAGATCCATTCTCTCGATGCTGTGGAACCATTGGAGTTCACGCAATTCTTTTAGGGATTGAATCGGAGCGCCGTTGACTTTTAAATCCGTAAGAGTATTCAGATCCTGAAGCGGAGCGAGGTCTGCGACATTCGTGTTGTCGATTGCCAGTTCGAACAGATCCCGCAGGTTTCTGAGTGGCGCAAGATTGCTGATCTGGGTATAGCCAACGTCAAGTATTTCAAGGTGGGTGAGGTTACTCAGTGGCTCAACTGATCGGACTTTTGTATCTCGCACCCGCAGCCTTCGCAGGTTGCGACTGTTCTGCAGTGGCGCGAGGTCGCTTACTTTAGTGCTACTTAAGTCGACTTCTCTTAGTTGCGACAGATTATTCAACGGCGAGAGGTCGCGAATTACCAATTCGGGAAGTGTGAGCACCTCGAGATCGTTGAGGGCGGCGAGCGGAGTCAGATCAAGTGGGAGGCCCACCACGCTTTCATGTGGATTTGTTTGAACAATCCGCAATTCGCGGAGGTCTTTTAATTCCGACAACGGTATGAAATCCGTGGGAGTCACATTTACGAGATCCACAACCTTGCTGTCAGTTGCGAATCTTGCTCCGCTGAAGCTGATTTCCCGTTTGTTCATGCGGCTCAGGATTTAATTTCAGGAAGGCTGCGGTAATGAGCCTCGAGCCAATCCAATAGTTTCTTATCACGAGCCGGGTCTTTCAGGAGGTTGCCATATTTCTTTACCGCCTCAGCGATGATCTGGTCCCTCAACTCTTTATCCTTTAGCTTGCCGGGGGCGGGAAAAGGCACGGACTCCGTTTCCTTAAATATAAGGTTAACACCTCGCGAAATACTTTCTGATAATGTTACGTCCAAAGTGGTCACTGTCTCTTTGCCCGCTGCCTGCTCATGTATAGTCAAATCCATGAGCTTTGAAATCTTGAAGACCAGCGCCTTGTGTCTCTTAAATGGTTTCTTGTTTCCGGCCAACTCCTCGCGTCGCAAGCTGCGAATAAATATATGCGCATCGACACCACAATCCCATGCCTTACGCATGTAAAGGTTTGCCGCCGCTTTGATCTTATCTTCACGTGTAACAGCTCCGCCGCCGGGTTTGGCGCCGGGTACGAATGTCTTTTTGTCAAACTGACTAATTCCCATGTCGCGGCGTGGAAGTTCTTCGTAATGCGCTGCGTTATTTACTTTTTTGCGCTCGCTGAGTTCAAAGAATCCATCTTTGCCGTAATAAACATGATCGTCGACCGACGCGTTTCCAAAATGACTGGCTTCATGTATCAAAGTTGCTTTAGTTCTCTTTATGTCCTTAACCTGGGCCACGTCTAACAACAGGTGCATCTTCATATCTTCGTGACTCGCCCATCCTCCGAGTCCTACTTCCTTGTCGTCCAGATTGTAATCCGTGGTTACCTGAGCATCCATTTTGGCTGGTAAATCACGCAGTGCTTTCTCAGCGTTCCCATAATTCTTCTTGGCAACTGCGTCCTTTTTACCAAACACGGCTGTCAACCCGGCGGCATCACCTTGAACTTTCTTTGCCAGATCCGCCGCTTCTACCATCGCTTTTTGGAGATCGGTCTTATCTGCAGCCTTCACTTTGGTGTCTGCTTCAGCGAGCGATTCATAAATGCTGGAACGGTCCTTTACATTGATCGCATTATTGAATTCAGCCTCATCGATTTTCCCTGGAGCGGGAAAGATTTTATTGACGATCGTTAAGACGGGATCCTTGCTCTTCAGTCGTCCTTCCTTTTCCATCCGCATTAGCAACTGAGTAACCCGGCTCTTAATGACGGCCTCTGGGATTTTCAGATCTTTATCCTCGTAAGCACTCTTGACCTCCGCAAATTTCGGCAAGCGGAATCTCGTGCCGGGACGCCGCATCGACTCAGCGACAGGATGACGCATACCACGTCCGGACAGCGTGATCATTGCGCCGGAGTTCGAAGCCGATTCGATTGTCCCATCCGCACCGCTAATTGGGTTGATTGCAGCCGGCAACGCTTTCGATCCAGCCAGAAGTTGGCCCATTGCACGATTGCCGATGAGGCTCGGGAAGATGTGAGCGGTCGACGTAAGAGGGACAGATTTCGACGAAGCAGAAACATCAGCCTGCCGGACGGATTTTGTCCCTTTGGTCTTCATTCGTTATCTGTTCAACCTCGGCATCGCAGAGTGCATTACCGGATTGACAGAGCCCGATCTGTTAGAACTCGGGCTGGTAAGTTTTGTTTTTTGGGGGACTCTCGTCGTGCAAGACATACAGATCCACAGTGTCTAACTTGTCGTAGATGTAGCCGTAGATAGTGATCAGTTGGCCATCGGAGGAAAAGAATCGAACCTTTCCATGAATACGGTCCTTGTCGAATTGAACGGCGAGTCGCAGGTTTCCATTCGCGTTGAACTTATACCCATGACCCTGTTTGAGGTCATTGACATACTGGACAATTTTTACAAGTTGGCGGCCTTCGTAATAACTCCAGAAACCATTCTTCCTGCCATCTTCATAAAAACCTGTGCTTTGTTTTGAATCCTCCGACTCAACCCAAAACCCCTGCTTCACACCGTGTTCTTCCTGATTGATCATCATTTCATTTCACCACGACGATTTTGGAGCTAATGATGTTTTCTTTCACCGCGTTACTTTCGATAGGCTGTTTGAAGACGTACTTCACGTCGGTGAAATCTATCTCGTAGTTAATGGATCCATTTCCGGCGGCGTCTACTTTCTTCGAGGCAGGGTCGAGGGCTTCACCCTTGTACTTGATCGTCTTCTTCGGGAAAAACGTCTTCAGTACTCGTTCTTCAGATTCCAGGCCTTTCTTGTGCGGATCAGTCATGCTTGCGGTGGCTTTGTTCTTTTCATAGTCGGCGACGGAAAAACGTTCCACGATTATGTGGAGGAAATTTAGACGAAACAGATTGTAGGCCATGTCCTTCAGGTCGTCGTAGTCGACCTGGCCGCCGGCAAAACTATCGATAAACCTCGCATCGTCTTTTGAGACCAGGTTTATGATAACCTCCTGGCCATCGGCAATTGCTGTAGTTATTTGTTTGGAGTATTCATCTTTGGCAGTCTTCTTTTTGTCTACCTGTTGCAGGTAACCACTTCCGTCCAACTCATACTGCAGTGCCGAGCCGTCGTTTATCTTGGCAACAAAGTTCTTACGTTTCTTCTCGGTCAAACCTGCGATTTTTATTTTTCGCTGCGCCACGCCCTGGCCGCTGCCACTGGTATCGATCTTCGCCGGGCCAGCCGCGGGTATTTTTATTTTGGGCTGCAGCAGTTGTCCCAACCCACGATTCCCGATAGCGAGTTGCGCGGGTATTGACTGTGCTTTTAAAAGCATCTGAGCCGAGGCACCTGCTGTGTCCGCGTGCTGAGGGCCTGTGCTTTCCTGAGCCTTTGGGGACCTATCGCTCTTCATTTCACAATTATGATCTTGCTGCTGATAATGTTTTCTTTTGTCACTCCACCCACAATAGGCTGTTTGTAGACTTGCTTTACATCTGTGTAATCGAACTCGTAGTCAATCGAGCCGTTTCCAGCCTTATCTACTTTCTTGGAAGCAGCATTGAAGTCTGCGCCCTTGTATTTGATCGTCTTCTTCGGGAAAAAACTCTTCATCAATCGTTCTTCCGCTTCCACTGCTTTGTCGTGCGGACCCTTGAAGACTGCGGCTGCTTTATTCTTTTCATAATCGGCGACGGAAAAACGTTCAACGATTATGTGGAGGAAATTTAGACGAAACAGATTGGAGGCCATGTCCTTCAGGTCGTCGTAGTCGACCTGGCCGCCTGCAAAACTATCGATAAACCTGACATCGTCTTTGGAGACCAGGTTTATGACAACCTCCTGGGCCTCGCCAATTGCTTTAGTTATTTGCGTGGAGTATTCATCTTTGGCGGATTTCTTTTTGTCTACCTGTTCCAGGTGGCCGCTGGCGGTCAATTCATACTGCAGTGCCGAGCCCTCGTTTATTTTGGCAACAAAGTTCTTACGCTTTTTCTCGGTCAAACCCGCGATTTTTATTTTTCGCTGTGCCACGCCCGGGCTGGCGGCACTATGGTTCGAGCGAGATGGTCCTGCAGCGGCTGAGCTTCCACCCGTGGCAGCTTTGGATCCCATGTGATCGGCTTCGCGCTCGAGATGTGCATCGTCATTGAGCGACACGCCTCTGGTCTGCATCGTAGGGTTCACCCGACCTTGCATTTGCTGCACTGCATGCCAGGCTTCATGTGGAAGATGTTCATCCTGCCCCGGAGCCAGATGAATGTCGCGGCCTTGCGTGTAGGCGAGTGCATTCAGTTCGGCAGGCTTGTCGGAATTGCGATGAACTCTGACACTTGAAAGGTCCATGCCCGATAGCGACTCAAGCGATCCTTTCAAACGATCGGGAAGAGCAGTGCCTGGCAAGCGGCTGCCGACGTCCATCTTCGCCGGCCTAACCTGGCGTACTCTTATTTTTTGTTGCAGTAATTGCCCCAACGCACGATTCCCAACGGCCAGTTGCGCGGGGATTGAATGTGCCTTTGACAGTATTTGCGAAGATGCACTCTCGTTCGCCGCATGCTGAGGAGCGGCGACCTCATGATTCTTTGCGGTCTTTTTGCCGTACATATTGTCGACACCCTTTCCTTTCGCGGCGTTGACATCCTGGAGTTTGGAATTGAACGTCCCGAATCCAGTCGGGACTGCTAATCTTTGCACGACTGATTGTTGAACCGGTGGAACTGCATGGCCATTACCACTCAGCAATCCACGCAGCGCGCGGTTACCCATTGCTTGTGGTGGTCGCGGAGCGTACGCGGATTCCTTTGCTTCTGCCGCCGATCTAGCGAAAGTTCGTTCACCACCTTTTTCCTTAGTTGCGTGCATCGGTGGATGTTCTATTCGCTTGCACTTGATCTGACCAGCACGCGAAACCAGTGGCGAATCGATTCACACAATAACCTGAAACGCGGCTGGGCCACTTCAGGCTCATGTCCATTGGTGCGGGTCAAACCTCTGCGACGTAACAGTCGCTGTACCGCACGATTCCCGCAGGTAGTCTGCAACCAGAGAATCGTCTCCGTTGATATCTCCTGACGCTGTCTCATGGTTTCTCGTTAAGCGGTGTCTCTGATTTCTCCTTCTTCGCTACAGCAGCCTTCGATGCACCTTTCTTTGTAGCCGCCGTTGCCGCTGTTTCGGCCGTCTCTTCTGGTGGAGTATCGACCTTAAGAACTGTCCCAGTTGCCTCTGCCGGGTTCGCCGGCTTGGTTGGCTGCTCTGCGGGTTTTTTTGCTGCTACGGGAGCTGAACAGGACCACCAAAAGTCGCCAAAGGCCAGCACCTGACGACGACAATCGCATTGGCGCAACGTAACCGTTCCGTCATCATCAACCGTGAACGCGCTCAACACAACCCACGGTTCCTCCTGACACTCCGGACAGTCAGGCGCCTCCGGCTTGTTTTGTCCGCCGCCTAAGAAAGGTGGTCCAGGTGGGTTCTGATGCGACTCCGGACAGTGATCGATGACACAGATCTCGTAAGCGTCCTGAAAGCGCGTGTGTTCACACGAGCTGTCCTCACAACCACAACCACCGAGAGGAACTTTGACCAGCCGCGTCTTCTTTTCGATATAGCGAATCGCCAGCCACTGATCTTCGTCGTCGACGTCTGCCGCGACCGGATTGGCCTCGATACATTCCTCGTCGTCCGGTGTTTCGGGAGTGACGCATCGCTTTCGCACGTCGATACACTGATCGTGCTCAATGAAGATCTCGTCGCCGTATGGTCCAAGGACGTAGCCGGGCTTGACGATCACCTTCCAGGGTTTTGTTGACTCCACGACTTCCGCTCCGCAGACTACACCCCAGCCATGCAGGTAGCGGTTGTGGCGCCGTAGCCGGGCGCGAAAATAATCCTGTTCCAGCGTCATGTCGTCCGGCGTGACGAGTTGTCGCGCGAAGTACCGGGGACGCTCGTTCAAGCTCGGCTTTGCCGTTTGCGTGTGGCAGTTGCATGGTGCGGTATTCATATCTATCTCCTATTGCTTCCCGCCGCGGTTGTACGCTGGGGTTTGGTCTGCCAATCCGAGAATGATGTCGAACAGCAGATCGTTGGAATAAACAATTGGCCGCGGGCTGATGTCGATGTCTGACACTTCGAGTCTGCCGTCGCCTTCAGGCAGCCGGATATTTGCGATGGGAATACACAAATCGTACGGCAGATCCGGACAGCCACGCGTAACTCGCTCGACCAGCGCGTAATAGTTGATCCGGCCGTTCAGGATGAAGTCGGAGAGCCCGTAATTGCGGTCGATTTCAGGAGCCTTGCAGTCTCGCAGGATCAGTTTGTAACGTTCCTGAATCGCAGAGTTGGAACAACTTGACGACTCGCCACAGTCGTCAACCAGCACCGGCATCGGATCGCTCTCACACTGCTGAAAACAGATGCACAGGTGCATGTAATCTTCATACTCGCAGTTTCCCTGTGGATGTTGATTTGGATCCTGCGGGTCTCGGGGCGGAATCTCGAAGGTCTCGCTGGTGCGCGGTACGACAATCTCTCTGCCCGCCCGATCGATTGCAATTCCCGAGGTTACTTTTACTCCTCTGGTTTTGTCGGCGGGATGCACATCGAGTCCACAGACGACGCCGTACCCGGTGACCAGCCGATTCAAAAGCCATCGCTTGCCGTTCGAGTAGTCTTGCTCCAATTCGAAGTGGACGACGTCGAGAAGCTTCCCGTAAAAATAACGGTTCCGAACAAACGTCTGTAGTCCGGAGCGGGGTTTCATATCATACGAATTGGATTGCATAACATCTCCTCACTTTTGTTTCAGAGTTTTAAGTCGTCGCCGAGCCGGCTGCTTCCCAGACGCAACGCAAACGAACCGCCCAGCCGTAAACCGGCTGCGCCATCCTGGCCCAACGGCGTGGGACCGGAAGGACCACTGACAACAGTGTCCACGCCAATGCGCGATTGGAAACCCGTACGCATGCTCGGGTCGGTCAGAATCAGGCGATACATCGTGTGAGCTGGTTTTTCCCGATCGATAATTGTTTTCACCAGTTGACGTCGCTCTTCGGTGTTCACTTCACCGCTATGAACTTCGACTAAAAACTGGTTTGAGACACCTGTAAATACTGGTTCACCGAATTGCGCGTCAGTAATCAGGTAAGAATGGTCCAACTGGGCAGTGCTGCCGAGCACTGCTCCGCCCGGCTCCATCGAGGTGAGGCGCGTGTCCGCGCCAAGCAGCGCTTTTGAGCCCGTGGGCGCACTGCTACAGGCAGACGGAGTCGACATCGCCCAAACTGTGCCTGCTGAAATCGGTTCGCTGATGGTGGCGTGTACGCCCGCGTCTTCGAGCAGTGCGAGACGCAATCCTCTGATGGTGCCGCGCCACTGGTAACGCCGGAAAGCGCGCGCGATGCTTTCGCGGATCCGTGCCTCGGGTTCACCGAGATCAAGTTCCACTGCCAACCAGGTCGCGAGCCACGAGAGCGCGTCGGACGGTGCCGCATGCGGATCGAAGTAGCGCTCGAGTGAATCGACTTCGATCTCAACATCCTCAAACAATCCCTGAAACAAGTTAACGAGCCGTTTCAGAAAATCACTGTCAGGGCTACTACCTGGTGGTTCGCCAACTCGCTCCATTCGTGCCAGCGAAGGTTCGCGATAGATCCTGGGCAGGTATTGCATGTAACTCTCTACGTCGAATTCCACTCGCATCTGCGAGAGCAATGGCGTGCTGCTTCGATCGCTGGAGAAACGGGCGGCGACGAATAAGAAAGGCGTCCTCACGTCACCTAATAAGAAGTCTTCGACGTCTGCCGGAACTGCTTGCCAGGCGCCGTGGTGGAAAGGATTTTCCGCACCGTCATCTATCGGCGGTGTGATCGCCTGGTCAGTGAGTGCGTAATGAAACTCGACGTGTGAACCTGCCGCATCGGTCACCGACGCTTGCAGCCTGTTCCAGTTAACCGGACCCGCCTGAGCTCTAATCGCATCGCTCCAAAGAAAACCGAAGCCCAGATAGGCTGCGTGTTCGTCCAGCACTAACGGACTAGCTGCGGCACTCGAGTTCACCAACAGCTTTTTGTTCTTTGGATCGACTGCAAGAGCGGTGACAAAACCGCGGAAACCGGCTGCTTCACCTGAGAAAGGAAAACCGTTAGTAAATGCGAACGAGAGAATTCGTTGCTGTTTGTTGTCGCCGGCGTACAAAGTCGCATCGCTTGCCGCCATCGCAAAGATGGAGCCCATGCCGGGTACTGCCATCACGATCGGATGACCTTGCTTGTCCAAAACCTGATGTCCGGTTTCATCGAAGACAAAGACCTTGTTCGTGTTGAGATCCGCAACGAAGACACGCGTGTCATTGCCGCTGCCGCTAACGGCCAAGGCTCCGGGATATGAAATAACGTTGCAGTGTTGGATGTTTTTGAGGAAGACTCGATCCATCTCGCCGGTGCGCGCGAATTTGAGGACGCGACGATTACCGGCATCCAGGACGTAGAGATTTCTCTCGTGGTTGTCTGCTGCAACTGTCCACGGCTCCTTGAATCGATCTGCTGTGTCAGTTGCATTCGGAACTGAATTGATTCCCTTGCCACCCCAAACCTCACGCAGTTCGAAATCGACAAGGTCGTAGAACAACAAGCGATCGTTTCCACTATCGACGACGACCAATCGACCTGGATGCGAAAGCACCAGCAGGCCGCGCGGCTGCTTGAGTCCGTTCAGACCAAGAGCTGCAGTCAAACACTCCAACGATTTCTGATCCGGGTCGCAACCTCCGCTGGCAACAACACAGTTCTCGTCAGGGATTGAATAGAACACCCTTCCCGAATCATCGATTGCAGTGCCGCTCGGAGCGCAGGGCGCCGGTCCCGTCGCAGGCAACTGCGGCCCTGGATCGACAAGGCGCGGTGACGATAACAGCCGGAGCGCGCCCTCGGGCGAAACTTCGAGGCCGCGCCAGTTGAAGTTAAGCCACTTGCCCTCTCGGTTCAGGTAACGGAAGTTGTCATGCCCGGATTGCATCAGTTACTCCTCTACGCCCATCCATTCGACGTACCAGTCCTTCAACGCCGGACTGATAACTGTCTTAAGCTTATCGAGACTCACAATGCGGAGATCGATCAGTATCGAAGGAATGAACAGCGAGAATTTGAACCCGATCCGATCGTCGGTATCGGTCCCATTCGGATCGAATCCCGGACTCAATTCGTCGGACAGCGGATAAATCCTTTCAAACCCGTCAATGATCAGAGTGATCTCTTGAGTTTCGATCTTTGGTTTAATTTGCCGCGGACCAATGACGTGAGCGAAATAACGGGGTGGCGTGCGGAAGTTCGCTTTGGAAGTATCGACTCGCGCCGTTACCTCTAACGCGAAGCTTTTTACTTCCGCTGTCCAGTCCAGGTTTTTCTCGGTGCGACCAGCGAAGATAAATGGCTGCGACGATGGTTTGGCGTTACGCCGTTGTGCGACCGACAGCGGCTGATTGAGCTTGCAGTTGAGTATTTCCGCCCGGGCCAGGCGAATTCGCAAACCATCTTCCACCTGTTTGTTCAGGGTCGCGAGTTTTGCCTGACGACCTTCAGTGATAGCCTTGGCGCCAAACAAACTGCTCTGCGAAACCAGTTCAATCCAACAAAAGACAGGCTTCTCGCGTAACCTGATGGCGCTTCGGGACGCACAAATTCCGTCACGTGTTTCCGTCTCTTTCAGCAGCAGGTCGGATGGATAAGAAACCGTCAGATCGTAATAGACCGGATTGCCCTGACCGTCGTTTGCCACCGGCGGGATTTGCAGCACTTCGGGCTGCGTGAGCACGATCTCCCGGCCCAGCGAATCGATGGCATAGCCCGCTTCGATCGTTACTTCCCGATCGTCTTTGTTGCCGGTAACTGCGTAACCGCTGGCGACGCCTGCCTGGTGCAGGCTCTGGTTGTGAAGCCAGCGCATTTCACGGTTGAACTGCTCTACGTCCTGAAGATCGGAGGCAAACAGTCTCTGACCGTTGAAAAACTTGATGCGCTCGTTAAATCGCGAAGTCCCGATGATAGACATTGACAGTTACTCCTTAGCTTGCGAGCATTCGCAATCAGCAGTTTTAGCTTCGGTCCCGCTGCAACGTCGCGGCATCTCGTCCGACTCGCCTACGGCTAACCAACTGACAAACAGATCGTGTTTTTGAATCAAAGCGATTGAACTGCCGCGCACGAAAAGAATTGACGCGGAAATGTCTTCCGGCCGGAAGATAAACTGACCCGCCTGCGGGAACGCGAGCGTGATTATTTTGGTGTCGGCGATGAATTGGACGACGAAACCAGACAAATTATGTGTTTGCCCTGTCAATCGATCGAAACCAATGACCAGCACCTCGTCGCCTATAAACAACTGGAGTGATTGCTCAAGGCGGATTTGGAATACCACGAAGAAAAACCTGGCACGCTCGGAGTCGATACTCGCCAGTCCCACAATGTCGTTCAAAAGCGAACCATCGAGCGCGACGTCCGTCTCGACTTTATCTGCGTTGGTGGATTTGACGATCGCGGTCCCCTGCACCTGACGCCAACTGGTGATGTCAGCCAAAAAATCACCTACACGCAGACGCTCAGGCTGAGTGACTTCCGTTTTGTTGTCGCCATTTGCGTGACTTGCGAATATTGCGCCTCTGACCGAGGCAACGGACAGTCGATCATTAGCTTTAAGATCGGCAAAGGGCTTAAGAAGGTTGACGACATTGCCGGTGACGTTTGTGATCAATCCCAGGTCGATCTTTTCTCCCGTTTTTGCCGGGCCTGCGATCATGTCGCCCTTTTGCAAAAGACCTGGCGGGCTAACCTCTATCGCGCCATCATTCCGAACTGCGACAACGTTCACGGCGCTGGGGAAAGTACAGAGCGCAATCACGTCGCCCGTTTTCAAACCATCGATAGGACTGGCCAGGGTGAGGGTCTTGCCGGTCGCATTGTTTACTTGTGACGGCAGACTCGCTTTGAAGAATTCGTCGATCTTTGCAACATATAAACCTTTCCGGAACAAGGTGGCGTTGGCGACAGTTACGTCCAGCCCGCTGACATTTTCGACTGTTGCTCGCACGCTGAAATCGGCGGCCACAACTATGTCGTTCTGGGCCAGAGAACTGATCGGAGTGCTCAGACTTATCTTCTTTTTAGGACTGGTGAAGACTGCCTTAACTTGCACGGGGGCGGAAAAGGTACCGTCCGAGTTATTCTTGGCCACGAGATCACGAGCCTTAAACGGTTCAACTGTATCTACCTCGATTCTTACCTCGCTCGACTTGTCGTCAACCTTCTCAACCGGTGTATTTTGACGGGCAAAGCCAAGTGAGTCGGTATCGCTGAGACCGGTGATAATTCTCGAGAGTTTCAGGACTTTGCCGCCTTTCTTCTCGAGTATCTTCGCCGGCGCCGACTGCTCGAATTGCTTCAGTCGCACAACTACATCATTCTCCAGGTAGAGTGAATCGTCATCGACGGTTATCTCGATGCCATCGTTTATATTCGTCACCGTAGAAGCTGGTCTGACCTTACCAAGCAGATCTTTCTCGACCAGTCCCGTGATCGCAGGTGCTAACTCGAGTGTGCCTTCATTATCGATGGCTTCGACTCGACTTGGCCTTGTGTCCGCCAGGTCGTCATTCATCTTCACTACGACGTCACCCTGAGCAAACAACGAAGATTGTGTGACTGTTACCTCAAAGAAGGACGCAGACTGAGGCACGTCTTTAACTGTTGCTTCGCGTCGTCTGTTGCCAAACGCCACAAATTTCTTGTCGGCAAAGTCGATGAGTGGTTTGTCGAGAGTAGCTATCTGGTTGGCCAACGTTCTGATGGTCGAAGCATCCTCGACCAGCGGCAGGAGGCGTGCCACCAGATCACTAGCAACAAAGAGATTACTTTTATGAAGCGTTAATGTTGCTGAAGGCGCCTGCGTGATCTGACCTTTTGGATCGGCAATGATAAATCTCTCGCGCGTGATGCGACGCAACATCAGTTGGAACGTGAATCCTTGCGTTGACACATTGTCGATACTCGCAAACCAGGCGGGAATGAAATCCGCCGTTGGACTTCCGGGAATTACTTCGGCGAAGTAGTGTGGGATGCGAGTAAAACCGGCGGCCGACGTGTCGATCTCTACTTTGACACCGACCTCAATATCTCCAATCTTCCATGGCTGCCACGTTGTTTCGCCGGGAATCGTTTGGCCCGTGCCTATTCGCGGACGTGCGATGGGGCGCGACACAACCGGTCGAAAAGCTGGATCTGCTTTCGGATTCGGCAATCCTTCGGTCAGCGTCGTAATTGCAATTTCAACGTTCGGATTGATTTCCGTTTGCGCTTTCCATTTGAGAGCAATTCCGTCAGGTGTGATGTCGTCGCGCGTAATTACGAGCGTGGTGGGGAACTGGTCGGGTAGCGCAAGCGCGCGATTCGATTGCAGGATCAACTCTCGTCCGGCGCAGTCATACGCCAATCCACAGATCAAACTGATGTTGTCGTCGTCATCTACCTTGATCTCGCGCGTGATCTCGTCGCGTTCGAGCTCCAGACCAATCGCGATTCCATAGGGTTGATGTAACGAGCGGTTGTGTAACCAGCGAAGCCGCTGATCGACGCGCAGTTGCGTGTTCAAATCATCAGACGCGAGCAGTTGGCCCTGCCAGTAACGAACCCGTTCCAGTTCTCGTGGATTCTGTGCCATATCAACTTACCTTGATTTGGTGCGTGCCAGAGACAGTCAGAGCCAGTGGGCCAAGACAGAGATTGCCGCACTGCGGTTCACATCCGGGTACAACCAATTGCAGATTGAGTACGTGATCGACTCCCGGCACCGCGACGATGGCTTCGACCACCTCAGAAATGTAAACGTCACGACCCAGAGGCCAGCCGGTACGATCCGGACCACCACCTAACGGATCGAGAAACTCACTCAACGCTGCCACGACTGCGTTTGTGATCGCGACTTTGCTTTGTCCCGTGAATGCTTTCACCTCGGCGATGACGCCGACTTCGACATACTCCGGTCCGGTGACCACGATGCGTGTGCCAATTACGTGACGCGGTTGCAGGTACGCAGACACTGCGTGCAGGAGTCCGGTGGAGGGAACCGGTCTTCCCAACGGCAGGTATGGAACAATCACTAAAGTGACGAACCCGGGCGCGGAATAACACGGGAAGCCCGGATGTTGGTTGGCCAGTGCCGCGGCACGCGCGATGTTTGTGCCGGGCGTCGCAAGCGCCAGGGTTTCGCAATCTTTCAGTGTGACTGCACGCGATTGTTTCTCGAGTAACTGGAGCACGCGGCCTTCGGCGTGCGTCAGCGTTTCTTCACCACTGCCGCCTGAGGCGGGATCGGGGTTACCGATGTGCTGAAACTTCGCTTCGACACCCTTCGGATCACCGAGCAAAGCGACGTTGTGCGGTCCCGCATCCAGGTGGTTAATCGTTTCGGCGGTCCCATTCCCGCCGGCTCCCAGTGTCAACGATGTCACCGCGATGATCGGCACGCCCATCGGTGGTACACGCCCGTGCTGTCCATCACCGAAGTGCACAGCGGCCGCAGGCTCTGCTTCCAAAACAAAATCGAGATCGGCTGGCCCTGATGCCAAAAGGCTCTCGCGTTTTCGAGCCTTACGCGCGGAACCGCCTTCGATCGCGTAGACCGTTAACCGATCGCCGCACGCGTGTGGTCCACCTAATGTGAAGCGTTGATTAGGTGCGCCGCTGCCGGTGCCGATGCGTTTTGCTTCTACTGATAGCCGTCCCTGATTCGCATTCGTGGCAGGTTGGAAAGCGAGTACTCTGACGAAGATTGCGCCTTCGCTTTCAGACGTGAATTCGAGACTCGAAATCTTTCCTGATCCGTCGAAGTCCACGAGGATCCAGGCGAAGCTACCGGGTAACGGTGGGTTGCCACACGCGATAACTCCAGTGGCGACGATCCACTCTTCAAATCCCGGCGCGCACTGCTCAACCTCGACTGCGTTGACGAAGACTCGATCCAGCAACGGCGCAGCATCAGCTGAACCGTTGACCAGGCGTGCTCGGACATAGACCAGTGGTTTAGCGATCGCGCCGAGAGAGACGGCTGTTGCCCTTCTCACCCAGGGCAGTTCGACGGTGCCTGATAGCGTGAACGAACGCGTATCGTCGATAGCTTCGATCGACTGCCAGACGTTCGGGCTGGTTTGCACTTCCCACAGAAGCGACACGGAATGATGTGGCGGCAGAGTTGGAGCCGGTGGCGCCGGTCGAGTTTGGCCACAACCATCCAGCGTGCCGCAGCCAAAAGAACTGTTCGTGGCCACTTCGTCGAGAATCTGCCGGCGCGCTTCAAGGGAAGCTTTATCACCATGAAACTGAAAGTGCAGACTGATTAGAGTGTCGAGCTTTATTCGTCCTTCGAGGCCGATGTAAAAACTGTCACCCGGTTTTGGATCGTCACCCAACAGCGCAATCGTTTTGCCTCGCTGCCAATCTTTGGTGACGTCGCGGAGTTTGCCGTTACTTTCCACTTGCAGTCCGCTGATCGTCGCCGGCTGGACTGCAAGACCACGGCGCAACTGAAACGTTCCATGATCGGACGTCAGCAACGTCGTCGCCGGCAGATTCACCGTGTTGCCATTCTGTTTCAGAGTGAAAACCAACACGCTCTGTGCCGCAGTTGGGGAAAGCAGACCAGTTCCGATCAGCGAAAGGAACGTGCGTATGTGTGAGTCGGGAATGCGGTCAACGCGATAGATATCAGTCTCAGCGATCCAGGCGAGCATCTCCATCAATGTGACGCCGGGATCGTGAGCGTTATGGTCGGTCCAGGTTGGCGCAAAGACCGGGATCATGCTGCGGCCTTCGTCAACCAGGTCCGCCCAGCGGCGATCGTCGAGATTTGGCAGTGGTACAAACATCGCGACTATTCTTCCGCGCCTTTCAGTTTCAGCCTGATCGTGCCCGCAACCACGATCTGATCCGGCGGAACTTCTACGAAGTCTCCGCGCAATTCATCAGCAACCAGCAACTGGATTAACTCCGCGTGGTCCAGTCCATTGACTGACTCCAGCACAGTCGCCACGTCAGAGAGATAAACACCGCGTCCAAAATCCCAGCCGTCCTTTGATGGCCCACCATGCAGCGGATGCAGGAATTGATTGAGAGCTTCACGCGCACCTTTCTCAACGGAGCCGGCAAGGGAACTTGATATGGGGGCGATGGTGGCGGAGATATCGACCGGAAAATACTTCGGACCAGTTACGTAGATCTGATTGCTGGCGCCGAGCCCGGCAGGCGCGCGCTCCGCTAGATACGTCGTGATCTCTTCGCGCAGCCCACGCGTGGGATAAGGTCGCGGATCCTTGCTCTCGGGAATGATGAAGATGGTGACCCATCCCGGCAGCGTGCGGCCGGACGGGTTGCGATTTGAGCTTGCCTTGACCACCGCGATTGCCGACGATGCTTCACGTACCATCGCTTCGTAATCGCCGGTGGTCAGTGCCCGTCCGTTGTGTCGCACAGACGCAGGCGCGCGCTCACTGAAGGCCTCCAAAGTTTCTCCATCCGAGCCACCCTCAGCAGCGCGCGGGTTGAAGATTGCCTGCACGCCGGGCACAGCGCCCTGCAACTGCGCAATCGCTTTCGCCGCGACATTGCCATCAGCTCCGCCGCCGGATTCAAACCGTCGTACATTGACCGTCGCATCGATCGGCAACGTGCGTCCGTTCACGCCATCACCAAAAAAGACGAGACCGCGGGCGCGATCGATTGCGTAGTGGCGATCGTTCGGACCTGAGAAGAAAAGGTTAGACTTCGAATACCAACGCACCCAAACTTCAGCCACTCGTTTTTGCTTGTCGCGACGCAGGCGAAGATCGCCTTCGATGATGTCGCCGGGGAGGTTTTCTTTTCCGAGTATTGCTTCCAGTTTGCGGATGATCTGGTTGTCGCCGCCATTCAGTTCGAGAGCGATCAAGCGCCACTCTACATTTGCGCGAGCACCGGAGAGCTCGAGTACTTCAAGACGCTCGCCGGGAATGACCGGTATCTGTGTAATGCGAAAGACTTCGCTCGGTTGACCGGTTCCTTTTCCAAGATCGACATCCGTGAAGGTGCGGCGTTGCCGAGCCCATACTGAATTTGGATAAATACCGGCGATCTCTACTTCAGGCGGTGGTCCATCTTCTTTCAGACGGCCTCGCAGCCAATAAAGCGAGGCGCCGAATCGGGCGAGCGCCGCGTTGTCACTCGCGGCGATGAAGGAGAGAATGCCCGGTGAAGTCAGTTGCGCTGTTTCATCGTCGACAGGGACATGACTGAAGGCAAAACCATCCCAGTATTCCCAGGTGAATGCAGGCGCGGCTTCGCCTGTCGCCTGTTCCACAATGTCGAAAAATATTCCCAGGCTCGCTACGGGTGGTTTCTTATCAAATCCGAGATAAACAGCGGGAGTGCTGTCTGTCACGCGCTTGTAAACCTGGAAAAACGAACCCGGCCAGGTTGCTTCGTACGTATGGTCCTCATATTGGAAATCGTTGAACGTGATCGCGCGCTCGGGGTGGAATGGACCATACTGCCAGGAATAACTAAGCACTGCGGCGGCGAGTACTGGTGGTTGCGTCACTACCACGGTGAAGTTGTTATTAACCGGCGGGTTCGTGCCCGCGGAGAATGACATCTTCTGAAAGAATCCGTAGCCGCCGCTGACTAAGCGCGCGCGCATCCAGTAGTCGACGTCGTCATTCACGCTGGTTGGAACCAGATCGATCGGTACGCGGAAGTCGAGGATTTCTGTTGTTCTGAAGTCTTTGTTGACTGGCTGCAAATTGAAGTTCATCAACTCGGTCCATTCGCGACCATTCCAGTACTCCCAGATCACTTGCGGTTTGAGATCGCCAAACGATCCATCGGTTCGTGCGGCCACGTCCGGAGTTCGTAAAGTGTCTGATGGCGCGCTCGTTCGTGGTAAGTGCATTCGGAACTGCGCGCCTGGTTTGGTGAAGATCTCCTTGTTGTTGAAGTAGAAGACTGTTCCTGGTTGGGGTTGTTGCCCGAACGGATAGAACGGTTTCGTGGTGTCGAGCTTAGTGCCGTCGTTGAATGCCTTCGTCAACGCGAGTGCCGATAACTTCAGGGTGAGATTCACTATGTTGGTTCCGGCGGGTAGATCAACCAGGGTTGCGGTGGTGAAGTCGAAGAATGTGACCTCAAATACCAATCGATTCTTAACGCCAAGATTTGCCAACGAGATCGTGAACGATCCATTCGCGCCGGACTTGGTGCTCGGTTGACCAAAGTTCGGGTCATCCGGATCCGTAACGACGATCGTGGCATCGCTTAAGGGCTGTCCAGCTTCGTTGAGGACAAGTCCTCCGAGAGTTATTTGCGGAGTTGCCGCGGTTTGTGCGAAGAAGAACCCAAGCTGCAGCGTTAAAAACGTCAGGGGCTGCGCCGTCAGCGTTCCAAACATCGGCTGGCTGACAATGCTGCTAATGCGAATACTCTCTACCTCCGGCAGTGGTTTTGCCGGATCTGGAGGTAGAGGCTGAATCAGACGTCCGCGAATCCAGTAGCCATTGATTTGATTGACAGTTGTCTTGTCAGCGGTCGCGCAATCCGCGATCAGTTTGATAACGCCGCTACTTGTGAGTCCATTGGTGGCGTCGTTCGGATCGGTCGTCGCCGGTTCGCAGTCAGTGTCGAGACCTGCAAACTCTCGCCATACCTTTCCGTCCCAGTATTCCCAGGAGATTTCCAATGGCTCGAGGGCTGGATGCAGCAGTTGAAATTCGACTGCCAGGACCACGTTGCCACTGAGGTTCAACAGCACCGGATGCGATAAATAGATAATGTGTTCAGTGTTGTTAAGAAGATCCCGATCGAAGAACGTGAACTCTTTGTTATCAACAAACACTGAGCTGTGGTTTATGTACTCATCGCGTCCCGGCCAGAGACTGAAAACCTGAACCAGCTTGCCGGCGGTAAGCCCGACCTCCGTTTCGGTCTCAAACACGATCTGTTGATTCGAGCCCGGTGGTGGTTGTGCGGCGATCGCAGTACCTGCCGGTGCCAAACTACTCGAGATGTCGCTGGCAAGTTGAAACACAACCGGCGTTCTTGCGGCACGTGCGGGCGACAGACGCTGGCCCAACAAATCAAGGAAAGCGAGTTTGTTTTTCTCCGGCGACTGTTGCAGGCGATTGACGATTGCCTGTAGATAACGCGCGGCGATCAAATGAATGCCAAAGCCCGGATCTCGTGGACCAGGTTTCCACTCGTTCACGTAGCCAGGCCGGCGCGCTTCAAGCTCTTGCAGGAAAGCGTCCTGGTCACGGTCGTCGACCACAATGGTTGGTCTGACAATCATCGAGTTGATCCTTCTCCCAGATAAAACGGATAGACCAGATTCCCAACAGTGTTAGTCGTTCGCACGCGATAGGTGATGTTTATCAACACCGTGCTAAGCGACTTTGGTGAGGGCGTTACTGTCACTTCGATGACATCGATGCGTGGTTCGAAATCGATCAGCGCATCGTGAACACGTGTTTGCACTGCAGCCATGGTCGTGGGGTTGACGGGCTCGAAGAGAAAACGACTGAGGCCGGCGCCGAATGTCGGTCGCATTATGCGCTCGTCGTTATTTGTCAGCAGGATAATGAGAATTGCCTGACGAATATCGTCTTCGTACTGGACCATGGAGGCCTGTCCACCGGTTGTCGCGACTGGAAAATTCCAGCCGACGCCGAGAAACGCTTTGTTGGAAACAGGCGATGCCATAAGTCAGCCTCCAATCTCCACCATGGGAAAGCCAAAAATGATGGGTGCGCCGCAGCCGGACATATCACCCATGCGCGCTGCCATGCGGCCACCGATCAGTACCGTCGCGCTTCCTTTAGCAATCGGAGAAGGTGGATGCGGTCCAGCCGGTGGGGGAAACGAACAAATATGGTTGTCGCCCACCACCGCCGCAGGCATGCCGCCGATGAGAACCATGGCGACACCCGGACCGGCGATGACGCCGGGATGTCCGGTTGGGTCTCCCACTCGTGCTGCGAAAGGCACTGTCCTTCTCCTTTAGTTCAACTTGATCGGTAATCCGGTAACACTGCAAGGTCCGGTTGAGTTGATCGAGACGTTGGCAGCCGTCAGATCGATCTTCGTTCCTTTGAGCTCGATCTGTAGAGCCTGCAATTCGATCTTGTTCACGGCCGTAATCTTTATCGCCTGGCTGACATTGTCGAGCGTGATTGTCACCGTGCCGGCCAGGTTGGTTAGTTCAATTGCTTTTGGATCGAGTGTGATTTTCTGACTGGTGCTGGTCGTGATCTTGATTGACTGCATTAAGTCGTCAAATTCGACCTCATGGCCCAGCGATGAAGTGGTTCCGGTCTTGAGAACTTTCTTGATGAGAAAGTCGGTCGGTAGACTCGCCGGCGGTTGATTCATCATGCTCCACAGTCCACCGAGAATGAAGGCGCTGCCCAGATCGTTTTCAGCAAACGCCACCAGCACTTCGTCATCAATACCCGGAGTCCAGAGAAAGCCTCTCGATCCTGAAGCGCCCACCGCGCACAGACGTGCCCACGGTTCGAATTCTGGTCGCGATGGAATTCCCACCTGAACGCGCCCCAGGCCCAGAAGATCGAAATTGTTCTTCACGATTCCGGGCGCGATCGCGAAACCGTGGCGAGTGCCGGTAATGGAAGAGACAATGTTGTCGAGTAACCCTTCAGCCATGTTTACTCCTGAGGCTTTTCCTGAAAGTCTCCTTAAATCGAAAACTCTCCCTGAAGTTTCACTACTCGCCCTGCCTTCGGCAGAGGAATCGAACCGAACCAAACTTCTTTTCGCACTTGAAACGAAGTGCGGTAACCACTGCCATCAAACGTGTGTGTCGCCGAAGTGATGCGGTAAAGACCACTGAACTGTTCGCCGAGCCCGTCGAGGCGAATGACGCGGCTCGCTTTCACGCGAGGGTCTCCGATGCAACTACCGGAGCCGGTCAGGCGATTGTTCAAACGAGGCAACAGCTCGCTGAGAATTGCTCTTGGCGCCGTGATATAACTGGTGGACTCAACCGCAAGCACTTTGCCTTTGGCGTCATCGCCAAGCACGTCTTCAACCGCACCCACGAGGCTGGGATAGATCGACAGATTGAGACTCGCACGGTCGTAATCCCATGAAGCGACAATGACAAATTCGGTTTGTAGAGAATCCACCCAAACGCGGACACTTATGCCAAACACGTCGCCGATCGTTGTGAGGCGGGGCGTAAAATCTTTCAATGAAGCGCCCCACTGCAGAGTCAGACTGGGAGTAAACTCCGAGATCAGAAACTTAAACTTCAGTATTCGTCCCTTTGGACTCGCCGTGTGATCGATGAACATCTCGAAACCGTTTTCTTTTGCGATCCGCGTCAGGAAATCGAAGTCAGTTTCTTTCTCCTGTTTACGAGTGTCAGCATCACTGGGCGGAAACTTCAGAAACGTCGCGAGCGTCATCAGAATGGCAAGTGCGCCACCCACCGGATCGGACGAAGGAATAAGGAGATTCGTGCCACTCACCAGAGCGGCAACTACCGGATCCGGAAGCGCGAAGTTGCCGACCGTGGGAATGCTTATTCGAAACGAGCGATCCTTCGTGCCATGTGACAGACGATTGAGATAGTCATGCGCAATCACTTTCAGCGTGGGCATGCCGCTGGAGGGAAACGACGGTTCAACTCCCGTAATCTCACCGACAAATACTTCCTCGAGCGGATCGGGTGCATAGCCCATCGAAAGCGAGAACGGCGTGTCGACACTCAACAACGGATGATCGAGAAACTGCAAAGCTGGATTCGCGAGGGTCACTTCGACGCGATCCGCTCCCTGCATTCCGTCTTCATACGTCACGCTCGAGATGGCTCCTTTCATGGCCATCGGCAATTGCTGGCCATTGAGCCTGACCACAAATTCGGGAGCGTATGTTGCGTAAGTGGCCATGCTATTGGATCACCTCGCCGGTTGCGGGATCGCGGAAGGGAAGGGAAGGCACGGCCAGCGTCTGCCCGGCGAATAAATCGCGCGGATTGTCGAGTCGATTGACTATCGCAATCGGCCGCCACAGTGTGGGATCGTCGTAATACCTGGAAGCGATCCCCGCGATCGTTTGTCCCTGTAACACTTTGTGCTCTTTGGTAAAGTCAGCAGTCTCACGCTTGACTTGCAGCGCTTCGTGTTGCGGATCGATGAATTCAGTAAAACTCGCAGTGATGCGCGCCCGTACTGGCCGTCCGTCATCCAGGAAGAGCAGAAACTTTTGACTGGCCTTCGTCAGCACGCAACGAAACTGCAAAGAGGCCCACGACACGATCAGTATCGGCGGTGCGTGTAACGCTGGATCGATCTCCATCAGATGAATGAGCTTTTCAGTCTGAAAGCGTACGTCGGAGAGCTTTTCATAAGTGTCAAAGAGCAGCTCCATATCCAGCGTGCGCAGATTGCCGTGAGCAAACTGAATCAATGGCGAACTGAGTCCGGGAATGGCGTGCGACGCAAAATTGTTATCGCGGTTGAGGCTGTACTCTTCAGGATTGAACATCACTTCGATGAACTCCTGATTGTGCTCGACTGTGATTTTTGCTTTCGTCAAACCCATGTTGCTTGCCTCAGATGTGTCCCATTCGCTCGCGTCGTGCTATCACGCGCCGATCAAGTTGTTTCATTACTTCGTCCGCAAGCTGTTCCACATTAACTGCCGGTGGCGCGATTGCAGGGAAACTTGTATGACCGCTTCGTCTATCAAACGCATCGCGCGACCGCATTACTTCAACCGAAGGCTCGCTTGCAGTAACACGACTGGCTGCCGGCGCACGCAATGCCATTGGCGTTTGCACCACGGTTGGCTCGCTTACTCGCCTCAGACGTTGGGTGAGAAGCGTGGTCACCTCCCGTAACTCAGCCTCGCGTTGGATCTGGAATTTCTGATTGAATGTTGTTGTCAGGTCACTCGACGTGCGACTGACTGCCAGAGTTAGCGCCAAACGCTGATGGTTGTCGTAATCCCTGATGTAACGTGTTCTGCGAACATTCTCCGGGAGTGATGACGACGCGCTGGCAACTGGTGTCCGAGATCTACTTGCCTCTGCTCGCGTGGCAACTTTGGCAAGCGAGAGCAGATTCACCAATGTTATCTGCGGCGCACTCACGTTGTTGGCCCAGGTATTCGCGATGTTCTTCCGATTGAGTGAAAGATTGAGTTGAGGACGAAGATTGACGAGCGACAAGAGCCGGCGCTGTTGCAATAAAAACAAATTACGGACCAGGGCCGGCACGTACAACAGCATGCTCAGTCTGGAGTAGTCAGCGAAACGAACATAACGCTGCTGAAACCGCGCTGCCCACCTGAGGGAACGTGACGGCACTACCTTGATGGGTTTTACTGCCTTACGCCTTTTCATGAAACGCTCTTTTCCGTTTCCTCATTCAAGCGGCTGTTGATGGACGAGATTTCAGCGACCCACCGGCGCCGCTCCGCATGTTCCAGTTGCATCACTTCCTTGTGTGGCCAATGGAAGTGATAGGCGACGAAGGCTACCTCCTCGTACAGCGGATCGAGAGGGTAGCCAACTACCCCCCCACGGGGACGGCCTCGGGCTGAAACGTGTGATTACATTTTGGACAGTTAACCGGATCCTGATCCTGGTCCAGCCGGTTCAAGTCGTTGTAAAGCGATTGCAGGTGCGCCAGGTCAGCGGAGTACAAACTCTCGATCACCTTAGGCGTTACCTGCTCAATGCCGCCCAGCCGCGTGACCACACGTGAAAGCAGAATCACGATCAAGTAAGCGGGATTCTGTTGCACGCGCAGATCCTTGAGCGGCAGAATTTCGTCGGCGGCAGTTGCCAGTCGCATTACACCCTCACGATGGAGAGTGCCGTCACTGTCCAAATAGCCGAGTGGTAAAGTGAATTCTGATTCGGTTTGAAACATAAACACCTCACGCTCGTTCGACTCGCTCGTATGCGACTTCCAACGTCTCAATCGCGAGGTCGTTACCCTTGGCATTGAATGCCGGCGCAACGTATTTCACCGGGAACGCCTGAAACAGGTTCCAGCGCAAAACTTCCTGACCAGCCATGTCCAACTGGATGATCGAGATGTTGCGACGGATCTTCTCAGTGCGTCCCGTCATCACGTCTTCGTACCACTTGAAGAGTTGGGTGTCGTCGGTGTAACCACGCTTGAGCGACAGATTGCTGTGCTTCGTTTGTCCGGGAAACTTGCGTGTGCCGAGTATGTCTCCGCCTTCCCGATACTCAACCACGTCAGTCGTGGCGTCGACGCCGCCCACTTCCTGAAAACGCGCGTTGGTCACTCCGTCGATCTCCACCTGAAACTGAAAGGCGCGAAAGAAAACCGGTTGTTGACCTGGTTGTGGCATGACTCAAATATCTCCTCTCCTGAAATTGAAAGCTGTTACGTCGTCGCGTTTGCTGGACGGTCGAGCACGCCGATGCGAATGATGATGAACTCCGCGGGCGGCGCCGGTCGGATGCCGACTTCGAGCGTCAACTTGCCGAGTGCGCGCTCTGTGTCGGTATTGAATGGATCGGGGAAACGCACGTAGTACGCTTCGTCGGCAGTCGCGCCAAACAGAGCGCCGTCGCGCCAAACACCGTCGAGAAAACCACGAACACTGCGCGTGATAATCTGTCGCAGGGCGAGATTGTTTGGTTCGAACACAGCGAAACGCAGACCGATGCGCAACGATTGCTCGATGAACGTGGTCAGGCGTCGCACGCTGATGTAACGGAAACTAGTGTCAAGCGGACTCGCCTCCAATTGCAGAGTTCGGGCGCCGAATACTGTCGGGCCCGCCGGGAATGCGCGGATGATGTTCACACTGTTTTTGTTGAGGGTGTCCTGTTGAGAATCAGTTATTACGTCCTCGACGCCGAGCGCGCCTAGCAACACTTCGTTAGCAGGCGCCTTGTGAACTCCCCGCGAACCATCCACTCGCGCATACAGACCAGCTATGTGCCCGGAAGGCGGAGCTAAGAATCTTTTGACGATCCCATCTTCGAGGTCTTTCTTATCTTTCTTCAGGACCGGCGATACTTGAATTCTTGGATAGTAGAATCCTGCCCAGATTGAGTCGGGTGGACGCACTCCGGGGCCAGCCGGTGGGGGTTCGGTTGGTGGCAGGGAAAGTTTTGCTATATCGGTGACCGCTGCCGGCGGGTCATAGATCGCAAACCGATTCCTCAGGTTATTAGCCTGAGTGTTCAGCGCGACGTACACCGCATTGTCGACAAACCCGGGAGCGGCAATGATGTCGATCTCTTCGATCTTCTCCAACAGTTTGAGCCCCGCTTCAACGTCGCCTGTAGTTACGGGGGTGGCTGGATTCACATCACTCACATCTACGACGTAACATTCCGTGCCGCCATTCTGGAAAAAACCAATCACTGCGTTTCCGAGATCGGTATTTGTCTGGGCGCCCTTCGTTTCATCGTCGAAAGCTGTTGGGTCCCTGATGTAGTCCTTGAAGAACTGATCCACGCTGGTTACCAAACGTGGGACCTTCTTGAATGAGTTAGTCGCATTTGGTGCTTTGCCCACGAAACCCGCAGTGCTGGTACCAACGCCGGCAATGGGCGGTGCTCCGAGCCGGACCTCCTCGATCCTGACGCCCGGCAAATTCTTAAGTACTGCTGACATGATGTTGAAGCCCTCCTTTAAGGCGATAGCTTGAAAACGTGAGTTGCCGGCGGATCTGCCGGAACGTCAATGTCCCGTTCGAGTGATTGCATCCCCAATATCGACGCTCGAAACTTATGAACGCCTCGTGTGATTCCGGTAAATACAAATCGTCCCTGCGCATCTGTCGTGGCCGTATCGCCACTGTCGAGTCGCTCAACTGTTGCACCCTGGATTGGCGATTGGTCCGCGGCTTTCAAAACCAAACCGCCGATGTCAATCAACTCCTCAACCGTGCTGCTGCCGATCTGCGCGAACCGCTGAATGAAAGTCGTGACCACGGGTGACGGCGCCGAGTCGATCAACAGATCGAGTGGTGCAGTTACTACGAGCATCACAGCCGGCCGCCATGGCAACTTCATCGTGCTCCAGAAATCGTTGAGCACTCGTGGCGGTTCCGGAGGTGCGACGTTTAAGTAGACGTGCGCGTTTTGAAAAACGACGCCGCCGTTTGGAATGCCGATAGCTGAAGGCACGACATCCGGATTTCGCAGCAGGATTCGCAACACTTCGCTCAGCACCTGATGTTCGTCCAACACCGGCGACGTGATGTCGCTGTCGAGCGTCGAGCTCCAGGCAGAGACCAGGTAATGCAGATCCATGTAGGCTGGCGGTTGTGAAAGAACTACAGTGCCGTCGGGAAGTGGCACGTTGTCCCACGAAGCTCTGCGAAACTCGCGATTCTCGCGTACCTCGTAGAGGTAGATGTTCAACTGCACTCCGGTTCGAGCTCTTACTCTCGTCAGCCAGTCGCCATCCGGCACCGAGAAAAAAAAACTCGGCTTCACCGGAGGAGGTGTTGTGGTCCATCCGGTGTCGAGCAGTCTCAGGATTAACCTGTCTACCAGATTCAGCATCGCTTACTGGACTGTGTCCTCGAGTTCAATTGCCGTGACAGCTTTTCCGACCTTGGTGTACTCACGTCGCGTAGCGTGAAGAATGTCAGCCATTCTCACCGGGCGCCTTTCTGCAGCGGCAAGAAATGCCGCCGCGAGCCCGATGTTGCGGATGTTTGCGCCACTCAAGCTGAAACGCTCTGCGAGCTTGGCGAAATCAACGTCCGTGTCGAGTTCGATTTCATCCGGCCAGATCCGCTTCCAGATCTCGAGTCGCGTGTCCGCTTCCGGAAAAGGGAAGTGAACTGTGAACGCGAGCCGGCGCCAGAATCCCTCGTCAATATTTCCCCGCAGATTTGAAGTCAGAATTGTTATGCCTTCGTACTGCTCCATCTTTTGCAGCAGGTAACTGATTTCAACGTTTGCGTAGCGGTCATGCGCATCGGTAACAGCCGATCGCTTTCCGAAGAGCGCGTCGGCTTCGTCAAACAGAAGAACGCTGTTGCTGCGCACCGCGGCGGCAAAGATCCGTTCGAGATTCTTTTCTGTTTCGCCGATGTATTTGCTGACTACACTCGCAAGATCGATCCGGAACAGATCAAGACCCAACTCATTGGCGATAATTTCTGCCGCCATCGTTTTTCCGGTGCCGGATGGACCAGCAAACAGAACTGCGACGCCTTTGCCGGCGGACAATTTCTTGCCGAAACCGCCTTGCTCGAGCACTGTGTGACTATGTGTAACGCGCTGACAGATTTCTTTGAGTTGATCAATTGTGTCGTCAGGCAGGACGATGTCGGACCAGTGGTAAATGGGTTTGAGTTTTTCAGTCAGTGCCGCCAGCTCGAGCCCGGTCTGTTTACGCGCGGAGGACAGTAACTCGTCGTTGATTTCAGCGCTTGAAAGTTTCCCTGAATCGGTGATCCGCCATTCGAGACACTGTCGTGCGGTTTTTACTGCCGCCTCGATCTGTTCCACTGCCAAATGGAAGTTGTTCGCGAGTGAGTGAAGAACCTCCGGGTTCACCGGCACGCCGGCCTCATTTGCAAATTCCTGCCACAATTCATAACGGGCCTCGTAGTTGGGCAGATCAAACGGAATGGCAAGGAATCGATCGCTGCCGGCAATCGCGGCAAGTAGCGCGTTATTCGAGGCAACGATGATCGTACCGGCGTATTCGTCAAGATTATTCAGGAACGACTTTGCGGCAATTTCTTCTGTGCTGCCTGGATTGAGTGCGCTGATGAAGAGCACGGCGTTGCTTAACGACGCCTCGCACTTGAGTAACGAGGCGACCTCAGCCGGCTCGGTTCGCCACGCTGGACAACGCTCCATGTCGGCCGTAAGGAGTGTGGCTTTACTCGTCTCTGCAAATACTTGGCCAGCATGTTGCTTGCTCGCCATCGCCGGTCCGGTGAACAACAGTCGAACGGGTCTGTTGTTGTTCCTGGCGAGACCGGCGAATGCGGGCAGGCGTCGCGCGATCGCCTCTCCATTGCGATCCAGTAAACTGAACTCCGTCGCGGAAGTTAACTCGCAAAACGAGGCAAGCCGGCTATCCAAACCATCGTTGCCCAGCAGCAAGTTGATAGCTCGTTGGTTCAATTGCAGTTGGTGGGCCAGCAACGGAGCTTCGCCTTGTGTCGAATCGAGTGCCAGTCGTAATAGACCCGAGCGAAGTAGTGGTGCGTCGGGAGCAAACCGGCTCCGTTGGTCGAGACGTGCGTGGTGACTGTCACATAACAGGCTGAGTGCAAGGTCGACGGTTGGTCGTCGTTTAGTAACGTCATCGTGGAGGTACGCGTAAATCCGTTCGTAACGCAGATCGATTTCGGGCGCGACTGCAAGCAGCAAAACCGCCGTATCGAATTCAGTGAATTCCCATTGTGCGCTGAGGGCTTCAATGCGTCTGGACTGGTGGAAACTGCGCAACATCGTGCAGGCTGGTTCTTCGGGATAAACACTTTCACTCTGTCGATTAATGATTGAGTCGATCTCTTCTTCACTGATGTAAATGCCGCGGTAGGAAGTGTCGGTAGCATCGCTGCCATAGAGCAGCCGAGCCCGAGCGACCGCAAGTTTGAGAAGCGCGTCGAGGCTGTGCAGATGAATCAAAAGGTCCCAACGCGTTTCTTGCATTCGCGTTGGTTGAACGGCTGTGGCCATGAGGCGATCACAAGCACTTTTGATACCGAGCCTGCCGAGCCACGTAAGCTGTTGAAATTATTGAGAGCGAGAAAAGTTGAAGCGGTCTATGGACCATGAAGAGTTACAGATCGCTATCACCCCACTGTAACAGGTGTGACACTCGCCGAAGATCCTCGAAGGCTTGCACAAGAATCCAAATCCAGCGCACGCAGGCATGGGATTTGGAGCTTTGTGACTGAATGTCTTTTAACTTAGAGCTGCTTCAAGCTCGTGACGTGAGATTTGATAACGGGCCATTCTACGATAGACGGTCATACGCGAACAGTGTAAGCGCCAGGCGGCGTGACTGATGTTCCAATTACATGCCTGAAGAGCCTTTATAAGTCCCGTACGGCTGCTGAGGTCGAGCTTACTTTCCAGTTCGGCCCGGAAATGGGGAGGGAAGTCGCAGACGCCAAGACAATCCGACGTTGTGTTAACAAAACATGCTTCTACCAAATTGCGTAATTGCCGAATGTTTCCGGGCCATTCATACAATGCCAATAATTCTGCTGCTTCCGCCTTAAATCCTTGCACCTGACGGCAAAAGCGACGATTGAAGGTCGCTATAAAGTGGTCCAGTAGTTTTGGAATGTCGTCACTATTGTTGCGCAGTGGAGGCATCTCGATTCGTACCACATCAAGTCGATAAAAGAGATCCTGCCGGAACTCCTGTGAGCCTACTAAAGCACCAATGTCGCGATTAGTTGCCGCTATCAAACGCACGTCGATTCGCGAGCCGCGCGTTGCACCTAAGGGATAGACCTCGCGGGATTCGATAGCTCGCAACAGTTTTGCTTGAGCGCCGCAACCAATATCGCCAATCTCGTCAAAGAAGACCGTGCCGCAGTGTGCCTGGCGCAGTTTACCCTGCGACTTGGTGTAAGCACCGGTAAAAGCACCTTTTTCGTAGCCAAAGAGTTCGCTTTCGAAAAGGGAATCGGGAATTGCGGCGGCGTTGACCGCGACGAAAGGTTTATCAGAGCGCGCGCCGCTTCTGTGAATTAATTCAGCAACCAGCTCCTTGCCGGTACCTGTTTCTCCTAGAATGAGCACATTGGAATCGGTCATGGCCACACGGGCCACATACCGTCGCAGCGAAACCATGTTTGCGCTGTCGCCGATCAGTACTCGTTCGTGATCTAACGCGCGTATCGGCGCTTCCTGCCCTGCCATCAAGGCCGCGACGGAGGCCGTAAAAGCATCAGCCTGCGCCGGTAACGTGAAAAAATCATCGACGCGTAGACGCACGGCCTGCTGCGTTACCTCGGCAGAAGCTGTCCGTGAAACCACGATAACTCGAAGTTTTTGGTTCTGTTCGCGTAGCTTTCGTATGGCTTCAGCGCCGGGACAATCACGTTCCGGGAACAGTTGGACGATTAATAAATCGGGAGTGCAGTCGGTGTGAAATGAATATTCACGCAGCAGGGTACGGACAATTTGTTGCAGCGGGGAGTCCGAGATGTTGATCTGAAGGAGGGGCATTGCATTATCCGTTCTGTTTCTATGAGATTCGGCGACAATTTGTTTGAGGAGCCGATCGAAACATCAGAGTGAACCAATTGCTGGTGGTCCATATGGACCGATAGGGTGTAAGGAATCCACAGCTCAACAAGGACGGGCAGTTCAAGACCAATGAGCGAGGCCCGGCCCTCTGAGGAATGGATCTGGCTAGTACGCTACCGCACTCTAGGCTTGGAACGATTTATTGTCAATTAATATTTCAAGCAAATCAATGGTCACGCAACGACTTTTTCCAGCGCTCTCATCAAGGAGTCGCGACATGAGATGTTTAGTCGTCCTTCTCATTTTGATTGCTTATCTGCTTCACGGCCACCACACGGCAGTCTCATTAATGGCTAAGGCGAACTGTAACGCAGCGCCCTCACCGCCAATGTCCTTGATTGTGCCAGCAACTTTGCCAACACATTCCAGGAGGAATCTACGTTCGATTCGCTGACGAGGAACTTGCCAACCCCTGACGCCCAGACAACTTCGCAACATCGCGTAAAAGGCCTCGAGTTTCGCAGCGCCTAAAAGACGTGGAAGCAATTCGCACAGCGCCGCGGCACGTTTTTCGTCATCTTCGATTGCTAGCGTCGCATGGAGCAATTCTGATTCGAGATTCAGCTCCTCTCCCTCAGTTCCGTGTAAACCGGATCCAAGTGCCGCTAGTGCCTCTGCCTTCTCCTTCGGATGATGTAAAGTGATCGTATTCGCTATTTCGAACCCCCAGGTGGCCTGATCGGGTGAGAGGTGTGGCGCCAGGGCCTGCAACACCTTGACGGTATCGCCAGGGAGTTCCGCCGTGAGTACTCCTTGCACTGCTTTTAGACATCTGTCGATGATGGCTGGGCGCTGTTCTTTGGGCAGACTACCTATGAAGGCTGAGATGGCGAGGTGTTCGTTATCAGCAAGCGAGCTCACGATCTCAAGGGCACGTGAAATCATCGGTTTGGGTAAACTATTTGCAAGTGCCGCAACGGCTAGGGCCTTGCTACGGGAGCCTGAGACTTCGTCTCGAATCGTAACCAGCGCCTGGTCCAGAATGGCGGCACCGCGTTCAGGTGAAACGTGACGAGCGACGGTGGCTATGATTTCCATCTGTTCTTCATACCCCCAGTTCCTATCTAAAAGTTCCAGCGCTTCCTCACTGATTTTTGCCCTTTCATTCACGGGAACGTTTGCGACCAGCGCCGCTAACACTGCCGCGCGTGCGCCCCGATCACCAATTTCTCCGACTCGAGCAAATTCGCCGCGCAGGATCGCCGCCCGTCGTCCTTGAGGCAGTCGCCTAACAATTACGCGCAACAGCTGCGCACGGTGATAGGCCTTTTTTAACCTCTGCACTTCGGCAAGTGCTGTATCCAATAGCTGCTCGGGCCACTGTTCCAACGCATTCAGCGTGGCATCGTTGCGCCACGTCCATGGCCAATGTGATCTATCGACATTCCGTATTAACCAACCTGTAAATTTCGCGCACGCATCGAACCGCTGATCTTTTGGCAAGTAGGGAGCCAGCAATGGCACATCCGAATGTACGATATCCATCATATCGGGATACCCTTGCAGCTCATTGACCATCCCTTCGACAAATTTCTTACGCTGATTCTCGGTTAACAGAGGACCGAGTGTTCCCAGGATCAAAATGTACCCGTCCCGAATAGTGCCAGGAGCAGAGGATGAATTGGGATCTCGATATGTCCGCTCAAACGTTTGCCACGCTAGCTCGAGAATTTCACCAATACGGACCCTCGAGATGCCTGGCTGAACGAATGCGGCGAGCGCCCCGGCTAACCCCGTTCCGTAGTCGAGTTGTTTCGCGATCTCGAAAGCGTCGTCGAGCAGCGCCCTGCGCAGCCGGCCGCGAAGTTGGTGCGCTGTTTCGCATAATGCACAGACGTGATCGCCGGTTAGTTCCTTCTCGGCAGAGCTTGACCGCGCCTCGTCGAGAAGTATTCGAGGTCGTGCCAGGCGCAATGCCAACGCCCCGAACGAACGCAGTCTTGGCACAGGATCCTGGATCGATCTGGCCAGCTCCACAGCTTTGTCGAAGTAATGCTGTGACAGACGTGGTGCATAAGCGACAATTAGTTTAGCCAGTATCCGGTCCTCGGTGATTTCTGTGGCAGCTGCAAACAGTTCTTTAAAATGGCGGGCTGGCAGATAGGACGCTAGTGCGACAGCAACATCTACCTGCAGCCGCTCATCCTTCAGCGCCAAGGCTGATTTGAACTCATCCACAACGAGTCGCCCACGCACTTTGTCTGGCAAGCTTGTGCCGAGGCGCGCTATTTCCTTCGCTCGTGTTGCAGGGTCTTGGTGTAGCCTCGCCTGACTGAGAGCCTGTGGCCAGTCAAGCACCTTCTCTTGCAGACATATATCTAGTAATGCGGCCGGTACTTTCACACTGCGCACTGAGCTCAAACATAGCGCATATCGAAATTGCAGATCGATCGCTGCGTTTTGTTTGGCTAATTGCAAAGCTCGCTCGACGTCAGTTTGCCAACCATCCAGATCACCGGCGATTAACTTTGCTGCGTACCAGGCATTTTCGGATTGATTGGAAGGGCAAAGGAGCTGCTGCAATCGGTGCGCATCTTTTGCTTCAAACAAATGGCTGGCCAAGTAGCTCAAACCGTATCGGTCACAGTCATGCCAATCACCCTTGTGCGTGTTGAAGTAGTAGTCTGCGATCTGTTCGTGCCAGAACCTTGGATCCTGATAGAGGTCGCCTGTATGAGTACTTTCAGCGGTCCGTTCGGCTGTAAGAAACTCTGCAACGGTGGCGTGGTAAAAGCGGTACCGGTTCTGAGCCACATCGAGAAACTGCACTAACCGTTCGAGGGCTTGGATCAACCATGCTCGCTCAACTCGAATTTTCGCCAATCGTTCAATCTGTTTCAGATCCAGTGGCTCCATTGCAATTGCCAGCACTCCCAGGACTTTGCTATAGACGGCCGGCCACACTGGTTGGTCATATGTTTCGCCGCTTGAATTCCTAAGTTCGACGCGTTCCCGACCTGCTGTTGCTTTGATTTGGTGAAGGAAAAACGAGTACAGCCCTTCAAGATCGGCGGGCAGCTCATTTAAGGTGAGCAAAGCGCGCAGCGTCTGCGGTTCATTTTGCAAGTAAGCCTGTTCGATGCCCCGCGCCAACGCATCGAGATAACCCAGGTTACCGTGCGCCTTCGCCGCGGCCTTCCGACCGAACGCTTCCACTCCGCCCTCGGTCTGTGCCAGCGCCTGGGCCAACGGCTTTTCACCAATCAGGCCTTCTATAAACTTCTCAACGTCGCGCGAGACATTCGAATCATGTTGATCGATTATCAACTCGCTCAGATTCGAGGCCTGCTTGTCGCAGAAAAGTTTAAGCCTCTCATCGGCTGTACGTGAGGTGATCACAAAACGGACATTCTCGGGCAAGGCCGGACAATTTGTGAGCCAGGTCAGAATGTCATCGGTGGTAGCGTGATAACTAATCTCGTCCAGCGCATCAATGAGGATCGTGATCCGTTGCGTTGGATCACGGCGCTGAAGCACCTTTGCAGGATCCACAAGGGCCAAATGCAGCAAATCCACATCTGTAAGGAGACGCGACTCCACAACCAGTTCATCGACCTTTAATCCTACAGTCCGACCCTGATTGCTTCGAACGCTTTGCTCAATCTGCATAACCACCTTGTAAAAGGGCGACGCGGTCAGGCGCTCGATCTCAGCGCCGATCAGTTCGCCTTGGTTCGACACCTCGCCAATCCGCTGGCGTACCGACAGGCTGATTTCATCTCGTGAGAACGCCGCTGGGTGTCGAGCAGCCAATTGAAAGCCGATGCGTAGGAGCAACGACTTCGCGGAGACATCGCCCAAAGCTGTACGCTGGTCACGTCGGATGAAGTAGCGCAACCATTCGAGGTGGTCGTCGGCGAGCTGCGACATAAACGCGCTCTTGCCCGCTCCCGGTTGGGCCACCAACAGCACAAAGCGGCATCCCGGTGCGTCTAGCCTCTTCTCCACATGATCGGCGAGCCAGTCCCGACGCAAGAAGCGCGGGTTATCGCTAACGTACCGTCGAACTACTGCGTCGAAAAAGAGGTCGTCTTCCGGATAAGTTGGTGGTTCACGCTGAGGGGACTGCATTCTGGGCTCCGGAGCTAATAGCGATGCTCGACCTCTTTCGCTAGCCTCGTGAAGTGTCAAATATATTATTACCCCAAATTACCACCTGAAGTGAGCCTCATGATCGCAGGACAGATTGCGCTAAGCGGAAAAACTACTCGCCTCGACTCAAGGCTGCGCAGCAGCCGTATGTCTTCACATCTGACGACGCGCTTGCCGTCCTTTTCGAGCATGACTTTCGACTCTTGAGCCACGCCAGAAGACTCTCTTTAGGGCTCATTGCGGTGATGGTTCAACGACACAAATTGGATCATACGCCATACTCTTCGAAGCTTTCGACTATAAGCGGAGGATCAAGATGCCACGCATTAAGAAGATTCGTCACAGCCTCGCTGCCCCAAAATGATAAGCGGTCGCGCATGCTCCTAAGGCGAAAGAACGCTGTGCAAAGTCCGTGCTCTTTTCCTCCGATGGCAAGCAGGTGTTGGCAGGTGGCGATGACAGCGATGAATTCTGAATCTCAGTTTGAACCTTACCCGAGTGCCCCACTGCTTGTGCTCGAAACCTGTTGTAAAGTTGCTGTAGTTCTAAATTCATAATTCATGGAAGTAGAGTGTTTAAGACGTGAGCGTGGCGTTAGCAATCCCAAGCGCGAGCACAGACGTTGTGAGTTATTGATTTATTGGTAGCGGGGGGCGGGATCGAACCGCCGACCTTGGGGTTATGAATCCTGAATCAACCGCTGCATACAATGCCTCGAGCAACCCATAAGTCAAACGCGACAGTTCTGTAGCCGTCGGTTGGCTGAAGAGCCTTCGCGCGTCTTCCACAAGGCTATCGGCTGGTTCTGTTGTATGGATGTCCATCCAGTCATGTTGTCGCGCGGGTTGTCACTGCGAGATGAATCTAATTTAAAAGTTCCGGTCAGGCGATTCGTACCTTTGTATCCAGTTTGTGAAGATGAATTGTTTATCCAACTCGGCGCAACATTGTACGCGTTGGCCATGACGCTTAGATTCGCGCGCAATGTTGACCAATCGTTCCTGGCGGCGTCTGTAAGCGGATTCTCACGCATGAAATTGTCCAGGGGTTGGGCCTGATCGAGCAGGCGTCGGACGTCGTCCGCCACCAACTGTCTGGCATCGAAGCGAATGCGCACTTGATCGGACGCTTTTTTGAAGCCTCGAAGAGCGTCATTCATATTGCCTTCGCTTCTCGTCCGATCGTAAGGTCGCTGGAACTTTCCAGCACATTGGGATCCTAAGCTTAGAATTCCACGTGGACAAGTTGTCGCGG
>JADMIO011482781.1_pt1 | contig 64947 bp, 67 predicted proteins | sample 8958161 | NCBI WGS metagenome assembly JADMIO01 (sample SAMN16585339, study PRJNA669376) | soil metagenome | isolation source: Crop rotation soil | place: USA: Cullars Rotation, Alabama | collected 2011 | reverse complement strand
AGGTGAGCCAGTGTGATTACATTTGCGGCCTAACTGTGGCCAGTCCAGTTACGCTGGAGTCACTAGTATTTAGGTGACACTATAGAAGCGGCCGCGACAACTTGTCCACGTGGAATTCTAAGCTTAGGATCCCAATGTGCTGGAAAGTTGCGGATATTGTCGGCGCGCTTTTCCGAATTGACTGCGACCAGGACGCGGAATTGCTGCTGCCGGAAACGTCTGGCGAACTCGCCGGAGACGGCAAGTTGGACATAGTAGGCGGTTTTTTGTTGCCAGACTTTGAGCGCCTCGGTGCCGAGATCGACTTCCAGAAACATGGCGCGCGCGGTGTCACCGAACGCCAACTCGATGTAAGCATCCGGGGTCAACTTGATAGCCTCGGAGATGGACTGCCGGAACGTAACCCAGCGGCTGAAGTGCATGCCGCGGAGCGGAAGGGGGCGATATTTTAGCGCCAGATAAATTTCATTGATGGCGGTCTGATGATCGACGAAAGCGTCCCCGACAATGAGGCGGCCGGAAGGCCGACTGATACCGCCGAGTCGGGCTGCCACCAATTCGGTCCCTTTGGGCGATAGGGTGTAAACGGCCTTGCGACCGTGGGCTATGCTTCCGACAAAGAAACGGCGCAGCAGTCCGGCATGGGTAAGTTGCAGCAATCTGGCATTGGCACGCCGCGTGGATTTGAAGCCGGCAACCACCTTGGCCATTTCACGGTCGATGATCCGCATCGAGGCAAGCTCGGACAGCAAGTGGCGATCGCGTTCCTGCACAACCACGCCGGTGCGCTTAATCCCAGTCATTGAGCACCTCCTCGGTCCTGCGATTGGCTAGTTGGTGGCGCTGCCGGATCTCGGTCTCGATTTCCGTGCGCCGCCTGGCCCAGCGTGCTCGGCAGCGGTTGTAGAGGTCGGTAGCGTCAACGTCGGGGTCGGCCACATTCGGCACGAGCACTTCACGGTATCGATGCGCGCCGCTTTTGACGACCATGTGCCGTTTGGGCAAGTTCTTTAAGACTTCAGCCAGACGCTTGCCGCCGTCGAGGGCCGCGGCGATCTTGTCGGCGTCGATGCTGGAAAGCTGGAAAAACACGTGGCTGCCGATGGCCATGATGGCGGCCCGCATCTGCGGCGGATACTGCTCCAGGAACTGGTTGGCGGAAACGACCGAGATGCCGAACTTGCGGGCTTCGGATAGCAGAGTGTCGAGCCCGGCATCGTAGGCCACCAAGTTCTGAATTTCGTCGCAATACAGGGTGAACAACTGGCGGCGACGGCGGGCGAACAGCGCGTTCTTGAGTTTGGTCAGCAGCAGGCTGCCCAACGTGGACGCCTGCTCCCCCAGCCGCCCTTTGTCGAGGTTCAGGATGACCCACCGGCCGCGATCCATAGCGTCAAGCAGCGAGAAAGTGGAACGCTGCTGGCCAAGGATGTGTCGAAATCGCTGATCGGCGGTAAATCCCGAAACCTTGTTGAGAATGGCGTCTCGGTAGACGCCCTGCATAGCTTCGCTGCGCGTGTCAAAACGGCTCTCGAAGTAGCCCTTAACCTCGGTGTTCTGAACGCGGCGCAGGCACGCGGCACGGAACGCGGCACTCGTTAATAACGGCGCGATCTCGAGCAGCGTGAGGTTATTGTCGGCGAGGACGTGCAGGCTGTTGCGCAACAACTCCTCGGTGCGGGCGCCCAAGGAATCCAGGTTCCAACGGGCTCGGAGGATCTGGGCGAATTCGGCAAGCTGGACGTAGCTATGTTCTGCCTGCTGGGCTTCGAGGACATTGAGGCCGATCGAGAACTCCGGATCGCCTGGTTCGATAACGATCAGCCGCTCACTGAGGTCACCGCCGTTCTGCCGTTCCAGATTTGCCACTAGCCGTAGCAGAAAAGGAGTCGTGTCGCCATGTAAATCGAAGAATACGAAACCGCTGCGCCGTCGCACATCCTGGCCGCTGAGGTGGCGCAGGAAGAAGGACTTGCCCTGGCCGGTCTTGCCGAGAATGGCTACGTGCTCGCAGCGGTTGGAGTCTGGCAAATAGGCACGCGTGCGTTGCACGTCGCCATCGATGATCCGGAAACCAAGCTCCAGCCGCGAGTCCGGTGTGCGGTCCTTGTTGCCGGCGGCAGCGATCCGGTTCCAGGTGGATGTGATGAACTTTTCGAACATGACTGTAGTTCCTTTAAGCGCCTGGCAATTAGGGTGCGATCTCCCGCCATGGCGGCGCTGGCTAATGGTCTTCGGAGCGTGGTGGTGATATGCAGATGTCGCTATCAACCGTTACGCCTACGGGGCGTCCATAAGAACCGGGCCAGCGCCGGCATCGCAGGAGATCGTGTCTCGCAGGTTTAGAATGCGCCCAAAGGGAATTCCAAAACAGGGTCACCCGCCGCGAATTCTGTAACGGATGGGAAATTTCTTAGCGGTTGCGGAAGGCGTTTTCGTAGAGAGCGCGGCGCGCCCAGGCCCGTTGCAGCCGGGCATCAAGGCCAAGTTCTGGGGTAAGAGAGAGTAGCTTACGGATGGTCAGCTGATGTCCAAAATGAGGCGCCGCTGCGGGTTGGGCTGCAATGAGCTCCACGGCTTGCTGAACGGAAGCCGGGCTGTCGGTAGACAAGCCGCTGGCCACGGCCCAGTGCAGCGCCATCGCCGCTTCCAGGCTATCGCTGCCAAAACTCTGGCGGGCGATAGCGAAGAGTTCATAAGCCTTCTCCCAATTGGCGTGCCCGAGGAGATTGCAATGCCTAACGCCAGTCATAATCAGCTGGGCCGGTACGGTCGCTTCGCCTAAACGCTCCATTGCCTCGGCCGACTCGCGGAATTGCTCTGCCGCGAGATCGTCCTCGCGCAGTTGCAGTAGCGCCACGCCGCGCTGCCGGAAATGGTCGGAGCCCAGAGGCGCCCGAATCGATTCCGCCGCGCTACGAACCAGATCCAGGGTTCGCAGCGCTTCACGGGGGCGGCGCGCCAAGAGACAGGAATGCGAGACAATGAGGCCGGACTGAATAAATCGATCCGCATATTCCCGGCACGGCGATTCGTGATACGCGATTCTCGACAGGTTGCGTGCTGCCCGTGCTTCGCGAGCCGCCGAGACGCACTGGCTGGAATGAACAAGGAACCATGCCGAGTGTTGGCGAAGCTGGGCCAATAGAGCGATTCTGCGAGCGTCAGCGGCATATCCGACGTGGGACGCTAATTTCTTGAGGGCACGGATTGCATCTAGAAACGTGTACTGCCGCGCATGCTGAGCGGCTGTTATGTCAATCTCGTTACGCAGCCAATCCAATTTCCGGTCGCCTGCCGGCGTGTGCACCACTTCGTCGGGAACGCCGCGGACCCCGGCGGCGGCTACCAGTTCAGGCGAGGGCGGCTCGCTGAGGTCGGGTTCTTCCTCGTATTCTTCTGTTTCGGGCTGCCGCGCCCGATGTGCAATCACGCGGACGTTCTCGGCGGTAGTCTGAAACAGAGTGCCAAGGCGGCTGGAGGAAACGCCCTTTGCCAATAACCAACCAATTGCCGGGCCGAACTGCGACAGCTTGGGATCGGAACCGCGCATTTACTTTCAGTTTAACCATCGAAGTGAGAGATGCATAGCTCCTTGTGCAGATTCGGCTGTCACGTTTGGCCGTGCAGGCCAGTTCGGCCGCTTCGAGCGGGCGCGGTGTCGAGATCAGGCGATCGGCAGTTCGGTTGAACGGTAGCAATACCTACTCCTCGGCGTGTATCGCCGAGCGTAGCCCCGGCTCGCGGGGAACACCGATGCTTTCGTAGGCGATGCTGGGCAGCTTTGAAACATTCGGAGTCCAACTCAAAGCCGATGAAGTTACGGTCTGTATTGAGGCAGGCGATGGCCGTCGTACCTGATCCCATGCAACTATCAAGCACCAAGTCGCCGGGATTGGTGTAGGTTTTTACCAGGTATTCAAACAGCGCGACCGGCTTTTGCGTGTGGTGAACGGTGTTTGACTCCGACGCCGCGCGCAAGACGCTGCGGGGGTAGCGGAAGCCGGGATTCTCTGTGACGGCAGCGCGGAGGTGCTTACCCGTGTTGGCATCAAAGCGGGCCCTCCGGCTGGTGCGGTATGGCTTGCCATTTTCAAGCTGAGGATGGTAGGGCGGAGAGCGGTCGCAGAACACCAGGATATTCTCGTGCGCCCGAAGCGGAACTCGTTTGGCATCCAGGAAGCCGGTGGCTCGCGACTTTTCCCAGATCCATTCATACCGAAGCCAAGGGAAATTGCTCATGCCAAGGAGCTTGTCGAACGGACAGCGCGCCGTCAGAATGATCGCGCCTTTTGGCCGGATGAGCCGCTTGTATTCGGCCCACAAGCGATCCAGGTCAATCCTCGAGTCCCAGGCATTGGCGGTCACGCCGTAGGGCAAGTCGGAAAGGATCATGTCCACGCTGCGCGCTGGCAAGAGGCGCATGCCTTCCAGGCAGTCGGCCTGATAGATGCGATTGACCGCGAGACCGCTTTGTAGCAGGCTAAGCGCTTCACAATTGTTCATGGGAGTTGCTGGAATGACCTTATTTAAGAATAGAGTGACCGTTGGACCTCGCGCCGCATAATCCGTCGGACGATTCGCTTCGGGCGGATATGCCGGCCCCCGGAAACCAAGGGAAGCGCTGCGGATGAAAAGTGCAGGAATTAGTTCGCCGGATTAGTGTTGCTTATTGAAGGCAAGGGCGTCACTATGCCCTGTTCATTCAGCTCCGGCATGTCAAAATTGCTGATTAGTACTTCACTATAGCGCTGTTGCGCCTTGCGTTGCGCTGTGTAGACGATCTCAACCGGCATGATGTGCCAGGCTCCGAATAGCCTGCGCACCTGGGGATGATCATCCAGGGAAAGCAAAAACTGGCCGCGGATTCCGTGTAGTCGCTGTTCAAGCTCCATAAAATCCTTTTCGGTGAAGTTGTGACGGTAAAGCTTGCGTTCCCAGTACGGCGGATCCAGGTAGAACAAAGTCGTGGGCCTGTCATACTTTTCCAGAATCTGCTCGTAAGGCAGTGATTCGATCTGGACTCGCTGTAACCGTTTGTGCGTCATCTCCAGGATTTCCGAAATGCGCGCGGGGTTGTAGTTCGACGGTTGAGTAACGCCATAGTGAAATTTCTGATTGAGAATCAAACCGCCAAAGGAATTCTTCTGCAGGTAGAAAAACCTGCCCGCACGTTGGATATCAGTGAGAGTGGCGGAATCGGTCTTCACGTGAAGCTCGTGCAGTTTCCGGCTTGCCAGGCAATAGCGCAGGTAGCGTACTAGTTCCTCGTAATGCCACTGGCACACGCGGAAGAAATTCACAATGTCAAAGTCAAGGTCATTGAGCACTTCGACTGTTGACGGTAGCTTGTGGAACAGTACCTGGGCGCCGCCAGCGAACGGCTCGACATAGGCGATGTGGTCGGGCAAAAGAGAAATAATTTTGCTCGCCAGGCGGTTCTTGCCGCCAATATATGACAGTGGACCACGCATGTGATATTGAGGTTACTTCTTTTGAAATCGAGGACAGAGGCGTCCGCGCGCCCCGGGTTTATGCGATCATGAACAGGCGCTCGACCTGGACATGGAGACCGAGAATGGCAGCATCCTGGATGAAGGTCTTGCTGCGCGTACCCTCGAGAATAGGCCAGATGGACGTGGCGACTTGGCGCAATTGGTCGCGGAATCTCAAGGAGGGGTATCCGCAGCCTTCGAGCAGTGCGACCTTTGGGATCTCCCAGATGGTCAGGCCCCGATCCCGAAGGTCTTGGCTGATGGCTTCGTGCAGGACGCGACGCTGGAACTCGTGGCCGTTTGGGATCGCTTCCAGAGCGGCTGATTCGACTGAAAAACGGGCTAGCAGCCAATCGATGAACCCGAGGGCGCTGACATAGGCTTTGTTGTGGGCGGAGGAAAGCTGGCGGGAGTCGGTGTATTCGAGATGATCGCCGTGGAAAATGGCAGCGGCGATGGTGCGGCGTTCCACCCGGATGGAAATGAGCCTATCGCGCCGATCATAGCTACCGTTACCATGAAGGCGCCGCAGTTCGTTCTGAAAGCGCCGGCCACGGTCACCAACATCGTCATTCCGTACGGTCCGGCGGTAGGCGCACAGCAGTTGGGATTCGGAGTGGCTGTCGGCGAGCGCAACATAATGGTTGAAGGCCGGAGCATCGCCGAGCTTTTGTGCCAGGCGTAGGGCGAACAGTTCCGTTCGGGTCTGGGGAAGGAATGTTGTCGCGGCCGGGATGAATTTGTCTAAGAGTGACCCCATGTGGGCAAGGTGTTAGCGGATTAGAACAGCGGCTGCTGGCTGGCGCCGCGCAACGATTCTTCGAGCGTGCGGATCTGAAACTTCAGCTCGTCATGCATGTTGGGGAAAAGGAACGCGACCGGGGTGCGGTAGACGATCTCCAGGCTTAAGGCCACGGCCAGCGGCGGCAGCGCGCGGCCGTGTTCGTAGTGCGACACCATCGAGGTATCGCGATATCCCAGCAGTCGTGCAACCTGCTTCTGGGTGAAGCCCATTCTCCTGCGGTACAAAACAAGATTATTTTGTTTTTGTTTGAAAGAATTCATGACCGTCGTTAAGGTCAATGTAGCAATTTGGCAGGAATCGTAAAGGCGGGAAAAGTTGTGGAAAACTAAGGATCTCGCCCGTGGTCTGTGCGTAACCTGTGAAATAGGCGGTCGCGGTTCCGGTGTTGAAGTCCGCGAATGATCGCGCGCGTGCTGCGTCTCTGCTTCCCACGGCGAAAACTACTCACCTGTCCACGGATGCGACCGGAAAGCTCGTCGACGACAAGGGCGCGAGCCAGCTCGATGACGAATTGGAGCAGCAAGTCGAACATCTCCAGAGCATCGCGCTGATCGAAGAAATTGAAAAGGCGGGAAAAGCATTTCGCCGTCCCACCTGGCACGCCGCCCAGCTTTTCCCGCCTTTTCAAAGTCTCCGTTATCTCTTAAGCTGATCTCCGTATCCTTATCTTCCGATCCACATGCCGAAATCTAAGAAGCCAACGCATCTCACCGTCGTCTGGGAGACCGTCCCGGAGCCGGACCGGCATGCTTTGCTCCGGGCAGTCGCACTGATGCTCAAGCGCCGCCTTCCGATATCCACAGCCCCGGATTTGACTGACCGCGACGATACGCTATTGTGTAGACGACCCCCAGATCCGTAATATCCGTCCTAAATATGCCTGAAGTCACCCAAATGCCAATGAGGCTCGCCTTATACGCCCGTGTTTCCACCGAGGAGCAGCGGGAAGGGCAGAACATCGATTCCCAGGTCGCCGAGTTGGAGCGATTTTCCCGCGAGAAAGGCTGGCCCATTGCCGGAACCTACAAAGATGAAGGTTGGAGCGGGGCCGTTATGGAGCGACCTGATTTGGACCGGCTGCGCGACGATGCGCAGAAGGGTGTTTTCGACGCGGTTCTGATCAATGATGTAGACCGGCTGGCGCGCGACGTGGCCCACCTGGGAGTCATTAAACGCGATCTGGAACGCCGGGGCGTCCGGGTCATTTTTCGCAAGCTGCCTTCCGAGGCCAGCCCGACCCATAACCTGATGGTGAATATCCTGGGGAGCTTCGCTGAATTCGAACGTGAATTAATCGCCGACCGCACACGGCGGGGCCGCCGGCACAAGGTCGAGGTCCGGAAACAGTATCTCGGATCGAACACGGCTTATGGTTATAGCTATACGCCGCAGGACCGGACAGCCGGCAGGGACGGCATTCTGGCGGTCAACCCGGTGGAGGCTTCGGTAGTGCGCCGGATGTTCGACTGGGTGGACCGGGAAGGGCTTTCCGCCAGGAAGGTATTGAACCGGCTGAACGAACTCAAGGTGACTCCCCGGAAGGGCGCTGCCCGTTGGGGCAAATCCAGTGTCCTACGGATTCTACGAAGCGAGACCTATGCTGGCCTTTGGCACTACAACAAATTTCAATGTTGCGAGCCACAGAACCCGGCTAGCAGCCCGCGCTACCGCCGGCGCAGCAAATGTAGTATGCGGCAGAGGCCCAAGAGCGAATGGCTGCCTCTCGAACTGCCGGAATCATTGCGGATTGTCCCCCGCCAGTGCTGGGAACGAGTGCAGCAGCAACTGGACCGGAACATCACCTTCTCGCCACGAAACGAGCGCCATGCTTATCTGTTGAAGGGTCTAGTCCGGTGCGGCGCCTGCAGTGCCCGCTACGGAGGCGATCCATGTCATGGCAAGTTCTACTATCGATGCATCGCGCGTTGCGGCAAAATGTTGACCGTCCGGGAAGGATTGCTGGACGAATCTGTCAAGGAGGCGGTCAAGGCATTGTTGCTCAATCCCTCAACAATCTTGTCCCAGGTAAGGGAGCTCGACAATGCGGAGAAGCAGGCCGCGCGGCAACAAGTAAAGACGGCACAAACCAGCGCTGTAGAAATAAAGAGGATCGACGCGGAGGAGCAACGGGTGTTGGAGGCGTACCGGACCGGCATCCTCTCACCTGCCCAACTTGCCCAACAGCTTGAGGCGCTCAAAGCCAGGCGTGCAGTGGCGGATGTGCAGAGGTCGGAAAGTGAATTTCGAGCCGCCCTGCCGCCGGAGCAAATGGAAAAGGCGGTAGCCGATTACTGTGCGGACGCGGCGCAAAATCTTGCCAGCTTTACGATCGACGAATGGCGCCAATTGCTGCGCACGGTCATTGAGACGGTCACATTTTGCGGCAACTCGATTCGCATTCGCGGCAGAATCCCGATTATAACCAAAGCTCAAACAGGCGAATCGGAATTCCGAACCCATGTGCCGATTATGGAGACAGCTATCCCGCTGAAAAATCCCTTGAGTTTACAGGCCGCATCCTGGGGCGCACGATATCATCGAAGTTCGCCCACTGACATCGATGCAACGCCGCCGGGAACAAATGGCACTTTTTGAATTGAAGTACGGCGACCTGATTCGGCCGGCGTATCGCCGCCTGCCGAGCCGTGGTTGGGGCCAATGCACCAATAAGACCGACGAATACCTGGTCGTTTATGGCCCTGAGCACGACAAGGAACGGTCGATCTTCGACACCTCGTCCTATATTTTGCCTCCGGGGGATGCCACGCCCGACGGTTGGGACTGCGACGGATTTCTGCTGCCAGCGGACCGACATCTGCGGCGCTGGAAAGGCGTCAGAACGGGACCGCTGGCGGTCAAATTTTGGAATTACCGCCGTTTTGGGGTGCGGATGCTCGAGGCCGTGATGTACAGCTGTTCCTGGGACAACGGCGTCTTCGAGCCCAGCCAGATCAACTGGGCAATCCCGAATTTCACGTACAGCCAGATTTTGGAACGGTTGCGGGCTGGATAGCGCCCCTGTCATTCCGCCACTGTGGCGGAATGACAGGGGCGCCCAATCAACTCGGTTTCGATCGGAGCTCGGCGGCGGCGGAACCGGAACCTGGAGTACCAAACCACGGCAATGAAAAAAGGGCAGGAACTCCTACCCTTTCGGCCGAAGACGGCCTTCGCTCAATACTCCTCCGGGAGGAGGATGGTGGTTGAGGAGCGGTCGGCCTTGGTGATAATCCAGATTTTAGTGCCGTCTGTCAGTCTGTAGGCGGACATGATGCGAAAGCCTTCCCTCAGGGAAAGCTCGTTCTGGCGCTGGTCCTCCTCGTCCAGCTCACCCCAGTCGCCGCTGACGTGGCGGCTGATGAATGGCCACGGGTCCTGGCCAGCTCGGGCAAGTGCATCCAAAGCGCCAGCCGTGGAGACAACCTGGCCGAGCGGGAATCTGGGCTGCATGGTTTCCGCTTTTCAAATAAGCCCAAGCGCCAACAGAAGCGATGGGGCGCCATGGGGACAGTGGCCATCGGGTTCCACCTCGCAGCCCTCGCTGCAGAGGGCTGGGTAATTGGAGTCGAATTCGGTGTAGTCGGCCACGGCTTCCTCGGCGGACGCGTAGCCATTCTGGTCGAGCCACTCTTTGAGGGTGATTTGCATTGAGATCCTCCTTTTCGATTCGGAGAAGCCGGAAGGCCTTCCGCAGCAAGTGAAGGCGATTGGGTCTTCAATTACTGCGGGAGCTCAAAGTCGATGGCAACGTAAGCGTAGGTTACACAGTAGCTGGCGTCAAGGTGAGCACAGTCAATATCAGATCTAAACACCTTGGCGGCACGGCAATTCGCGGGTATCTTGCGAATCTCTTGGAAGGTGTCTTACGACCGGCCGACCGCAGTAGCGGAATTCATTCACCACTTTGGGTATAATTCGGGTCTATACCGGCAAAACTCATTGTTGATTGACAAGCAACTGCTAGAAGTAGCTCTGATTAGACGGGAACAGCGACGAAGTGAAATTGACCCGCAACTGGCCGATGTTCACCGCGAACTGGAAGCCGGCAGTGCCCTCACCCGGCTTTAGCCACTGCGACCCGGCCGACGAGACGTCGTATGAGCGCGGCCGCGCGCAAACGCATCGGCGAGGCCTCGCGTCGGCGTTGGGGGCCCCCATTCCGCAAAGCCACGCGTGCAGGCAATTAGTGTTCAGCCTTTCACCGGCGCAGCATCTCCCGGTACGGATCGAGTATCTCCAGCGCCTTCGTTTGCTCCGCCCGACTCCCGAATCGTACGCAGGAAGCTACTCGGTAGGATCCCGGTCCCCAGTTTAAAGATGCGAAAAGCGGGAGGGCGACAGTCCCGCTTCCCGCGCGAGTTCGCTAATGGTTATCGGCTCGCTGGTTTTCAAGATCCGCTGCAGACTCGCTTCGATTCGCGAATCGGTCGTTTTATCATCGTGAGCCCCACAGGTAGTCTACGAACGTCTTCAGCGCCGGCTGATACGCCTCGCGACCGCGGAAGACTCTTCTTCCGGAGTCGCCGTCTCCCATGCATACCGGGCTGTCTTTAGCGCGTTTAGCAGCGCTCGTTCCGGTCTCCGATGGCAGGAGACGGATTCATTCTCATCCCGCGCGGAGCGCCGTCCTTGCTGTTAGCGCTTGGACTAATCTGAGGGAAACCATGCCGCCTAAATTTTCTCTTGGTCAAATCGTGGCTACGCCTGGCACTTTGGCGGCACTTCAGCAGGCCGGCCACACACCGCTCGAATTCATCAGCCGCCACGTCAGCGGCGACTGGGGCGAGCTCGATGAGGAAGACCGCCGCGAGAACGAGTTTTCCGGTCAAGGAAGGCTTCCGCATCCTGTCGGCTTATACGCTTTCGGGCGGCACAAAAATCTAGATCATCACTGAAGCCGACCGCTCCTCAACCACCATCCTCCTGCCGAGAAATATTGAGCCACGAAAGGATCAGGACGAGGCGTCCTTTTTCCCGCGCATTTCAGTGAAGTTCTTGCGCTCTGGGTACGCCCTAAATGCCAGCAATTTCGCACCTCGGCATCGCCTTCACCACTGAGAACTGTTCGAAAGGAGCGATATCACCGCATGTAAACTGTAGGCCGGCTCATAACGTCGAGTGTCGCCGAGAAGCAGATTTCACAGCGGCGACTTCGCCAGTTTGAGTGCCGCTCCCTTCAGCGGGGTTTTGGCTGGGGCGCGCTGGTTCGGGCCGGGCGGCGGGAAGATCACCGCTGGCCGTTCCTCGGCCACCTTTCCCATCAGCCTCGGGCTCAACTCGATGGGCAGGAGTAAAAACGGAGCATTGTCCTCGGGAGGGTCGAGCATCTGGATTTCATCCGTCCATCCATTGATCGAAAGGCGGGCGTTCAAGGGAAGTGCTCCAGGGCCTTTGGATTTACGGGGCGCGTAAGGGTCCAACTGGCGCAACAGGCTGCCCTGCTCGCACACCGACAATTTATTCCCAAAGCGCGGTGTGAACGCGGCGGGCAACTGAGCGCAATACTTCTCAGCGATCCGCTGGAAGACGGCCGCATTGGCTAACGCAGGCAAGAACTCCGACAGTTGCAGGAGTTTCAACGCGTCTTTCTCGGCTTCCGCGATGTCCTTCTTCGAAAGCTCAAAACTGAATTTCTTAAGCGCCTGATCGCGGTTCTGCAGAAAGGCTTCGGAGATGGGTTGAATCGGCCGATTCTGAAGGAGCGAGGCGGCGGCGGGAGCCAATACCGCCGCCAGAGCGCTTTCGTCGGTGGCTGTATCGACTATGGACTTGGAAATCACTAGCGTTCTGCCAACCACGAACCACTCTAGAGGGAGGCTGAGTAGGGTCCTACAGTGAATCTGGCCGGAGGAGTTGATAGGAGCGTTCCGGATCAGCTTGTAAATGATCCCCTCGACCATCCGGTCGACATCGGAGGGGGGAGCAATGAGGCCGGCCGCCTGCAGCCAGTCCAGAATCTTACGTTCCGTTTCGGCGTAGACGACTGCCGGTTCGCGAAGCCGCGACAACGTGGGTGTTTTCTCCGACCCGCCGTCGCCTTCCGCGGCGAGAGTTCCGGAGGAGGTAGTAGTCTCGGCCTGCTTGTGCATACGCCAGACGTTCACCCGGGCTCTAAGCTCAGCGATCCCTGCCACCGGTTTTCCCAGATCCCTCTCATCGATGTACACGGCAGCGGGAATCCAGAGGCCGACGTCGCGTAGCGTGACCCGATTGCGGACGCCAACGAAGTGGAGATATGGCGAGGTCTTCTTCCGCGGTGGTCCGGTGAACGTGCCGTCAAAGCGCAGAATCTGGAGGTCAGGAGGGGGCGCTACCCAGACGCGACCTATGAACGAACCATTGCCTGCAATAGGCTTTGGCCGGAGATCGAAGATAAGGGTCGCCACGGTGCCAAGAAGTTCGCGGCCGCGGTACTTCCAGTCGAAGTGATCGATATCGAAGCCCGCAGGATCGGGGAAGAGCAGCGTGGCAAAACCAGCGGGAACTATCTCCGACTTCGGTTGCGGCCGGGAGCGAGTGGGACGGGTCGCAAACTCAGAAGTGGAAAGGCGGCCTCTCTGTGTCCGGGCCTCGCCCAGCCAATAGTGGTCGTTGCGAACGATCCCATCGGCATCAAACTCTTGGATATATACTTCGATATTGGCTCGGAACTGTTGGAACGACTGAATCTCGTTCCGAGAGATCCGATCAATTATCTCCTCGTTAGGTTCCGAATCGACGGTAGCGGTGCCGTCACCCCCGATGGCTAGGTCAGCGGTGAACAGGACTCCGGCCAGCAGGACCAGATACTTTTCCTTGGTACGCATACTTATACTCCTAGTTAGTTGGCGCTTAGCGCGCCCGAAGTGCGTCGGGCAACGCTGAAGCTTGCTGTGATTATGATTGTCTGATCCACATCGGTATCCTCCCGGTGAGCCGGATTGAATCTGACGCGTCTGATGGCGTCCGCCGCGGCGGCGGACAGGCCAGCATCGGGCGATTCGAGTACGTCAAGAATTTCTATACTCTTGTTGGCCCCAAACCGCACCCGAATGCGGACTAATCCAGAGATCCCGCGGTCCCTCAAGGCTGGTGGATAGTCCGGTTCGGGCAACGGTAGGATGAATTTCAGCTTGCGGGTCTCGCGGCCCGAAGCAGACGGCTCGCCGGCCGGCTGCTGCGTATGCGGAGCACCGGGTCGCAGAATGGTCAGGACCGCCCGGTTCTGGTCAGCGGGGCGCAAACGCGGTGGATGATTTTGAGGAACGGCAGTGAGAATGGTGCGCGGACTCGGCGCGCCGCCCGTGCCTACGGGGCCGGTCTCTTTCGGGGCACCGCTCGTGAGTGAGGGTCCGAGGTAATCCGAGTAGGGGCCGCTGTGGGGACTGCCGTCGCGCAGTTTCGCCGCGGGGAAAGAGACGGTCGAGCCACCCGGAAAGGCACTGCGGTCCGCACCGGAAAAGGTGGATTGTTTCGAAACTGAAGGATTCAAATCCGGCTCGGGGGGAGGCCCCGGAACCGGGGCGGCCGGGGCAATAAGCTTGGGCGGTTCCTCCGGCCTGATCGGGGGCACAGGTGGGACAAACATGATCGGCGGAGCCGCGGAAGCGGCCGGCGGTCGAGAAAACACTTTGCAGCGGATGGCAGGCTGCGGCGAACCGCGCGGAAGGAGCTCCAGCGCGCTATTGCGCGCGCCTCCCGGAGGCGGCAGGGGGTCGATTAGTTGGACAGTTGAATGTTTAAGCTTTACCTGCGGCAGGTCCGGGACGGTGAATAACGCGAGCAGGATGAAGACGGGTAAAACCAACAAGTGGGCGAAAATGCTGGCAGTGAACGACCGGCGTCGTCTTGAGCAACTTGTCGGAGGCAGGAACATCTCCGGGGTATGCGCGTCGTTTCCGGCCGGCGAGGCCTTCTGATCGATATTTAGCTGTAGCATAGTCATATTCTTCTCGAAGTAATGTAGGGGACGATCAGCCGCGGCCCCGCACCCAACCACCGAGATCAGGGCGTGCGGCCCGGCGCCCAGTCAAACTGGCAAACATGCCATATCAGTTCACCGCAACCGTCTCCATAATGGACTCGCTCCTTCTGAGGTCCGTCCTGGAAGCCGGGTTTATACTCGCGGCGCTGGCGGTTCGTGGTGAGAAATGTGCCACGCCGCGCGACTTCCTTCACCGTCTTAATTAGATGGGCAAGCTTCGCGAAGCGCTTACTCTGTAATGACTTTGCATTTGGATCGCACTACGAAATGCGCGACCGCTTCGCGAAGTCTTTTCGGCCCTTACGCAGCTTTCTGGGCTGGATGTTTCAACGATGCTAAGCCTTCACGAAGATTCCTCCCTCAACTGTCTGAAAAACAGATGCTGCATAGTCGTGCTGCTCCTGCTCTTCGCGGTCCTGTCTCAACGGCTGCGGCCGATGCCACTGATCTTGCCTGCCACCGGCCCGATTTCGATTGGATCAACCATTCTTGACCGGTGAGGCGCAGAATACCGCTGCGTAAACACCGCGTGTGTGTACGCCGGTGCACAACCGGATGGGGCGATTGCGACCACTGCGCTCGACGCTGTTCCCGGCACGGTAGGGGTTCGCACCTGGTCACCGTCCGAAGCGCCTTGCCCCGGAAGGTTTTTCCGCGCTGGGCGCTCAGCCCTTCTCGCAGCCGGATCCTCTTTCCTCATCGGGCCCTCCCCCCTCCCAGCGCACCCACTCGCCCATCGCCCCCGGACGTGGCCGATGACAACCACCAGCGGAACCGCGGCCGCCGTGAAGGATTCTGCGGGCACGAACGGGAGTCTGCGGCTTCGTTCGTGCCGGTCGGGGATGAAGAGATCGCGCATGGTTGCTCCCATAAGGGGGAGGCGGCAACCCGCCCCGTACTTGCACTAATGATCAACCTTCTTCACGACCACCTCAGCAGGCGTGCATCCCTCAACGCTGCGAGGCAGCCCGATCCAGGGGCGGTAACCTTTGGTCGGCGCTTCTTCGCGCCATTTTTCAAGCTTGTGGCTCTGATCGGCGTCCACCACAACGACAATGACCCTGAAGTTCTTATTTGTGTCCGGCAGTTCGCCGTAGTGTACGGACGCTTCGAATTTGGGAGGTCCGGCGGATTGTTGCGCGAGGTCGGTAGCGGCGATGCCCTGTTGCGGCCACAGGAAATTCTTCGGCTGGTCATCGCGGCGAGCCAGGAGCCAGACATACGCGTTCCGCGGGATCTGTGCGGTGCCGGTGACGTCTCCCTGGGCACCGACGGGTTCTTCCCCCGTAGGCGCTTTGATCGTAACCTGGCAGGCTGGGGCCTGAGCGGGCAGGACGCCGCGCAATCCGATGAGGAGTACCACGGCGAGAACGGTGATGATGATGCGTCGCATTGGGTTATACCTTCCTTTCGTTATTTGTCTTGAGTTTTGGTTCGCGCCTCGAACTGACGCGCGATTTCCTTAAGAATTGAGACGTGCTCCTCGGACTGGCCTTGTGAACACGCGGACTCATGGGTGCGGAGAATATCCCGCTCATTCGTTGTGAGCGAGGAGTAGACGAGGTGAAGCGCCCGGACGTATGACTCGCACGCCTGAGCGGGGTTGCCAGGGACGTTGTATTTTCCGGCGAGTACGGCGGCGCGCGCGAATTCGGACTGATAACCGGCCGCAACAGGTATCGCCGTGACTGGTGATAGCTGCGTCATACCAGGCGGCTGGACCGATGGTTTGTTATGGTGTTGTACGCTGGGTGCTTTGCCTTTCTGCTCATTCGCCGGAGCAGGCACCTTCTGCGCGGCCATCAGCGGCAGGGTTCGCACAATGGCCCATCCGAAGGCGCACGCGCCCGAGAACACAAGCAGGAACGCGCAAAACCGGATGATGAGGACAAGCCCTGCGTTCTTCGGCGTCACCTTCGCGCCGAAGAAGGAGTATGCGAGGACTCCAAGCAAAATGATGAGCAGCGCCAGGATACCGAGTAGGCTCTTCGAGGCCTCGCTGATAATGGCGGGGATCGCCTCGGCAACCTTGTTATAACTTTGCATCGAGCCCTCCCCCGTGAGCGCGGCGGCCTTGGCACCTCATCTACACCCCTCTTTTCTGCAAATTCGCCTTGTTCGTTTTGTAGTTTATCCAGCAAAGTTTTAGTAAAATTTATAACCAATGCACTATGGCTCGCGAGGAACACGCGGAGGCTTTGCGGACCGCCGAGAACAGCCATAGCAGGTCAGAGACTTGAAGGGAGCGATGTGGACCTCGGGTTGACGGATCGTGAAGAGCTTGAGCGGTTACTGCAGAATGTCCTGAAGCTTGGCGTCCTGGACTGGAGTTCCGCAGCGGATCCATATCCTCTATCCCATATCAAGACGGCGGTCGAATTGCGGGAGGTGGCCGCTCACACAGCCGTTCTTGCGATGATGTTTGAGGAAGCGGCTCCCTCTAAGATCCCACTAGAATCTTACCTCTGGTCGCGCCCGGTGCGTCACACTCTTCGAGAATTAGGCTGGTTGGAAGGTGGCATCGTGCTGGTCGATCCGCACGGGGGAAGACGGAGCACCAGACTCGACGTGGATAAACCGGCACGCTCCCTCCGCCTGCCCGGCTTCCTGGTTGGTGCACCGGGTGGTGTATGCAAGGTTTCGTCTAAGTTCACCAGTGACTGCTTCGAGTTCGCCTGGAATATCCTCCTGCGAAAAGTCAACCTTTTCCCTAAGCTACCTCTCGATCAACGTTCTACAATTCTCGCCCACCTTCGTGATTGGATCTATCGCTATGAGCCTGAGGGCCAAGAAACCACTATACCTATTATAGAGTTCCACCTAGTTGCTCCCATGACGGATATAGCCTGCCGGATAGCGAGGACCAGCAGCCTCTACGATAACGTACTATCTCGCTTACGAAATAGTGTCGCCGTTGCGCTAATGGATCAACTCGTTGCTCTTGTTTGCACAGGTTATCTTTCAACAATTAGCCGCTCCAACCGCATACCTCATCGGAAGAGCTTTCTCGATTTTATGGACCGTGAACGTACTGATATAGCCGGCCGTGAAACTCGTCTGGGGGTCTTGGAAGTCCCGGAGGGAGAGATTTCCTTCTTGCTCCTTGAATTTCTTCTTTCCCATGCCGGTCCAATTACCATTGGTGGGCATCGCTTTCCCAACGGTCAGCAGACTAACTTAGCACCGCTTTTCACGGCACTCGACCTCCTTCCTGAATCTACGGGTCGTACCGCTTGTATGGCCGCATGGTTCCGGAATCTCCTCGGGATCCAAGGCTGTGATCCGCTGGAACATCTCAACTTAAAACCACTTCTTAATAATGACTATTGGATCTGGCTCAAAAAGCTTTATGAGATACAAAGCGAAAAGATAACCGCCGCGGTCACTCCCCTTCTCAATGGTCAAATCAACGTTGATACGCTTTCCTGTTTTGCTGAGGCTTTTGCGCGCCATCGCCAGCCCGTCGCGATTGAGAGAGATGGACCGATCAATTGTTATGTCCAACTGTTCCACCGCTGGCATGACGTATCTGAACGATTCGTCCTTGCGTTTCCACTCACAGGTTGGAAAGTGAACCTTCGAGGTGCCGATCAGGCTCGCCGTGTAGCGTATTTCGTCGGATCTATGGCAAACTCGCCTGCGTTAAGCAGGGATCAACAGATTATTGCTATTCGAGCACTGATCTCATCATCATCGTGGGCAACACTGCACAATGTTCTCGAAGAGGAAAGAGCCAGAGAGAAGATCGCCTACTTTTACGCGCATGATCTCTATCGTGGCCTCTATGGAATCACCGACAAAGTTACAGCGCTTTGCGAAACCTTGCCTTCTGTCGAGACTGGCAAACAGTTTTTAGCAGCTGAAGAACTTTTGAGTGATCTACAAAGTCTTTTTGAGAGTGTGGCGTTAATCAGAGATATTCATAAACTAAGTAGCGGCGATCTGCCGTGGAATTGGGGCATTTCGCCGCTCCGAGAACGCTGGCCAGAAGCGTTTAAAACTGAGCATCTCCAGTCCATTACTGCGTATCTCCGGCATACGTGCCGGCGTACTCTGTTGGAATTTGGCGCAGAACTGCAAGCTAGAGGGTATGAGATTCTTGCTAGGGAGGTAAACGAGAGAGAAGGCTCAATCTTAGATGATTTTGCCATTCAGAGTTCATGGATTCGCCGTACACAGGCGACACGAGAGCGCATGGATCCTGCCCTGAAGCTACCGCCACTGAATGTAACCGACGCGCCCGAAGCGGGTCGCGCAATTTGTTCGTGTTTAGTCGAACTTCTACGTAATGCAATGCGGGCAATCATTCAAGATTACTCATTTATTAGAGCTGCTTATGGACTTGTCCACGTTGATTACGAAATTAAGAATGATTACGATAGTAAAGTAGTCAGTGTCAGTATGTGGAATCCCTACGCGAATGAACGGCCACTGATAGCTCGCCTGCTTCAGGAAGTGCGGAACTTGATTTTTCTTGCGGCAGTGGAACTATCAACACCGGAAAGAGTTAACGGCCACATGGGATCAAAGCAACCCTATGCGCGGTCAAGGTATTCATTGCATCCGATGCGTTTGCGTTTTGAAAAGGATAACTACCATGCGAGGCCGTAACCTCAGAGTGCTGATAGTTGAGGATGATGATCGAAAGCTCCTAAGGAACCAATGGATTGACAACGTGTCTTGTGTCGACGATCAAGGTGGTGAAACTGATCATCTTTCGAAATGGACTCAGCACATCCGCTGGTATATTGAGAACAGGGTTCCAGAATATGACTTGTTGCTTATAGATATAAACTTCAATGTCGATAGAAGTGACCCTGATTACTTTCTGGATGACCTCCGTGCAAATCCGTTCGGGCTTTTGCACGCGTTGCCGCTAGCTGCGAGGCAGCATCGGGGAACGATGCCCTTTGCTTGGGTGATTGCAAGTATAAATGGCCCCGTTATCGAGTCCGATCCGGTAGCTATCTTTTCATTTGGCCTCTTATGGGCCATGGAGCGTCGGCCGATAGAACCGACGTTTTATATCGGACGTGATACCACCACAGCTTTTCGCGAGGCAATTGGGCAGCTTAAGCCCTGCCCTCCGGCGGAGATTTGGTCCCTACTGCTAGGCCGATACCGAACAAGGTTGCTCAAGAGTGTATCTGAAAGGGCATTAGAGGTAGATTTGAGAAGATTAGCGTTACAACATCAACTGGCAATTGATGGTTCGACTAGTGCTCTTGGTAAATTAATGGATTCTGCCATTATTTTGTATTCTGGGTACGAACGTGAAGAAATCTCCATGAGGTCGCTCTTCGCGGATTATTCTTTCGTAGATGGAGCAGTGAGGGACGGAATACGTCAGTATCTTACAGACCTTCATCAGCAGGCGAGTGAAGTGGACATTTTTGAGGAGGTCGTTGAAATCATTAAGGAGTTGGACAGGTACGAGCAGCGAACGCTGAACCAGTTGCTTGATTCGCACAATCCTCGGCGTGCCCTGGTCGCCACGGGTGTGATCGTGTGTGTGTGGTTGGAGGAGTACGCAGCTACAGATACGAAGGTGAGGTCGATTCAGATCACAGATAGAGTAAGGTTGCAGCAGGGGCAAGTTCAGCAAATTCTCGCCGATGCCGGATTTCGGATGTCGTTAGGTGCATTCTTGGAACGTTTGGACACGACTACGCTTCCGCTGCCGTCTCTGTTTGACTGCGGATCGAGGTATTGGCATCTCGAGCTTTCCAAAAAGCTTGCGCCGGTACGACGGCTACCTAAATGTCTGCAGGAGGTAGAGTTTGCTGAAAAATAAGCTTGAAGGGAGCGCCCGGAACTCCGTGGAAAGTAGCAACTCCCCTGTAGCCCACTCTACGTGTTTCTGCGCAACCAGTAATCCCGACCCCACCCAACGCTCCCGCCGATCGCCATCGTGCCAGCGTTTCACATTCCGGCAAACCCGCTCCACAATCGAGAACGCCGACTCGATCACATTCGTGCAGGCGAGCGTTTTCCGCAGTTGGATCGGTACGTGCAGCCGGTGCACGGTTAGGGTCTCCTCCATTCCTTCGCCGAGACTCCGCGCCGCGCTGGGGTTGAGGTTGAGGTCCATCAACTCGCGATGCAGGGCGCTCAAGGCTTGCTTGGCGGCGTCGTAGTCTTCCAGAGCATAGGCCGCATTGAGTTGCTTCGCGACCGCCGGCTTTTGTTCCTCAGTCAGGTGATCCAGTACGTTCCGACGCTTATGGACTTGGCAGCGCTGGATCGCCGCCGCTTCCCCGGCGTGCTTTTTCACGGCTGCAGTCAGGGCTTTGCCGCCGTCCAAAATGTAGAGGCGCGGCACGCTGAAATCGAGCCCCCGATTCACCAGGTCGCCCAACAATTCCCCGACCACGGTGGCGTTTTCCGTGGCTCCTTGCCGGATCCCCAAAAATTGTTTTCCGCCCGTCCTGGCCGATTCCCCACGCGGCCACCATCTGCTGTCCCTCGAACGGCGTCGCGTCGATCAGCAAGGCGCACAGGTCGGTCTTTTCCAGCCTACGTTCCATCAGGCCTGCAACTTCGTTCGGCTCGCCTCGATGAAATGTTCGCTGACCGCGCTCTTCTCTAGTCATTATGGAGCGACCAGCCGCCGATTCGCAGTTGTCGCGGGTTACGCTGCGAAGAGGTGAATCCAGCGGCGCAGAGCCGCATACGAAAGGAACTGGTCGCTCATGTCTAAAGTACTGTTTGTTGGTCTCGATGTCCACGCCGAGACGATCGCCGTGGCAGTCGCCGAACAAGGCGGAGAGGTCCGCTCGCTCGGAGTGATCCCGAACCGCTTGGAGTCGATTCGGAAAATCGTTCACAAACTCGGCCAAGTCCAGCAACTGCGGGCCTGCTACGAGGCTGGCCCCACCGGGTACGTGCTGTATTGGCAACTCACACAGCTTGGCGTGGCCTGTGAGGTGATCGCGCCGAGCCTGGTGCCCACCAAAGCCGGGGATCGCGTCAAAACCGACCGGCGGGATGCGGAAAAGCTGGCGCGATGCCACCGGGTTGGAGAATTGACGGCAGTCAGTGTGCCCAGCGCTGCGCAGGAGGCCTTACGGGATCTGGTGCGAGCGCGGGAAGCCGCCAAGAAGGACCAACTGAAAGCCCGTCATCGGCTCGGAAAGTTTCTCTTGCGGCACGGCCGGCAGCGGCCGGAGGGAATCAAAGCGTGGACCAAGAAGCACCGGGAGTGGATCCAGAGCCACGTTCGCTTTGAGGAAGCGGCGCTGGAAGCAACGCTGGCCGATTACGTCGACGAGGTGGATCACGTCGCGACACGGATTGTGAAACTGGAGAAGGCCATCGACGCGGCAATCCGCCAGGCGCCGCCGGAGATTCGCGCTGTAATCGAAGCACTACAGGCTCTCCGAGGGGTGGCCCAAACCACAGCGGCTAGCATCGTGTCCGAAGTTGGTTCCCTGTCACGGTTCCCGACTGCGCCGCAATTGATGGGCTACAGCGGCTTGGTCGCCAGCGAGCACACAAGCGGCAACCGGGTGCAGCGCGGCAGTATCACCAAGACGGGCAACGGTCACCTCAGACGCGTTCTGGTCGAGGCGGCGTGGGCATACCAACACCGGCCGAATGTGATCGGTCACCTGGCGCGTAGGCAAAAGGACTTGGCCATCAGCGACGAGGCAAAACAGATCGCCTGGAAAGCGCAGCAGCGGCTGCACAAACGATACAAAGCCATGGCGGCGCGCGGCAAGAACAAAAACCAGATTGTCGCGGCACTGGGACGAGAGCTGCTCGGGTTCATCTGGGCGATTGGCGTGAAAACCGAGCAACAGCAGAAGCTCGCCAAAACGGCGTAATCCGCTATTGAAATGCACTACGGGACAGCAGAGCCGATGACAGCGCAGGGCCCACGAAAAGGAGAACCCTCCTCACGTTCTATGCGGTACGGTTTCCGAACCCAACCCGCGCGTCTAGTCCGAGGCAGCTCCCGACGGATCATGACCATGCGGTTCCGACCCGCGAATATCAGAGTGATCAATCGTCGCGTATGCTGCTGGGCTGTCATCAGCCCTGCTGTCCCAAAGAACAAAGGGGAACGAAACCTACGGTTTCTTTCCCCTTTGGAATCCCCATTCTTCCCTAAACGCGGCTCCGAGCTCACCAGCAGGATCGTGATCCCGCCAAGCCGCCCGTCGAAAGCCTGGTCGATGCCAGAACGGTGCTCGCCGTCAAGGGTGCGCTCCGCCGCGCCAAACTGCGGCGCGCCCTTGACCGCTCCGCTCCGTTCCGGCCAGACTCTGATCGCGACGGGCGGCTCCGGCGGGATCACTCGGCACCATGCTGAACCAAAAACAAAAAGCCGACTTTCCTCCCGTTGGTCGGAAAGCCGGCCGAAATCAAAACACTATCAAACCCAGAGGGGCTTGACAGGGTCGCTCCATATCAGACCGTACGCCTCGGTGAACTGACGAACGGCCTGGCCGTATCTGCGCGTGCTCAAGCCGAGCATCAACTTCTCCCACACGGTCTCCGTCAGCGGCTCGCCGCGATGGAACATCTCGTAACTGCCCAGCCGCACTTCCTGGTCATCCGTTGTCCGCACCGGCACTTTCTGCCCCATCACTACGCAGTAGCCGCACTCGCTGCCCCACCGATTCGCCGTCCTTTCCGGCTGCCGTTGGCTACGCTCGCCGACCAGTTCCCGGACTTCCTCCTGCATCAACAGATCCATCAACTGCAAGCCGGCTTGACGAACGAGTTCGCCGACGCCTTTTCGTAGCCAACCCACCATCTCAGCCATGGGCAGCATCATCTGCACCACCGGATTTCCATCGGCGGCCATTGCCTCGAACTGCTTCACAGCTCGCTGCGCTTCAATTTGGTATGGTTTCTTCATAGCGACTCTCTCCTTTTCTTGGCAGAACATTACCTGAAGACTATCACGCCTTCGGGTGTGAGAGTCGCTACTTTCTACGATCTACCGGGCAATCCCTGCCGCCACGCCAGTAGCACGAATCAAACAGATCGGGATTGCCTTGTCTGCGGCCGACCCTGCCGAAACGCGAGCCAAATCCCCGATCTGAATGGGATGTAATAGAGCCAGTATGCTCGATGGATCGACTATCGTCGTACTGGAGGATAACGTGAATTTTGCAGAACCAGCAGAAGTATTTCTGACCGGATATTTTTCGACGTGTAAGAGAAGTGCCAAAACCAACCAGGGTCGTTCAAGAAGTTCTCGGCCATGCCTCGATCGCCACGACGCAACGCTACACCTACGTTTCCAAAGAACACATGCTGTCCACGCTTCGCGCCCGGCACCCAAGCCACCACCTGAGCATTCGCCCGCAATCTAAGAAGCGGGCATTTTGAAGGTCGCGTAAAGCAGCTGACGCTGATCAGGTCGGCCGGCGTGTCGCCAGTGAACGCTCCAAAGACGCAGCCGACGCTGAATAGGTCGCTGAGGGCATCCGCATCGCTGCCCTACGCCTGATCCGGTCCTTTTGGGGGCTGAATCACTTCCTCAACGCCGCCCGGCAGGCTGCCGCCGAGGTTGATCGTGCTCGACCCTTTATACTCCACTCGCGCTCGATGGCGGCGCTGCGACAAGGTCTGTTGCGGCTGCGCGATGCTTCCAAGGCAGCGCTCATCGTGGTGCATCACGTGCGCAAATCGAATCGGGCGCGACGAGATCGGCACCGCACGATCAGGACGAAAACGATACGCCTTCCGCGGGTCCTCGGCGCTGCAAGCAGGGGGCGACTCCTACCTGCTGCTCACACTCGGCCCCTCTCGCCGCCGCCGTCGAGTTGTGCTTCCAGTTTCGTTACGCCGCGCCGCCCGTCGCCCCGCCTGCTCCAATTGGACCCGCACACTTCGCCAGCAGGTCATAGACCTGGCCGATTGTTCCCGGCGCACCGCGAAACTGGCTATCGCCGACTCTTGCCAACAAGCCTCCATCGTGCAGGCCCACGGGCAGTATCGACTGCCGCTCTGAACCTCGCAATTTTGCGCCGGGTCGCGCTGACGCAAACCCTGCCCCGCGGGGAGCGGGGCCCCGAGGCTGGCGACGGATCTGCAGCCCAGACCTGTTCCTCAGTCCAACCCCCGCCGGCGGCAACGACGGCGCAATGCCGCTCCGGTTTCACAGGGTTAGAGAACGACATAAGTTATGTGGTTACAGTCCCGATACCAGTCATAGCAAGGTTATATCCTTAAATCACACCGGCCCGCTCTGCTCAATGCTTGGAGTGATCTGGACAACAGCTTGATTAAGAACAGTTCCCACTGCGAGCGTTTGGGGATCACGCCAGCAGTCCGCCAGCGCTACTAACTGTGAACACGAGACCGTACAGTTGGGTGAACATCGCTTCGCAGTCAGGTATTCACGCCGGATGTCGTCGCGTGTGTAATCGCTGAGTGCCCTACCTGGGTACCCGCGTTGCTGTGAACAGTAATGGACTAGCCCCTTCTCATCAATGTACAGGTACCTTCCTCCTGCACGGCAGCGCCAAGTATTCGTTTGCCCTCCGACTATGCTCCGCTGAAAATGAAACAACCTCGAGTACATCGAAGGCTTAAGCTGCCTGACCGCGTAGTAGACATCGCGCTCCTTATCCGTCAGCGGTTTTGCCTGTCCCCCACCGTCGTGAACAATAGACGTACTAAAATTAACCTGGAGCGCCATAGCACGTCTGGCGATGACGATCACATCACGTACATCATAGATTCCGCCCCCGATAACGGCATTGACGTTCACGTCGAAATGGGCGCCCTTGGCTAGAAGCTGAAGTTTCCTATCGAGAACCTTGAGGCTTTTGCTTGAGACGACGTCAGGTGTTACATTGTCAACCGAGACCTGCAGTAGATCCAGGCCTGCATCGTTAAAACGTTGAATCCGGCCTGCCGTGAGAAAGTACCCGTTTGTGAGCACGCCCGCAAGCATTCCCCGCGCTCGAATGTGGCGAATCACGTCATCAAGATCAGGATGCAGTAGTGGTTCGCCGCCACTGATAGTGACGATGCTAGTTCCCAGATTAGCCAACTTGTCAATCCGATTTCCTATCGTCTCGATCGGTATCGCCTCAGAATAGTGATCGAACTCATTACAGTAGGAGCATGCTAGGTTACAACGTCGTATGAGAACGAGTTGCGCTAGGATAGGATGTGAAGTCGATGCGATTCCTTTGGCGATTACTCGCAACTGCCGTAAGCGGCGATAGAGGGTTTTCCCGGCACGAAGGAGAGCAAAGAGAAGAGGGTCCATACGACTTCAAATCATATCAGCAATGTCTTTCGTTGGATTTCCCATAAACCTCTTCCTCCGGCCGCTGGCCGCGGGGCCAACGGCTTGCAACAGACGCTTGTTGTCCCCCGTTGTTCCAAGCCTCATTGACAGGTGCTGCATCCATCCTTACAATTAGGTCAAAAGTTCAATATAAAGACCACGGAACAGTCTGGACGATTGCGCAAACTCATCGTTGCTGTGCGTCCTCTCCCTCATTGACCTTGCAGTACCCGACAGTCGGTTTCTCGGCTGCTTAAGGTCAACTCACTTGCCGTCGGTGAGCACCAAACATATTGCCAAATCGTTCCGCGGTACGCCGAATCCAATCTTAGATCTCGCACCTGCACTTAGGATCCCCCTTCACGCCTACAAGCGAAGAATCCGCGATCAAGACTACGGGCCTCCGTTCTTGCAACTGTCCTAATCATCGATATCTACGAGATTCGAGAATTACTGCACAGTGTCTCAAACCACGATCAATGCATGATCCTTGTGAATTGCTACGGAGGAGGGACGTATGGAATCCATAAGGAGGGTTCCATGTATGCAACCGACAACGCCACTGTTCCTCCTCGGGCTCGTGACCGGGTTCATTTTAGGAATCGGTTCTGCGACCCTCTCGCCTAATACAACTAAACCATATCGAATCCTTGTCTGGACATATCTGATTCTAGCCTTGGCTTATCTTGTAGGTGTTGGGTACAGTCGACTGCGCTAAGCAACAGAAACCCCAAGGTTCATACAAAAGCCTGTGGGGTTTCTTCGTAATCACACGAGTATGTCGCTGGACCACGATCGTTTCCTCCGTTCCTCTCCAACGATGCCAACATACCGATGGCTTTCACCCGGGCACGCTCTATCACAACTGTCAGCACACTGGAACGACCACCAAATAACGTCCGAGTCTGACTCGGGTCAAACGTCGTGATCAGAACCGTCAGATGTTCTCTTATTCTGGATGACTTTAGGCAATTTATCTCACCTCGGGCACAATCGTCCTCATAGTCCAAGACGTCATCGACAATCTGGCATAATTTCCCGACCTCGTCAAGATCGGGCCAAAGACGTTCCCATTCCGTCTCACACTCCATGATTCTCAACACACAACGTAATGCTACGGCCCCTCGCGTGAGTCCGTCCTCCCTGAGCTTGTGTATCCGTTCAGTCTCATACAGATACATGGCCAGCTCTTTCACATCACATTGCAACACACGCTCTTTCAGAATACTCTCAAATGCCACTAAGCCTTTCTTGTCAAAGTTACGCCAATCAGTTATAACATCATAGGCACAACATAAAAATCCAGCTTCCCCCGCCCGGCGCGCTTCACCCACTGTACGGCGAATACCAAAGCCTGAATAACAAAGGGCTAAGCTCATTGACTTCTTAAGATATCGCCACAATTCCTTCCTGCGGATGCCAAGCGCCAGGCCATAACGAGCCGCTCGGTCACCTGCTACTACTGCAGCTGTAATGTGGCAGGCAATGTCTCTGATCATTGTGTTAATTCCGCCACAAGAATATGAGGCAGATTGGCACGATACACATCGCGATCCGTGAGCATCTGACGTAGTGGCTGATGTATTTCTGATCATCCTTGACATGAGGCACCGTAGCAATCGCTGATCGCAGGACCAAGTATAAAATCAGGCCAGCAGAGACAACCGCACCTGCAATATTGAGTCCGGCAAGTTTAGATACTCGCCCACCAACTGCGAGGCCGAGCGGAATGGTAGCACTAAACGTCAAAATTACCGCAACTCTCTTTGCCAGATCAGCGCCGAAAGTCGTAGCGAATGTCGACCGATTGCCGGCAGTATCACCGACACGATCTCGGACATCCATCAATATCTCTCTCCCTGCCATTATTAGCACAGCTGCGCCAACAAAGAGCCAGTGTGAGTTAGTTGTATGCTGTGGCCACAGGATGAGCGGTGCCCACAAGGGAGAAATGCCTAGCAGTGCAGCCAGTATTGTCGGGATGAGCAAGAGAGGACGCAGTACGAGACTATAAGCAGTGAGACATCCAGCAATTGCCAGAGCCAAGAAAAATGGCCGACGCCCAGAGGTATAAGCGATGATGACACCGGATACTAGGAACAGGCTGGCGGCAAAGACGCCCAGGCACAAAGTAAAACCATTAGCATTTTCAAAATGTCCAGCATTGTTGACGGTGTCCACCGGACGATCCCAGAGATCGTTAAGCAGGTAGCCGAATGAGGCGAGCAAAGCGATGACAATTGAAAAGGATAGCGTCCTCGTGAAAGGCTCACCTATCACGAGCCCCATAACTATAGTATTGACAACTATAATCGGCCAGTTATATGCGCGAATGCTGCGAGCGACTATTCTGAATGTTGAGTTTCGCATTTGTCGTAAAGTTGAAGTAAAAGGTGATGATATTGGTTGTCCATAGCATCCATTTCCTTTTTGTAGAGCAGGCCAGCCCGTTGGCCAAGGATAGGATGTATACGGATGATCACGCTCAAGCAGACCACGAAGGCTACGACAGCAGTTGCGATAGGCCAGACCCAATCCTCTTGCCACGAAAATCCAAACCTAACAATAATGGCAGCGATAAGGGGTATCGCGGTGAGAGCTGTGGTCATAATCTTAAATGTGTAGGAACTTCTAGCCCACCCACGGAGGAGGTGGTACTTTTCTGGATCATCAAGACACTTTCGTAAAGTGTGAACAAAAGCGGTGTGCACACGGTCGTCATATTGTGATTTATGAGACGCCGCTGGGTAGAACACATCAGATAGACTCTTGGCTAGGCTATGGAATTCATATGACTGTCGCCAGATAGCGATTAAACAGGTTAGCCCTAAGAAAAAGGGGAACAGAAAGGGATATAGAAGTGAGCAGCCGAAGAATATGGCGTGCAGTAGGGAAAGGAGGAAGTCCCACCGTAAGCCCGTGAAGGACAAGCTTTCACGAGTTAGCATGGCCCCATGGTATATCGCATACATGCCAGCGGTAACGTATGCATACGCAATGGAAATAAAAAGCGTTGGAGCGAGCGGCACAAGAAGTTGATCAAGCACCGATTTAAATCCATCAGCATGAAGGAGAGAGAGGGGGTTAGGAGAAAGGGGCGGGTCGAGTGAAGCGGCGCGAGTCAATGCGATACCGAGAAAGCCCAATACGTATGCAGCTAGGAGGCTGCCGAACATTAGCTCTGAAAGGCGATAGACCGGAGACGTGATATTTGTATGATACGCAAGTGATGGTTTCGTGACTTCATAGTAATGGGTGACTTCGTCACGAGAATGGAGAGGAAGGTCGAGTTGGCGTTCAGATGGTGGCCGTACTAGCGCGATCGGTTTTTGATCGCGTTCAACAATCAATTCCGCGCCCGACTGTACGCGGTCAAGTATGCTGCGCAGATCTCTGACCAAATCAGCTTCGGTGATGCGCAACACCGGGAGTTGCATTCTTCAATAATATAGCGCAGTTCGTCGTGAACCAAGAGGCTAAGTTGGCAGAATTACGCTCTGACACGCAAAGGGTTGAGAATGCACGGTTCTTCAGAACAGGGCGAGCAGCAAAATTGGTCAACCTGCTGGAAATAAGCCCACTTCAAGGTGGCTTCGGCAGAGATCTGCCACTGCCAGCAGGCATGTTGGCTTAATTGAGCCCAGGCCATGATAAGCAGGCCGTGATAATGTTGAACGGAAAACACCCGAGCCCGAGGCAAAATTGATCGCACCCCATGCTGTCGGCCTGCGGTTCCGTGAACGAGGAAAAGCGGAGGAATTCCTACCCTTAGGCCGACAGCAATCGGCAGTCCTTCTTTAACGACCGCTCATTCTCACGGTGGGTCCTCTTCGTCCAAGTTTGCCCAAAAGCAGGAATGGGGCACCCTGCGGACAGTGCACATCCGGTTTCACCTCGCAGCTTTCGCTGCACAGGCGGGGTAGCCAGTGTCGAGTTGGCTGTAGTCAGTCAAGGCTTCCTCGGCGGACGCGTAGCCATTCTGGTCGAGCCACTCTTTGAGTGTGATTTGCATTGAGATCCTCCTTTTGGATTCAGAGAAGCCGGAAGGCCTTCCGCAACAAGTGAAGGCGAGGGGTCTTCAATAATTGCGGGAGCTCAACGTCGGGGGGCAAGGTAAGGGTAAGTTACACAGTAGCTGGCGTCAAGCTGAGCACAGTCAATATCAGGATCTAAACACCGAGGCGGCACGGCAATTTGAGGGCTCATGCGAATCTTTGGAAGGTACCTTAAGGCGGCCGCAGGAGCGAAATTCATGCAACCGTTTTGGGTATAATTCGGGTTTATGTCGGCAAAAACTTATTGACAAGCAGCTCCTGGAAGCAGCTCTCGTTGGACTGGAACAGCGGCGAAGTGAAATTGACCGGCAACTCGCCGAGGTGCACGGCCAATTTGCAGCCGGTGCCGGCGCCTCACTCGGCGTCAGCCACGGCGAGCGGGTCGGCGAGACGTCGAACGAGCGCGGCTCCGACGCAAACGCATCGGGAGGCCACGCGCCCGGCGTTGGGCCGCATTCCGTGGATATTGTGCCCGCCCGTCGAAGGGCGATTTTACAGAAGAACTGGATGATCCATCGACATTTTGGAATCGGAAAGCTGCGATTTACGCGCGCCAGCGTTGCGAGTTCGCTGGCCCATCACTGACGTAATGAGAAAGGTTGCAAAACAATTTCTTGCCTAGGCGTGATTCATTTTGGTAAGAAGTAGTTCCTCACAGCGGTGTCGAACCCGGAAACCCGCGAGCCAGTGCGGATCGCACCCGAGCCAAATTCCGCTTCCTTCCAGGGGGAGGCATAGCGAGTTAGCGCTCTTTCTTTGCCGTGCTCAAAAGACTCTCCGTAAGACCCCGCGAGAATTCTCTTGACGCAATCGAAAAATAGATTTATCCTCTCTGAGTCGCCGATTTCACATCGCATTCAATCTTGGTACGCGCCGGGTTCGATAATTCCCTGTTGCTTGATTCGATTGGAGGGCTTCGATGAAACTGTGTTGATCGTTGATGACGACTCACGCTCCTTGGGTTCTTGAGCTAGCACCGTGAACGTTCGGGGTACATCGTATTTCGTAGTGCCTCCGATCCGCTACGGAGGCATTTCGGTCGGCGGACGAAAAAATGGATCTGCTGATTGCCGACATGGCCATGTCACCTATGAGAGGAGTGGCTCTCGGTATCAAGCTCTGCCTATGCAAGCACCAAGTAATAGAACTTGTGGCTTCCCTGGGTGCCTTGATGGACGTCCATGCGCATGCTGCCACGATGTAACCACACATTGCAAAGTCACCATGGGTCGCTAGTGGTATCTTGCGAGCCGAACACCTCACTCTGACGAGCCCTTACAGGAGAGCCCAATGCATCGAATCACGTTCTCACTCACCTTCTTTTCTTGTTTTTGCTACTGCCAGACTCCTCCAGCTCATGTGGTCATCGGCGGAGGCCTGCTTGGTAAACTCGACGGCTTCTGCGAAACCAGCACCTCTCTAGCCTCCCCCGAGTCCACGTCCTGTCCTGCCGGACGAAGCCCCTTCGGTGGTTTGTATGGCCTCCAGCAGGAAGTTCAAAAGGCAAGGGGCGCAAATGGATACGTACTCCTCACCGGGAATAATCTTCCCAAAGACTTCAATGCAAATGCCACATATCCGCCTGGCTCGTTCATCGGTCAGTTCACGTCATTCGGTGCCGACGTGACTGCTCTGGGCCAAGACGACCTTCTTCGTGCCGTTTTTCCAGCGAGTCTGCCCAATCCGATTGCGCCGCCCTCCCGCTTCACAGCTCCCGTGCAGTCCTTCCTACAAAGAAAAGACATCCGATTCCTCGCTTCTAACGCCGCGATCCGCACCCACAAAACCGGCTTGAACAAGACTTGGTTCAAAGGTTACGAACTCATGATCTCCGCCGACCAATCCATTCCGTGGACGACGGCAAAGCTCAAGTTCGCCGTACCGAATAACCACCACACCACAGTCCAGGTCACCCTAGCAGGCGGTGGCCAGTCTGCGACCACCGACTGTGTCGATGTTACGCAGGGAACCGGCTCTGTATCCGCGAAGCTATACCCGAATACGCCGTATTCCCTGACCGTCGTCGACGGATCCGTTTCGGTCCATTTCGAATTTCACGTGGACGCGGCCCTCACGCCGTGGGATACCAACCCAGGAGAGATGCAGGGCCTGCCAGTGGCATCAATTTTGCACCCCGGTGCCTCTCCTTTGCTCGTCGTCAGCCTCATCGATCCTGCAATGCTCGACATTCTCGACCTCAGTCGCTGGAAAGACAAGGATGGCGATGGTGCCGTTTCCCTAGTTCTTTATCCACCTGCCGAGACCGCGAAATTTCTACTGGCACGGGCGGGCACGACCGGAGCCGTTCCCGTCCTCCTTTCCGACTTGAACGACGCACTTGCCGCACAGGTTGCCTCGTCCAGCGCCGACTGGGCCCTCGTGTCCTTCAACTCCGATTCCCATCTGCTCGGTTGCCAATCCGGCGAAAAGGGATGCGCCAAAGGCCGAAGCGGTGATTATCGCTCCGGCGCTGTTTCCATACTCAACGGCTCCCGCGTGTGGGCGCGGCCTGAGTGGATCGGCGAGACTCTGATCGAAATCACGGCTTCTCCGTCGGCCGGCGGCGGTTGGCGCAATATCACCGTCTCGTGGCGCGAGGTGTTCGGCGGGCGCTTTACGCCGGCTAGAAATGAGCCGATCCGGATCCAGGGAAAGATGTTCCAGCCTCCTCCGGCGCTGGCAATGTATTTCGCCGTTCCCAACACGACTGGGAAGCGGATCTGGTGGAGCAGCCGGGACGATATGGCCGTGGTCCTCATGGATGCGATGCGAAAATCCCTCAAAACCGACCTTGCTATGGCGGATCAACGGGTTATCGATCCCGAAGTGCTCGCCGAACTCAACGCCATGGCGAACAACGACCCACCGTTGATCACTACCATCGGCCCCCAACAGTTGTTGGAGATCCTCTGGCGCCACGACCCCTACACCGTGATCAAGATCACCGGTAAAGACCTCGTGAACGCTCTCGGAAAACTGGCCAGGCTGCCCGCGGACGAGGACTCAGGAGGAATCTGCGTGCGCGGCCTAGGTGGACAGCAGTTCCAGCAGTCATGTTCCCTCCCCGATATCGTGAAATCGAGTGTCCTGGAGATCAACGCCCGATACTTCAATCCGGATGAATACTACAGCGTTGCTCTGCCGCAAGGCCTGGCTCGGTCGGCTGGACTCGCATATCCGCGCAACTACATGGTGAACGTATTCAATACAGTACTCCAGTATGTGAGCACGCTGAGCCCAGAAGCACTGGATCGCATCTCGCCAGTAAATCATGAAACCGACGCGTGCAAGGATCGACAAAAGGCTGTTCCGGTAGTAGCACTGCCCAATTCTTCGTTCCTGCCGGCGGAGCAGGCGCGCGCCGCGGGAACCACTCCACCGCCGCAATCTACGCTGCCGCTGAAGTGGCCGAACCTCCTCGAAAAGAAGGTACAGTCATTGATTTTCATGCCACCGGCATCCATAGAATTGGCCGAGCAGAACTATCACGTTCCCAATCGCAACGACAAACCGGATACCTCCGGTTTCGCCGCCATTCCTCTGGTAGGAGAAAAGGCGCAGCACACATTTAAGTTGAATATGGTGGGCGAACTCCACGTGGTCCCCATCGACCTGCCGTCCATCAGCCTGGATATCGTATCCCGGGTGGATCTCAATCGACTGGAAACCTTTCCCAATTCACCCACAGGCTTTGTCCAGTTCGCCTATACACCCGACCAGTGGACGAACGGAGCCGCGCTTCGATCTAAGATCCTGACCGATGCACTCACCAAAATCACGTCGGCCTTCGGGCGCCGGCTCATTCCCGTGGACAAGCGGCCGCCGCTGCGCTTCCAACCCTTCGTCGGATATTTCGACGATACGAGTGTTTATCACTACACCGCGACCTATTCGAGAAAATCCGATAGCGCGATCTTTCAGGAAAGCGACGCCAAGCCGAATTACGCCTACTTCGGTATGGGAGTGGAAATCAGCCCGATCCTGATCGGCAAGTATTTCAGTGTCAATAACACGCGGTTGGAGCAAGACTTCGGAATGAACTACGCCTCGCCACAGGGCGTGAACATAGGTGGGACTTTCTTCAATATGGAAGATGTCCGGCGTTGCGGGATTCAAAGTCTAATCGACGGATCGCCGGGTTGTGCGGCAGCCGCCGAGGGCTCTCGAGAAGTGCGTTACGCATACGCGACCCGCAGCCAATCGCGGCGACAGTTCCTAACTAGCCTGGTATTTGCATTGGGCCCTGACAATAAGAAGGAGACCTTCACGCTGGATATCAAAGCGAATCAGTGGGGAGAAGCTCGTACCCCCCTCGATCCTGTTCGCACGGCTGAGTTCACCTTCAAGAGCAGCTTTCCTATCGGCGCTGGAATCGCGTTCGGCCCTTATTTCCGCTACCTCACCGTGAACGCCGTCGGTTCGGATGGAAACTTCACTTCGTGGCGCTACGGCTTCACGCTCACAATCCCGCTCACCGGCAAGACTGGCCATGGTCGATTTTTCTTCTAATCAGATCCTTCACGAATTGTCGTCATTCCCGTCCACGCTTATGGCGCCGTGACGACTCGAAATTCCTAACGCTGACGGGTGAAGCTCAGAGCAAACTGCGGACTTTCATAGGCTGCTCTACGATTGCCGCAGCAGTATTGTCTATTACTGGCGACACGCTTGAAGAACTAGACACCGTCTCAAAAGGGATTACTGTCGCAAAAAGGGATTAGCCGTTCACTAGTCTTGGTGAGTTCGTCCGCGATATCGTTCGTGCGGTGATCCGCGAATACCCGGCACTTGTTGAATTGGGCAAGCAGGTCGCTCAGGTCAATGACGAACATGAGCAGGCAATCCTGGCAGGACTAATGCCGACAGGATTTAATTGGAGCATCTGTGTATCGTGAAAGTAGATGATCCATTGACTATAGCCGTTCCAAACCGATAGCCGCAATTGTGGGTATTCAACACAGCTCGAAGCTCGCGGGCACACGTGATCAGCAGCGGGCGCGTCGCGTAAAGGTCTTACAAATAACCGAGAGTTTGGAGACGAATGGTCATAGCTTGTTCGCTGACCTGAAACAGACTAGCCAGATCGCTAACATCGTCGTCACGCAAGGGAATTCCGCCCAGCTTTGCCACTTCGTTGGATACAAAGTTTACGGGCATCAGAATACTGGCTGCAAACTGATTGGCCTCAACTTCCTTCGGGTCTTCACCAGTTGAGGACTTCAGATTGCGCTGACTGATCCGGTATCCCTGATCAACGTGCACGTGCTCACCGGATTCAAACTGATGGCGCAAATATGCATGCGCCAACTCGTGTGCTATCGAGAAGCGCTGGCGAACCGGATTATCAATTTCTTGAATTACGATGAATGATCCATTCGGGCCGCACACAAGCAATCCAGAAATATTGTTGCCCAAACGCTGCCTCAAGAGCTTGAGACCCAAGTCATTTGCAACTTTCTCGATGTCCACCGGTGGAAGCGCGAGTCCAAGACGACGCACTAGAAGTTCGGCGTGCTCACGAGCAGACCTAACGCTCATTGGGTCGCCGGCGATCGGTTAATCCGATCTGGTAAGTCAGCCGTTGCAGATCTTTTTGGGAAAGACGTAGTTTTTCCTTTAGCTCGCGGCGGACAGCATCTGCATCGGGCCTTGCTGTGTCTCCACCGCCCGCACGTTGCTCGTCAGGTAGCAGTTTATCGACCCCAATGTCCAAGACTCGTGCAATTTGGACCAGCGTGTGGGACAAGACGCGCTGCTTGCCCGACTCGATGTTGCCGATGGACGCCCTAGTAGTTCGAGGCAGCAGTAGCAAGCCAAGCTGTTGTTGGCTCATGCCACGGCGCAACCTCAAATCTTGAATCCGTTGGCCCAGGACTTTGTAAAAGGGTTCGATCAATGTGCTCATCGTACAGTCGCTGTTAACCTTTTATACGCGGCAAGCCACGACGCTGTCAAGCAATACTTGCCAAAAACATCACAGTTGGCCAACTCTATATTTAACGTCAATTAATGCTTGCCTTAAAAATTTTAATGATATTAAGGGTTGACGCGGCCTGCGTATGATGGGACGATCGATCTGCAGAGGGGAATTGCAATGGAGATATCAGAACGGCGGTTGCTGGTTGGCGCTCGACCAACTATACTTCACGATCGACGTGCTGGCACCCTGCGCGGGCGCGTGACGACCATCGTGTCCGTGGTGGCCTTGCTGCTTGACCGTGCTGCACTGGCTGACCCGGCCATCACTCCGGGATCGGCAGAGCAAGCACGTGCCTATTACCTTCGCATCGCGTCTGAGTTGAAGTTCGACGCTAGGGTCGGCGTCACCACACTCGACAATTTGCTTGACTTCGCAGGTTATCCAGCTTCTGGCACGAAGCTGGAAGCCTTAGATCCGGCGATCCTGATGACGCCCGTGCGCGCAGCTTCGGCAACCGATGGTTTGGGACTGCCGCTCCATGGGTTAAGCGGAGCGACGTTGCGCGAGGGGGATATCCTGGCGGCTCGGTTCTTTGCGCCAAAAATCGTCAACGTGGATACCGTCACGCCCACTCCGGGGTGGCGTAAGTTGGTCCGCCTTCGCGCGCGTCCAAGCTCGCTGGCATCGCGCGTCGGTGTTGAATCGGTGATCATCCTATTCAACTTCCTATCGGCGAGCAGCCAGCCGTTCGCTGGACATTCGGTTAATACGCAGGTCATCCTGCTGGCACCATCACGCCATGACCGCCTGTATTGGTTGGACTTCAGTCCCGACGGAACGCTGGGCTTGGCCTTGAACGCCAGTTTCGACGCCGCTGACCTTCCCGGCGCCGGGACCCGGGACTATTTCGTGCCCGATGGGTGTAATGCCTGTCACGGGAGCCCCGGCAACTTCGCACCGCCCATGGTCAACTATCTTGATACGGACCACTGGGTTGACCGTCTCGACGACGACTTTCCAGCGCTGAAAGCAGCGGGTACGCCCCTGGTGTTCGATGCCGGTACTAATAATTCATCGCAGGCGTCGTTTTCTGTTGCGTTCGACGTAATCAGGCGGTTCAACGAGGAGGCGCTTTTGCAGAACGTTTCAGTGCGACAGCAGTCATTCGAAGCCCAGGCAGCACGCACTTGGCTGCGGATTCACGCGGATTCTGATGATCGCGCCCAGCCGACAGACCGCGGTTTCTCGGTCAACGGTTCGCCGACCTGGCAAGCCTCCGAAGCAGATGGCCTCAATCGTTTGAACCGATACTGCTTCCGCTGCCACGGCTCGGTCCGCTTCTCGATCTTTGACCGGCCGACGGTCGTGCAAAAGGCAGGCATTATGCGGCAACATATTAAGCCCGGCGCACAACAAGCTAAGGTGCCTGGTTTCAAGATGCCGCCGGACCGAGTCCTGGACCCGTCAGAGCTGCAGGACTTGGACGACTTTCTTCGAAACCTGAAATGAGGAAACGATGGCAAACTTGAGAATTCACCCTGCAATCGGCGTCGCACGGATAGGCAACTCGGAGCAGTTCTTTATAGGGCCAGAGCATCCCGGGGTGCCCGCTAATTGGGATACGGCTGCGCAGAAATTCAAATCGTTTAAGGATGCAGACCATAAAATTCTTCGTCAAGCTGCTCGCTTCCGCATTTTCCAGTTCGATGATAACGGCAATTCTATTGGTGAGCTGAGTTTGGGCACTGGCATTAAGATCGAGTGGCGAGTCCATGTGGCCAACCGCAAGGCCTCTTTCTTCACTTTTAACGGGCAGAGTGGAGCCGAGACTCATCCGCCCTATACGGAACGGGCGAAGCGCGCAGATGACGCCATCGAGAAGCGGGATCGAGGGAAAGGACAACCAGAACGAAAGAACAAGCGCAACGCGCACATTAGTGACCGCCGCGGGCTTGAAATTGATCCTGGTGAAGTTACCATCTCGGCGCCTGGAGCGGTCGACCTAGTTGATACGCAGACGACCGCCCCGATCAAGCGACTCGGCGAGATCCAGATGCAGGATAATGGGTCTCTGTTGTTCCTTGGCGGATTTGGCCGAACGGCCTCAAGTGAACAGCAGCCGCCACGTATTGACGAGTACGCCAACAATGACAGCTGGTTCGATGACATGGGCGACGGCGTTGTTCGGGCGCGCGTCACGTTTCCAGACGGACATACGGAGGACGCCCAGCCGGCTTGGGTCATTGTCGGTCCGCCGAAGTTTGCTCCCGGAATTTGCAATGTTGTCTCGCTGTACGACACCCTGTGGGACATGTCGGTACGTTTACGATTGCCCTGTCAGCCGGGCAGTGATCCGGTTCTTCAAGATCTCATCGCCCAACAGCAAGCATGGCAGGATCAGAGCAACGACTTCGCCGCGACATACGAGCTGTCCTTTCTGGCCCACATTTACCCCATTTTGTCGCGAGCGCTGGCCGCGCGCGATGTGCATGAGCCGCCGCTAGGCCGCCAAGATTATCATGGGACGCTACCCGACTGGCCTCGCCTTTCCAGGCGCGGTGAAGAGCAGCAGCAGATGCGGCAAGCCGTTTTCAGCAGGATCCGTAATCCGAATTCGAATCAAACCGATCTCTTAAATATGCCGCGTGGCCTTGGCGACGACTACACCACTCTGGACGATTTCGAAGACGATCCTTCGAACAATCCACCACCCTCCGCCCGGGCCTTCTTGAGCGTCACCAAGGTGCAGTACGCACTGCTCAAGGCCTGGGCTGAAGGGCGCTTTCAGGAGGACTGGGCTTTTGGTGATGTACGTTTCGCCCCGATACCGGTTTCAGGCCCAATCACGCCGCACGCTTTAGACTGTGCCGCGCTTGAGAATTGCGTCGGTGGTCCGTTTTATCCCGGTATAGAGGTCAGTTGGCTCATCCGACAGCCGGAGATCTACGTAGCGGCCTTCCGGTTGAGGGAAACCGGCCTGAGTCTCGGACCGCTCACCTTTCAGCCAGGCTTCTTCTCGCAGCAAATGGCTTTGCCCTGGCAGGCTGATTTTTACGACTGCCACAAAGAGGAGCATACGCCGGACGAGTCCGACGAGCGGCTTTTCTATATGTGGTGGACGGCTCAGCGTCCAGACGATATCCGCGCCGACGCGTCGTCCGCGTACCGGCGTTGGGTAGAGCAATTGGATCCTGCCAATGACGGCGACACGCCCGATGATCCCGATGACATCACGAATCTCAATCGCTTCGAGCAAATGCGCACTCGGTGGTCTGAATTGAGCTTCATTGTGCGTGTGGGAGATCAGCATGTCGAGCAGAAATGATGTCATTTGACGCCCTAATTTTTGGCGCTGGTATCGCCGGATGTGCCACAGCTATTGGTTTGGCACGCGCCGGCTGGCACGTCGGCATTGTCCAGCAGGGAGAGGATACATGCGGCGTCGAGTCACTGGCACCGGCGGCGGTTCGCAACCTGGAGGTGCTGGCGATCAGCGTAGGCGTTTCCCTGCATCAGGTCACGGCGTGGTGGGGATCTGACCACCAGACGAATGCCCCTACTCCTGGCGCTCGCGTAGCCGAACGCATCAGACTCGCAGAGGCGCTACGCGGGTCAGCCAGCGCTGCGGGTGTGGTAATCGGCAGAGACGGTATTCTTTCACGTATTGAACGACGCGGCAACTTGTGGAGCATTGAGTACAAACGAACCGGCCAGTGGACACTGCGCACGGAAGCCAGATACCTGATCGATGCAACGGGCCGCGCCTCCGTTATTGGCCGCTGGTTAGGTGCACGCCGCGTTGCCACTGATCAGTTGTTTTGTCGCTCAATACCACTATCGAACACCGGGATTGTCGGCACCTGGACCGAGAGCGCACAGAACGGTTGGTGGAACCTATGTTGCGCTGGAGATGCTGGAAGCTTGTCATTCTATTCAAACGCCCCAATCATCCGTCAATCAAAGCCAGATTTTGCGAGCTGTTTTGAGGAAACTCGTCACTTGAGGTATGTCCTGAAGGTACCTGCTCTGGCCAGTGGTCGTATTCGAGCTGCAGGCTCGTCGCGGCTCGTCCCTTGTGCCGGGCTCGGCTGGGCGGCCGTCGGAGACGCGGCGTCGACAGTTCAGCCGTTGGCTTCAGCCGGCATCGCCAAGGCGGTTCGCGACGCCGAGGTCGTACGACGAGCTTTAGAAAGCGAGCCGAGCAGGTATGATCGCTTCCAAGCGCGAGAATTCAGGTCTTACGACGAGCAATTGGCGCAACAATACACTCTTGAGGATAGGTGGCGTCAAAGCCCGTTCTGGGTATCCTCATCGGCCCGAGGCGAGCGACGCTCATAGCTACGGGCAAGTAACTCAACTCTAGAAAGCACGTGGTTCTTCGACTCATTGCTCTGCTTCACCACTTGGACCTTCAACAGTGCTCTCCCCATGCTCCCTTCCATGCACCGGCGATCGCAGAAATCGTCCGACAGTAGAAATCAGACGGGGTCAGGGCATCTCTGGTCGTTGAATAGTTGATGGCGAGGCACCCTTCTGTGCAGTTCAAAGCTGTCTCACGCCCCCGACACTTCGGGCGGCCCTCGTTGTCAGTCCGTACACTCTGAGTGAACTGAGTTACGATATCGGGATCAACTCCCATGAAGACATTTCCTAAGATCAACCCAGGAACGCTTGAGGCAAGCATCGCCAAGGCACTACAACCGGCAATTTAGTCGAAGGGGTACACATGCTCTCCTGGGTGGCAATGGAACGAATCTACGAACACAAGGTCCTGCCGGATGCCAAGCTCCGCTTAGAGGAGGCCGGGAAGGCCACTGTGCGCCAATGCTAAGCGCCTCACCGATGGAGAACTGTTGGCGAACTGCACTCCTTCGGCATCGAGGTCGACCGCGTCTGACTGGAGCGGGAGTGCGCGCGGGCGCGGTCCGGCCAGGAGATCTCTGGCCCGCTCATGGACAAGAACACGAGCCAGAGCCAGGAAAGCGATTGGATCTGGATCTGCGTGGCAACCCTGTGGCGGCGTTGGTTTCCGGAGCCCCTCTTTCGAGGTGCTCGATGATAGGATGCAGAACGGCTATGCGTTGCTGGAAAGCAGCGGGGCTGTGGCTGCCTGCCGCATCTGGCTGGAAGCATGGACTGACGTGCTGCGTCTCCTGGACAATGCCGGCATCGAGTTTATCCAAGAATTCGACGAGCGATTCCGCGGCACCCAGTCGCTGCTCAACTGGATTCAAGATGTGGAGAGCGAATTTTGGAATGCGGGACTGGATGAACGGCAGCTTCTCAGTGCCCGCATCGCGATATGCGAAGCGCCGACGCGGCGTTTCCCGTCACAGACGACGGCCGGATGATCGAAAACCGTCGACGCGCGGTGGCGGAGTCCTACTTCGGGCTGGACGAGACAGGCAAAGCGGAAGCGCTCTACCGGGAGTGGCTGGGCGCGCCATGCTAGGGTTGGGGCTGGATCGGGTGGTCGGACTGGTACCAGTTCACGCGCACCGAGAGCGGGGATCTGAGCTGGTGCGAGCAGATTCTGCGGGGTGGCTTTGCGATTCGCCGACGTGCGGACCGCGCCCATATCGCCGAATCGCCTCACCGATGTGTGCGAAGAGCAGTGACGTGACGAGGAGGCGAAAGAGTTCCGGCAGCAGTGCGAACGGCGGGCCGCCACTACAGAGTTTTCACCGGACCGTGAGCACGGGCCGGCAATGTGCTACGCCAAGAGCCCCGGGCAACTTCGGCGGTGCGGGGCTGCCCCTCAGCGAGCGATCAAATTTGGCGGGAATGCTGCGGGAAACGCCGACGATGCCCGTCACCGGGCAAAAGGTCGGGCGGAACGAGCTATGCCCTTGTGGCAGCGGCAAGAAGTACAAAAAGGCTGCAGCCGAGGCCTACAACTGGAGAGCGGCACAACTTGGCGAACCGCCCGCCGAATTTACATCTAGCCATGACCAAGGACGGATTGCGACCATGATGTCAAGATATTGTGGTCACAATCCGACCGGCTCATGCCGAGGTCCCGTATTGTCAACGGACCACTGATTTCGTAAGAGCCCGGAAGATCTTGGATGAAACAAAAACACTTCGTAAACCCACAACCAAGCTGCTCCGCAGCGCGAGTTCGGAGAACAAGGTTCTGACGGCCAAACGTCACGAATATGTACAAAAGCTCCTGCCGGACATTCATCTGCCCACACCTGAGGACGAAACTGCCGATCCCAACCGCGCCGATGAAGCGTACGCCACAAGCGTAAGACTGCTCATCGAGCGAGCTCGTGATCAGAAGAAGTTCCCCCTGGTTTTTGAAGAGAACTGCAATTACGGATTCCGGCGCAATCTATGGGGCATGAGACCTCTGGCGATTGCGTTGGCCGTGGGGTGCTTTCTGGCCGGCGCAGCCGTGATTGGCTATCACCAACACGCAGGAGCTTCCATTTCTCCTGTTTCCTGTGGGGCGGTGGTGTCCGTTCTCGGGCTTTTGTCGTTTTGGGTATTTTGGTGCGACCAAAATTGGGTCCGCCTCCCCGCCGAGGCCTTCGCCGAGCGGCTTCTGGCCACGGCGATGACGGCAGAACCTCGCCTCCAAGGTGCCGAAGACGCCGCGCACGCGCAAGAAACGTCCAGCGGGCGAGTCTGCATCAGAAATCTCTCAAAACCTCTAAATATATTTATCTACATTTCTTTCGAAATGTGCGTATAATCACATTTAGGAAAATAGAAAGGCATAGGCCTCGGCGAGTTTTTCTGGAGGTTTCTAATGGCCACGCCGCTCGAAGCTTATCGCGACGGTTACAGAAAGGGCCTAGAGGCCACGGTGGGGCATCACCTGGCCGAGGCAACAATTGGCATAATGCGTGATGACCCCGGCGGCTACTACGCTGCGGGTTTCAAGGACGGCTCCAATCGCAAGAAATTCAGCCCACCTGCTCCAGCGCCGAGTGCGCCTCCCCCGAATAGCACCAAATCCACACTGAGCGATTTAGAACGCGAATGGTACGGGCTCTGTAACAGCAGCGTATTCATTCCGGACTACGTGGCGAAGTACTACATAGCAGCCTTACAAGCCGAAGGGTACCACGCCGCTATTGCAGTAGGCCTTAGCAACTTCACCGGACAGGCTTGTCCTCGCTGTGCTGCAAACGGTTATTTCAAAATCGCATTTCTTGGCCGCATACGTCATCCAGACTGCCAGTGGAGCGGATTCATGGGCACCGGTTCGTATATTGGTTTTCAAATCTCACAAGTATTCCATAGCGGGATTCGAGCCGGCGGAGCAATGAAAGATGATGCTGACCGCAAGGGCGACAGACATGGCGGCATCGTGAACGCCATTGTCGGTTTTCTGTTTGTCGGCGTTTTCCGGGCCGCGCTCGCGGTCGTGCTGATCCCACTGCACACAATCTTTGCGCTGTTTCAGTCCGGACAAACTGCGGGCGACATAGTAGTGCGCTTTCTCGTGCTGGGGAGCGTCCTCGCCGTCGCCGGCGTTGGCTTGTACGAGGCCCGACCGGCTCCGCTCTCCTCCGGATTCCTGCCGCCGCCAACGCAGTCGCCGCAGAGTTTTCCGCCTGCGCAGTCAGCAATCCCGGCAACGAATGTTTCCACTGCACCACCCCAAACAGACAACCAAAATGCAGCATCGAACGCCTCGGCGCCGTCGGCAACAGCACCGGTGACACCTACGTTCGACTGTACAAAGGCGCATACCAGCGTCGAACTCCTAATCTGCCGTGATAGTCAGCTCGCATTGCTCGATCACGAGATGGTGTCCAGTTACAAAGCGGCAATTAGCCGACTCTCGCCAGACGGACAAGCAGCCCTGCGCCGCGAACACCTTGAGTGGTTTAAGAATTACAGCGGCACTTGCAGACAATCGGCGAACGATGAGGAGCGCGCAACATGCATTTCAAAGTTCTTGTCCGATCATGCGGCCGAATTGAAAACTCGATGAATCACCTGCTTTCCGGTCGCCCAACCCGCGGTTTCATAGTGCCGGATTCGTGGCTGTTCACGCGAATGGGTTCTTCGATCGTTTGTCAGTCAGGGGACTCGTATGATGGCGTACCCGATGTTCGGTTTCCTATTGTGAGCCTAAGATGGGAGGTGCATCAAACCTGGAGGGTGCCTACCACGAAGATTATGAAGACCTGCTCGCGATCAACGTAGAAACGACGAGAGCTTCGCGGTGTGGACGCATTATGCGAGATTTGTGTAAGATTGCCTTATCAAGGCATTAACCAGTGCAGCCGAATGAGACCGGAGTACATATGAATCGATCAGAGTCATCGGGCGGGTCCGCCCTTGACGTTTTAAAGCTAGCAATGAAAGCCGTGCCTTCCCTTAGGTATGCCTTGGGAGTTGCGGGCTTGGTGGCTGGAATAGCTATTGTTAAGGGATTCGGCATTGACTCGCGAATTGCTGTATTCGGTACGGTCGTTATGTTAGTTTTGATGACCGTGCTGGTTGTTTTCGCTCGTGTAGCAGCTGATAAGCCGCAAAAGTCCGCTGCGCTGGTATTTACATGGTTCGCTCTCGTATTGGTAATGGCGACTGCTGCCGCGCTCTTTATATCAGTCTTCTTCAAGTGGCCTCTGGACTTGCAGTATCTAATTGTGAAATCAGCACGATCATTATCGTTTGCCGAGCAGGAGGCGAGCCGACTTGAGGACGAGGTGATGATCCTTAGGGGTGCCTGGGAGAACATGGACAACAGCCGGACGGACCGGGAAAGGGTCGCTGAACATGGCCCCAAGTTGGGTGAATCGCTGCTCTTGCTAAGAAACGAAGACCTGCGACTGGCGTGGCAGGTGGTCAAGTATGAGTACGCATTGTACGCGTTTACGATGGCCGCTTCTGCCTTCCCGGGTTCTACCGACTCCGATAAGCAGGCGAAATTGCGTACTGCGAAGAAGGGCTTAGCTGCGGGAAACCACGGTCTTAAACTTATCTCCAAAATACGGAACTGCTATCCGAACACTGACGAGTGCAGAGAAGCCTTGGGCTTCATTTTGCGGGAGGAGGACGAGGAGAGACTTAAATATTTGAGCGCGATTTGTCTCTGTCGAGAAGCGGAATTGGAAGACGCGAGCTTAAAGAGTGAGGCCCAGAAGCTCATTGACGGAATAGCCAAATCGCACTTGAATAAATATCCAACCGAGAGAAACCAGGAATTCCGTAATTGCGTCAAATAAACGGAGAGGGTGATATATGGCTACACTCGGACTACGATCTACAGGATCGCTTGCACTCCCATCGGATCTTCCTAAAGAGAGACTGCAGCGCGGAGATGGCGGCGGAGGAAAGCCGTATGGCGGAGGAAGGCCTCACGGCTCGATGAGCGTACCATCATAATATACACCTATCGGTGGTGCTTAAGCCTCACAAGCCGACTTCCCCACGCTTCAATGCGCGAGCGCAGAGGAGAGAAGGGTGGTCCAGGATCTACGTGTCGCTTCCGCCGCCCAATCGTTCAACTCTCAGTCCTTAGGCGCGCATCCACTAAAAACCGGGCCGATTTCCCGCCCATGTCCGTACTAGTACTTCCAAATCTGAGCACCGCTCGCCAAGCCCTACTTTTATTCCGCATCTAATGCTGCTGTTTGCAATTATTGGGGCATTGTTATTGACTGAAGTCGCGGTCTACGTTACTCTTTCATAAAACTCTGTGAGAAGTCCCTTAGCATCGCAGCTTCTGATTTTCTCGATGGTGATTCCTTCATGATCATCCCCACACACCACGCCTTGTCCGCAGTATCTGCCACTCACGCGAATCCGAATATTCTATGGGGGTGGAAACGAGATACCGGTCCAAAGCAGCGCGTAATCGCGTTTGGCGGCGTCATCGTCGCATCTGAACGGAAGTTATGTCTAAACGATTGGTTCTTCTTCTACCGAAGTAGGGCCGAGGCAGACGAAATAACGACAATACACCGTCTTCTTCAAAACGATGTCGTTGAAAGAGAAATAGGGCCTTCACGTATGTGGAACTGCAATCGGACGGGCTTGATAACTGTGGAGGTCAGTGGTGGACCCTCGATGCCGGAACATATGCCGCTGATACAGCGACTCCTCCGACGTCGACCGCGACACCGAGTACCATTCGGGCAATTTCCGATCCCAACAACTATGAAGCTGGATCTAAGCGCCCTCCGCCCTCTTGTAGCATATGTTGGGTCCGGTTTGTCGTACGAATCAGGCTTGCCGACGCTTGCGTCAGTTCATGAAGATTTTGGTGTTGATCGAATGGGCTCCGATCGGTTTACGTTTGGCAGCGAAGATCCCATCCCGACGCTACTTGCAAATTCCGTATCCGAAACATTCGGGCGGTTCGTTAGCTTCCACGTCCGAGCTGCTACGGCTGTGCCCTCGTCATCCCACGGCCGGATTGCTGAGCTCTATCGCAAAGGCACGATCAGTCGAATCTTGACTGACAATGTAGATAACCTTTTTTGTAAACTGAACGTCCCCTTTACTCGAACTCGAGGGATCGGAATTTTCAACGATGTATGCTCCACGAGCTTCAGTGATGACGAAAAGTATCTCCTGGCCATCGGCATCGCCGCCGACCGACGCTCGGTCATTCGGCAGGCACGCCGAGCCGGTCTCCAGGTCATCGTAGTAAACCCACAAGAGGATGTTTCACCCCTATCACAAAACCTAAGCTACATTCGGAGGCGCGATACGTGGTACCGAATGTCGGCAAAGGAGTTCTTCAACACCTATGCCGTCAACGGATTGTGATCAAGAAAACCAAGATACTTCAATTATTATCGGGCCTTGGTCAACCACAAATATACGATTCATATTTACGAAGAACGATATTCCATGCCTGCCCCGTGCGGACATTATGAAAAAGTGGCAGTCACACACACTGCTCCATCCCGACGCTTTCGACGGCGAAATGCTTGGGGTGGTGTCATACAGAGAGGACTGCGGGCTCCATTTGATAGTCAGGATCACATCATACGCTGAGTATATTGCCACCAGAGACCCAGGCTTCGCAGCTTCTCATCCGCAATTGCGGCGGGCGAACCCCCTGGGCGTTACAATACTGCTAAAGACGGCTGATCAGATGGTAATCGCTTCACGGCGATCTCTAACCGCAGAACAAAATCCTGGTCTACTGTATTTCATTGGCGGTTACGCCCATCCGCGCGATGTTCTTGACGCATCCAGCGATTTCTCGCTTCAAACAATTATACGTGAGTCGGCGGAAGAGCTAGCTGTCAACGTCTCATCGGCGTTGGTTCTAGGAATTGCGACTGATCCTCAGTACTGCCACCCTGAACTGTTCGCGGTCGCGAGCGTCAGCGAATCAACTCATGAAGTAAATAAAAAGTGGCAGAGTGCTGTCGATCGGAGCGAGGCGGCTGAACTCGTGTTCCTACCGTTGCAAGAGTTACTATTATCGGCTTGCAATTTTTACGACATTACCTGGAGCTTTGAAACGGGATTGCACCTCCTGGGAATGTGCCGGCGTAAGCTATGATCAATAATCCCACGCTAGCCGTCAGCAAAGGATTGACGTCTGACCGATTATATTTGGAACTCCTTAAAAGGTGCCTCACGAGAATACTTTTCCCAGATCTTTACGCGCCGATTAAACCGCAGCGAACCTCACTACTCGGTCGGGTGTTGTGGACCTTCTATCTACTTGCTGAAAAGGCGCTCGAGCGTTGGGACTGCCGCCTCGTTCGTATCGTGCTGTATGAGGACGAGGACCGAATCTACGGACGACAATGGCCTCCGCCTCCAGAAGCCGAAACGATGATCGGCCTGCGGCGTTTAGATCATCTAGAGACCTGCATTCGTACAATCCAATCCGAGAATGTTCCGGGCGATCTAATCGAGACCGGTGTATGGAGAGGCGGAGCGACCATCTTTATGAGGGCTGTCTTGGAAGCCATCGCGGATTCCTCGCGAACCATCTGGGTAGCTGATTCATTCGAAGGTCTGCCACGGCCACGACTCCCCCAAGATGAAGGGGACATTTTACATACGGTTAGTGAGTTCGTTGTGCCTCTTGATACAGTTCAGGCTAATTTTAGACGTTACGGCCTTCTCGATGATAGGGTGCGATTTGTCAAAGGGTGGTTCCGCGAGAGCCTGTTCCGTGCGGATTTCGGAGCCTTCTCGCTAATCCGCCTTGATGGCGATATGTATGAGTCCACGATAAACGCGTTAACAGCTCTGTATCCGAGATTGTCAGTAGGTGGTTATGTAATCGTCGACGATTATAATTTGCCAGGCTGTCGACTTGCAGTTGAAGATTTTCGATCTGCCAATAGTATCTCGGACCCACTGAGCCCGATCGACTGGGCAGCTGTATATTGGCGCCGAACGTAAAGTATGCCATCATAGCCGAATTGCTGTCGTGGTGGTCGCATTCAGAAAACGACGATCGTGAGTAGCCAGTAGAACCGCGCCTGGAAATCGGTGCAGAGCCGATTCGAATGCCTCCAAAGCTTCAATCTCCAAGTGATTAGTGGGCTCATCGAGGAGCAAGAAATTCGTTCCCGATAGCAACAGACGTGTGAGAGCGACCTTACACCGTTCTCCGGTACTTAGGAAGGAAACTGGAAGCGTCGTCTTTTCGCGGGAGAGTCTAAGGCAGCCCAATAGAGTGCGGGCCGCTGTATTCGAGCCGCACAGGTCGAGTGCAGACTTGTCCTGGTCTAAATCCTCGCCTTCTTGGGAGTAGTATCCCATTCTTACATTAGCTCCGATCTGGATAGTGCCTGAGTCGAGCGCTTCCAGGCCCAATATTATTCGCAATAGAGTAGACTTTCCACACCCATTGGGTCCGATCAGTCCCATATGCATTCCTCGGATAAGTGTAAAACTCAAGTTAGTATATAGGACTTTGTCGTTATAACGCTTAGCAATGTCAAGAGCAGACAAGACTATTTCGCTCGATCTAGGTATTTGTGAGAAATCTACATCAGGAATACTCTGTTCTTCCCACGGCTTGCTTTGGGGCTGTTCTCGATTCACGCGCTCGCGTAGCAGGCGGCTAGTTCGAGCAACCTTGCCAGCCTTCCGGCCATAATGATCGCGGCCAGTGCGGACGTGAGATGGGGCTGACGACACTCGGTGTGCCAGATTTGCTCGCTTCGCAGCAGACGCATTGGCGGTAGCGATTCTCCGCTGTTGGGCTTCGTAGTCGATCGTCCTCTGTCGATCCAAGAGGCATCTTGACGCATGGTAAAATGAGTAGTTACCCTCGAAGACGGTGACCTGACCTCGCGCGATCTCGATGGTTCTGGTTGTTGTTGTATCCAGGAGGACTCGATCGTGCGACGCAATAACTACGGGTATCGCGAGGGTGGCCAAGTAGGTCTCCAGCCACTCCCGGCTATCAATATCGAGATGGTTTGTGGGCTCGTCAAGCAGCAGTACGTCGTCCGGCGAAAACACCGCTCGGGCGAGCGCGGCTTTCTCAGCTTGGCCGATTGAGAGGCTTCCGAGATTTAGCGATAGCTCCTCATTAGAGAACCGTAAGTCTCGAAGTATCCTTTCAATTTCGCTCTCTGCTTGGTGGCCACCGATCCACCGGTACTCGTCCTCCAGAGCACCCCGATCGAGGTCGGCAACATCTGGATGTACTAATCGGGCACGCAGAGAGGCAAGCCTAGGACGTGCCATCAAGACGAATTCAAATAGCTGAACATCTTTGAAAGCCGATGTCGCCTGGTCCATGAGGTGAACCGTCAGTCCTCGCCTTCGGTTTATGGAACCAGTCGTTGCTTGAAGCCGTCCTGCTAGTATCTGGAGGAGAGTCGTTTTCCCAGTGCCGTTAAAACCAACGAGTCCGATCCGGTCAGCAGGCCCTATTTCAAACGAAACTGAGGTGAATAGATCGGGCTTACCGGGATAGGCAAATCCTAAGTCTCTGACGCTGAGTATCGACATCTTCCCCGCACACGCTCCGACAAGCGAGTCAAGTTCCCGCTGGTAAGTCTCGTCGTCCCTGGGGCGCCTCCACCATAACCCTCAAAAAGGCCATTCTACACCACATCTTTGGCTCGTTGAGCAGATCCGCCGTGGGCACAGGAATGTATACGTGTTAGCGGTCATCTGAAGATTCTGAGCGGCAGATGGATCGCCTTGTCGATGATGGTGCGGACCTTGAAGCGCAGGTATTGAAGGTAGCCTTCAGGGGCAGGATGGGAATGCCCGGTAGATCGTAGAAAGTAGCGACTCCCCGCTCTCAGCATTGATAGGCTAAGGCAATTTTCTTTTGCCGAGAAAAGGAGAGTCGCCATGAAGAAACCATATCAAATTGAAGCGCAGCGAGCTGTCAAGCAGTTCGAGGCAATGGCCGCGGATGGGAATCCGGCGGTGCAGATGATGCTGCCAATGGCAGAGATGGTGGGCTGGCTGCGTAAGGGCAGGATTTTCCAGGAGTTCTTCGATGACCGGTTGGAAGTAGGCAAGCGAACGGATGCGCGCAGGGGCGGCACCTCGGCAGGACCAGTGTTGCGACGCAGGCAGGCCATGAGCAGGGCTGTCTCGACCACGGCCAGGGGGACACCGCGGTCAAACCAACTGCGAGCTTGCCTCTGGTCCTACGTGTTGGTCCGTAAGGGTGTCCGGCAGATCCACATGGTGATCGTTTCTCCACAGCTGAATGGTGCCGGAGAAATGACCGAAGGGGAAGATGGATCCGTCACGCGCGCGGGCGCGTTGCGTTGGCGGTAGGCACGTTGCCGGTCGCGATGATCGAGCCGGCCCTCCGCACTCCGCTGGTAGCGGCCGTTGGCAGCACGGTGTTGTCGGCACCGGGCTTCACGCGCGGCACACCGGGCTGCAATAGCGCTGCCCGCGATCACAGTGCTGACAGATCCAGAACACCGCATGACATCCACTGCCGCGGCAAATTCGCTGCCGCAGAACCACTTCGCCAGGAAGCGCCATGCCCGCCCCAGACGGGTGCTGGACAATGGCAGCCAATCATGGCAGGTTAGAAGCAGCTTGTTGCGTGGTGACCTGTTGAGGGTTGCCAAGCCGGGACCCTGCCGATGCAAACGGCGGGTCCCAGCACTCCTCCCGCCTTCCAGACGAAGTTACACCTTCAGCCAACGTGGGTGATGATCGGACAGATGACTCGCGCCTGCGGCGCCGATGATGTCGTTTGTCTCGGCGCTTGCTCAGAAAACTACGTTTTCAGATGACTGATGACAGTATACGTCAGCAGTCCCGCGCGGACGATTTACGGAGTGCTATCGGCCCCAGAAACACCCACGAGGAGAGTTCCAACCCGCTCGTCTAGCGCCCGCGATCGGACACGGCAGGAGGTTCGCTGTTGGAAAATCGCAACGCAAACAGCCGACGGGCAGAATCCACGAAAACTTCCGGCAGGTCGCGGTGAGTTCTCGCTCTTTATCGGGCCACCATTGCACGAACAGGATGCCGAAGGGGGCGCTAACCGAATTGGATCACCGGACGGACTCATCTCGTCTGGTCCATCGTGGGCATCCGGAGGACGCTGCCCCAGGAAAACGGCATTATTAATCTCTGTGCTCGCAGGCTAACGACATCGGCATTCCACACAGTTATTTTCAATTGAAAGCGCGGAGGGTGTGGAAACGCTAAACTCGATTTGCCGAACTCGATCTCGCAGGTCGGCGCATGTTCGCTTTCGCGTCAGTTGTATGCCCCGCCGTCAGAAGGCAGCGGTCTAAACGAGCCCAAAGTGTTGCACATGCTGTTTTTAAGCCGGCACCCACGGATTGACTCGGGGGACCAAGTATCAGAAGTGCGTTGATTCCGTGTTTCACCGCACGGTCAGCGGTCAACGTGACGCTTGACTTTTTCGTGAATTCACTCGATAATATCCACGTCACGGCTACGAGTATTCCCGTCCCGACAGACTGGCCAAAGACCTTCTTTGATAGAGGTTTTGTTGATGTCTTCGACCGCTTGGGCAAGTTTCGCGATTCAAAGCAGGAAATCCGCAACCTGATAACGTTGCTCGGAATGAGGCCCGGCCAGGATGTCCTGGATGTGCCCTGCGGATTCGGCCGCCATACTGTACATTTAGCTGCTTTTGGTATGAACGTAACTGGGCTCGACGCTTCTCCAGATCTACTGAACATTGCTCGACAGAATTGCCCGGAGGCGTTATTTGTCCTAGCCGATATGCGATGCCCTCCTGAAGGGCCGTTCGACCATATTCTAAATCTGTGGTCTAGTTTTGGCTATTATCCGCATAAGGAAGAAGACACGGCAGCACTTGTTGCATGGCATCGTATTCTGAAGCCCGGCGGACGCCTGCTCATGGAACTCACTGACCTCGAACGTGCGGCCTGGGAAAACAGGATGGGGCGTGAACCCATTTCGCACAAGCGACACTATTCGAACGGCGTCCTTGAGGAGGCAGAATTCAATTGGCACCTTCAGCGAGCGACGAATCGATATAGCCTAGGCACTTGGTCTCGCGTATGTAGTTCCCGGTTGTATTCGCGAGACGAACTCCAGGACCTATTGCGATCCGTTGGTTTCCAGAATATCCAGGCATTTGGTGACCTCTCGGGAGGAGCCAAGCGTCCATGTGACCGACTGGTCCTGGTTACTGAGCGCGCATAATCAATAAATCAAGCATCTTAAAATAATGTTTCAAGACAATACCAACTTAATATCACGGGCTGATTCTAGTAAGTTAGAGGCATCCCGGCTAACGCAGATTCTCCAGGATTTTGGTGCATCCGGTGCCGAGCAACTCGGTATCGGAACGGAGGCGAAAGTATATAAACTCGACCCCCGCCGCGTCCTCAAGGTGTATGCAGACGCAACTCGCTTGAATATGCTCCAGGAACTCAAGATGTTCTACGAAGACTTAGACACGTCTTCAATTTCATTCCAATTGCCGTTCATCCATGAAATCCACCGGAAAGAAGACGCCCTTGTCGTTATCGAACGCCTAATTCCTGGAAAGGCAATGAGCGCTTCTTTGCCTCACAATGATAGCATCGAACTTCGTTCTGCCTACGTTGATGCTGTAGCGGAGCTCGCTGCCGTTAAAATGCGAAATCCGATTCACAGGTACATGTTGTTCGATCCCAACGGTAGTTCTGATTCTCGCGTACAGGATTGGCACAAGTTCCTAACGACCCTGACCAATCAGAAACTTGCAGTCGTAGCCGACCACTTGTCACGAGACGTGCCACACTTCGTCAAGAAGCTGGAGCTCTTGTTAAAATGCCTATCCCAGCCCTACGCAGGCCCGATAGGCATAATACACGGCGACATATTTCCGGGCAATATTCTGGTTTCCAATGATGACTTAGCAGTAACTGGTATCGTCGATTTCGGGACGTTTACGATGATTGGCGACACCGACTTTGACGTGGCAACATCATGGGCGTTTTACAATATGTACGAATCAAACCACGTTCAAGTCCGCACAGAGCTCTTAGACGTTGTACTCGCTCGTCACGGAGTGCAGCACTTCTCGAATTTATGCAAGTACCTCCTAATCTATGCGGTCCTCTCTTGTGATTTGTATCCCGAGTTGCCCGGGTCCATCCGAGAAACCGGCCACTACCGATGGGCGGCCGAGATCCTGCGGGATGACCGGTACTGGTCTCAACTCCATTCAGTTTAGACGATTACAATTGCGCGACACTGCAGCCACATGGAGCCTGCTCAATTCTACGACGAGGTAGCTCTTATATACGACCGTTGGATCGCTCACGATCCTGCGTTAGATGCTAGCTTAAATTTCTATGTCGATGAAGCAGCACGTCACTCGGGCTCCATTCTGGAAATCGGCATAGGGAATGGTAGAATCGGAAGCGAACTAGCACGGCGCGGCAGGACGGTCATCGGTGTCGATTGTTCGTCCGAGATGCTTCGCGTTTGCCGTGCCCGGGCACTGAAGGCTAGCGTGCCAAGCCATAGATTACTTCTTGTGCAAGCTGACGCGACGGAACGTTGTACAGACAGATGCATTGGAATGGTGCTAATGCCGTTCCGGACAATCGGTCACTTTCTTTCGGTTGATGAGCGGGCCAGCGTTTTTAAAGCAGCTTATGACAGCTTGGTTTCCGGTGGCGCCTTCGTCTTTGACCATTTTGTATTCGACCCAGTCGTGGCCGAGGCGAATCACGGCAAAGAAAGTGTTATAAATACTTGGGCAGAAGGAAATACAAGTATCGCAACGCTTACACACCGCCATTTCTTGAATACCGATGCTAAGACACTCGATTGTCGCCTGACGCTTACCGCAGCTACGTCGGTCTCGAAATTAGATTATCGGTTGTCATGGCTCTATCCGGCTGAAGTCCGTCAACTCGCCGATAACATGGGTTTCGCTGAAGCAGCTCTGTATGGGTCATTTGATCGTTCTCACTATTGCAATGGATGCCACGAACAAATTTGGGTACTGACGCGTCGATGAGCAATGCGATCGCAGTAGTACCCTGCTATAATGGCTCACGATACCTGCCTGCAACTATACGCGCGATACAACGCCAAAGCCACGCCTTTTCGGGCGTTCTTGTCGTGGACGACGGTTCCACCGATACCACTTTTGATATTGCCAAGCAGCTCGATTGCGACGTGATTCGACACGAGTCCAACATGGGGTTAGCCGCAGCAAGGAACACCGGCCTCCGCACTGTCAGTACAGAACTTATCGCATTCGTGGACGCAGATGTGATTCTGGAACGCGAGTGGCTAAAGACGCTCATGCCGCACGTATTGAACCACGATAGTGCGCAGGCCGGTGGACGGCTAATCGAGATGCACACAGACCGCGCAGCCGATGCATGGCGGGCACTGCACCTGACTCAGGATAATGGCACCGCTGATGCAATGTTCCATCTAAGAAATCCTGGCCGCCTTGCGGGATTTGCCACTCTTTCCCGTTGCGAGGCACTTCGCAAAGTCGGCGGATATAACCCCATCTTCGCAAAGGCGTACGAGGACGTCGATATCTGCCATCGGTTGATCGATTGTGACTACAAATTGGCGTATGTACCATCTGCAACCGCGTACCATGCGCGGATGGATACCGTGATGACCCTGCTGCGCAGCTCGTGGAACTGGGACTTTTGGCCGGCTTACCAAAACGGCTGTTATCGCTCGTTTGGTACGATGCTGAAGAGACTTGTAGCCAATACGACTACAGCATTGTCTCTCGCTCGATCGCATATACAGGCTCGCCGATTTGGATTGTTGCATATAGACGCTACTTACCTACTTACGTCGTGCCTTTGGGACGCGGCCTTTCATCTAGGACAGCAGAACCGATCGTTCCGACTTCTTTTTGGAAAACAGGACAAGGGAAATATTGGACTCACAGCGACAGGAGGTGCAGAAGCGTGTCCTGGAGCTGGAGAGTGCGTGAAGCCACCAGATACTTTGCCCTAATCTCGATTGTCGAATATTCTAACGCATTTCCACTCTCGTCAGTAAAGGTCCGACCACACGCTCTTAGGATGTGGTCGAGCGCTGCTATGTCCCAAATCTTATGCCCACACACGCGGACGACGGCCGCGTCCACAGTCCCTTTCGCTACTTCAAGCAAGACTCTTGTCGATTCGACTGAGCTTTTCTGATAGTTGAAACCACCTGGGCAGTAGAGATTGAGGTCGGTAGCATCGAAATATACCGTATGGATGACCCTCGCCGAACTACGGTCAACAGTGGTTGTCGATATATCTCGGTCGAACGCCACAGCTAATCCTTTTGCGACCACCATCTCCGGACTTGCTGGATAGTCAACGATGGAAAATATCGCACCCTGGGGCCCGCGAAGGCTTAACAGCACTGCGAAGTCCGGGCTGCCACATACGAATGCTTGTGTCCCATCGAGCGGGTCCAATATCCAGAAGGTCGAGTGATCAATACTCTGATATTCTTCGCATTCTTCACTGATGACCGGGATTGTAGGAAATTCACGCGCCAAGCTTGACGTGACCGTTTGATCACTCAGGTAATCAGCCGCAGTTACGAGCGTATGATCTACTTTGAGAGTGACGTCAAGATCCGCAAGATGTGTTGAGCTCGACCCTGGCCAATACTCCAACAAGTATTGCCGAACATTGCGAATCGTACGGATAATCGCGAGTTCCCCATCAGTCAGGTGCAGTGGCGCTAGCCACAGGCTCATGGGCACCTCCAGGCCTCAGGACTTGCCTAACAACTTCACTCCATGCGTCCCAGGAAAACTCTCGTCGATACGCCAGGGGTGACCGGCCAAGCTGATATCGAGAAATCATTGCCTCTCGCAGCTCGATCGGCTCGGATGGACCCGGTGATACAAAGTTCACACCTGTGTAACGTCTGTACATATTCATTTCCGGTATATTACTAATTATCACAGGCCTGCAGTGTGCAACAAGACGGGAAATTGATCCGGAAGTTTCACCTAAAGATGGATACCGCAGTTGAATGCCGCAATCGATGGCGTCAGCTAGGGATTCGAAATCGCTTTCACTTACATAGCCCGTGAAACTGATAGACGAATCGGTGGGGCGCTGCAGTGGATACTGCGAATCTCCGACAATGATCAACCTAGCTTCATTCGGCCGGTCAGGCCAGGACTCCCAAGCTGCAAAAATCGCTTCGATCCTTTTATATTGGCCGATAAAACCGAAGGTTCCAAAAACATATGCGTCGGTGTTGAGGCCGTACTTGGCCCGAACCATGGCCAAGTTGCGTTGCGCTGGGGGAGCGACCGGATGAGGCAAGAACCGAAAGTCAACTGATGGATACTGTTGCTTAAGATGCGAGACAACATCCATTGAATGACACATGACAATTGTCGCTGTCGGCATCGCCAGCGACTCGATCTTACTATCAAGTGCAAAGACTTCTATAGGCAAGCCTTTAAGGATCGATTGAGGAGTAATCGGTTGCTGCGGAGGAACCAACACGTCGTTGATGAGTTGTAGGATCACTTCTTGAGTACTTTGAGGCAAAGCATCCCACACTTGGACATAATAGTCGAGATTTTTGTACTCATGAAGTAACACTGGTCCCGGACGTAATTCGAGCGCTCGGAATGCACTATCGTGAAAGGCATTGTTCCCAAGGTGGTAGAGAACGGCGTCGAAGTCCCGCGGGTCCTGCCAATCGGAATTCGAAATGTGATGACACTTCCCGACGAGCCTTTCAAGATAAGGTATTGAAAGCCGTATGTAGTCTGCCACGCCACTCTTTTCAGGGCATTTTGGGCCATAGACGCCAATAATCATTTTCGAGTCTCACACCTCATCAGTATTCGTCAAAAGGGACCTCGGGGAGCGGTTCGCGCTCGTAAACGATCGCCTTGTAGTAAGCAATGGCGAGTTTAGCCGTAAGCTGGCCGATTTGACCGCTGCCAATGCAACGCTGATTAACACGCACCAAAGGAACAATTTCGGACATTGTTCCACAGGTGAACAGCTCCTCTGCGCCAAATAGGTCGTTTGGGCTAATCGTGCAGCACACCATTTGATGTCCAAATCGTCGGGCCAGTCCAGCAATACACCGAAGTGTGACGCCGTTGAGAGCACCATCGGCGACCCGCGGCGTGTAGAGCGTTCCGTTCTTGATCAAGACCACGTTGGCGCCTGGAGTTTCACAGACGTTCCCTTCTTCATTCAGTAGAATCGCTTCCTGTGCAGAAGCACGCTCCGCCTCAATGCGGGGTAACCGTCCCAACAGATACATAGCACCTGCTTTAACATTAGCTGGAAAGGATGCATGGGAATACTTCCTCCAAGTCGAAACGATTGCCTCAGCCGGAACAAGCAGACCAGAGCTGCTTGATTGTGGCCTGGCAGCTAGACACCAACCGTGTTTAACGTTGTGCTCACTGTATGCTCCAGACTCTATATAAACACTTAAACGCACGTATAAATCCACACCCTCCCGGAATGTCCGCGTTAGCTTGCAAAGGCTGTCAAGAACCTCCGTCTTCGTTATTGGTGCATCCAAATAGAGTGCCTTCAGGCCAGAATGAAGACGATCGATATGCGAGCCAAGGTCGACAGTCCGGTATCCACAAATAGAGGGCACCCAGTAGGAGCGTAAACCTTCGAAGAGATTCGCACCCCGAAGCCAGGCGTCGGTGGTCACATGCATGGTGCCATTTTCATATGGAACCAATTCGCCATTGATGATCAAGTGCAAAGGTTGATCAGTCGCCATTGTGTGTGCGATCCAGTATGACGCCAGCCGCTATACCTCGGACAGCTCATTGCCCCGGGGAACGACTATTATACTACGATAGACTGCAATTGTTTCCTCTATCATTCGATGAGCGGAAAAATGGTTTCTTGCACGAATCAATCCCTTCCGACCAAACTCAGCGGCCTGCTCCGGAACATCTAGCAAGGACTGCAGTGCTCGCGCGTATCCGCTCACGTCTGTGGGATCCACTAGGTATCCTGTCTCACGATCGATAATAATCTCATTCAGTCCGGATACGTCGGCAGCTACAATTGGCTTCGCTAAAAGCATCGCCTCAATGGCGGCTAAGCCGAAGCCCTCTACTTGGCTCGGTTGTGTTACAATGTCACTAGCTATCGCGACAAGATTGGCTAGCTCGCGCGAACATTCTCCAGCAAGTGTAACATACGGCGCCAGTTGCAGCTCATTTATGAGATCTTCGACCGCAGTGAGATACTGCCTAGAGCCACTGTTACATGAGCCGACTAGGACCAAATGAGCTCGCCGCCGCTTGACGAGTGCACCGAACGCGCGAATTAGCTCCAAGTGCCGCTTTCTTGGCTTAAATCGTGCCGTCATCGAAATTACCGGCCCATTGAGCGGTATACCGAGTTCCGAATTGAGGATCGAACGGGCCGATTGTATTGAGATACCCTGAGCAAGCTCTTCCAGGCCATAGTAGACGAGGTGAATCCGTGCAGGCTCAGCACCAAGACCTATCGCCTGGCGAACGAAATATGCGCTTCCCGCGATGATCCCGTAATAGGGTGCATTGCGAATGATATAAGAACTGCGTTCATAACCAACTGGCTCACGATGGGGTTCCGTCTCATGAAATGAAGCTATAATCGGCGTTTTTGTACCACATAATGCGGCGAGAAGCAATGAGACATGAGTATGGGTATGGAGAATGTCGAATCGGTAGTCACTAAGGACATGGGCAATTTCCCCCAAAGGTCCAAAGACAGCTTCTTCCCAGGCGATTTTCTCAGGTTGATTCAGGTCTCCAAGAAGATAGGAGACACGTAGGACATCATATGTCTCGGAGTGCTCGAATTCGGCTTGTGTGCGACTGTCACGGTTGGTTAGAACGAGTACGTCATGTCCTCTCGATCCAAGGCCATTTGCGAGAAGGGCTATGTGCGTCTCGAGACCGCCCGTTCGCGGGGCGCAGGTCGGCGTCATTAAACAGATTCGCAAGATGCTTACCTTCACTCTCTGGAAGCAGACAGTTGAGAGATTCAATCCGAGTCAGCCCCGAGCTGCTGCTCTCCTTCGGGCCATGGCTCGTCTCGAAATATTCCACCGGCCATGTCTGTGCTACGCGAACATAGATTGCCCACCCGCGACCGACTTAATCAGGTCTTTTGCAATTGCCGATTGATAAGTTGTACAGCTCGTTCAGGATGGTCTGCTTCATACAGGCAAGTGTTCAAGCCCAGCCGTCGTGCAAACTCTACGTTTCTATTGTCATCGTCGATAAAAAGGGAGTCGCAAAAAGCAACGTTTGTTAGATTTTTGGCCGCCTCAAAAAATTTCTCGTGCGGTTTTGTCACTCCAATCTCTGCTGAGCAGAGCAGACGCTCCGCGCACTTAATAAGCGTGGGATGCCGACCAAGCCAATTCCTAAAGTCGATATGATTATCTGTCACTACTAGAGAAGGGCCAACGCGCGCTTGCCAAGTGTCGAGGGAGTTCAGCAATTCGAAATTGGGCTGGTAAAAGCCCCATATCCGCTCCCATAAAACATGCCAGCCGTTAAAGGAGCCAGACCAGAAGCGCACGGCTTCGCACGTCAGCATCTGACTATATGACATTGCGCCCGAATCAATGGCTTGGGTATGAGGATTAGCGTAGAATAGTCGGTCAAGTAGCTCTGCCGGGCGGACCAGAAGAAACTCGGCATGTCGCTCCAGCTCGTTCTCCGCTTCTGCTCGCGCGAGTCTTGCCAAGACGCCATCGAAGTCTAGCAAAAGGCATGTTATCATGTTTAAAAGAATTGTACTCCAGCCTTAAATAATTTCAAAGAGAAAGCTGGACGAGCAGTTTACACATAACCGTCCGTGAGTACCGTCTTCTGCTGCCGATGAGTGGGAATGCAATTACCCGGGTACATACCCGCCTATTCTACCGAAATTTCCCCCTCGCGGATTCGTACTTGTTGTCCGCGGAGGAATCTACATCCTCAGTTCCATCTACAGGCGAGTCCCTCACATGTAGACGATACGAACGTAAATTATTGAAATGGAATAGCTTACGACTGAATTGACTTTGAGTAGTGCGAATGATCGAGTTGTTGAATGGCGAGGAACGCTGTTGCATCAGGGCGAATCATGAGCCTCGGCGCTCGGCAAAACTGACCCAGTTTTGCTCGTTTAGAATGACCCACACAAAGAACAGGGTTTCCCGTGGGCAGGCTGTGCCAGCGATGTCATCCACGCGACAGCGTGCGGTTTGAATTTCCATCATCTGGGCAAGAGCCCTACGGGAGCGGTGTCTGTGGAGTCTTGACCGGTCGCAGAACATCGCTGAATGGTGAATTGCGCGAACGGGCACTCTCGCGGCCCTGACGTTTGGACATGGGCATGATCGTTCTTGTCGGGCAGCACAGCGGCACCAGCGGGGTGGTGGTGCTGGGTCACTTTTGGCGAGCAAAGTAGGGTCATTTCTCCCGAGCGCCGAAGATCATGAGGGGGCGACAGTTACAAATTCGACTTCAAATGCCGTTCGAGACTGTAGACAGTCGCTTAGGAAAGCCATAGATTTCAAATAAGTTAACTTCTGTAATTCGATCACGTCTCACACCGTCTTGGGCACAGAGGTCCCTTATCCATCGAGCAAGTGGGAGTAAGGCAAGCCGGTGTTTGAAGTAGCGGGCGATTCGGGCGATCAACCGATCGAACTCTGACGCTCGTACGCCGGGGAACACTCCAATATCACGCCGCGAAGTGTTTCCGCCCGCCGGCAAATCTCCTGCACGTCCAGGTGTCTTGATTGAGCTGCTGTCGCCTGCTCGACATTTCCCAACCAGCTTTCCATGTCTCGCGGTCGCTTGGACATCGCAACAAAAAAAGCCATTACCTCGCCCCACCAGTCATCCCCTTCCAAGTACCGTCTTAAGGCTTGATCCTGCTTCTTGTTGGTTGGATCGGCCAGGTCGCGCGCGGTTAGGTACTCCTGGAACGAAAGGTGAGCGAAGCTGAATGTACCACCGTTTCGTGCGATTAGTCCGTCCTGAATCATGTCCCCAAGCAGTGCTTCCCATTGGCCACTAAGCGCCGGTGCAGTTTCATTGACAACACTTTTGAACGGCGCGTTCGTACCCACGCGTGTTTTTGCTTCATGCAACACGCTTGCGAATCGCATCAGAATTCGCAACTTTAGCGCAGAGCCGAACTCTGACTCCCGTTTTACACCTTTTGCCATATCCCACCCGCCGCAAAGAAGATCCACGAAAATACGATACAGCTCTGCCTTTCCCTCAGGGAGAGTGGTTAGGTTACGGAAGACTGCGACGACCAAGGTACCCATCAGAGGGATGCGCATTAATGGCTGAAGTACTGGTACCCTAGCCAGTTGCGTAAAAAAGTCTGACACCTTACTTTTGTCGGCCAAGAGGGCAGTGACTAGCTCTTTAACTTGGGTCTCAGTGAGTTCGCTCAGGCTCACACGAGGTAATTGCGTGAGCCACGGGCCGAAGATGTGGTCTCTCGAAGTGAGGACTATTTGCATGTGCGTGTATCTCTTCGTGGCACCCAAGGCCAACTCGACAAGTGGAGCTTGGCGGTCACGGGGGATCTCATCAAGGCCGTCGAGATAAAGCCGAAATCGGTATTCGCTGTTGGCTTGCCCGCCCTTTTGAGCCATGGCACGTAGATCCGCATCGCGAAGGAACATCTCCTCAAAACAAGTAATCTCCGATCGCGCTAACTGATGAAGCGGCACGTAGACCGGCATCGTCTTAGATTCTCCCGCGGCGAATCGCTCGCCATCGTGCAGCGCACTCCATTTGCAAAAGGAGGTCTTGCCGTACCCAGCGGGAGCTGTAATCAGAAGGTGCCCGTCATACTCAACGAGAAGATCTTCCGAAAAGGTCAGCCGGTGACCTCGACGCTTGATACGCACCGGTGATGCTGCCGGCCGTGCCGTATCCCATACTCGACCGTGCTCCAAAAAGCCTTTCGATTGGAGGGCCGTGATTGGGGTCGGCTCGTCCTGCTTTGCGTATGCGTTTACGCGCTCTATCGTCTGTGCAAAATTTGAAATCACGCTGTCTGCTGCTAAAAGCAGGCTCTTAGCTTCCGGCGAAAACTTATCTGCCCCTTTTAGTTGCAAACCAACCTGGTTTTGGCCCAACGGGCGCGATCCCTTAGTTTTACTAGAGCCGCAATAATTAGAATATGCAGACTCCCAGCTCTGCGAGACGGTGTCGTTCAGCCGATTAAGGACGGTGGCTAGACTAATTAGCGGACCTCCCTTCGGAGGCGGCTCCCATGATTGTCCGAGTGATCGAATTAACACGATTCTTTGCTCCAGGGCTAACTGAAAGGCCTGGACAGCGGAATGGTTTACTATAATCGTAAAAACACTTTGATCTATGGGGCTGAGTTTCACTAATTCAAACTGCGATAACTCCTTATGGAAGCGTGGCCGAACATATACTCTAGAGGTGCCTTTCTTCGCTTTAGCGAGGATTCCATGCTTGAAGGCAAGATGCGCAAATGCGCTGTCTTCATCGAGCTCAGACCTCAATAAGGTCAAATACCTGCTCAGAAAACCGGATTGAAGCAGTAAGAAGCCTGGTAGATAGGATTCGAACAGGGACAGCAGGTCCTGTCCACAGACAAACACCACTTGACCAGATCGGTGCTCCAGCTCTCCTTCGATAGATTTCATCGTTATTTGAGAGCAGTCATGTGGGCTGATGATATAAACGCGGCCAACTCGCTCTTCTTCGCCCTTGGAGTTTAAGTACGGATGGGTGAGGCACTGCTTGGCTTGGTGCAGAACGGTCATTGCACCCTGGTTTGAGTCCACGGAGCCTGTTATCTTGGAATTCTTCACGACGCAGGCGCATACTACGGATTCTAGCAAGGCACCTGGCGAGCGGAATACAATATCCTTGCCGTATTCCTGAGCGCCGTGTGTTATGCGCACATCCCGAGCCGAAGGAAGTTGCATCAGAAGATCGGCCACTGCGCCCCGAAGGTCTGTTTCCGATTGAAATGCGGTCGCGAAAGTCTCGATGTCAATGCTGCGCATGCTGGATTTGATTATAGAATGGCTTCGTGTTAGCGATCAGCTAAAAAACAATTCCTTTGACGTTCGGCCGACCGTCGCCGGCTGTGTGTGCGCGGTCTCCATTTGGAATTGTTGAAATGGATCGATCCATCCGGCTGAATTGTCCGCGGAGTGCGCACTGGCAAGGGATAGGTGAAGGCCGAGTCACCGACAGGGAGGTGATCGTGGCCTGACTATCGTCACGCCCGCCCCAGCATGGCGCTCTCGGAAATGCCGCTGCCGATCACGATGAGACTACCGCCCCATCCGCTTTCCTGGCATCGTCGGTCGGCGGTACGCTGCTGTAGACGCGGCCTGCTGCTCGATACTCGTGACGTCACACCGCTCCCCGGACGTTTCCGTCGGTCACAGGTTGTCGCAGCATATGGCAACGATGCGCTTATTACGGTCTTGCCGAAACGGCGTATTCACGCTGGTCGCTAGACTTCAACATGTTTATTGGCGTACAGAAGACCTTCCGCTGAGCCTATTTTCTTAGCGCTCGCACTCGTTAGCTCGATAAATCTTGAGGAGTACTACAGCTACAATTTTATCTACAGTCAATTTTCGGCCCACGAAGCATAGCCCGCAAAATACTGATTCTATTGGTCGGGGCGGGGCGATTTGAACGCCCGACCCCCTGCGCCCAAGGCAGGTGCGCTACCAGGCTGCGCTACGCCCCGACATTCTTGCTCTTTTGATTCTAATTCACTTTCGTAATTTCCGATACCCCGACCTTCCCCCGCCAAAACTCCCACCCATCCGCCCGCGTAAAATCAACTGCCCTCAACCCCGCGACCGCCGCCTCCTCAACGTGCCGTACGCGTCTTCGCCTTCGCCGCCGACCGGTTCACCAGCTTATTGAAGTTGCTTGTCTGCCCCCCAGCCGTCTCCTCCTGGTACAGCAGCGCCAAATCCCGTTCATCAAATTTCTCGAAGAATTCGTCCCAACTGATCTCCTGCAGCTTGTCCCCTGAATACCCCGGGAAATCCAGACGCAGCATCCCGATATCTCCCTTCGCCCCCGTCCCCTTTACACACGCCGGATGCGCTCCCCGACTCTCCGCCCACGCCCGGATCTCCTCGTGGTTCACCGTCGTGTGCGACTGTGCCGACCCCCTCCGCGATGAGCCGCTCGCCTTCGCCCGCTTACTCGGCGACGCTGTCTTCTTGCTGCTGCCGCTCGCTCTCTTCGAGGCTGCGGCGCTTCTCGTTCCGCTCGCTCTCTTCGACGTTGCGGCGCTTCTCGCTCCGCTCGTTTTCTTTGTAGGCATGAACCCCTCCTCATGCTCGATTCGCACATTCTTTACCAATGTTTTTTTTCAAACTCCCGGAGAGGGTAACAAACGTGCTCTCATTTCCGCGCCGGTTCAACAATGCCAAAGTGCGGCGTTTACCCGGGCAAAAGGTAATGGGGCGCGATCGAGCGCGAACTGCACACAGCGCTACCTTCCTATAAAGCGTAACGGCGCAACCATATGGATTTGCAAAAAAGGGACATTATCGTCGTTGGGGCATCTGCGGGTGGCGTCGAAGCGCTGAAGGCGCTCGTGGCCCCCCTCCCCGCGGATCTGCCCGCCGCTGTTTTTGTCGTGCAGCATATTCCGCCGTGGTATCAATCCCGTCTGCCGGAGATTCTGAGCCGGGCCGGTAATCTTCCCGCCGCCCATGCCGTTCATAACCAGACGATCGAAATGGGAAACATCTACGTCGCGCCCCCCGATGCCCACCTGCTCCTCGAGGCAGAAGGTAAAATCGCCATCTGGCACGGACCGAGCGAGAATCGCTTCCGCCCCGCCATCAACCCGCTCTTCCGGTCCGCCGGCTCCATATACGGCAAACGTGTGACAGGCGTCGTTTTAACCGGGCTCCTCGGCGATGGAGCCGCCGGCCTCTGGTGGATTAAACGCTATGGAGGCGTCGCCGCCGTCCAGGATCCCCTGGAGGCGCTCTATCCTTTCCAGCACAGTGGGATCCGAAGCTTGGAATTCACGTGACTTGAAGTCGCGGC
>JADMIO011560662.1_pt1 | contig 64948 bp, 60 predicted proteins | sample 8958161 | NCBI WGS metagenome assembly JADMIO01 (sample SAMN16585339, study PRJNA669376) | soil metagenome | isolation source: Crop rotation soil | place: USA: Cullars Rotation, Alabama | collected 2011 | reverse complement strand
TATCTTCCAGAATGATATTGTGGCGTTAAAGCAGGCATTTTCACTGCCTGATATTGATTATGCCGATATTTCCCAACGCGAACAGTTGGCCGCGGCATTAAAACGCTGGCCGTTGCTGTCACAATCAATCCAGGCACACTTCCCGCCACGGACTGCGGAATCAGCACGAACGGACTCCATTCCGCCGGCTCCAGCCGGATCTGGTCGACGGCCCGAAAGTACAAGCCTTGCGCATCCGCGTAGCCGGGCGGCAGATCGGGCGGACCGCCCAGCATCTGTCCATCGGGAGTCCGCAGGCGGACCTCCAATACAATCTGTTGGCCCGCCAGACCTGCCGCAATTACCTTGGCGGTAACGCGTACCAGGGGGCCGTTCTCCGATTGCAAATTGGGCTCGATCGTCAGACGCTCAATGCGAAGCGCGCGCGCCGCGGGGCCCGGTATTAATAGTTGCGCGCAGCAGATGGAAGCGAACAGGAATCCAGGAAGGACCCTGTAAAACAAGGGCGAAGCGGGCATGTGCCCTCCTTCTCGAACCACCCAACTCGTTGGGCGGAACGTGACCCGGACAGGTCAATCATAGCCCCAACCAGAAGGCCGTTCAATATGGAAAGCGATAAAAGACTCTTGAAATTGCATTTTGTCGCGTCCTATACTCTGGCATGACCAGAAGCGCCCTCCGTCTGGCGGTCTGCATCGCAGCGTGTGCCGCAGCCAGTGCTCAAATGAGCCGCTTTCCCGTTCAGCAGAATGGCCAGTACGGCTACATCGACGTCGCCGGCAAGCTGGTGATCGCCTGCACTCTCGACGAAGCTCGTCCGTTTTCCCAAGGATTGGCTACCGTTCGTTTGGCCGAAAAGTGGGCATTCGTTAGCACTGCCGGCCGCGAGATGGCTCTGGCGCCTTTCGACGAAGTGGGGGATTTTTCCGAAGGACTGACGGCCGTCCGTAAGAATGAGAAGTACGGCTTTATCAACTCCACCGGAAGGATCGTGATAGTCCCTCGGTTCGATGATGCCGGTGCATTTTCCTCGGGGCGGGCCCGTGTGCGCATCGAAAGCCGCTGGGGCTTTCTCGATCCGGGCGGCCAAATGGCCATTCCCGCCACCTTCGAAGATGCTTACGATTTCTTCGAAGGTCTGGCGGCCGTGAAGAAGAATGGGAAATGGGGCTATGTCGGTCGCGATGGAAGGGTCGTCATCCCATTCCGTTATCTCGAGACGTACCGGTTCTCGGAAGGCCTGGCGTGGGTGGAAGAGGAAGACTCAGTCGCCTTCATCGACCGTCAGGGCAAGACCATCATTCAAAATCCGCTGTATCGCGAACCGCGTATTTTCTCGGAAGGTCTGGCGGCAGTCCTCTACCAGGGGAAAGTTGCTTTCATCGATACGCGCGGTGAGGTCGTGATCCCGCCGCGATTCGAGTTCGTCTCTCTTTTTCGCAAAGGTCTCGCCCCGGTCAGCATTAACGGCAAATGGGGTTTCATCGACAAGCAGGGTCGAACGGTGATTGATTTTCAGTTCGATCTTGCCGAGCCGTTCGAGAACGATTTGGCGCGGGTCAGCGCCGGCCGCAGTACGGGCTATATCGATCGCACTGGAAAGTGGATTTGGAAACCGACCCGGTAGGTCTATGCCGCCGCTGCTCGGCTCTTCCGCTCGATTCCACTCACCAGCCATTTGCCGAAGCGGATGAAGGGATTCTCCAGGATGGCGAATGTCGCGAGCGGTATCGCGGCCATCAACACCACGAAGATCGCGCTCTGGGCGACCAAGGGCAGGTCCTTCAGGTAGGAGAATGCGAACCAGATCACGATCATATGGAACAGGTAGATTCCGTAAGAGTATTTAGCGGTGAGGTGCGCCCAGCGCATCGGGGGCAGCTCGCGGAATAGCGGCAACAGGAATCCGAGCCCGCCGGTCACGATCCAGCGCGGGATGTAGTCGTCGTAGCCAAGCCGTTTGGCGATCAGATGCAGGCCGACAAATAAGATCGATCCGGCCAGAATGCAGGCGAGCCATGACCATCCGGCGAAACGCGGCGGAATCTTTTGGAATCCGAGGAAGGCGATCACACCGCCGATGAAGCACGGCAGGTAGAGGAGAAAATCGACCGGCGGATACCGCAATAGCCAGTAGCTGCACGCGGCGGCGACGCTGGCGGCGAAGAGCCAGCCGGTGCCTCGTTTCCACGCGAGCGCGATCATAAACAGGAACGGCAGCGCCAGATACATGTCGACTTCGTACGGCAGGCTCCACAGGGGCGAGAGTACGACTGGCGAGCCGGTCAGATTCATCACCAGACCAAGATTCGACCAGATGGTTCCTGCGCTCGAGGGCTCATACGGAACGTACGAGGTTACGGGAACTTTGAGCAGCACCACTGCCAGCACGCACAAAATGCTCAGGGGATAAATGCGGAAGAAACGGCGGACGTAGAAATTCGCCAGCAAGCGCTTGCCGCGCAGCCCACTGCGTTCCATCGACATCATCAGCACCAGGCTGGTGTGGACGAAGAAAATCAGCACGCCGTACTGCGCCAGGGCGGTGACGTGAATTCCGAATTGCGCCGCAATGTGGCCTCCCAGCACGAGCAACACCGCGATCGCGCGCAACACGTCCAGGTTGGGCATGTCGGGACGCATTGCAAGGGTGGGCGTGCGCTGGGGCGCTTGTGCGGTTTCCATTTGTCCAATCATCAAGCACCTGGGCCGGACCGAGAAAACTGCTAAGTCCTGATTATAACGGATTGGTTCCCACTTACCGTTTGGCGCCGGGCAGAGTCAGGATGACGGTATTTCCGTCTTTGTCCGTCACCTGCTGGGCCGGTTTGGCGGGTGCTTTGGCCGCGGGCGCAGGCGCGGAAGCCGGAACCGGAGATTCGGGAGGCGCCGCAACTGCCGAAATGCGCGGCGCGGGCTTAGCAGCGGCTGAGGTGAAGAGTTGGGAGAATGCGCCATTCTGCTGTTCGAGGCCCTTTTTCAACTCGGCCTCCGGAACTTTCACGGATACTTTGAACGTGCCTTGCTCGGCAGCCACATCGAAGCGAACACCGCTCGACGGGTTTTGCGATTTCACCATCATGTTCAGCAAGCCGAGCATCATGCCGAGTTTCTGCACATCTTCTTCCGATTTTGCATGAATTTCGGCACCCAGTTCCAGGTCATTGTGCAGCGCCAGGCCGAACTGGAAGCGGTCGATCGATTCGAGTCCTTTGCCTTCCGTTCCGGCTACGGGCGCCAGTCCACCTTCCTGCTCACCGAGACCCCAGATGTCATACCGTTCGCGTAGGCCGGCGATCCGCTGCACCAGGGCAGAAGGAGCCGCCGTAGAAGCCCGGCGCTCGAGCGCAGCCTGCACCATGGATTTGTCTCCCGCGACTACGGTGCTGGCATCCAGGAACGCGATCATACCGCCGGCTCCCTGCTCGAATTCAAATACAGGAACATCGTGGTAGGGTTTGGCGGCGAGGGTAAGCCGCGCCAGATTGAAGCGGCCTTTTGCGAGCACCAGCGCCGGTGGATTCTGTCCGTCCGCGGTGGTGGCGAGCCACACTTCGTCCAGGTCCTTTAATGGATCGAATCCCAGGGTGGAGATGGTTTTCATCCAGGTTGCATTGTTGGCGGTCTGCGCTTGCGAGATCGCGTTCTGCAGCATGGGGGATTCGATCAGCTTTTGCAATTGAATGCCGAGTACGACCTTGGCATCGGGCGGCAGCAGCGAAGCGGGCGGCGCATCCGCGGCGAAAATTGCGCGAGCGGCCAGCAAAAGGACAAAAAGCGGCTGTGCGAACTTCATGACCACTTATATATACCGGCGGGAACGAAATACTAGTGCACAGTGGATAGCTGGCGATGGTTAATTCGCAGCCTGGGGACAACCATCAGCGCGCCCCCATAAATCAGCAGCGAGAGAAACAAAGCGGTTTTGCCCTGTTGGTGCAGGTCGATCATCACCAGGCGGTATCCGGCCAGGATCATCAGGGGAGCGACCATCCGGGAAAGTTCCGCTCGCCCCGTGCGCCCGCCGCCCAAGGCCATGGCCAACGCGCCAGCCGAAAGCACCAGAGTCCGGGCCACGGGCGAATATTCGGGGAGCAGACCCGAGAGGAGTCCGGCGAGAATCGATGCCGCCAGCCAAAAGCTGACTGCTGCCACCACCATTCGGAATACCTGCCATTTTCCGGCGAGGGTGTAACAACTTACCGCTGCCGCCAGGCCGATCCATAACGCGACGGTCGTAGGGGGCCAGGAGGAGCCGAGTAGCAGGCGGGTTGCGTCCAGCAGGACACCGGAGCCGGCGAGTCCCACCAGGAGGTAAATTCCCCCGTGTACCTGAAGCGTCAAACGGTGAAAATGCGCGCCGGCCCAGGCGAATCCCACGGCCAGCAATGACCATGAAATGGACGCCGTCGTCCCCGACAACAAGATACGGCTTCCGGCCAGAAGCAGGAGAATTCCGAAGGTCGAGTATGTGTAGAAGTTTCGCCCGCCGAGTCGTGCGAAGGCAACCAGGTAGCAGGCGGCCGCACACGCGAGTGCGAACAACGCCACCGCACCGGCATGATGCGCGAGCTCCAAGCCGCCACCCACGCCGATCGCGAAGGCGAGCGCGCACTGCGCCGTTTCAAACGTGGTGAACGTGAACCCGCGAAGCAGTGTGCGAATGATCGTGCTCGACAGGTAAATCACGAGCAAAGCGATTTGCGACCCGAGAAGCCATCCATAAGGGATGAATGCATAGGACTGCGGAAGGCCGCGCTCTCTGGTCACGAGCCACGTGGCGAGCAAGACTGCGAGGTCGGCGGTGATCGCGGCCAGCCAGCGCTCGCTCAACCAGTGGCCCAGAATCGCGGAAGTTTCCACGGCGGCGCCTATACCGAGCAGCACGAGCATAAAGGGGACGACGTCGCGGGTAGCAACGAGGAGCGCTGCCGCGGTACCGAGGCCGGCGAGCGTCGCGATCGTGGCGACGATCAGCAGGTTCTTACGCCAGGAGACTGCGAGTCCGAACAGGGTGAAGCTGAGCAGGATCGCGGCAGTCGTCCACGTGGAAACCGCGCGAAAGGAGACGGTGCTTTCCCAAAGCAGCGGCGAGAGAACCAGCACCGAAGTCAGGCTGCGCAGTGCGGTTTCGAAGCGTCGCGCGGTCGGCGTACGCGCAGCCCATATGAGCCAGAGCACCGCGTAGAGAATTCCAATCGCGACCGGGGCATACGCGCGTAGCAGGTAGGCGCCGGCGAGACCGAGAAGGCACTGGCCGAGGATGGGGAGTAGGGCAGGCGAGAGTTCGGGGAGGTTAGCCACCTCTGACTTGGCGGTGGACAGGTCGGAGACCTGCCCCACGGCGTCGGGAACTTGGCCTACCAGTTTTTCGAGGCGGGCGACCCGGCGCTCGAGATCTTCCCAATCGGTTTGTGTCAACGGGCACCCCCTTTACGGGCGTGATTCTGCGTTGGTTTCAGGCCACGGCGGCAGGATGCGGATCAGAACGAAGAAAATGACGAACGGAAGCAGCATCAGGCCGACAGCCGGTAACAGTCCTTCGCGCGCCGCGAAGGCAACCTTATACGTGGTGTACCCGAGGAAACTCTTGGAAAACAGCTGACCGCCGATCACGACGTTCCAGCGCATCGCGAAAATTCCGATCAGAGTGAGGCCGCAGGCGGTAACGTACATGGCTTTGCGGCGCGCCTCGCTAAATTTCCACAACTGGTTGGCGGCCAGAAGGATCAGCGGCACGAGCGTGCCCAGGATAATTTGCAGCACTACCTGCGAAGTCCAGAGCTTGGTGTGGACCATGAAATCGAGGCTGCGGAAGGATTCGTCGGCTTCGTACGTTCGGTGAATGAGGTCGAGCATTTCGAGCGTGAAATCGATCAGGAAGGTATAGAAAAGATACTTCGCGATAGTGTCCAGGCACCGCATGTCGATTGCGTGCTTACGAATCTTCATCGCGACTACATAAAGCAACAATACGGCGGCGATTCCTGAGACCATCGCCGAAAACAGAAAGACGATCGGCATCAGGGGTGTGGACCACCAGGGATTGGCTTTGATCGAACCGAAAATGAATCCGACGTACCCATGCAGCAGAAACGCCGACGGAATACCGATTACGGTGACGGCGTAGCCGACTTTATCGTCGATGATGCGCGTGGCGGGACTTACATTCATCGACCCCAGCGTCAGTACCTTATATATGATGCGCTGCACGCCGGTGGTGGACTGCGCCATGCGCACGATATCGGCGCGGTATTCGAGCCAGATTTCGAGGAGCAGGACTACCGTGAGGTACCAAAGGTAGACGAAGCCGAACATTGCCATCGCGGACGAGCGGTGCGGCGTGAGGTACATTTCGAGCGACCGTTCCGGGTGGCCCAAATGCAACTGCAGCGGCAGCGGCGCGACCAGCAGAAACGCGAGCGCGGTAAGCAAGGCGAGTCGATAGGTGGGCCGTACCGCTTCCACTTTGAAGACCCGCTCCAGTGACGCCAGAATGAAGGCGCCGGCCACCAGCCCGGTGATGTACGGGTAGAGCACGATGAGCAGGCTCCACTGCAATTCGACTTCGTTGGGATACATGAATCCGTCGACGCCAGGTATCATCTCGATGCTCCGTTACCGGACAGAACCGTCCAGGTCCTTGTAATAGACTTTGGCTTTGGTGGCCATGTTGGGTTTGAGAACCTGCACTTTGTTGTTGCGCAGGAACTCGTGAACGGGGTCCTTGGGGTTCTTGAAATCGACAAGCTGGCGGGAGCCGGTAGGGCAGTTCTCGCAGCAGGCGGTGGTGAGGCCTTTGGTGATGCGGTGATAGCAGAGGGTGCACTTGTCCACCGTTTCGGTCTCGGGATGCAAATACCGGCAGCCGTAAGGGCAAGCCTGGACGCAGTAGCGGCAGCCGAGGCAATAATCCTTGTCGACCAGGACTACGCCATCGGGGCTGACGAAGGTGGCGCCTACGGGGCAGACCTGGACACACGGCGAATCGGCGCAGTGATTGCAAAGCTTGGGGATGAAAAAGCTCTTGAGATTTGCGTTGGTGGAAGGGGGAAAGCCGTTGATGGCGCCATCGGGCGATTCGACTTTCGGGTTATCTTCTCCTTCCTCGACCGTGTATCGTTCCACCCAGGTGCGGAAGTAGCCTTGTGGAACGCCGTTTTCGTTGGAGCAGGCGCGGACGCAATTGCCGCAGCCGATGCACTTGTCGACGTCGATGATCATCCCCCACCAGTGATCGGCCATTTTGTAGGCGTCGGAGGCGGGGGCAGCGCCGGTAATCTCTTCGAGCGTGGCACCCACGGAGGCAAGGACCAGCAGCTTACCGCCAATTTCAAAAAATGAGCGTCGTGTGATGTCCATGTAGTTTCCTCAGGGCTTCGGATTGTGGGGCTGATGGCACGAATTGCAGGGCATGCCTCCGGAGTGTTCGGTGGTGACGACCTGAGGGAACTTTTTCGGTTTTGCCGCGTCCTGTTCGTGGCAGCGGCGGCAGAGATTGGCAACCTCGGGAAGCTTCGGTTTGATGGATGGATCTTGCGCGTGCGAGGCAAGCGGTCCGTGGCAGGTCTCGCACGCGACGTGGGCATGTTTTCCGGCGGCGCGAGTGGCGGCTTCGGAGTCGTGACAGAGCGCGCAGGTTTCCTGTCCGGCGTAAGAGATGGGATGGGATCGAATCAGATCGAGTGCTCCCGGCCGGTAGTGGCCAAGCTGGCCGAAAGCTTTGGGAATGACCGCGGAGCGGATCAGCAGAAAGGCGCCGACTGCGGCCAAGAGAACGACGGCCGGACGGAGCAGATGGACCCAATCGCGAAGCAGACGGCGCAAGGGCACCCCCCTGAGAATTGGTTGAACTACTGCCACGGTTGAGCGGACCGCGACCGAGCGATCCACCGGAACTGGTGCAGGATTGAGCAAAACAAGCACCAAACGGTCTTTTTATAGAAAAACGCAACGATTGGAGTAGAATTGTTGGATTTTCCATCAAGATGAGGGGTTGGAGATGGGGTAGGTTGCGTGAAAATACGGCCGACCGAGAAGGAAAGTGGGTGAAAGGACGTGAGTGTGGGTTTTGACTCAGGCTTTGGCGGGCAGGTCGGAGACCTGCCCCACTGGACACACGTATCGCGTGGGCGGTGCCTGGCTGCGGGGGGTGGACAATTCCGGTGGGTTACTGCATCGTTTAACGATCGTCTAAACGGGCGCTAGAGGATGTCCACCGTCTCTTTTTCGACCGTTGGAGGCTCGGGAATTGGGTTCGTTCCGTCGTTTTCGGGGTATTCCGGGGCCGGTTTCAGGGCTTCGGCTCTCGCTTCGGCCATCCTTTTCTTCTGCAGTTTTTGTAATTGCGACATTGCGCGGAACCAATCGCGTTGCGCGGCGGCTCGGGCGCGCTCCAGTTTCGTGAACGGGTGGTTGCTCTTGGCCGCCGCTTCGGCATAAACCTTGGCTAAAGCGTGATCGTGGGGAAGGCTCTTATCCATGGCGTTCGCGATGGTGATCGGGATGATCACGTCGAAGCGGCGAATGTGCCAGTCGGACCGGATGAGCGTATCGACCAGCGCGATTTCATCGCCGCCGATCGGGTTCCAGGAGGTGCGGTAATCTGCCGCCAACACCTGGAACAGGTCCTGATCCTCGCCGGGCAGGAACTGCATACGGGCATGAATCCCATGCTTGAGGGCATTCATGCGGCTGGCTGCGCGTCCGGCTTCCGTGACAGGGCCGGTGGACTTCTGAGCATTGGCTCGATTGGCTGCTACTTGTTTATCGCTAGACACGTTGTTTTTCCTTTGACAGACAAAATAGAAAAGGCAGGCTCGAAAGCCTGCCGTGATGGGTCGTTACCCGACACTATTATAAGTGGGTGACAAGCCCGATTTCAGCAAAAAAGAGATGGTTTACTGAAAACAAAAGAAATATAGTTCGGAAACTGGTGTCAACTTTTTTTCGCGCGCTTGGCTTTGAATTGCAAAGTACTCTCTAGTATGATGTAGCGAGGAGGATATGGCATGGGAATCAATGCGCGGTCGATCGGGGTGAAGCTGGTGGTGGTTTGTGGGCTGGCGATTTCGATGGCGATCCCGGGAGTCTTTGTGAGCGGACTCGTGCAGGATCGGACGAAGCGGGCGTCCGAGGTGGTCGGGCAAATCAGCGGCACCAGCGGAGGGCAGCAGACGTTTCTGGGGCCGGTTCTGGTGGCGCCGTACAAGACGCCGGCTTCGCCGGGTAAGGCACAGAGAGACGCGTACGTGGTGTTTCCAGCGGAAGGGTCGGCTGTGTTCAAGACCGTGACGGAGGAGCGGCGGCGGTCGCTCTTCAAAGTGCCGATCTTTCGCGCGGATCTGAATTTCGATGCCAAGTTCGACCTGTCCACGACTCCTTCGTCGCTGCCGATGGATGCGGAACTGGATTGGAGCAAGGCCGAGATCGCGGTCGGAGTGAGCGATGTACGGGGAGCGCTGGAGGACGCAAAGGTGACGGTCGCGGGTGTGGATCTGGTCCTGGCGCCATCGCAGGTGCTTCCGGAAATGAAAATCGGTGGGGAGGAAGGGAGGCCTCACACGATACAGATGCTCGGCGCGCGGATCGATGGGGCGGGGAAGTCGAATCCGCGATTTCAGGTTACGGCATCGATGCGATTTTCGGGGGCACAAAGGGCGGCGCTGCTGGCCTACGGCAAAACGACTCGGGTATCGGCGCAGAGCGATTGGCCGAATCCGGGGTTCGATGGCGGATTTCTTCCGGCACGGCGCACGGTCTCGAAGAATGGATTTACGGCGGAATGGTCGGTCCCATTTATCGCGCGGGGTGTCCGGGCGGAAGGGACGGCCAATTCGTTTAGCGGGTTCGAGGGTACTTCGCTGGGGACTTCCTTTATTGAGTTGGCGGACCCGTATCAATCGGTCAATCGATGTTTGAAGTACATGCTCCTGTTTCTGGGGCTGGTGTTTCTCTCGTATTTCGTGCTGGAGGTGGCGACGGGGAAGCGGATCCATCCAGCGCAGTATCTGCTGGTGGGTGTGGCCCAGATCATCTTCTATTTATTGCTGCTCTCGCTGGCGGAACGGATCGGCTTCGACTGGGCGTTCGCGGTCGGGGGCGGCGCCACGGTTGCATTGCTGTCGATGAATGCGGGTTGGGTCTTCACCAGCCTGTTGCAGGGGATGAGGGCGCTAGTGGTGTTTACTTTTCTGTATGTCGGGATTTATCTGCTGCTGCGGGCTGAGGACTATGCGCTGTTGATTGGCGCGATCGCGAGTTTTGTGGTGGTGGCGGTGACGATGTACCTGACGAGGAAGATTGATTGGTACAGTCCGATGGCGGTGAGGGTGGAATAGCCGAGCGGCTTCGCCGGCTCGGCTGGGACGCCGGCAACAAGATTGCCAGCGTTACCGGGTGGCGTCGTGGATGAGGTCGTCTACTTTTGCTAGTTGCTCTGGGGTGCCGCGGATGGCCAGGGAGCGGGAGGCGGGGTGGAAGTAGGCTCGTTGGGTTTGGGTGGCCGTGGTGATGGTGGTGGCGAGAGTTGCGGCGCGATCGGGAGAGACGCTAGCGGGCAGGTGATAGACTTTCACCACTTCGCTTCCGGCGCGGTATTCGCGCGGGGGCGTTGCATCATTCGAGGTGGCCGCGGGTTGCTCGAATTCCTGGATCAACCAGTCGGTCAAAGCTAACTGGTCGGCGCTGCCGCGTGAAACCACCGCTTTGTTGGCCGGATAGGGGAAAGTGATCGAAAGGCCGCTCAATGTGCGCGTAGCGGAAACCATATCGATGAATTCCTGGATGCCGGTTTTTGGATCCGCGAAGAAGATCTTGATGGCTTCATCGGAGGCGCCGGGGGCGCGAAATTCATGCGCGGAAGAGGGGTCGGGCTGCGGGCGATCGAGCTCCTGAATGAGCCAATCGGCGACGGCCATTTGCGGCGCCGGTCCGCGGAGAATGAGTGCCACCGTAGCGGGATTCGCTACCAGGTTCGACACGCCTGCGACGATGCGGACGATACCGCCGAGCTGTCCAATGGACTGCAATTCCGGCCGGCTGAGAAAGACCACGCGAACTACTTCACCCTCCGGGCCGGGGATGCGGAATTCATGGCGGCCGGGCGGCTGCAGGCCTCGTGGTTGATCGAGTTGCCGAAGCAGCCATTCGGCCAGGGGGAGACGATCGGCTGCAGCCTGGATCGCGATAGTCTTGGCGTTGTTGTCGACGAAAACTTTCGAGGCATCGGTGAGGTTGCGAATCGCGATGGAAATATCCTGGAACGCCTGCGGCGAGTCGGCCTGTGTGAACGGCAGGACGCGTTCGAGGTGGCCGGCCGGTTGCTGTTGCGGGAACAAAAGCAAAGGAGACCAAACGAAAAGCAGGATTCCGGAGCGCAAAAGCATGGTATAGACTGGCCTTCCTTCAGTTTAGACGGGCGGCGGGGATGGAAAGTTGACGGGTTGTCATCGGATAACGTAGTCCTGGAACTTTGGGTCCATAGCGAAAAACAGGGTAGAGGAAACGTACAATTCCGAGGATGCTGGACGATAAGAACTACAGTGCAAGCGCCACATTCGTGCTGCACAGGCCCAAGTTCAGCGACGCGCCAGGTAAGGAAGCAAAAAATGGAACTCGCCGATCCGAGGATGATTGCGGAATTGTTGGAAGGCAGCCAGCGGCAAATGCGCCGGCCAATGAAGCGCTTATCGAATGAAAGCGTGAATCTCGCCGAAGAAGGGCGTCGTGCGCCGAGAGTGCGCCGGTGCCACTGCGGTAAGTGTCCCACGTGCATGGAGAATGCGCGTTGGGAACGGATCTTTAACGAGAAATTCGCGGACCCGACGTACTACACGACGCGGCTGGTACGGTTCGATTCGCCGTTGGCGCATTAGAGCGGTCAGGCGTCAGCTATCAGCTAAACCAGTTCTTCCGGAAATGGTTCGGCCGTCAGGTGCTCTGGCTCAGGGGATTCGGCGTTGCCGGACAAGCGGTCGTAAACGGTGCGGGCGGCGCGTTGGGCGGCCAGCTTTTTCGTACGGCCGTCGGCTTGCGCGGTCCAGTCTTTCCCTACACGAACTTCTACTGTGAACGTCTTGGCGTGCTCCGGTCCGCGTTCGCGAACGATGGTATAGCGCGGCTGCGGCAGCTTGCGCGATTGAGCTATTTCCTGGAGGGCACTCTTGAAGTTGGTAATGGCGGGCTGGATATCGGTGCCTGCGGCTTCGTCTCCTGCCACGGGAGCATCGAGGATGTGGGTGGTCACGAACGTGCGAACGGCATCGATGCCGCCATCCAGATAAAGCGCGGCGATAAGTGCTTCCAGGGCGTCCACTAAGAGCGTCTTTTTGGCGCGGCCCCCGCTCATTTCTTCGCTGCGGCCGAGTTCCAGGTAGCTGCCGAGGTCGAGACGGCGGGCGATGCCGTGGAGATGAGCGGCACTGACCAAGTGGGCTTTGATGCGGGAGAGTTCGCCTTCGCGGCTTTCGGGGTAGCGCTGAACGAGAGCTTCCGAAACCAGGAAGCCGAGGATGGAGTCACCGAGGAATTCGAGCTGCTCGTTATCGTTTTGGGGGGAGCTTGGGCCAACGCGGGATTCATTGGCGGCGGAACTGTGAGTAAGCGCGCGGTGCAGCAACTCCGGACGGCTGAACCGGTGATCGAGCCGAATTTCCAGCGATGACAGCTCCGCGCGCATGCAGAGCCGATTTTACTTCTTGCCGGCGTTGGTTGCGTCCATCTTGATCTTGGTGACGACCGCCTTAATCTGCGGATGCAGAGTGGGCTTGGCCAGAAGTTTGTCGCACTCGGCGATGGCTTCCTGGTTCTTGCCGGCGGCCTGGTAGACGGAAGCGAGCCGCGTGGAGTAAGCGTCCTGTTCCGGATCCTCCTCGACGGCAAGTTTGAATTCGGCGATGGCGGCATCCCACTTGCTATCCACCATGGCGAGCATACCGAGACCATTGTGCGCTTGTGCATCGAGGTATTTGCGGATGGTCATCCACTGCTCGTCGGGGAGATTCGGATTGGGCTTTTCGGCGGTCTTGAGAATCTCCATGGTGTCGTTGAAAGCCTTGGTTGCTTCCTTCAGTTTTTCGTCATGATTGAGATCGTGGGCGCCGAGGTGGGCCTGAATGGTTTCGCCCAGCAGCAGTGTCATTTGATAAGCCTTGGGATTAATCTCGAGGGCTTTGCGGGCAAAAACCTGGGCATGAGCGTCGTCGCGCTTCATCTGGTACGCCTTGGCTTCGAGGGTGTAGGCCGTCTCTTTAAAATCGGTATCCGCGAACTTGGTCACGAGATCTTCGCAAGCCTGGATGATCGCGTCGGCATCCTGGTTTGAAGCCGCAGTCTGGATGGCGCCGAGGGCAGCTTTCTCGCCTTCGGATTTGGGGGCCGGGCCCTTCTGGGCAGGCGGAGCGGCTTCTTGCGGAGCGCTCTGCTTGGGGGCGGCGCCCTGTTGTGCCATCAGGCCGGAGAGACCGGCGGCCAGTGCGAGGATGCCGGTGAAAGCGATTTTCTTCATTTCTAAAAAACTCCTTGAAATTCTGACTACTTGCTGATCTGTTGCAGAGCCTGTTGTGCCTGCTGGCGCGCCGGGTCAGGGCCGCCTGCAATCTTCAGTGCTTCTTGAAAGTAACGAGCGGCGTGTTCCTTGTCGCCCACTTCCATTCGGAGGCGGCCAAGATAGACCATGGACCACGTTTTAACCGGAGCGTCCGGTTCGAGATCGAGTACGCGCTCGAAGAGAGTTTCCGCGACGTCGGGGCTGGCTTGTGCCAGGGCTATGCGGGCCAACCCGTAATTTCCAACGGCGAGGAGTGGTTTCTTATCGGTTTGCTGCAGGACGTCTTGAAATAGCTTTTCGGCCTTTTCCACGTCGTCGGCCTTAAGCGCCTCTTCGGCGGCTTTGATGGTATCGAGAACGCTGGGTGCTTTGGGCGCCGGCGCCGTCGTGGTCTCGACCGGTTCGGGAGAGGCGAATTCGACGGCAGCGAGCCGCTTTTCTTCGCGCACGAGGTCGATCGACTGGACCATGCTGCTGTAGTAAAGCATCATGGACTGCTCCTGTTTTTCGTACTCGATCAGCGCTTCGAAGAAGTATGGCGTGAGGATGTAGCCTTCCTTCAAAGCCTGCTCTACGAAGGCCTTTTGAGCGGCTAGTGGTTTGCGATCGAGCCTGGCTTGTACGGCACGGACGAGCGATCCGGTGGTGAGGAGCAGGAAATCCTGTTTGTAGGAGTCGCCGAGCAGCCGGGCACGCTGCGCATGGTCGGCCAGGATCTTCTTGCGATTCAGCGTCTCTTCATTGCGAGTGGCGAGAGGGTCGAGCAGGTAATAAAGGTAGGCCTGCCGAACCTCCTGAATATGCGGCTCGGCGGAAGGAGTGAGGACGATGGTGTACTCGTTGCCGTAGCTGCGGGAGTGAACCTGGTTGGGCGGCGCGAGGGGATCGAGCAGAATTTGGAAATGCCGGCCGCGAAAACCGGTGGACTGCTGGCGGAGGTAAGCGTTGCACTCCTGGACCTTCTCGGTAACCGGGCCGTGGTAGGGCGCGATCATCTGATCGATGAAGGGCTGGGCCTGCCTCCAGAGGTCCTCGATCCCGGCCTCCTTATAAAAGGCGGCGAGGAGCGGCACCATGCCGGTGAGGGGAGCGACATCGGGCGGGATGTCGACGTCGCGCACAGCGATCGTGAAGTCAGGCGGCGGTCCGACGGTGAGGGCCAGGGAAACGTACTGGCTGAGTTCGGCGGAACTGGTGGCTGCCCGGTGTTTCTGAAAGAAATCTTTGATGGCGGGAAGGGAAGGGATGGTGCGCTTGGCGAGCTCGGCGCGGACGAGTTTGCGGAGGGGGCTATTGCTCGGTGAATCGAGGTCCGTATCGAGGCCGGCGGCGTTGAGCGCGGCCATCACAGTGAAAAGCGTTGGACTGCCATCGAGCTGGCCCTGCTGAGCGAAGGCGGGAGGGAGGCAGAAGGCTAGGGCGAGCGCTGAAATGATGATGCGTTTCAAGGAAATACCTGGGACAACACCAGTTTAGCAAGAGAAAAAGGGGCCGGACGGGGGACCGGGGGCCAGCGGCTGGGAGGCCAGGGGCCAGGGGGTCGGGGCCGGGAACGTGGCGCTGCGCCCATTGATTCTGCCTCCTGCGTTCTATCCTTCTGCCTCCTTTTGTTGTGATAGGCTTTCTGGAGCATTGGAGGGACACGTGAGTCATTGGAAACGTTGGGCTTGTGTGCTTTTCACCGGTTTGGCCGCGGCTTGGGGGCAGGCCGCCAAGGGGCCGCTGGACTTCGAAATGATGACGTGGGTGGAGGTCAAGCAGGCGCTGGCTGAGGGGAAGACTACGGCGCTGATTTACAACGGTGGGACGGAGCAACGGGGTCCGCAAAACGTCAACGGCGGGCATACGCTGATGGGGCATGCGACGGTACTCGCGATCGCACAGAAGTTGGGGAACGCGATCGCGTTGCCGGTGATGCCGTTTTCGGTGAACAATGCGAGCGCGGCGCTGCCGGGGACGATCGGGCTGACGGGACCGTTATTCCAGTCGCTGAACGAGGAGGTGGCGGAACAAGCGATCAAGAGCGGATTTAAAAACGTGGTGCTCATGGGGGATCACGGCGGCGGACAGACGGAATTGGGAAATGTCGCTAAAAAGCTGGGCGCGAAGTATGGGTCGCAGGGGATCCGCGTAGTGTTCTGCGATGAGGTTTATGCAAAGGCGCAAGGTGATTTCGATAAATGGCTGCAAGAGAACGGATACCCGTTGAGCTCACATGCGGGCATTCCGGATACGTCGGAGATGCTGTACCTAGGCGGGGACAAGGGTTGGGTTCGGAAGGAAGAGATTCCGAAAGCGATCGGCGATCCGATGCGCAAGCCGGGCGAAGCGCGCGACCCGAACGCGCCGCGGGTGAACAACGGGATTCAGGGGGACGCGCGGAAGTCGACGGCGGAGTTGGGGAAGAGGATGTTTGAGATGAAGGTGGAGTATGCGGTCCGGCAGATTCGGGAGTTGTTGAAGTAGGGGCGCAGACACTCGTGTCTGAGAGTGATTTCGAAGGTAGGGCAGATTAATCGCTTTTGAGAGGGCCGTCTGAAGCCGGCCGCGGCCAAGATTGGCAGCCAAGATTGGCCGCCCCACCGCAATCCCGTTCCAGGGTTACCTAGGTGTTGGGTCGGGGGCGGTTTTGGGTTGGGCCTCGCCGCGGTGGCAGGTGAAGCAGGTGACGTGCATTTTGTTGTCGGAGAAGTCGGCGTTGATCTTTTGCGCGAGACGGATCATTTTGCGGGCTTCGTCTTTTTTGGGATTGTCGTCACTGGCGTAATTGCCTTGTGCGTGACAGTAGCTGCACTGGACACCGAGGCCCGCGGTGAAGGTGCGCATCACCTGGTTCACTTCGGCTCCGGTGGTCAGCTTGAGAACTTTGAGATTCGTGGGCGGAGCGGCTTCGCGTTTGGGCGCGGCTGCTTCTTTTTGCTGCTGCGACGCGAGTGGAATCAGACAGGCCAGGAACGCTACGGCGAGGCGCATTGGCCTATCATATATCGGTTTTTAGCGGGTGGATTTGCGCCGCCAAAGAGCAAGTCCGGTGAGTGAGAGACCGGCCATGAATAGAGTCGCGGGCTCGGGAATGGCGGTAATGTTGTCGACGCCGAGTAGTCCGGCGATCGGTTCTGCTTCGTCGGCAGCGTCGGCGTGAATGATGCGGATGAGGGTGGTGTTGCCGAGCAGCGTGTTGATGTCGCCCGAGAGCACGGTGAAGTCGGAGGGAGCGATGGGGAACACGGCGTGTGTCCAACCGCTGCCGCCGGGGAGGAAGAAGCCCATGGTGGTGACGGCTTCATCGGCGGGCGGACCGCCCATTGGGTCCTCGAACAGCAGTCGGATGGTGAGATCGCTGGCGCCGAAGTTGTTGAGGTCGAGACCGATGCCGATGATGCCCGCGCTGAGATAGTCACCCGCCCACTGGGCCAGGTTCATCGCGGTCAGCCTGCTGCCGGGGCCATTGCCGCCTTGCGAAGTGATGACGAGGTATTGATCCCCCACGCCGAGGGGGCCGCCATTGGGCGACACAAATGGGGGCACGGGGGGCACTTGAGCGAAGCCGAGTCCACCGGCGAACCAGCCCTCCGTGGTACCGCTCTGGAAGGTATCGATCTGACCGATCATGGCTGCAGATGCAAAGGGAGCCAGGGCCAGTAATAAGGTCGCCAGACGCGGTATTTTCATGCTCGTCCTCCGTTCGTGGCAGTAATGTTATCGCGAGCGGGTATGCGGCACAAGATACAGGACTTACACGCCTGTATGAAAGCTTACAAAAGGTTTAGGGTATCGCGGAGGATTTCGTGAATCGCCCGCCGAAGGACTGGAGTCAGTCGGGAAAACTTGGGTGACCGATCGTCGCCGGAAAGGACCGAGTCAATCCGGCGGAGCAAAGGCATGCGGACCTCGACCGGCAGGGCGGCGAAAGCGGGGCTATAGATCATGTAGCTCAAAGGAAATTTGAAGAGACGGGTTTGTAAGTCAAACTCGCGCAGGCTGCGGCCTTGCCGGTCGCGCGGACCGCGCTGCGGAAATGTCTCGGTGAAAGTGGAGACGCCCTTCAATGGGACGGAAAGCGGAACTTCATCGACGAAGAGCAGGTAGTCGACGAGATCGGCGATTGCGTTGTCGAGCGGTTCGCCCATGCGGGATTGCCATTGCAGACGAGTGATGCGATTGGTTACTTGGGTCTGGTGCTCGAACACCATCAGGGCCACGATGTCGCTGACGGGAGAGAGGTATCCCTGCGGGTTGAATTCACGAGTAAGGTCGGGGAGGTTCTGGCGGCCTTCGGTGGCGAGTCGTTGAGGCTCGGCGGGATCGAGTGCGAAGGAATTAGCGCGGTCGGGCTGCTGGCCGGACTTGGCATTGACGTACCAGCCGCCCCAGCGGTCGGCGAATGGAGTGCGGTGGTCAGTGATGATGGCGCGGTCGCGCGATGGGGCGCCGGAGGAATCGGGGAATACGGAACCGACGAACATGCCGGGGACACCGAGGGTCGCGGCGCCGTAGTGGCAGTGGACGCATTCCTGGCGTCGCTGGATGGCTCCTTGTGGGTTGACGGTATAAAAGATGACGCCTTGCTTGGGATCGGTGGAGGCGATCTCCATGCCGTCGCCGCCGCGAACCCAGCCGACGGCGACTTCATCGTTGAAGTAAATGGCGCGAGGGTTGCGCGGGCTGATTTTGGCGGCCTGGAAGCTGGTTTTGGAGAAGACGAGGGCTTGCGAGTCGACGGGGATGCGGAGGGCTTGGAGTAGGTCGGAGAGGGAATCGATGCGGCGGTCGAGGAGTTTGGAGACGGGATCGGTGGTGGGGGCGGTTTGGTATTGGATGGCGGCGTGGTCGAAAGAGAGATTGGGGAGATAGGTTTGGGCGTGGGTGGGGAGTGCGAGGAGCGCGAGTAGGGCGATTTTGGCGTGGCGGTAAAGGCGCTCCCTTACGGTCGCGGCTCTGAAAACTGTCATCAATCCTAGTTGCCGCCGGGGCGGCGGACGGCGGGAGCGCCCTCGGGGAGATATTCGACTTCTTTGAAGCCGATCGCTTTCGCGAGGTGGTCCAGGTTGTCCTTGTCGGCTTGCTCGGCTGGCGCGAGGACGCGATTGTAGATGGATGCGCCGGCTTGGACGACGCACTGGTCGGAGCGGCAGTTGTGCGAGTTGGGGGAGCCGAGTTTTTCGAGCAGCGCGACCGTCTCGGGATGCGGCTGTCCGAAGCGCGTGGGACCGTTGGCCATGTCGGCGGGGAAATCGCCGGCTTTGCTGCGCGCGGCGGGATAAGCGCCTTTCGAGACGAGATAGTTGACCATATCGTTGTTGCCGAGATACGCCGCGCCGTGGAGCGCGGTGTAGCCGCGATTGTCGACGGCTTTGATGTCGTTACCCAGTTCGATGCAGTATTTCACGGCGTCGACTAACGGGAGCGGAGCGTTGACGGACCAGTTGGCGGCCCATCCGATGCCGGCCGCGGCATGGAGCGGCGTATCGCCGGAGCGGGTCGGGGTCTTGGGATCGGCGCCATGTTCGACGAGCAGCTTCATGGCGGGGACGTCGCTGGATTGGGCGGCACGCCAGAAGGGTGTGGCGCCGGCGGGGTCGACCCAGGTGTAGTCGTTGGTGTAGGAACGGAACCAGAGCTTTTCGTTGATGGGCGCGTTCGGGTTGGCGCCGTGATCGAGCAGGGCTTTCATGAGCTCGATGTGGCTGGTCTTTTCCTGTTCGGTGGAAGGTTGGGGGAACCAGGCGTGGGGCGCCCACTGGACGTCGATGGTGGCGAACAGAGGAGTCACTCCGGAGACGGATGCGACGTTGGGGTCTGCGCCGCGATCGAGAATATACTTCGCGACATCGAAGTGACCGTTGATGATGGCTTCGCTGAGGGGAGTGAACTTATCTGCGCTGGCGATGTTGAGATTGGCGCCGCCTTCGATGAGGGCACGGACCGTGTCCATGTGGCCTTCGCGCGCGGCATAGAGGAGCGCGGTCATACCGCCGGTGAATTCGGGTCCGACGCGGCGGGGCGCGCGGGCAGCGACATCACCGGCGACGGCTTTCGGCTTGGCGGCGGCGAATTCGGCGGAGGCGAAGCCGAGAGCGCGGGCAAGGGTGGAGACGTCGCTGCGCGCATTATCGACCGCAGCTTTGGCGGCCGCGGCTGCAGCAGCGGCGTCGGCGGCTGCATCTGCTTTGTCGGCTTCCTGCGCGGACATGGGTCGTGCGGGTGCGCCGCGTCCGCCACGGCCGCCGCGTCCTGCTCCAGCGGCAGAAGCAGTGGGAGTCTCGACGATGTTGCCGTCCTGATCGAAGCGGACGCGCTCGACGGACTTCGGGGGAGTGAACACGTCGACGTCGGCTTTACGGGAGAGCAGGAGCTTCACGACGGCGGCGCGATTCTGCGCGGCGGCGAACATGAGCGCCGTCTGGCCGTGGGCCGATTCTTTGGCATTGATACTGGCGCCGCGATCGAGCAGAACTTTGACGGCTTCGGGATTGCCTGCGGCGGACGCGATCATGAGCGCGGTGGTGCCGTTGGCGTTGACAGAGTTGGGGTCAGCGCCGGCGCGCACGATGGCGTCGATCATGGCAGGGTTGCCGTTGGTGCAGGCCATGAAGAGCGGAGTCACTTTGCCGTTGCGAGTTTCGGCTTTGATGTCCGCGCCGGAGGAGAGGAGGAGTTTGGCGAGATCGAGATCGTCGTGGAAGGCGGCCCAGTGGAGCGCGGTCATGCCGTCGCCCTGGGGTTGATTGGGATCGAGTTTTTGCGCCAGCAGGGTACGAACTAACGGCTGATTGCCTTGCATGGCGGCGTCTGCGATGCGAGTGTCGGCGGCGGACAGCGGGAGGGCAATAAGGACGAGTGGAAGGAAAGTGAGGCTGGCTCGGATGATTCGAGCCCAAGGACGCTCCCTTACGGTCGCGGCTCCGAAAGGTGCTTTCGAGTTGGCGAGTGTGTAGGGGCGGAATGGAGGCGGCATCATATGGCGATGGTTCCGTTGCTGTCACCGAAGGTGGTTATGGGAACGTTCAGCTTTTGCAGCATGGTGAGGAGGATGTTCGCCATGGGAGTACCGTCGTCGCAGCGGACGTGCAGGTTGCCTTTGAGTTGGCCGTTGGCGTGGCCGACGAGGACGATGGGAACTCGCTTGTGGTTGTGCACGTTGCCATCGCCCATCGGGCTGCCGTAAAGCACCATCGAATGGTCAAGCAGGTTGCCGTCGCCGTCGGGGGTCGATTTCAGTTTGTCGAAGAAGTAGGGAAGCAGGCTGACGTGGTAGCGATTCAGCTTGGCGAATTCGGCGACTTTGGCGGGATTTTCGCCATGGTGGGAGCAGGGATGGAAGGGCGTCTTCACGCCGCTCTCAGGGAAGACGCGACCGCTGACGTCGCGGCTCATCTTGAAGGCGGAGACACGCGTGGTGTCGGTCATGAAGGCGAGCACCTGGAGGTCGAACATCAGGCGGATGTGTTCTTCATAGGAATCCGGTACGCCGAGCGGGGCAGCCGGCAGTTGGCGATGTTCACCGGAGGAGTTGTACTTCTCGATGCGCTGGATGCGGCGCTCGATCTCTCGGACCTGCTCGAGGTAACCGGAGAGACGATTGCGGTCTGAGGGGCCAAGATCTTTCTGTAAGCGGGCCACATCGCTCGAGATCCAATCGAGAATGCTGCGGTTGACCTGCTGCCGTTTGCGCCGTTCTTCGGGAGTACCGCCTTCACCGAATAAGTTCTCGAAGACCATGCGCGGGTCGAGCGTCATGGGCAGCGGCTGGGTCGGAGTGGCCCAACTGATGGTGTCGGCATAGACGCAGGCGTAGCCGTAGTCGCAGGCTCCCGAGGCGTCGACCATCTCGATACAGAGCTGCATGGAGGGCAGCGGCGTGTCCTGGCCGAATTTCTGCGCGTAGATCTGATCGATGGAAGGACCGACATAGTAGTCGGAGCCTTCTGTCATTTTGGGATGGGCCGCGGTGAGATAGACGGCGGAAGAGCGGAAGTGGTCGGCGCCTTCTTCGGATGGAGAGAGCGCGGTGGCGGGCCGAAGATCGGTATCGCTGACGATGGTGATGTAGTCGCGATAGGCTTCGAGCGGCTGGAGGCTTTGGGTGAACTCGAAGTCGCGGCCGGTCTTTTCGGGTGACCAGTAATGTTTATTCGATCCTTCGCCGGTGGATCCGGCCGCGCCGTGCACCATTTCGATGCAGCTCAGGCGTGTGGGAGGAACGGCCGCCGTCTTGCGCAGAGGCGTCTGCGCGGGAACCATGGAATCGAGCAGCGGGAGCGAAAGTGCAGCTCCCACGCCGCGCAGGATGGTGCGGCGGGACATGTGCTTGCGGGTGACGAAATTCATCGTTTCTCCCTCACAGCCGCTGGTGGAACGGCGTATTCGGTTTTTTCGGAGGACGGATCGTCCGCGCGCCTCATTTGGAACGGCACGCTGTTGACGATGGAGAGGACAAAGGACGAGAAGCGGAAATCGTGTGTGGCAGCGTCGCGCGCGATCGAGCGAACCACCGGCATATCGTTGTGGTCGATGACTCGGCCGAGCGCGTAGGCCAGCAGGTTTTCGGTGAACGCACCGATGTAGGAATCGGAGTGGCTGAGAACGGCGTCGCGCAGGCTGGAGGGACCGCTGAGCTTTGCGCCATCGAACATCTGGCCGCTGGCGTCGATGCGGGATCCGCTATCGTTGGTGCGCCAGACGCCGACCGCGTCGAAATTCTCGAGCGCGAAGCCGATGGGGTCCATCAGCTTGTGACAGGAAGCGCAGGCGGGATTGGCGCGGTGGGCTTCGAGCCGTTCGCGGACCGACACGAGCTTGGCGGCGTGACCGGTGCGGCCTTCGGAGTTTTCGGGAAGCGCGGGAACGTTCGGCGGCGCCGGCGGCGGCGCGGTTCCGAGCAGAACTTCCATCACCCACTTGCCGCGCTGCACGGGAGAGGTGCGGATGGCGGTGGAAGTGAGCATCAGAATGCCGGCGTGGCCGAGTACGCCTTTCCGGTTCTCGTCAGTGACGGCGACTCGGCGGAAGCGGCTGCCCATCACGTTTGGGATCGCGTAGTGCCGGGCGAGGCGCTCATCGACGAAGGTGTAATCGGCGGTGAGCAGTTCGAGCATCGGACGATCCTGACGAACGATGTTGTTGAAGAGCAACTCGGTCTCGCGGCGCATGGAACGGGAGAGGGTTTTGTCGAAGTCGGGGAAAAGGTAAAGGTCGGGATTGATGTCGTTGAGATTCTGCAGGTGCAGCCACTGGGCGGCGAACTTGTTGGAGAGCGATTCGGCTTTCGGATCGGCGAGCATGCGGCGGACTTGCTGCTCGAGAGTCGCGGGATCCTTCAACTTGCCGGCCGAGGCGAGTGCGATGAGAGGCTCATCGGGCGCGGTGGTCCATAAGAAATAGGAGAGGCGCGAGGCGAGTTCGAGATCGGCGATGCGGTAGTTGGTGGTGCGGCCGGCCGGTTCGCGTTCGAAGCGGAAGATGAACTCCGGGCTGGCGAGAATGGCCTGGATGGCGGTACGGATGCCGGCGTCGAAGCTGCCTTCGTTGCGGCCGGTCTGATAAAAGCCGAGGAGGCTTTCGAGATCGCGCGTGGTGGAGGGCCGGCGGAAGGCTTGGCGGGAGAGCGCGGCGATGATCTGCTTGGCGCAGCCCACTTCGTCCGCGGCGGCCGCGGGACGGCAAGTGAAGATCTTGCGGCGGCTGGAGGACTCGGAGATGCCGGTGATGTTGGTGGGTCCGGTGACGGAGAGTTCGTGCAGATGCGGCAGAGTCGTGATGCCCGGCACTGCGCCGGCGCTGACGTCGACCAGGGTCTGCTCGACCATACGGAACTCGTCTTCGATGGGGCCGTCGGCCTTAATTGGGAACGAGGCGGAGAGGCGGTGAACGCCGGCGGTGACGTGTACGGGCTGCGTTTTCACGCCGTCTTTGGCGAGCGTGATCGCCGGGTTGACGTCGATCAGCGCGACGCGTTCGCCGTCAATCGCGATTTCGACCTGGTGGCCTTTGCCTTGATTGACACCGAAGAGCGGTCCGGTAGGCGAATAGTAATAGCCGATTTTGAAAACGTAGTCGCCGTCGGCGGGGAAGGTGTGGGAGACGGCGAGTCCGCCGCGCGTGCCGAAGGGCGTGCCTTCGACGTGACGGATTTGCGAAGTGACGCGAGGGATCGAGTAGGTGGAGGTGTGGGCAAGCGCGTCGGGGTCGCCGACCGCTTCGCGGGAGATGCGGCCGGCGGCGCGGATGTAGCCATCGAGGAGCGTCGGTGAAACGGTGAGGACATCGGCCATGTTGTCGAAGCCGTGGCTCATGTCGTCGGGCGGGAGGAGTGCGGAGACGTCGACCTGGACGCCGAGGAGGTCGCGAACGGAGTTGGCGTACTCGGTGCGGTTCAGGCGGTGGAGCGCGGGGCGGCCGGCATGGGGATTAGCGGCGGCGATACGGTCGATGGCTGTTTCAATCGATGCGGCGAAATCTTTGGTGACTTCCACTTTGGGACGGGGAAGGCCGGGAGGCGGCATGAGTCCGAGACGTACGCGGCGGGCGACTTTTTCGCCAAGCTCGGATGAACGATCGAGGTGCTCCAGGTCGAGCTTGGTGAGCGTCATGGAGCCGGACTTAGTCTGGTCGTTATGACAATATCCGCAATACTGATTGAGGAAGGCCCGTTGAGAAGCGGGAGTAGTGAAGTTCGTGGTTTGCGCGGACGCGCAAACAGTTAGGCATGCCGCGAGCACGCAGCATTTCTGAACGAGTTGCATCCCTCCCCCTCAGACTCCCAGCCGCAAGCAAACCGGGCTTGCGGGAATTACAGCATTTCGCACGCGATTATATAGAGGGGTGGGGTCGAAGTCAAGGGTTCATGGGACATGGAAGTACAGTGAATCGAAGCAGATAGGTCCGAACGGTCACGCCGGGAGATATAGTCTTGGAGTGGCGCGGCGCACTGCGCGAGGAGGTGTCATGAAACAGTCGATCGGGAGAATGCTGGTCGCGGTTTGGGCGGTGTCGGCGTGGGGCCAGGTTCCGGCATTCCGGCCGCCGGCGGTGCCGCTGGTGGCGCACGATCCGTACTTCAGCATCTGGTCGGCGAGTGACCGGTTGAATGAAGCCGGGCTGACGCATTGGACCGGAAAGCCGAACGGGCTTGCGGGGATCGTGCGAATCGATGGGAGCAATTTCAATTTGACCGGCGGCGGACGCGGAGGGCAGGGACGGCCCGGAGCGGTGCTCGAGCAGACGAAGCTGGAAGTGCTGCCGACGCGCACCGTGTACGGATTAACGGGCGGCGGGGTGCAGTTGGAGTTGGTCTTCTTTGCGCCGGCGCTGCCGAATGACCTCGACGTGCTGTCGCGGCCGCTCAGTTATGTGGAGTGGACGGCGCGGTCGTCGGATGGGAAGGAGCATGAGGTTTCGGTCTATTGGGAAGCGGCGAGCGACCTGGTGGTGAATACCGCGGATCAGGCGGTGGTTGCCACGCGGCTGCAAGCGGATGGACAGCCAGTGTTGCGGATGGGGTCCCGCGATCAGGCGATGCTGGGACGGAAGGGCGACGATGTTCGGATCGACTGGGGCTATTTGTACGCCGCCGCGGACCGGCCCGCGGGAGTCGCGGTCGCGATCGGCGCGCGGCAGCAGTTGCGGGCGGCTTTCTCGAGTACGGGGCGGGTGCCGGAATCGGACGATCCGAATGGGTCGGCGCTCGCGTTCAGTTTCGACTTAGGGAAAGTGTCGGCGCCCGTCACGCGGTACTGGATGCTGGCGTATGACGATTTGTACTCGGTCGAGTTTTTCGAGAGGCGCGAGCGGGCATGGTGGCGTCGCAACGGCGGAAATGGACTGGAGTTGTTGCAGACGGCAAGGAAAGAACACGATGCGCTACTCGAGAAGAGCAAAGCGTTCGACGCGCAGCTGATGGCGGACCTGCGGTCGGCCGGCGGAGAGAAATACGCGCGGCTTGCAGCGTTGGCTTATCGTCAGACGCTGGCGGCGCATAAGCTGGTGGCGGACGCGGACGGAACCGCGATGTATTTTCCGAAAGAGAACTTCAGCAACGGATGCATCGCGACCGTGGACGTAATTTATCCGAGCGCGCCCTTTACGCTGCTGTTCAATCCGAAGCTGCTGGAGGCGCAGCTCTATCCGGTCCTGGAATATGCGCGGATGCCGCGCTGGAAGTGGCCGTTCGCGCCGCACGATTTGGGGACGTACCCGCTGGCGAACGGGCAGGTGTACGGCGGCGGCGAGCGGACGGAAGTGAATCAGATGCCGGTGGAAGAAAGCGGGAACATGCTGATCCTGCTAGCGGCGCTGGCCAAGGTCGAGGGCAAGCCGGCGCTGGCGGAGCGGTATTGGCCCGTGATTACGAAGTGGGCGGAATATCTGGCGAGTAAGGGACTCGATCCGGAGAATCAACTTTCAACCGATGACTTTGCGGGGCACCTGGCGCACAACGCGAACCTGTCGGTGAAGGCGATCCTGGCGCTCGGGTCGTATGGAATGCTGGCGGAAATGACGGGCCGTCGCGATGTGGCGGCGCGATATCGGACTATGGCGGCGGACTTCGCCAAGAAATGGATGGAGATGGCGAGGGACGGCGATCATTACCGGTTGGCGTTCGACAAAGAGGGCACGTGGAGCCAGAAGTACAACCTGGTGTGGGACAAGGTGCTGGGGCTGAAGTTGTTCCCGCCCGAGGTGGCACGGACGGAAGTGGCGTTTTATCTCACCAAGCAGAATGCCTATGGGCTGCCGCTGGATAACCGTCGCGACTATACGAAGCTGGACTGGATCGTGTGGACGGCGACGCTGGCGGAGAACGCGCGGGACTTTGAGGCGCTTGTGGGTCCGGCATATCAGTTCGCCAATGATTCGGCGAGCCGGGTGCCGCTGACGGATTGGTACGACACGAAAACGGCGAAGCAGCAGGGGTTTCAGGCGCGGTCGGTGGTGGGAGGGGTGTTTATGAAGATGTTGGTGGATGAGGCGATGTGGCGGAAATGGGCGGGGCGGTGAGGGCTTCGCTCTGAGATCGTCGTTTTGGGCTGGACGACGCCGCCTGGAAGGCGGCGGCAGGCCGAAGGCCTGGCCCTACTTCAGTTCGACGCGGCGGATGTCGCCGACGATGAGCAGATAGCAGAGGATCGCGAGGATCGCGTTCGCGGCGACAAAGATGAGGGCGGCGTTGAAGGATTTCGTCTGTTGGACCAGATAGCCAATGATGATCGGCGTCGTGATGGCTGCGGTATTTCCGAACATATTGAATAGACCGCCGCTGAGGCCGGCGACTTGCTTCGGAGATGTGTCGGAGACCACGGCCCACCCGAGAGAGCCGATTCCTTTGCCGAAGAAGGCCAGGCTCATGATCAGGATCACCAGCCAGATCCGGTCGACGTAGTTGCAGATGATCATTGCGGTGGAGAGCAGCATGCCGATTACGATCGGCGTCTTGCGGGCGATGGAGAGCGAATGGCCGCGGCGCAGGAGGTGGTCGGAGATGACGCCGCCGAGGACGCCTCCGAAGAAGCCGCAGAGGGCGGGGAGCGACGCAACGAAGCCGGCGTTGAGCACGGACATGCCGCGTCCTTTGATCAGGTAGGGCGGGAACCAGGTGAGAAAGAAGTAAGTCATGGTGGTGATGCAATATTGGCCAGTATAGATGCCTAAGAGCATACGGTTGGCGAGTAACTGCTTCACCAGATTCCAACTGGGCCAGCCGGAGGCGGCGGCATGGCGGTCCATGTCGATGACGGCGCCGCCCGTATGAATGAAATCGAGCTCCGGTTTGCGGATGATGGGATGCTCCGTGGGGTTGTGAATGGTCTTCAACCAAAGAAGAGTTAGCGCGATTCCAATCGCGCCCAACACGATGAATGCGTATTCCCAGCCGAACGAGTGAACGATCCAGCCGGTGAGGGGGGCGAACATGACGGTCGAGAAATATTGAGCCGAATTGAAGATCGCGGCTGCAGTTCCGCGCTCGCGCGACGGAAACCAGGCGGCCACGATCCGGCTATTGCCCGGAAACGATGGCGATTCGGCGATGCCCAGCAAGAGTCGCAGCGTAAAGAACGAGACTACTGCCAGGGCGAGAGTCATGTGGCCGGTGAATCCCTGCAGCAAAGTAACGATCGACCAGCCGAGAATGCTGTACGCGTAGACGCGCTTGGAGCCATAGCGATCGAGTAGCAGGCCGCCTGGAATTTGTGCGGCCACATAGGCCCAGCCGAAGGCCGACTGCAGAATCCCGAACGTGATGTCGTTGATACCCAGTTGCTTCGATGCGGCAACCCCGGCAATGGCGAACGCGCCGCGGTCCGCGTAATTTAGGGCAGTGACAAAGAACAGGATCGAGAGGATGAGATGCCGGACGTGGCCGGACTTCGCGAGCACATTGCAGTTTCGCATATTACGCCGGCGAAGCGTTGTGGCGATAGTCAGTAAGTGAGGCCGAAACCGAAGGGGAAGAGATCGGCCGAGTGGCTCGCGATCTGCTCCATGGAACGCGGCCAGGCGAAGGAGAGTTTACCGGTCGGACGGTAATCGCCGAATAGGACGTCGGCGATGCCCTGGCCTTCCGTGCCCGGTAGCCAGGCCGCGAGAAAGGCATCGGATTGATCAAGAGTGTCGCCGAGGATCAAAGGACGGCCGGAATACAGTACGACCGCGATGGGGACGCCGGAGGCTTTCACTCTGTTGATGACCTCCAGATCTTCGGCGGCCAGCGTCAGCGTAGCGCGATCGCCATTCCCTTCGGCGTAGGGTCGTTCGCCGATTACGACGACGGCCGCGTCGGCGCCTTCCGCGCCCGTGCCGTCGGCTGAAAAGGTGATGCGCGCTTTGTCGCCAACTGCGGATCGCATCGCGGCGAGCAGAGTGGTCCCGCCGGGCAGCGCGGCGCCGCTACGACCCTGCCAGGTGATGGTCCATCCGCCGCATTGATTGCCGAGGTCGTCCGCGTTTTTGCCTGAGACATGGATGCGAGCAGCTTTTTTCGAGAGAGGCAGAAGCTTGCCCTTGTTCTTCAGGAGCACGACCGATTCGCGAACGGCTTTGCGTGCGATCTCGCGATGTGCGCCGGAGCCGAACTCCTGATGAAGGTCCCGGTCCGCCAACTGCGAGCGCTTGGAGTCGAACATGCCGAGAGCGAACTTCACGCGTAGGATGCGGGTAACTGCGTCATCGATGCGCGACATCGGGACTACGCCTTCTTCGACCAGTTGATGCAGGTTCGAGAGGAAGAGCTTGTAGCGCTGCGGTACCATCGCCATGTCCATACCGGCATTGATCGAGATGGCGATGGCTTTCTTGTAGTCGGGATCGAGCTGGTCGATGGCGTTGTAATCGGAAATCAGGAAGCCCTCGAAACCCAGTTCGTCCTTGAGCAATCCGGTGAGAAGCTGCTTGCTGCCGGAGACTTTCACGCCGTTCCAACTGCTGTACGAAGGCATGATGGAGCCGACGCCGGCGCGCACGGCGGAGATGTATCCGGGCAGGTGAATGCGGCGGAGCGTGGCTTCGTCGACGCGGGTATCGCCCTGGTCGATGCCTCGTCCATTGCGGGTGCTTCCGAAGGTGGTGCCTCCATCGCCTACGAAGTGTTTGGCGCAAGCGAGGACGGCGAAGGGGTTGGATAGTGAATCGCTTTGCAGTCCGGCAACACCGGCTTCGGAGAGTTCGGCGACGAGCTGGGGATTTTCGGAGAAGCCTTCGTAGGTACGGCCCCAGCGGACATCCTGCGGAACGGTGACGCACGGCGCAAAGACCCATTGGATGCCGGTGGCGCGGACCTCGCGGGCGGTGATGCGCGCGATTTCGCGAACGAGCTTTGGGTCGCGTGTACAACCGAGTCCGATATTGTGCGGGAATACAACCGCGCCGAGCACATTGTTGTGGCCGTGCACGGCATCGATGCCGTAAAGAATCGGAATGTGGAGGCGGCTCTGGAGCGCCTGTTGCTGCAGGTTGTCGTAGAGATCGGTCCAAGCTTGGAGCGTGTTGCCCGGTTTCGGGTCGGAATCGCCGCCGCTGAGAATCGAGCCGAGAGCGAGCCCCGAGACCTCGGCAGGATCGCGGATGTACTGCTGGTCGGCCTGCGTCATCTGCCCGATTTTTTCGTCCAGCGTCATGCGGGCGAGCAGTTCGCGGACCTGTGGATCGAAAGAGGAGAAGCGTGCGGGCGGCGCCGCGGCCGAATAGAACATGGCACAAGTTAAGACGGCCGCGGCAGCGAGCGCGCCGTTGACGGTTCGATTATGGGTGGCCATCGCCGGTGATGTGCATTATTATCGCTCTTCAGGATCGGAGAGTCTTTTATGTGGCGACTTGTTTTCGTGCTGGCAGCTGGTTTGACCTTGGCCGTTGTGCCGATGTGGCCGCAAGGCAGAGGGCGAGGCGCGGCGACGCCTCAGGGTCCTTGGATGGACGCGAAACTTTCGCCGGATGAGCGTGCGAGCCTGCTGCTGAAGGAAATGACGCTGGATGAAAAGATCCAGATGCTGCACGGCGGCCCGGGTGGTGGCCGAGGTGCTGCGTCCGATGCCGCCCCGACCGTAGAACAGTTGACACAGCGGCTGGTGGCTACGCGATCGAACGGCGGAGCCGGATTCATCCCCGGAATTGCCCGGCTGGGAATTCCCGATCTACAGATGGCGGACGCGGCGACTGGTGTGACGCGCGGCAATGCGCGCAGCCGCTATTCTACGGCGTTGCCATCGAACCTGGCTGCGGCGTGCAGTTGGGATCCGAAGCTGGCTTTCGAATACGGCGCGCTCATCGGACGCGAACTGCGAGACCAGGGATACAACATGTCGCTCGGCGGCGGCGTGAACATCATGCGCGATCCGCGCAACGGGCGCAATTTCGAATACTGGGGCGAAGATCCGATTCTCGCCGGATATTTGGATGGACAATCGATCAAGGGTGTGCAGGCGCAGGGCGTGATGGGCGACGTGAAGCACTTCGCGTTCAACGATCAGGAGACGGGCCGCAACATCGGCGATGTGAAGATGGCGGACAAGCGCGTGATGCGCGAAACGGACCTGCTGGCGTTCGAAATCGCGCTGCGGGAGTCCGACGCTGCCGCGGTGATGTGCGCGTATAACAAGCTGAACGGCGACTGGGCCTGCGAGAACAGCTACCTGCTGAATGATGTCCTGAAGAAAGCATGGGGCCACAAGGGATTTGTGTTGTCGGACTGGGGCGGCACGCACAGCACCACCAAGGCGGCGCTCGCGGGACTCGATATCGAGATGCCGGGCAGCACCTACTTTGCGGGTGCGTTGAAGAAGGCAGTGGAGGGCGGCGAAGTGCCGATGACGCGGATCGACGATATGGTCCGCAGAATTCTGCGGTCGGAATTTGCGCTCGGCCTGTTCGACCGCCCGCCGGTGCAGCAGGTGGTCGACGTGTTCGGCGGATTCGAACTAGCGCAACGCGTGGCCGAATCGTCGATCGTGTTGTTGAAGAACGCTAGTAGCCAACTGCCGTTGAATGCAGCGTCGGTGCAATCGATCGCGGTGATCGGTTCGCACGCGGACGTGGGAGTGCCGTCCGGCGGCGGGTCGGCGCAAGTGCTGCCGCCGGGAGGCAATGCGGTGAAGGCGGCGCCGGGCGGTCGTGGGGGAGCGGTGTACTACCCATCGTCGCCACTGAAGGCGATTCGCGCGAAGGCGCCGCGCGCGAAAGTGGAATACAACGACGGCACGGATCCCGCTGCCGCGGCGGCATTGGCGAAGCGGTCGAGTGTGGCGATCGTGTTCTGCGCGCAGCCGACCTCCGAGGGCCGCGATGTGCCAAGCCTGCAACTGCCCGACAAGTTGGACGAGTTGGTAGCTGCCGTGGCGGCGGCGAATCCGCATACCATCGTGGTGCTGGAGACGGGCGGTCCGGTCGCGATGCCGTGGATCGAGAAGACGAATGCAGTGCTGGAAGCGTGGTACCCCGGCATCCGCGGTGCGGAGGCGATCGCGGGAATTCTATTCGGCGACGTGAATCCTTCTGCGAAGACGACGGTGACATTCGCAAAGAGCGATGCCGATTGGCCGCATGAGAAGGTGTTCGGACCGCCTCCTTCAGTTGCTCCGGCAGCGGATGCCGCAGGCGGCGGTCGTGGAGGACGCGGTGGCACGGCGCCATTCGACATCACATACACCGAAGGCTTGAAGGTCGGGTACAAGTGGTTCGACGCCGAGAACAAGGATCCGCTGTTTGCGTTCGGCCACGGGCTTTCGTACACGACCTTCGCGTATAGCGGACTAAGAGTGACCGCGTCGACGGGCGGTGTGCAGGTGTCGTTCACGTTGAAGAACAACGGCAAGCGGGAAGGCGTCGAGATCGCGCAAGTATATGCGGGCTTACCCGCGTCGACGAATGAGCCGCCGCGACGGCTGGTCGGTTGGCAGCGCGTGCCGCTAGCCGCCGGCGAATCGAAGACGGTGACAATCCCGGTCGGCGGATTTCATCTGTCGGTGTTCAATGCGGAGAAGGACGGGTGGGAATTGGTGCCGGGTGAGTATCAGGTATCGGTCGGAGCGTCGTCGAGGAACCTGGCGTTGAAGGCGGCGGTGAGTTTAGGAAGGTGATTCGATGACGCGGACGGCAATTCACGCCTGCGGGCCAATCAATTAGCGCCCTCAGCAACGGCGGCGGCCCCCAGTTCTTTATCCAAGGTTGCCATTGGTATGCGTTCACGAAGCGCCAGGTCCAGGTATCGTCCAGTAATTCTGGCAGTCGTGCCTTCGCGTCAGAAGCTTGTATTGCGCGCATAGCGGTTGACTAGTCCAATTGACTAGTCAACTTTTACGTCCAAATGCCGGGGTGCGAATCGACGGATCTCGAAGGCGAAACTAAAATGTTCTGGAGGCGCGGGTGGGAATCGAACCCACGAATAAAGGTTTTGCAGACCAGTTCCCTTCGCAGCGCAAGTAGCCAATAATGCAATGAGTTATGCCCAATAATACTCATGCGACTATAAGCCTTCCGTCAGAGTTAAGCGAAGTCTCCTCACGCATCAGTACCTCACGCCGGAGGTCGATCCTGCCTTCAATCCTTCGATTCAGAGGCGGCCTCAATTTGCGGATGAGCTTGGCCTCAAGCGAGAGCCGCTCGCCAAACTTCAACTGCTTGCGGTATTTGATCCAACCGGGCACAACACCGTATTTCGTTCGCACCAAGCCGTGATCGACAATCCAGCCGTGGCTATGTATTCGCTGGTATAAGTCTCCGGTCTGTCCCACGTAAAACGTTTGCGCTTGCGAACAGAGGACGTAGCACGTTTGGATCGCAGGAATGCGAATTCCCGGAGTTAAGACCTGCCAACGCGGGCTAGTGCGTGGATAGGGTGCCCGAATGCTATTGAGTAATTCGCTGCCTGACTCAATCGAGAATTTCTTGTCCCGCACCCAAAGTTCGGCACGCTTGCGATTCTCCGGAATTCCCAGAATTCCAGTGTTTCCGGAGTACTGCTTGCCGAACAACTCGAACTGGTAATGCCACCATTTGCCGCGAACACGGATACGACTTGCAGTATTTGTAGATCCCCGCATCAGCCCACCACCTTCAGCCGCCGCCGCTTCTGCGCAGCCTCGTAGCGCTCCATTGCCTTCGCCTGGTGCTCCTGAGTCGGGTGCACGTACCGTGAGATCGTCCTCAAGCTGCTGTGCCCTAAGATGGCTGCCAGTGTCGGGATGTCAACCTTTGCCTCTTGCACCATGCGGGTGGCAAACGTGTGCCGGAAATCGTAGATCACAAACGAAACGCCGGCATCGCGGCAGATCCGGTCATGCGTGGCCTGGAGCTGTGTCAGGTGGTGCCCCGGCCGGCGATCCGAAGGAAAGAGCCACGGGCCTGCCAGTTTCATCCGGCGATCGAGGATCTTCGCGCTCACCGCGGTCACGGAAAGCAAGCGCCGAGCAGCTTTGGTTTTTCCGCCCGCAATCAGCAGCGTGCCCAGCTCGGCATCGTAGTGCTCTTTGCGTGCGGCCAGAAGCTCCTCGGGTCGCGCCCCTTGCTGGAGCATCAGCCGCGCCAGATCCGGCATGTTGGGCAAAGCTGCGGGATGCGTGACCAGGTGCCCTTTGTGCAGCCCTTCCGCAGCTTTGAAGTATGCCGCTTCTTCTTTCACGGTAATGACGTGCTCCCGGACCGCTTCACGATCGCTCGGTATCTTTACTTCCCGGACCGGATTCGAATGCGCCCACTTCATGCGTTGCCCGTACTGGAAGAAAACCGAGAGGGCGTGCAAGTCGTGGCGAATGGTGACATCGCGGCAACCCTGCTGAACACGGAAAGTTTTGTACTCTTCAAGCGCAGCCGCATCGAGCAGCGACACCGGCCGGTTGCCGAATAAGATGACGAGCGACGTGAAGCTGCCGGCGATCCGCGCGGCCGTCGCCGGCTTCGCCCGGTACTGCACATCGCGGCACCAGGTGATGAATTCGCCTGCGGCTTCGTCAAATGGCTTCGAGCCCGGATCTTCCGGGCTGATTCCCGAGAGGTATTCCCGGCGCTTGGCCTCCGCAAAAACTTCCGCCGCGTTCTGATTTGAGGGTACGCCTGCCAAGCCGGTGCTGCCGCTGATCGGCTGCCCCTGTGCTTCGAATTGATAGTGCCACCATTTGCCGCGTACTCGTACGTTCTTTCCGGTGAGTGCCATGATTCTTCTTTTCTCCACGCAGTAGTTTCGATTGAATAAACTGCTCAACTGCGCTCTGAGAATACACCACGTGTTTATGCGAGAGACGAATCGATTCGGGGCCTTTGTGTTTCGCCCGCCAACCTGCCAGGGTCTGCACGGATACACAGAGGATTTCCGCTACCTGCTCGGGAGAGAGCAGCCGTACACGGATGGGGATGAGGGCCGCGCTCATCTGCCCTCCAGCCGCTTGACCAGGGATTCGCAGCGCTTCCAGAGCCTTCGATCAGCGGCTACATTATCCGCATCTTCCGGCATCGGGTTTCCGGTGTTTGGATCACACGCTGTTTCTATAGCCGATTCCAGATGCTCCTGGAGCACGCCGAGAATACGCACGAGTTCCCGACGTTCGGAGGCAGAAAGCAGAATAGGCTTAGCGCTCACTTCTTCCCCTTCCGCCATTCGCGACTGCGGCGCCCATCCCGCACCACCATAAGGAGGAAGCCCACGCACGCGGCGAGTAACGCGGCATCCCGGCCCACTCGAATCCAATCAAGCCAGCTCACTTCTTCCCGCCCTTCTTCTTCCCCGGGGCCTTCGCCTGCTTCTTCACCGGCGGCTTCACCGGCTTCGGCTTACCGGCTGCTGGCTTGGCTTTCGCGCTAGACTTCGGCGCCTCAGCTTTCTTCGCGGCAGGCTGCTGCAGCGTGCCCAGTTTGCCGATCACGCCTTTCGCGGTCTTCTCGGGCTTTGGCGCCGGCGGCATCTTACGTAAGCCGTGCGGGTGGCAACGCTGCCCCTTATAGTTCAAGCAAGGCTCGCCGATCTTTGCGCGGCATTGAGGACACGGAACGCTCAATCGCGAATTATCCCCGGCTACTGGGGGCTGAGGCGCTGGCTTGGGGTTCATCTCATCGACGACTTGCTTGCCGATCTGGATGCGGTCGATCTTATGCCGTCCGCAGAGCGAGATAAACATGTGATTCGATGAGTTCCAGTCGGTCGTGGCTCCCAGGTCGAACAGAACAGTAGCCAGTCCGATCCGCAGCAGCCGGTCCGTGCTGGTGGATCGCAGCGGCAGGACAGCCTGAATATCCGCAGCTCGCGAGCGTCCGCCGGTCGGAATGGCGAACATGTCCGCTACTTCCTCGCAGCCTTGCGCGCCGTCGATGATCGTCTCGACCAGGGCCAAGAGATCCTCTTGGGTGGGCGGGCACTTCGCGGCGGCGCAGATGGATTTGACAATCTCGTGGAATGTCCGCTTCTTGATCTCTGCCTCTTTTGCGACAGCGGCTTGCAGCTGCGCTTCTTTCGCTTCCTGCTTCCTGCGCTCTTCGGCGGCATGCTCCCGATATGCTTTCTCCTGCGCGGCGAGCGATGGCTTCGGCGCGTCAGGAGTCGCGGGCTTCGCGGCTTGGGGCGAAGGCTCGACTTTCGGCGGCACTGGCTTCTCTGCTTCCGCCGCACGTTTCTTCTCTTCGCGCTTCTCCCGTTCCCGTGAAATCGCAGCGGTTCGCTTCAGCCCGAAGCACGCGCCATCGGTGCAGGTGTCTTCCGAGAGGTCAGAGAAGAGATTCGGCTCTAAACCCGCCCGCTTGGGGCACGTCGAGCATGCACCAGCAGAGGGCAGCAGCAGCGCGTCAAGCGGATCGAAGCCGCAGTTGACCAGCGATTGGTGGCAGTTCTCGGCGATCCACTTGCGGAGGCCGCGCACTGTGATTCGGCGGTCGGGATCATGCGCCGGGTGTAGATAGGCGAGCGCCCGCTCCTGGTTTGCGGGAGTCAAGCGCGCGATCAATTCCGCTGACGATGGTTCCAGCCATCCGTCTATGCAGGCATGCTGCGCAGCATCCGTGAGGCTCAGCAGCTTCAGGCGTGCGTACGCGGTGCTGAGGCTGTAGCCCAAGAGCTTCGCCACTTCCTCGACTGTTGCCCCGCTGCGCCGCATGTAGTACGCCATGCCTTGCGCATCTTCGAGCGGCAGCAGATCCTGCCTGTGTTTGTTCTCGAAAGCAAGGATGCGGTCGAACTCTTCGTCCGTCATCTCCCGGACGATTGCCGGCACCGTCTCGCGGCCCGCTTCGAGTGCAGCCAGGCGGCGGCGATGCCCGGCTGCGATGATGAGCCGGTCCCCGAGCTGGCGGAGGATCAGCGGCACCTGCACGCCCGACTGGCGCACGCTGCGCACCAGCTCTTCAAACGGCCCGGTGGCGAAGTACTTGCGCGGGTTATCCGGAGATTCTTCGATACGGGAGAGTGCTACTTCCTCCAAGCGCCCGATGCCCCTCTCTTCATTGCGAACGTTCGCAATCTGCGAAGGGATATCCGCCGGAAACGGTAGGTCAGCCTTGATGGCCCCCGCCGCCAGTAGCTCCGCAGCCTGCTCTCCGCCGACCTCGAGCGCCCACTCCTGCACTTCTTCCAATTGCCGCTTGTGTTTCAGGCTTGCAGTAGGTAGGTCTTTCTGCAAAGAACACCAGGCGGTGAGTTCATCCGCCGCGTGCATGATCGCCGCCGCGCGCCATCCGAAGGCTTGGCCGCACCGCGCCGGGTTGGAGCCGGTGCCTCCATCTGAGAGTGAGGCCGTGAAGCTGGAGCGCCAGCTATGATCCGGCATCTGCACTACCAGTAAGTAGGCATCGTGCTTCGGGTGCGAAAGGCGCTCGCACTCTTCTTCCGCAAAGGTATCCGCATCGCGCGGCAGATCTTCCAGTGAGACGCCGAGGTTTGAGGTATCAACTTTCATTGGCTAAAACCTTTCTGCAAAGTGACGCCCTGTGCACCGATCCGTAAATCCTGTTGGCTCCCGAGGGACTGGACAGAAGCTGTCGTGCGCGAGCGATGCCCCTGTGATTGCCGTACCGTACGCCATACGCTGCGGTGTGCCGTGCGTGCCGCGATGCGTGCAGCACTCCAGGCGTCGAGCACATCGGCCAACTTCAGCGGCCACGTGCGCAGCCATTCGGTTACGAGTTGCGCCGCCTTCGGATCGTAGAGAATCACAAATACGATCAGAGCGAGCATGGAGCTACTTACAGCGATAATTCCAGTGAGCATGTTGTGTTGATCGCCTTTTGGTCGCCGCAGAAACTAAACCGTATTGGCTACACTCCCCCGAGCATTGCTCAATGATTCCGGCTCCTGCGACTACCAAAAGAACCCGGCTGGTGGCTCGCTACGCTGCTTTTTGTGAGGCCCTTCGGAGGAGAAGGAATGCCAGCAGCCGGGTTAGCCGAAAGGGTAACGACGCGAATCAGTTACCCTTCGGCTGGAACTGGATTCTCGGGATCGGAGCCGAGGCCCTGCAGCTTCGCCACTTCGGCGTTCAAGGCGGCTTCGATATCCGCCTTATCGGATTCGGAAAGCGTGTTGGGGTTGTTGAGGGCATCGAGCACCTTCTGTTTCAGGGCATCGATGCGAGCAGCTACCGCGTTGGTGGCCGCGTCGAACTTCTGGACCAGGTCTTGCAGTTCGTCTTTGAGTGACACTATTCCATCTCCTATGCGTTTGAGTTGGACGTTCGACTCCGTCAACACTTTCAGAAGCCGCTCGTCCACTTGAATCTGAATCGTGAGCATTTTGCGAATCAGAACCTTTCTCAGCAGCCAGTGGAGCATCCCATTCCGGATTAGTAACCAGCTGCCGTGTTGAAGTCAGCCTGCGCCATCGCGAACAGCACGACGGCGGCAATAGCAAATATTCCGTAGATCGCCAGGGCCGTCTTCGGTCCCCAGCTCGCAAGAAAATCAGCGAAGCGTTCGGGGAAGTTTGAAAACCATGACGATGTGACTCCCTGTGTACGGACTCGTAAAGAGCGGAGGCGTGCGAGGAACTGGACAGAGGCGGTCATCGCTTGCCACCTTTCCCATCCGGGTCCATCGGATCGAACTCGTCGTACTTGGTGATGCGCCGGATGCCCGCGATTACGAAGGCGCAGAAGATCAGCAGCGCGACGGCCGCCAAGCCGATACCCGCGAAAAACAGGAGCTTCATCACGCGCTCCTCCGCATCACCAGCGGCTGCATCCGGTTGCCGCGCTCGGGCTGCGGCTGCCTGCGCATCAGCTCCGCGATCACGACATCGGTTACCGTGCGGGCCGGGATGCCCAGCTCTTCGGCGATGTCTTCGGTAGAGTGGGTGGCGCTGAACTGGTCCACGATCACCTGGCGGATGATGCGGGAGAGCTGGCGGGCTTTTACCCGCGCTCTTCCCTTTTTCCGCTGAACCGTTTCAGCCGTTTGCGAGTTGTCTGTTGAACTGCCGTCCGCACTCATTAGATGATTGCCTCCGATGGAACGTGAACTGGCTGAAAGTGAGATGATGGCGCGAAGGAGAAATTTAAGAGATGGCGAAACCGCCGAAAGATCCGATGCCCGTGATGCCGTACTTCCTGAAGATTACCGACGAGGGCAGAACATCGTGGGTGAACCTCTTTGCCGTGCAGAAGATCGAGCCTTTCCGCTTCAGCATCAGGGCAAAGTCCGACGATACGTTTTCCGGATACAGACTCACCATGGTGACCGGCGAAGAGGTCTCGACCTGCGACGAATTGCAAGTTCAGCTGATCGCCGAGTTTATTCGACAACCATTGCAGAGAGTGCCGAAATCGGAACCGAAAAAACGCTAGCCTCATCTTTTCGCCGCGCCTTCCGGGACTTCCCGATAGCAGTCCTCAAGCGAACGGCCCGGCTCATACGCCAATTCACCGGCGATCCGGCTGCCATTCAGCGATACGTTTGCTTCCGCCGCGTGCAGCGTTGCAACGCGCGCTTCCACCGGCAATGCGCGCAAGATGTCGAGTATCTGTTCGGTCGCTTGCTTGTCCGGAAAGATCACGCCGCCCCCTTTTCCCGCTCTTCGACTTCCGCCCGCTGCTCATCCAGCAGCATCACCGCGCCGTCTGCCAGGTCTTTGGCCAGCTCATCGGCTCGAAGCTTGGCTCTGAGAGCATCGGCTACGTACTGGCTGCTGGAGATGTATGCCATGGCCGCTGCGACCTTCAGATCACGGGCCAGCTTGCGAGGCAGCAGTATGCCAACCTTTACCGTTGACTCTGCGGATTGAGTAGACTGTGGCATGAAGTACAAAAACAGAATAGTTGAAAAGTTTAAAAGTTGCAATAGAGAATTTTAGTACAGTGCCGACACTTGCGAGAAAATCGGGCGCTAATGACTGAAAACAAAGACCGGAAAAATTTTTCGGGTGTTCTGAAAATTTCTGATAAGTTGGATCGCGCGATCAGCATAGAAGCCGCGCGGCTCAATATTTTCAAGTACGAGGTCGTTGAACGGGCTTGGGCCGCATACTTGTCGAGTAGCGGATTACCCAGCGAAGATCAATCCACACAGACCGGGCCTATCGACTTGGGAGACATTCCGCTGAAGCACCGCACCTTGGTCGCCGAATTCCTGCGAGTCCTAACCGATCCGGAGGAGGATGCCAGCGGCCGGGGGTTCAAGAATCTACTGGTCAAGGTGCTGAAAGAGCGGATACAGGAACGCGCACAGACCGCCGAGAAGCAGGCCAAGAAGTAATTGTGGCTCAGACTCCGCTATCTCAATATAAGAAAAACTTGCATTCATTCATGGAAACGAAATAGAATTCCGGTTAGTTTCCGAGAGGCTCCGTGGACTACTACAAACACGCTAGCAAGTTCCTTGAAGATGAACTCGACCAGTTGTTAAAGAATTCCGAACTCTCCCTAACAGAAGCGTCAGAAGTGCTTTGCTCCACGTTGCGCATGGAGCAGAAGGCGCAAGAGATTTTTCGCAACAGCCTCTTGTTCTGGCGGATGCACGCGTTCCCTGCAATGAAACGTGCCCGCGAGCTGGCGTGTTCGGCTGCCGAGTGGAATCGGTATTACCACCTGCTTGGGGTCCACGTGGTTTGCGCGCTCGGCTACTACTGGATCGTAACGAAGTCGGTCTGCTTGCGGCGCATCAGCCAAAGCGATGCTGCGTTAGCGATCCGAACCGTGAGCCGCCTGCCGAACCTGTGCTGTGGCAAGGCGGATATCGGCCTCAACTAATCGCAGCTCTTCCGAGGCTTCCCGGATGCCCATGACCGGCGGCGCCTCTTCTTCCGCCATTGGCTTTACGCATCGAATCCACAAGATGCCGAGCAGCACCCCAGCAATCGAGGGCACCAGCGCCGCGAGGTTGGGGAGTTCTCTACCGTAGACGCGAGCGAACAACGATGTAGCGAACCCAAGACCGGCATCGAGGGCCAACATATTTGCGACCCGCGCAGCCGTGTGAGAAATCGGGAGTTTCGAGGATCTCGGAATCATCCAGCCGCTAACCGGAATCGCAATGGCCATAGCCAAGCCCATATAGTGCTGAGTGGCCAGCGCCCATTCCCGCAAACCATGCGAAGAGGGAAACAAGGCGAACTGGAGTACCGTCGCGGCTAGCAAGCCAATACCAGCGCCAATTTCCAGCAGCCACGTCCCCACGTTGCGGAAGTTCTTGTAATGCTCGGTCATCCACCAGAAGGCCGCGATGATCGCGGCGTATTGCGCGATCAACACGAACGGCAAGCTGTACGTGTAAACGATCTTGTAGAGCGGCGGATTCGTGCGCAGCATCATCAACAGAATCGAGCGGGACGCGCAGAGCAGCAGGTAGGCGAAGAGCGTGGGGATTCTCCGGAACAGACCATTCAGGACCATTCGGCCAGCAGCGGCAAAATGCAGCAACATGCCGAGCCTCCACAGCAGATAAACCGCCACGCTCATCATCATGACACCAAGATTGTATCGCGCCTTACTGAAGACAGAAAGGCGGGCAGGGCGGCGGCGGCGGACACGGCGGATCTTCAGGACCTCCGCACGGCGGCGGATCCTGGCAGCATTCGAGACTCTGCGCGGCGGCAGTGAACGGATGCGGATGAACGATGGCGTAGGCGAGTGAGGCGACGGCGGCCAAGGCCGTCACGGCGATGTAGTTTCGGAGGATGCGTTTCATTTGGGTTCTGGATTCGTTCCTTTTCTAAGGTTTTGGCTCACCCGGTACTAGTGGGTGGATACACAACAGTGTCTCTGAAATTGGGTTAGAATGTCCGACGAGTACATAAATACGGATTCCGGGCCGGGTCTGAAGTCTTCTCTTCACCCGGCCTGGGTTTTTTCGGGAGAGCAATTCAGCGTGGAATTCCTAATCATCATCCTCTGGTTGCTTTGCGGCTTTGGGGCCATGGCCGTAGCGAACCAGCGCGGCGGCAGCGGTTGTGGAGGATTAGCCCTGGGCTTCTTCTTAGGGCCGCTTGGCTTAGCGCTCGCCTTCGCTGTCTTCAGCGGAATGCAATGTCCAAAGTGCCGACAGACTATTCCGGCAGATGCTACTCGCTGTCCGAAGTGTCAAGCCAGCCTAGGCGGTTCGGAATCTGATTCGAGCGATCAAGCAACTCGCGCGCTAATTACCGCACTACAGATCGGGCAACAAGCGCCGGGCTCCACGACTGCGTCAACAAAGAAATGTCCAGACTGCGCGGAGGAAGTAAAAGCTGAAGCGCGAAAATGCCGATTCTGCGGCTATCTATTTACCCCAAATGATGCGGGCCTGATCATCGCGCCAGAAACACCACAAACAGCGGAACGCGAGCCGGAATCTTTCAAGCCAACACTTCCCCCGGTCGCCTCGGAAGAAGAAAGCCGGGCTGCAACCATCGTAATAGTGCTGATTCTTCTGGTCATCGTCGGTATCGTCGCTGCTTTCGGAATTCAGACCGCAATCAATCGCTGAGCTTTTTCTTCTTATCCGCCCATCGTTTCTCGGCGGCCTTCCGCGCGATGTCTTTCCGCTGCTCGCTCGTAAGGGATGCAGCCCGCGCAGCACCTCCAGCCTTCCCGCCTTTTCGCGCGATTGAGCTTCTCCGCGCTTCCGACAGCTTCTCCGCGCGGGCTTTACCGCCGCTCGAAGCTATCGACTCCATGTGCTCCTGGAGCGTAATTTGATCCGCTGACTTCTTTCGCTTCACGGTTCGATAGCTTAACATGCCGTAGAAAAAAAAGCATTCCCTCGCTCTAATTTATGCTTGACTTACCGTATGAAGTCAAGCATAATAATCTCATGAGCAAATACTTCGACGACATCACCTGCGAAACCTGCAACACCCTGCATGAGCGCGTCCCGGTAGATTATGACGAAGATTCGGGTGACGGCTATGCAGTGCTCGAAGTAACCCCCTGCTCTGATTCCGAATGCGGCTTGCTCTTGTGCGATTGCTGCGAGCAATTTTGCTGCACCTTCTGCGATGAAACCTACTGCCTGGAACATCGCACGATCTGGTATCAGGGGACGCCGGAAAAGCTGGAACTCTGCCGCGCTTGCTCTGCCGAGCACACCGTCGAGTCGCTGACCGAAGCCACCTGCCTGCTCGCGATCCCCGCGCAGAGCGAGACCCGGCACTCGGTACCGAATCACCTGGAGGTGGCGTAACATGCCCGGCCTGACGATCTTCATGTGCAGCACCCGAGCGTGGCAGTGGGCGTACGAAAACGCTTCGGGCGATTGCTCGATGCTCTTCCGTACCCACAAGGGCTATCGCCGCATCACGTGGATTGACGACCCGGAACTGAATGAAGGATCGGGACGGATCGTCTACGCGCTGTCGAACGGCTACTACGGCTGTCACCCTGACGCGTCGCTGTCGGAGGGCTTCTGACATGTCACCCGTCTGCGACTGCTGCGAAAAGCCAGTGAACCTCGATACCGACTGGTACATCACCGCATGGGGCAACACATACACCCACGGAGAATGCCACGAACGCCGCGCCGGTGAAATCGCCATGTATGCGCCGGAAGATCCCAACGCCGAGCAGCTCGTACCCCTCCCTGAAGATGGCTCCCTGGTTATGAGCCGAAACCACGAACTATCCCTCGTGGTCGGAGGAAAACCAATGGCAACCGCCACACAAAGCGCATCACCAGCACGCCGCGAAGAAGTCACCTTCGCTCCGAACGTACCCGTTACCCTTTCGCTGCGCAACACCACCGCCCGGCCCGTAGGCGACGGCTCGCGCGTGTTGTTCGTCACCGGCGACAACAGAAGCCTATTCCTCGATCTGGCAGTAGCGCAGATGATCGAGCAGCAGACCATCCAAGCGGGCGAAGCCTTCACCATCTGTAAGCAGACCGATGGCAAGCGCGGCTCTCCGATCACCTGGAAAGTAGAGCGCGTTATGGGCGCCCAGCCGAACGGCACGTTCGTAGCACCTGCCGCCGGGCCTGTGTCGCCGAAACCGCCGGCATCGGCCGCCGAGCAGCGCGGCACTGCAGGCCAGCATCGCAGCGCGTTGGTCGAGGAAGCCTGCCGCCTGGTGGATGACTTCGCGGCGGTCCTGGAGCACGGCCTCACCACATACAATGGCCGCGTCAAGCCCGATGAGATCCAGCGATTATTCACCACGGTTTTTATTTCCCGCTCGAAGCACGCCGCCTGAGTCTGTATCACTCCGATCCCTCGTGAACCCGCAGGATTCGAACGCGGGTTCACGGGGAATCACAAAATCCACAGCCTAACTCGTTAAATCCATTGAATCCATTCGGAATAATTTTAGGAATATTTTGAGCACCCGACGTGTGCCCGTATGCTCTCTCGCAAAAAACTCGAGTCCTGGCTAGCCCGCGAAGTACTCGGGAAGAAACCCCCGCAGCTTGCCTACAAGGCGATCCCCAAGAAACGGAAAGGCCCACCGCGCAAAGGCCCAGCCCGAAGCGAAGACTACAAAGCCTGGATCAAACAGCAACCCTCAGTACTCTCCGGGCAGTACGGCTGCGATCCGGCCCACACCGGCAAAGATGGCGGAATGTCGATGAAAGCCTCAGACTACTCGTGCATCCCATTGACCCGAGCAGAGCATGAGCAATACCACCAGCTGGGCCGGGAGCGCTTTGCAAGGCGACACGGGCTAAGGCTGGGCCGCCTGGTGCGGGAGCTGAACCGGGCTTACCGGCTGGAGAGGGGCAGGGGCAGGGCGGCATGAGCAAGTTTTACGGACGTTCGTAATTTTCTCGAAAATAACTATTGACGCTGTTTGTACAATCTGCTATTGTTCTGAATGTAAGGAGACTTTGAGATGCAGACGATCCTGACCGGCACCCAAGCACTTGAATACGCAGAGCGGAATGATGTCCTGCTCAACAAGTACAACGATCCAACCGAAGACGCCCGCGAGGGCCTGACGCTATCCGAAGCCCGGAAGATCGCGATGGAAGATCCCGGCCTGATCTATGTAGCTGTAGAGATCGAGCAAGCCGACCTAACCGACAGAATCCAAGCCGCCGTTGCCGAGATTCTCCGTACCGGAAACAGTGCCCCGAAACTCTACCTCCGCGTTCGGCCCAACGGCGACGTGGACGTGTGCGAAGAGACTTCCTGGTGCTGCTCACCGGAGGAATATTACAAGCGCGTGCCCCACACGCTCTCGCTGGAGGTGCTCGCGAGCGCCCGCGATTACAGCAGCCTGACTGCCGACGAAATTGAGGCGTGTGCGGACGCGGCCAACGATGGCGCATACGATATCGTGCAGGGATGGCAGCCCGACATCGCCGCGTGGATCGCAGCAGGCAATTACCAAGGCTCGAATTCCCATGCCTCGTAAGCTCACCCCCAAGCAAGCCTCAGCCATGGCCGCTCTCCGCAAAACCAAAGCCGGAGGGCGGCCCCGCAAGCCCAGCTCTTGCCCCAAGTGCGGCGCGGCCTGCCAGAGCGCACGGCAGGCTTTAGGGCACTGCTGATGGAAGGCGACACGGCCCGGCTGCGGCTCAAGCTGCCGGAGTGACAGCTACTGTCCAGTCCCTCGGGGTCCTTCGCTGAGCGAACGAGACGGCTCACAGGGACAAGATACAAACACCCGATTCTCCCGGTATGCCATCCCTCTCAATTTCTCCGCAACAAACTCTACCCAGCCCTGCGGCACAATCACGTACTCGCCGGTTTCATCTTTGAGCCTGCGTTGCGGCTCTTCTAGTCGCTCGGCAATCGCGAGCAGCAAGGCTGCATCTTGAGGCTGCATCCCCGGCACTATTACTTCTTCACCCCACTGGTGGCCCGGCCCGCGCCCCTCACTCCTGTACTGCGGCCGAAATCCGGCGGGAACGCATCGAGCGTAGTCGAGATCTCGACCGAATACGTAGGCCAGAGAGACGACGACTCACCCGAGATGTCGGCTGAGAGCTTCGGCCCATACACATGCACGAGCCAAGCCGCATCGGAAAACGGCAGCCCCGAGTCTCCCGCCTTAGCTCCACTCACCGAAGCAGTCGTCATCGAGCGCGTGCCCGTTGTCTTCAGATTTGGCACGGGATCGTACGCCGTAACTGTCCCCGCCAGCGTAATCGCATTCGTTCCTCCAATTCCCAGCGCTTCCGACGTGAGCGTGCTTTGCACCCCGGTATACGCGGCCGTCACATCCAGCGTTACCGCGCTCAGCTTGCCCATCAGGTAAGCCGTGGGCGTGATCGAGCTTGTATCCTCCGCGTGATAGACGCGCTTGCTGTAAGTGAAGAGCGGCCGCCCTGGTGTAGCCTGCGACCAGTCATAGGCTCCGCTGTTCGCATTCCACAGATTGGCCAAGCCGCCGCCCACGGTGCAGAACGTGCAGGTAGCGGCCGGTGCCGGAACCGTATGCACCCCGAGCGTCCCCGAGAGCACCGGGAAATTGCCGCTGAGGTTGGTTTGGATCAGCGTGTTCGCGCCGACCTGTGAGACGTTCACGACCGTGAATGATCCGCACGCGAGATAAATCCCGCAGCTCCAGAAAACCTGACGGCCCGGCACGGCCCAAGTGACCGGCCCGTGCGAGTTGGCGACGCTCAGGATGCCGCTCGACATCGAGTAGTCCGTCAGAGCCTCGGATATTCCGCCCGGCAGCAGCTCCGCAATGATGCAGCCATTGCAGGTGATCTGATCGGTGTTCCCGAATGCATAGGCGCCCGGCGACAAGCTTGCGAAGTAAGAGCGCGCCATGGTCGAGGAAATCGGCGAACCGTTCATGGAACTCGACACGATGGAATCTCGCAGGCTGAAAAGGTTGATCGAGCTGCTCTGGAATAAGAGCTGCCGGAACATCGAGCCGCTCACCGACCAGGTGTCCACGAGCTTATCGACTTCGAGGTTACACGCGAGGCAAACGACTTTGTCCCATGTCAGCGTGCCGACCTGCGTTGGAATTAAGCCATTCGTTCCCAGGACATTCACATCCCGGAAAGTCAGCGAGCGGCCCTGCGCGTAAGTTTGCCCGGCTTGATCAATCGTGATGCCGATGTACTCCTGCTGCGTGTCCCACGACGTGGGCAGGCTGTAGATCGTGGCCGGGCCGCCCTGGTCGACCGATGAGACCGAGCCCGCATCGTAGACCGGCCAGCTCGACTGGTAGCTGTTTTGGATCGGCGCGGTAAAGCTGATGGCGGCGCCCGAAATGCCCGAGATCTGGCGGTACTCGAAAAAGCGCGGATTGGTCGGATATCCGTAACCCTGCTGGTCGAGGCCGCTGATGAGCACCCATTGGTTGAGCGCGAATTTTGAGGCATCCCCGGAGTTCACCAGGTTGCAGATCGTCGCACCCGCCGAGCAGTTCTGCAGGCGCGCGGAATGCAGATTGTCCTGCACTTGCCCTTGCCCGCCCAAAAAGAAGCCGTTGCCCGTGCCGCCATCCGAGAGGGTTGCGCCGTTGCCCAGTAAGCGGAATTGCTTGAGGCCATCGGCAAAGCGCGTGCCGGTGCCCGCCGAAAGGAAGCTGCATTTCTTTGCGGTGCTCACATCCGGAGGAATCACCAGATCGATCCGCCCGGTGTGCGTCGACTGCCAGGTTTGCGCCGCCGTGCGAAACGCGAGGAACGCCGTGTCATCGTTCGCTACCCCATCGCACGCCGCCCCGAAGTCCGCTTTTATGTCGTACGTGATCGCGGCTGATGTCGTGGTGTCCGGTGTAGCGGTATAAACATCCACTTCCTGGCGGAATCCATTGGCCGAATAGTAGCCCCGCACCACGTACAGATAAACCGTGCCCGACTCCTGATACACCTGGAGCGATTGGATGTATCCCATTGATGGGTACACGTCGAACGCATGGATGCCGGTGTCCCACAGCTCGCCCGTGGGTTGACGCCAAACTCCATTATTGAATGAAAGTTTGACTAAGCTGACGCCGCGTCCGTTCGGCTGGAAGCCGTTGCCGAATGCGTAGACATTCGTTCCATCGGTGAACAGGCCTTGCGGCCAGTCCACCGTGTTGTAGCCGCCGGGAAACGCGGCGGAGCGATCCAGTTCGCGAACATCCTGCCCCACCGCATTCATGTTGAACAGCTTGGGATTGCTCGAATGGAGGGCATATGCGACCCGCGCGGCAGTGTTGCCAGAGTTATATGACACCCAGTCTGTCTGTCCGGGCAACTCACCCGGCGCAAACACGTTCATGAAGCCCGCCAAATTGTAGGCAGACGGTGAACTGAAGGGCAAGCTTGGAAAACAATAGGCGGGGTTGGCGACGTTTTCATAGGTCCACGTCACCAGATCGGCAGACGAGTAGAGAATCGATTGCTGCGCCTCTGAGCAGCCCGAGGGCGCAGCGCTCATCTCAGCCGTCATGTAGGCGTAGAACGGTCTCCCATTCGGATCGGCGGCATTGTACGCGAGGTGCGGCTGTTCGAACTTGGCGTACTGAACTCCTCCAACAATAATGACGCCGGGAACTGTGGGGCCTGCAATAACTTTAGTATATGAAGTCGGCGCAACGGTTGGTGAATTACTGTAGCCCAACCACAAGCCAGTGGCAGCGTGTCCAGCAGGAGGTGCATTCGGAAAACCAATATGGTCTGGTGAGAATGCCCAAACGTAGTTGCCACCACGCGCCGTAGCTACCGAGGGACTCCAGGCGCTCAGATGGTACGGCCGGAAGAACACGATGCCCGCCGTGCCGGTCTGGTCGGTGTTTGCGAAGTTGCTGCTCGTGAGCGTGATGTTGTACGGGCTTCTTCCATAGCCCGTATTGGCGAGCGTGTACTCCGAAAAGCTGCGCGGCGTGCCGGAATTGTAGAGCCAGGTGATCTGAGTATCGGTCAATGCCGATTTAAAGAAGCTGGCATCGCGGATGGTGCCGCTGGCCGGGCCTTGCACGCCAGCGCCGAGCTGGTTGGTTGCGGCGACTGCCAGCATCCGGACACCCAGCCCGGTAGCCGACGTGGTCCGGGTAAGAGATCCGGTGTCTGTTACGACTACCAGATACTGGGATTGAGTGGCTGCGTTCCAGCCCGCCGTAATCAGATACTCGTGATTTGCGAGGGCCGCATTCGGCGCGCTGCAATTAGCGCTACCCCAGCAGATCGTGGTTGTGGTCCCGGCGGTGCCGTCTGTCGTGCCCGATTGTGTTGACCAGCGGATCGAATGATCGGAGGCCTTATACATCAGGTAATAGGCTGTGCCGTTCTCCGACCAAATCACCGAATCCGCCACCGGGAGCGTAGCCCATTTGATCCGCAGCACCATCGCGCAGGACCCCGCGCAGGTCATATCGCCAGGAGGCCCATAGCCCTGCCCAACGGAGTTCGAAGGATTGAGAAACTGCTTCTGCGACCCCAGGAAATCAGGGAATACTCCCGCGCTGCTGCCCGCTGCGACCAGCGTGTCCTGAAGCTGGAAGCCGCGCGGGTTGACCGGCGGAAGGCTCGTGCTCAAGCTGCCGGCGCGAGGAGTCGAGAGCTTCCAGGAGGTGATAGTCCCCGCACCGCCGGTGACGTTGACGTTGAGCACCACGGTCGAGCCTGTGCAGGATGTCATCGGCCCGCTCAGCAGGTTCGCCGGATTCGCCGCATCGTACGCCTTGATGACCAGCCCCACCGTGTAAGTAGCGGGGCAGGCCTGGCTCAGCGTGAAGCTCTTCGAGCCGGTGCCGATGGTGTTCGACGAGGTGCTCGTGATTGGCACTTCCGTCAAGGCCCAGTGCTCGACCAGATCATAGAGGGGCACTGGAGCCTGAGCGCCTAGCACCCAGAAAGCGCAGAGTAAGAGAGTCAGCCGCTTCATCGTTGTCATCGTCATTTCAGCCCCGCAATTCCAGACACCCAGTTGAGATTGTTGATGGTCGTCAGCGCCTGATAAGTCCCAGTCGCACTGACGATCTGCTCTTGTACGTCGCCGCAGTAAATGCTCGCGCCGTTGAGTTGCGCCTGCACTACCGAAAACGATCCTTGCGGGGACAGCGTGCAAGGGTTTGCGCTGCTCGTTGTCGCCACGGTTGCGATGAGGACCGCCGCCGCCGTAGTTGTCGTGATCGACGGAGACGAAGCCGTGGTGCCGCCGCCGGCATTGCCGCCTTGCGCCGCGGCCGTGCCCGTGACTCCACCGACCAAACCCGCGTACTCGACGGCCACGATGACGTGGCCGATGGTAGCGACATTCCACGTGCAAGTGAAGCTCGTCGGGGAGCCTGCAATGGTGTTCGCATAGCTCAGCGCAGAGCGGAAGTTACCCGCGTTTCCGATCCCGTCCGCGCGGAAATAGAGCGAGGTATACGAATTACTCCCGTTGTCAGTAACAGTTGCCGATGTAACCGTAGCGCCGAAAGAGAAGCACGCTACCGCCATCGTGTTGCCATTCGACGGCGTGTAGGACACAGAAAGCGCACTAACATTCGACGTGCTCGAAGCGATGGCGCTGCTGATCCGCCGAGGGCCGGTCGCCCCGGCGCCCGTGCCGCCCGGGCCGGGGATGCGCTGCGCGAGTAGTGCCTGCCGGGGCAACGAGGCGGACTGCGAAAGCAGCAGCGCCGCGATCACGATGGTTTGGAGTTTTCGCATGATGATGGCTCTCCGCTGTGTGTCACTTATTGCAGGTCGTAGACGACGTGCACCACAAACCACTTGGCCGTGCCGCCCGCCGTTCCCGATACGAGGCCGAAGAAATCCCCGGCGGCTACCGTCGTGTTTTGCAAGGTCGCCGAGCAGGTGGTTGTACCGTTGATCGAAGTCGTACCGGCGGCGTTCGAGCACGCAATGCCGCCGCTGGCCGCGGTCGCCAACGCCGAGGAGACGATGTTCGAGACGACCCCCGCGTGATTCAGCCCGACGATCACGTTCGGCGTTCCCGCATCGGCATTCACTTGCAGCTCAATGATCGTCGCGCCTTGGGGAATCAGGCAGACTCGCGTTTGCGGCCCGAGCTGCGCGTTGGTGAGAGCCGAGGCTGCGCTGGTATCGCCTACCGGGATGTCGCACACCCGGCGCGCCGAGATGCGGTGCTGCACGCCATCGACCCCGATCCATCCGACCGATTTGTTGTCGCTGGGGTTGGCAATCCCGACTACCGGCTGCGCGTACGTGCCCGATGCGTTTTTGTATTCAGGCAATCCAGTGGTTGAATTGCAGTAGTCGTACATCGAGCCGCTCGCTGGGTTGCCCGATGGACGCGCCATGCAGGGCGTGTAGCCCGGGCCCAGATCGACCGAGCCCCCGAGCAGAGTAGCGGACGTGCCATCCCACAGCGCCTCCACGTTAGTGCAGGCCCCTGGAAAGGGACTGATCGCGGGCATCGCCGTGAAGCCCGATGGCCACGCGAACGCGCGCCCTCCCGTGCCGTCCTGACAAATCTTAAAGGCGAGGCGCGGACCGCTCGCCGTGCAACTCGCCAGCGTCGAGCTGGAGACATCGCCCGTGAGCAAAATACTGAAGCCCTGCACGGTGCCCGCTGTCGCGCTGGCACAAGTGAAAGCGGGAGTCGAGGAGAATGCGACCGTGGAGTATGCCGCTTTATCTCCGGTCCCTCCGCCCCCTCCGCCGCCGCCGGATGCGTTGATCGTGCAGTCGGTTCGGCCGGCACCGGAGTTATCTACGCAGGTGAGCGTTACGTTGGTCCCCTGGATCAGATTGAGGGTGGCGCGCTGCGCGATGTTCGATCCGCCCGCTTGGATGCGGTTGTAAAAGCTCGGCACGCTGAGCAGCTTCGACCAGTCCAGCGAAGAGATGAAGCTCGGATTCGCGTAAGTCTGCCCGGCCTGCAACACCTCTGCCCACGTGTTCGTCGCGATGCAGACGTACCACTTGCCTGTGCCTGTCACCAGATACCCATCTTTGAATTGCGTGCACGTCGCCGGGAGAGAAGCGCCCGCCACGAAAGCAGGCTTGGCGTTGAGGATCGCTTCGAGCGCCGGATACGCAGTGCCCGGCACGGCCTGCCACTGCGCAAAGCTCACGCACGCGGAAAGCAAAAAGAGAGAGATGAGGATTTTCGTTTTCATTGAATTACTCCGCTCCAGGTGGAAGATGTAATACCGGACCAGGTTGCGCTCGTCAGCGTCGCCCAGCTAATCGGCCCGCCGCCACCACCACCGCCGCCGGTGCACGCGATGAGGCCAGTGACCTGCCCGCCTGCGACCTGCAGGCAGTAAGTGCCATTGGTGAGTGCAGCGGCATTGATCTGTGCCGGCTGAATCAAAAGCGATGGGGAAGGCACGCTCGATACTTCGATATCCCGAATCGTCACGGTGGACGGCGCGGAAGGAACCAGCCAGTAGCGCGGCTTTGTATCGCTATACGGCCCTACCGAATGCCCGGCCACTGTTTGCAGGGGAATATTGCAGATGGCGCGGTAATACTGCCCGCTGGGGGTTGCTCCCGCAGTAGGTGTGAGGACCGCCGAGAAGACGCCCGCAGTGAATTTCACGATGACGGGAGCGCCGAACACCGACGCCCCGGCGGCCGAGGTGAAGCCGAGCGCCTGAATCGAGCAGCTGCCCGAAACCGCATCGCCGGTGGGCGCCTGGATCGTACCTGTGACTGTGGTCTGCCCGTGCAGCAGCGAAGAGCAAAGCACGATCGCCAGCGCCACGCAAAGCAGCGTCAGTCGATCGCCCATACCGCCGCCGCCGCGTTCTCCGCGCCGCCAGTGCGCTGCAGCCCAGCCCAATGCCGGCAGCCGCCGCGCAGATCGCAGGCCCCGGACGCTTGAAAGCTCCAGCGAATTATCGTTCCGCATTTCGGACATCGTTCCTCCTGCCATTGCTCATTCGTTGGTTGCACCTGGTGCCTTGTGTTTTGGGTGACGGCCTTCAAACTCAGCGAGAGCCGCGCGCGCGCTGGTCAGCCTCTCCACCGCCTCTTTGATCTCGCAGAGCGTGTCGGACATCTTTTCGGAGATGCTATTGTTCGCCGCAAGCGCATCAGCCATGCTGCGGTAGTTCTCCATCAGAAGCTTGTCCTTCTCCTGGAGTTTTCTCCAGAGGACGATTACCGCAGCCGCCAGAAGCGCATCCGCGCCGAGCTTCCCTACCTGATCGAGTAGCGGAATATCCGTCGCCGGCAGAGCCTGCAACATGATCGAGAAAAAACTCAGCCCCACAATGGCGGCAATCGGCTGTCCAGTCGGTAGCAGCGTCATCGGCGGTTTTGTCCCCTTGGTTTGTTCGCCTACTTGCTGGCTTGGTCCTTACTCGGCGGCGCGGATGCGCCCGTGACGTTGTAGTCCTTTGCGACGATCCCCATGCTGGCAAGACCGCCAGCGAGTACGAAGCCCGCCGTGACAACGAGCCAATGAGGTACGGCGACGCCTTGGGTTGAGAGAAGGACGACGAGCGCTGCCCCCGAAGAGACAGCACCGGACAACGTTGATTTCCAACTCCTCATTTCAGATACCCCTCACGTTTTATGCCGCTCTTCCCAGGAAGAGATCCGCTTCGGCCCGGCGGCGGCGTTTCAGGCCGGGCATTTCTTCCATGTGTCCGCTCACAAGCGCATGATCCATATCGAGAAACTGCGCTGCTTCGTCTTCGCCCGGCGGCACGTCATCGCACAGGCAGCGCCAGAGCTTCGGCGCTCGATATCGCAGCGCCCGCGCGCCGCCCGCCAGATTGAAGCAGAGCGAGCAGAGCGCATCGAACTGGTGCTGCGCCAGCATCAGATTCGCGGGCAGGATCGCGGAGAGATCACGCGCCACTTCGGCGAGATCCCATCGCAGGAATGCCTCCGCTTGCTCGGCAGTGATTCCTGCGCCCGCCGCGACTCCCTTCGTGTGGCCGTAGCCGATGGTCAAGATGCCAGCCGGGCATCGATAGGCCACCAGATACAGGCCTTCGAATTCCTTCACGATGGATTCGCAGGCTACGGATGGGAACATGGCGCGCATGATGTTTGTTCTTCTTTCTGGTGCCCCTCCGCGCGGCGATGTGCGTTTCCGAGAAAGGAAATACCTAGGCTCTGGCATCCCCGCGCGGTTTGAATTTGGGGCAGGGAAGTCGTTAGTTCAGTCGGATCGCAATACCCGCTTGCAAGATCAAATTCCACCCGACTTGCGGCACGTAGAGGCCCCTGATGGGCATCAGCACACCGAAGCGCTTTGAAAACTGGTAGCCCACCGTTCCCGTAAAAGAACCGGTGAGGTTCACATTGGTACCCGAGGGCGATGCTTGCGAAAACGCCGCGCCCAAATCGCCACCAACCAGCACGCGGAACTTGTCGTTCACATTGAGAATCTGCTCATGGACGCCTTGCCGCACGCCGGTTGAAATAGCCCAGTATTGCCGTCCGGTCTTCGGATCTTGTGCGCGCACTGGAATCAGATCAGTTGTGGTGCTGGTGTACATGCCGATCGGCGACGCCAAGGGGTAGATTGCGGTGAAGAAGGCGTTCCAGTTCGGCGTGCCGATTTGGTTGTAGGCTGCGCCGATGGCTACGTAGCTCGGCAGCGATGGTGCAGTTTGCCCGAACGCGCTGAATGCAGCGAGTAGGGACAGAAGGGTCATTACAGAGATGGATCGAAACGTCATGGCCGGGGATTTCCTTCGAAGGTTGAAATGTGGCCCTGTTGCCCGCCGGGCCGCGCGGCAAGGATTGTTATTTCGCTTTGCGGCCGGGCAGCCCGCCGGGCTTTCCGCCTGCCGCTGCATCACGCTTGGCAAGATAGCTACGCAGATCGCTCTCCATAAGCCTGCCGTCCTCATAGTCAACCCGAGCCAACCACGCCCGAATTGCCTTGCGCTCCAATGCGGCCCCATGCCGCATGGCCTTTTCGATAGCTGTCATCGTCATCTTGGTTCACCTCGGAACAAACTGGTACTTCATAATCCTCACGCGCGGCTGAAACAAACCCGCCGCCGCGCCTGCCCTCGCTACACCGGATCCCGTCGTCAAGACGTCCTTCACGTTCTGCCAGAAAGTTCGCGGCGCAACGGCCCGCGAAGTAAACGTGTGCACGTCCGTGGCGATCCCGGTAACAGAACCCGAGAACTCCGGGAAGCGCTGGGTAAAGACTCCACCCACCCGCGCTGCTTCTCCCATCAAGGCCGTGACGCGCGAATGCCAGCATCCGCCGTAGCCATCACCAGCCGCTGTTCTACACGTCACCTCTGGCAACAGTGCGAGGTAGGCAGGCTGAGCCGCCGCGCCCAGCTCGTCAGGCACCAGGCGGTAGCGCTCCATCAACCTGGTTGCGCCGTCGAGAGTGGCGGCAGCGGATCCAACGAGCGGCGTTACGGACGTTCGTAATTGCTGGACTTCGGACAGCATGTCGCCGAGTCGCGCGTCAGAGGCCTCGCGCCAAGCTCCGATCTCGGATATTCCAGACGTCCGGAAATCCGAGAGCTGCCGGTCGAGGACTGGCACCAGGGCTTTACGGACGTTCGTAATTTCTGTGAAGGCCTGGAGCCGGGCCGCCGCGATCTCCTGCGAGAGCATCTGCTGTGCCGTCGAGAGCTGCGAGGCCGCGAGCTGCAGCACCTCCGCGCGCAGGCCCTTCAGTTCAAGGGCAAGCTGCTCCTCTGCAGCGGCGCGCTGGAAAGCGTCGTAGGCTAAGCCGCCGCAGAGCAGGGAAGCGGCGAAGAGCAGCAGGCAGATGAGAGAGTTGCGCATCGGAGGGGCTATTTCTTGCGAGGCTTCGGAGCTACCGGCTTCTTTAATTCCTCGATCATTGGAAGCGCCCAAGTGCGCATATCGAAAGCCGTCAGGGAAGTGGAGCTTTCGAGTTCACGGACCAACGCCGCCGCGTCCGCCTCTTCAATCTGCACGGCCTTGTTGCCGAAGTCCGGCGTTGGGGCTTCGTAGCGCGTGGTTCCGGGTGCATCGCCCGGCGACTGCTTCACTTGCGCGATTTCCTCCTCGGTAAAAGCCGTGTGCTTCATAACTTCGAGCATCGGCCGGATTCTACCGAGCGGCCCCGGAATCGCGTCAATCAGGAGATTCAGCCGCAAACGAGACGAGAATGAGAGAGTTAAGTTTTTCATTGTGCAGTAAGTGTGTTTCGCTAAATCGGCCATCCGTGAAGCCGGAGAAGTCCCCCCAGCACATCGATCCATTGCTGTATCAAAGCCACGAACGGCTGCGGGAGGGAGTTGAGCAAGTTCATAAGCGCCATAAAAAGGGCGAAGAGCAGGAAGTCACCGTAATCGAACATGAAGATATTCCTTTCTTTAGTTGCTTAGACCGTGATGCTGCAGGACGGAAATCACATCTGCAAGGGTTGACGGAGTAGAGAGAACACGCGAAGACACTACCTGTGTTCCATTAACGGAGAAGATTCCATCAGACCGAACGTTCTGTTTGCCGTAGACAGTTCCGACGCTCGAATCCATATAGCACTGGAGCACGCCGGAACCGTCGTAGCATCCCATCTGTCCGAAGCCCGACAGCGAATGAACGTAGGTCCAGCCGGAGCCAGCGGAGTTCTGGGTCTGAAGCATTCCCGGGCCCAGCACCACGCGTTGGTTTGAATTGGCCGTCAAGAAAACATTGATCGATGCAAACACGCCCAAAACGGAGATATTGTTCTGCGTTTGCAATGTAGTTCCATTGCCTGCAACTTTCAACCCGTTCGTAGCATCGAGATTGATCGTGAAGGGAGTTCCCGAAACCGTGATCGTCGGCGACGTCAAGACACCATTCACAATCGTGATCGCACTCGCAGTCACCGTCACCGAGCTGCTGCCGTTGGTGATGAAGAGCGCCGTGCTGTTGATCAGCAGCGAAGCCCCAGAAGCCTGCGAAAATTGCAAGGCTGAAGCGCTCATGCTCAGCACGTTCGAGCCGGCAACGAGGGAGAACACTGTCGAACTGAGCTGCGCGTAGGGGTTGCTGGTGTTCCCGTTGACGCTCCAGAGCGTCACGGCGGTACCCGACACCTGCACGCTGGGCCCGGATCCGCCGGAGTGCACCAGAATGCCGGTGTTCTGAATCTGCACGTAGGGCTTCGAGGTCAAGCCGGTTGCGCCGGTCGAAGCATCGGCTTGACCGAAAAGCGTCAATCCCGTGTTTGAGAGCACCACCACGGGCAAGCTGACGCCGCGCGACAACACCACGTCACCCGCAAAGATCGACGTGCCGTAAGTGACTTTGTTGATCCCTACCGAGACCACGTTCGTGTCGACGACGGAGTTTGCGGCCAGGGCATTATTCGCGGCCGTGACGGCATTCGCCGCCATCTTCGTGCTATCGATGGCCGCATCTGCGATCTGCTTCGTCTGGACTTGGTACGTCGCCACCACGCTATCGACGTTCCATTTGTGCGTGCCTGCAACTTGCGCGCCGGTGACGCTGAATTCGATATGGAACCAGCTTGTGCTGACCGGGGGCGTGAAGGTTGCGGCCAGCTTCACATAAGAGCCGCCGGTGTTGGTCTGCGTCAGCGTCCCGGTTGCCCCGCCAAGGTACGTTCCCCCAGCGTCGTAGCACTGCACTATGATTTGAATCGAGCCGGTGATTCCCGAAGTGGACATCACCCGCGCTTCCACGTAAACCGGAGTCGCCGCAATGCCCGGGTGCGCCAAGTCCCGCGCTTCCCGCAGCAGGGCTACGCCGGAGCCGTTTGGCGTGAGCAGCGCGTTCTTGCTTCCGAGGAATGGATTCGCGGTTGAGATCGAAAAGCCCGTACCTGTCCAGGCGAAGGCGTCATTCTCGAAGCCCGGGTTGACAACGAGGTTGCCTTCGATGTTCGGATTCGCCGGGATGTTGCCGAAGTTCTGAATACTGTGGTCTGCGCCGCCACCCGGCCATTGCTGTTTAACGCTGTAGGTGGCATCGGTCCACGCAGGCGCGGCGGTTGCGGAGCGCGAGTATCCGTAGACTTTGTAGTTTGTGTAGTGAAAGGACGAGCCTGGTGCTACATAGTCTCCTTGCAGTGTGAATACGTAAGCGTTGCCGTCGTTCGGGAAATCGACCCATGGCCGCTCATTTGCATTCGTGTCACCGGACGGCCCGCCGGTGCCGCCGCTGTCTGTTTGCTGAACCGTGATCTGGTACGCCTTGCAGTTCGGATCACCATTGCCTGGCGTCTGGACCGTAATGGTCTGCTCCCACCACTGCTGGCCGCTGGTTTCGTTGATCTTCGGGACTGGTGAAGAGATGCTAATGGTTGCGCCGGCTGCGGAAGGCGCGCCGATGCGGTTGACTGCGAAGCTGGAGCTGATGATAGGCCCGAGCACCGGCATGTCGTCATGGTCGGTGCCGAACAGGGCCGCGAGCTTCCACGTTTGGTTGACCGTGGGGCAGATGATGTCCCAGGTGAACTGCAGGGTTGAGCCGCTGACCGACAGCCAGCCGTGGAAGATCCAGGTTGCGCCATTGTCCGGTGAATACCAGGTGCGAAGCAGGATAACCCCGCTGCTGAAGATCGGCCCTCCCCCTGTATTTTGCAGCGTGATCGTGCCGCGGATCGTGGTATGGGTGCTCTGGTTTTCATCGAGGTATCGCGGCCCCACCTCAGCCCCCACTAAGGTCAAGGGCGCAAGTATGGGAGTGACGACGAAGTTATTGCTGATCCCTTTTGGGCCCGGCAATCCCGAATCGGAAACATTCGGCATCTGCGGAACCGGACCAACCACTAATGCAATTTGCACGCGGAACGGCGGAGCGAAGAACGACGGCATCGGTACGATTACTACGAAGCTCTGCGTACTGCCGGTGATTCGCTCAGTCTTGGCCCATGTGTTGTCGAAGGCATAGGGCGGACCAGCCACAAAACCAACGCCATAGAAGAGCGCACAGCCGGGAAGGTTGGTCGCCGGAAGCCCGGTAAACGTAGCGCTTACCAGGACCTGCAAAAACAGGTTTCCGTCCAGATCCTGGAACTGGTAATTGTATGTCGCACTCAGGCTGACGCCGATCGGAAGCACCGTTACCGAACTGATCGTGTACGGTGATGCCGTGGGAGAGTCGGCCTCGTTGTATGCGAGAAACACCGCATCCCACGTTTCCACGGCGCCGGTCATGGCTTCGAGTATCCCGGAGTAGGCGACTGTCGAGCCGGACCAGGAATTAATCAGCGTGACCAAGTGCAGGTTGCCCGAGGCGTCTTTGCCGTACACACCGATCTTGACCAGGTGCGAGTAATCGGGGTCGCTGGTCGGGAGGGTGATCGTTCCTGCCCACTGGATATCGACAAAGCCATCAGGCCTGCCGACACGGGAGACTGTGAGCGTTGCGGAAGTGATGTTGGGCGCAGCGGTGCCGGAGCCGCCGCCGGGGATGCCTTGCGGCCCGGCGACGCCTTGCGAGTTGAGCACCAGCCACCGGGTTGCGGAGTCCGGCGCTTTCAGGACGATCGTGCCGCGCTGCTGCGAATTGTCCGGCAGGATAAACGAAGTCCCGCCTTCCGGTAGATCATTTCCGGTTGCGGTGTAACCCACCACGTAGTTACTGCTGGTGTCAGCCGCGTGCCGCGTGACGATCAACTGGCAATTCGGCTGGCTCTCGATATCCGACAGGGAAATTGCAATGAAGCCGGGCACGGTGACCGACGCGCCGTTGGCATGGCTCGCTGCCGTCGTACCCCCAAAGCCGCGCGTGCAACTGGTGCGCGTTGCCCCGCTGCCGCCGTCCACCAGGATGCGTTCGGTCCCGATCTCGACCACCGTTCCGTTCACGATGGCGGCACCGCTCGTGAAAGTGATGCTGGTTACCGAGGCGTTGATCGCTCCATTGAGCGAATCGGGTGAAGGCTGCGTTACCCCGCGGGCATCGGCGACGATCGTTCCATCGGTCGGCAGTTGGTCCGTGTCATCGTCAACGTAACGGGTCACTCCGGTTCCATTGAGCCGGATCTCCCGGAACGGCGCCGCCGCTTCGGAGCTGAGCTGTCCATCCGCACCCGCCGTGATTGCCTGAACCCGTAGCACTTCGCCCGCCGCATTCGGCACTTCGAGCGCGCCGATGGCCGGGCTCACTCCGGCATAGTCCGCGATCACGTACGGATTGGTTGGAAGCTCATTCAGCCAATCGGCATCTTCGATAATGATGATGCTGTCGGCATCGGGCCGCTCCAGCCAGGCCGGGTTGATGCCAATTGCGGTTGCGGTGTTGCTGACGATCGGACGCGGCGGCTGGCCTGCACCGGTCTTTGCGATCACCCGCGCCAGCTTGCCGATGCACGCATCCGGCGTGAGATCGTAGCTTGAGTCTTCAAAGCCGTAATCGGTCACCAGGGTTGGAGCCGTCCGCATCGTAACGGCATCCCCAGCACGCAAGCCGTGCGCCGATCCGAACGTCAAGGTATCGGCAGTGTTCGACACAACCAGCATGTCTTGGCGCGGCACGCCGAAGGGCTGCTCTTCCGCCGTGCTCATCACCGACACATACCGGCCCGCCCATTGATTGGTTGACCAGGTGACTCCCGCGAAGGTCAGGGTAGTCGAACTGCCGACTGAGGCAATGACATTCGTCCAAACGCCGGGTATTTCTTTCTTTGCGCGAATGATGAAGTGATCCGCCGCGTAATCCGGCGGTCCGAAGTACGTGCCGGCGAGCGCTGTGATTGCTACCGTGCCGGGAGTGCCGACCGTCGAGGTTTCATAGTGCAGGTGGTTTTGGTCTTGCCCCACGTGCACATTTCCGAACGATGTGCCGCTGAACCACTTTGCGTGAATCGTCAGCTTGTTGGTGTTCGTCCCCGTCGGGACGATGACGGTAACGAGATTCGAGAGCTGCGTGCGCAAGCTGTTCGCATCGAGCGCCACCAGTCCTACGATGTAGCTTCGCCCGCCGGGGATAGTTCCACCTGTGGTGGCCACGTCTACCGCAGTGAGGACCGGCGGCCGGGTATCTGGGCTGAAGGAATTCGGCGGTACGTTTCCTTCCACCCCAATACGGACAATTCCCGTGCCGTCGATGTTGCGGTCCGGCAGCTCCCGCACGCCAAAACCCTGCTCCGGAAACAGCGCATCGCCGCCGATGTACCCCGGCAGCCACGGGTAGGGCGCCCGCCGCGGCTTCGAGCGGCCGTCGCCGCGGTCCGGATCGGCAGCCTGGCCGAAGGTATCGTCATACCAGGCATCGTCGTGTAGGCTGAGCGTGTACTGGATCCGCTGGTGGTTTGCTTCGGGCGCTACCCGCTGGATGCGCATCAGCTGCAGGGAGAGGTCGTATTTGATGCCCGATACAGCAACGATCTGGCCCACCGAAAGCCGCAAGCCTTTGACGCTCGTGGCGAGAACGTAGATGTCACCGAAGAGCTGCTCGGCAAGGTAAGTTCCCCCGATGCGCTTCGCCTGGTCAAGACTCGAAATGCCTTCCGCCGGGAAGTTCCCCGGAAGCTCCTGGCCCATCCGGTTGATATCGTCAGAGTCCAGAATGCGCGCGCTATCGCCGGAGTACTCTCGCTCGGAATTGGTGAACGGGATCGTCACCGAGTTTGGAATCGATCCGCCGGCGCGCGCCGCTTTGCTGAACGTCGACTTGCCATTCTTATCCCGAACGGTCGACGCTTCATCGAAGTGGTAGGCCACATAGCCGCCCGCGATCGCGGTCGAGTAGTTGGAGCCATCCGGCAAGGTCGGCTGCTGTGTCGCCAGATCCGCCCGGTGCTGGATGCTGATTTGCCCGGTTGCGGCATTGCGGCCCATGTGTGAGTTGCAGGCTCGCAGCATTCCCGCAAGCACATCTGCCACCGACCGCCGCTGCCGGATCTGGAGCGAGCAGGAGAAGCGGTCGTGGCTCGAACTATTGCCGTCGAGGTCCGTGTAGGACACCTGCCCCTTGCAGCGCTGAGAGAGCCGGCTGAACGAACGCAGGTCGATATCCGCCACGTCAAGGTCGCTCGATACGCGTGTCAGCAGATCCAGAATGGCGAAGGAGTAGTTGCTCGATGCGGCGTAGAACGCCACATACCCGCCGGTGCCCGTGCCGGTCAGTGCCGTAGTCAGCGTGATCGTTCCGGGAGGTCCGGCAGTCCAGCTCGTGAGACCGAACGTATCGTTGTAGCTCGCCTGTGAGTTGCCGAAGATCGTAACGGTGAACGGAGCATTCCCCGCACAGTCCGTATTCGGCGCATTGTCGGCGAAGGTCACGACGCCGTTGACAATCGTGTCGATTGCCTGATACCAGAGCACCTGCGGGAATTCGATCAGCGCCCGGACGCGCGGCGTCGATTCGGCCACTTTCTTGTTGACGCACCACTCAATGTTGCAAGTCGAGCCGTGCGGATCGCCATTGCCATCCCAGGGATGGTCGGTGTTCAGCGTGCCGGTTCGATCACCCGAAGCCCAGACGTTGTAGCGGAAGAGTGGATCACGAACCGTGAAAGTGTTGCCGTCGAGATCACGAGCGCAGGGTAGCTCCTCATCGTTGACCGTGACTTTCAGAATCCGATGCGGGCGGTTTTCGCAAACCAGCGCTTCGCCGCGTGTCGAGTTGGCTTCGGGCCACGTGCCGAGCACCAGGCAGTCTACCCAGGCCGTGCCGTAGCCCATCGGCGCATAGTCGCCATACCGGGCCGCGCAGGGGTCGCTCTTCAGATCGGTGAGCCAGTTGCCGCTTACATATTCCCGGGACCGCGACGCCGGCGGAATTTCATACGGGAAGCCGCCAAAGCGCAGCGGGTCGTTATTGGCTGCGCAACCCGATGGTATGAAGCCGCAATCGGCAGTGGTGGGAGAGCCGCATGCAAAGTACGCCGTGCCCGGAATCGCTCCCAGCGCCACCTGCTCCGCCGTCCGGGGCTTGATCTTGGGGCAGCGTGGCTGGACCGGGAAGCCCGGGACCATCTTGGCTGCGAGGTTGACGATGTAGCTTGCCGAGACGGTCAGGGTCTCATCGTCCGCCGCCGGCATCGAGCAGCGGCCCACGAACGGCACGGCGGAGTCACTCGAAAACACGCCGGCGGAGAAGTCATAGAAGACGAACCGGACGGTGAGCCGCGCCCCGCGAAAGCCATGGTCGCGGTCGAGCAAATAGAGCAGCTTGTCCGCATCGGCTAGGGTGAGCCGTACGTCCGGCGGCACGTCGATGCCGTTCGGGCTGAGCGCCTCTACCGCGCTGATCTGCTGGCTCAGAACGCGAGGCTCGTAGTCTACCCCGAGATACGTGAGTGCCCATTCCGCCACATGCCGGGTTGTCCCGTCCGGGAACGTGAAATCAAACAAATGGACCGGGCAATACCCTTGCGGGGTTTCCTTCGCTGCGTTGATCGTGGTCAGGCTCATGCGAAGAACTCTGCGATCTGGGCACTCACCGAACAGTGGCCCGCATCGACATACTCCGCCTCAAAGGCATCCATGTCGTAGCGGCAGTTCGGGTAATCAAGCAAGCTGTCCGGGTCGGTGAACGTGAATTTTCCCCAGCGTCCGCCCATGCCTACGAAGTGCTGCATCAGCGTGAGCAGTTCGGCTGGTGTGATCGAGGGGTAGGTCAATGTCCAGAGGTGCTTCGGATCTGACCACTCGTAGTAGGCGTAGCGCTTCCCGCTTGCGAGATCATTGCGCGTCGTCAGGTACCGCAGCTTGCTCGTCCACGGCCGCTGGGTGATGCGTGCCCCGGAAGCGATCCCCGGATAGACCGCGGTGACACTGGGCCAGCTGCCGGACGGGCTGGTCTGGCGGAGCTGCAGAGCCATCGAATAGCGCGTCGGTTCGCCTTCGGTTGCTGCCAGCTCATCCGCTTCGAGCGCCATGTTGGTGAGTACTTCGCTACCCACCGTGATCGACCAGTCGGAAAGGTACGCGCCGCGCTGGGCTTCGAACCACGCTTGAATGGCCGAGACTTCGGACGCCGGACAGTTATTCAGCCGGACAGACAGCGAGTTCAGCACCGGGCCGGTTCTCCAGCGCTGCTCGGAGCCGTCGAGAAACTCCACCACTTCAGCAGGCGCTGAGACTTTGCGACCGAGCGGAAAGCGCAGCGGAACGGTGGAGATCGGGTAATTGACTGGAGGCATGGCGGGTTTACCGCATTGCGACTAACGAGCGGACTGCTGCTTCGAGGCGCGGCGAGAGATGGCCTTCGATGGCTTCGGCGTGCGCCTCGGCGATATCGGCTGCGTAATCGCTGAAGCTCTTGGCGTTCGGGGTATTCACTGTAATCGGTGTTTCGAGGACGATGCGGATCGTCCCCCGGTTGTCGTAGTCAAAGCCTCTGCCGAAGCGATCCATCGTGTAGGTGGCTGCATCTGGTGCTGTGTACCGGGCTGCTTCGAGCTGCCGGTCAATGTCTGCCCCGCGAGTTTGCTTGGGATTCGGGAGCAAGCCGGGCAGCATGGACAGGCCAAGTCCTACACCGAGCAGGATGGGAGCTGCAGGTCCTGTGACTCCTGCGAGCGAGAGGATCGCGCCTGTGGCTCCGGATAGCGCGCCAATGCCTGATGCGGCGCCCGCCAGATTCCCCTGCGAGAAGCCGGAGTAGGCGCCGTAGATTCCACCGGCAGCCGCGCCTGCGATCCCCACGCCTTTCGCAAAAGTGAACTTTCCAGCGGATCCGGTTACGCCCGTATTGATCACCGTGCCATCCGGCATCACTACCGGGTGATTACCCGCGCCTCCACCAGCACCGCCGCCGATTACCGTGCCATCCGCTAAAGTGATCGCTGAAGAGAGCACTGAACCTGCGCCGCCACCCGTGGCGGAAAGACTGAAGCTGCGCAGCGCAGCCGTGTTTGCGATTGTCGCAGCCGTGTTCGCATCGGTTGAGATCTTGAGCGGGTCGGGACCAAAGGCCGTGCCTTCGAACAGCTTGCCGAGCGTGCCACTGGTATGTGGAATGTACTTCGAGAGGCCGCTCCATGCCAAGCCCGCCGCGTTGCCCGCGACCTGGTTGACAAAGTTCCTTCCCTGCGATTGGAGGAAAGAGCCAAAGTTCCCCGAGAGCAGCGAATCGAGACCACCCACCACGAGATTCTGGAAGGCTTCTTTCTGGCGGAGTGCGATTTGCAGCAGCGCCTGGTTGCGCTCCATATCGGCGTCGAAGAGCTTTTGGTGCTGCATCTCTTCGGCATCGGCGCGCGCTTGCTCGCGTTCGTCTTCCGTCTTCCGCGCCTCGGCAATTACCTTCAGGGCTTCGTATTCCTGGCTTGCGTACTGCAGTCTCAGATTGTGCAGCGTGTTGATTTGATCTCCCTCACCAACGCCGGAAAGGGAAGCTTGCAAGCCGAACAGCCCAACACCGCGCCGCTCGCGATCGCGAATGCCGCGCAAGTCTACATCACCCGCCCGCGCCTCCATTTGCCGCTCCCAGGAATATAGGAAGTCTTGGGCCTGCTGCTCTTGCGACGGACGCTGAAATTGGAGCAGACCCAGGTTGCGCTGAAGCGATTCCGCGTCGAGGGCGAACAGCGCGGCGTTGACATCAGCATCGAGCGGCCGGGTCGTCAGCTTGAGCGAGCCTTCGGCCATCTTGCCGAATGCGGAGGATTGCAGGTCGATCAGTTTCTGGCGGCCGGTCGATACCGTTTGGATCAGGTCATCCCATTCTTTGCGCGCGATCTTGACGGCTTCGATCTGCGCTTCGAGGCCCGCAATGATGCTCTTCTGCTGGTCGATGGCCTCTTTCCAGCACATTGGGATCCTAAGCTTAGAATTCCACGTGGACAAGTTGTCGCGG